>Ga0187778_10000488_pt1 | contig 28173 bp, 25 predicted proteins | sample 1015_Q2_SP5_20_M_FD_132418 | JGI IMG/M metagenome (GOLD analysis project Ga0187778, IMG submission 132418) | Tropical peat soil microbial communities from peatlands in Department of Meta, Colombia - 1015_Q2_SP5_20_MG | ecosystem: Environmental > Terrestrial > Soil > Wetlands > Peat | place... | reverse complement strand
GTGCTGCACACTTATCCGCACGACTACAAAGTGATTTTCGTCGGCGACGCCTCGATGTCGCCGTACGAGATCGTTGCACCGGGCGGGTCGGTCGAGCATTTCAACGAAGAAGCGGGCCGCGTCTGGATGGAGCGCGTCGCGGCGACCTACCCGTCCTGCGTCTGGCTCAATCCGGTGCCGGAACGCGAATGGGAGACCACTGCCTCGATCCGCTTGATGCGCCAGCTTCTCGCCGGGCGAATGTATCCGCTGACGATCGAAGGCCTGGACGCCGCGATGCGGGAATTGGGGCGATAAATTCGCCGTGTTCCGTGCTCAATGCGCGGCTCGACGACAAACACTGGGGAGGCGCATGGCGACCGATACTCAAACGACCGAAAACAGTCCCGCCGGCACCGTGATAGTGCGCGAAACCCGGCGCGGCGTCTTCCAGCAGGAGATCATTGCCGGCTCGCACCGCCTGCTTGCCGACGAGCCGGTCAATGTAGGCGGGCTCGACAGCGGCCCCGGCCCCTACGGCCTCCTTCTTGCCGCCCTCGGCGCCTGCACGTCGATGACGTTGCGGCTTTACGCCGACCGCAAAAAGCTTCCGTTGGCGCGGACGCAAGTCCGGCTGCGTCACAGCAGGATCTATGCGAGCGATTGCGCCGACTGCGAAACCAAGGAGGGTATGCTCGACCGCATCGAACGCGTCATCACGCTGGAAGGCGAACTGGATGCCGAAGCGCGCAAACGGCTTATGGAAATCGCCGACAAATGTCCGGTCCATCGCACGCTCAAATCGGAGATCGATATCCGGACGACGGAAGGATGAAAATTACACGCGCGAGGATTGCCGAATCCGCGCTCTCGCTTCGCTTATGACCTCCGCGATCGCGACATCGTTTCCCGGCGCCATGATGTGAACGCCGGCGACACCGTGAATGCCCGCAAGCTCCTCGATCAATTCGACACAGATACGCGCGCCTTCGCGCGCGGGATCGGTCGTCTTCTCCAGCCGCGCGATAAAGGCATCGGGGATGATGGTGCCGTAGAGGTGGGTCTTCATCCATTGCGCCGACTTGGCGGAGCGCAACGGATTGACGCCGATAAGAAGCGCGAGGTCTTTTGTCACGCCGGCCTTTTCGAGTACGCCGACATAGCGGCGTACGATCGCCGCATCCATGCAGAACTGCGTTTGCACGAATTGTGCGCCCGATTTGATCTTGGCAAGGAGCGCGTTCGGCTGCCAGCCCTCCGGCGGATCGAACGGCATGTCGGCGGCGCCAATGAAGAAGTCGGCATGGCCCGCGGCTTTGCGCCCCGTCGGCAGCGTGCCTTCGTCACGCAGCCGGCGCGCGGTCTCGATCAGCGTGCGCGAATCGATATCGAAGACCGGCTTGGTGTCCGGCTGGTCGCCGGCCTTGGGATCGTCGCCGGTCAGGAGCAGCAGGTTGTGGATGCCCAAAGCCGCCGCGCCCATCATCTCGCCCTGCAGCGCAATACGGTTCTTGTCGCGGCAGGTCATCTGCAAGATCGGCTGGAAGCCGGCCGCCACAAGGAGGCCGGCGGCCGCCAAAGCACTCATATGCGCGCGCGCGCCGGCCCCGTCGGTGACGTTGATGGCGTCGGCCAGGCCCTTCAACGGCGCCGCTTTTTGCAAGAGTTCGTGCGCGTCGCATGACACCGGCGGCACGATCTCCGCGGTCATGGCAAAGCGCCCCTGGCGTAGGCGGTCCTTAAGCGTGCCGGGGAGGGGGGATCTGCTGCTTTGGTCGTTCATCGGGTGCACGGTGCCGCAAGAGCGCTTATATGCTTTAAGCCCATAGATCAAATCCGCTTTTAAACCCCGGCTTTCCTGGACAGGGAAGCACCGTCTCGTTAGAGAGTTGCCCCGATATGACCGGCGTCAACGAGATCAGATCGACCTTCCTCGACTTCTTCGCGCGCGAGGGGCACGAAATCGTGCCCTCCTCGCCGCTCGTGCCGCGCAACGATCCGACATTGATGTTCACCAATGCCGGCATGGTGCAGTTCAAGAACGTCTTTACCGGGCTGGAGAGGCGTCCCTATTCGCGGGCGGTGACCGTCCAGAAATGCGTGCGCGCCGGCGGCAAGCACAACGATCTCGACAATGTCGGCTATACCGCGCGCCACCATACGTTTTTTGAGATGCTCGGCAATTTCTCCTTCGGCGACTATTTCAAGGAGCGGGCGATCGAGCTTGCTTGGCGGTTGGTGACGAAAGAGTTCGGCGTGCCGGCGGAACGCCTGCTCGCCACCGTCTACGTCGACGACGATGAGGCCTTCGCGCTTTGGCGCAAAATCACCGGCTTGCCGGAAAAGAAAATCCTGCGCATTTCCGGCAGCGATAATTTCTGGGCCATGGGCGACACCGGGCCGTGCGGCCCCTGCGCGGAAATTTTTTACGACCACGGCGATCACATCTGGGGCGGCCCGCCGGGCACCCCGGAAGCTGAGGGCGATCGCTTCGTCGAGATCTGGAACCTCGTATTCATGCAATACGAGCAGCTCCCCGACGGCAGGCGCGTCGACCTGCCGCGGCCTTCGATCGATACCGGGTTGGGTCTCGAGCGCATGGCGGCCGCGCTGCAGGGCACGTACGACAATTACGAGATCGATCTGTTTGCCGCGCTGATCGAGGCCGTTGCCGATCTGACCGGCGTCGATCCGCGGGGCGAGCGCAAAGCCTCGCATCGCGTCATCGCCGATCATCTCCGCGCCAGCGCCTTTCTGATCGCGGACGGCGTGTTGCCCTCCAATGAAGGCCGCGGCTACGTGCTTCGACGCATCATGCGCCGCGCCATGCGGCACGCCGAGCTTCTCGGCGTCATGGAGCCGCTGATGTGGCGGGTTGTGCCGGTGCTGGTGCGCGAAATGGGTCAGGCCTATCCCGAGCTCATTCGCGCGGACGCGCTCGTCACCGAGACATTGAAGCTCGAGGAAATCCGCTTTCGCCGCACGCTCGAGCGCGGACTTGCGATTCTCGACGAAGCGAGCAAATCGCTCAAGAAAGGCGACATGTTTGACGGCGAGACCGCGTTCACGTTGTACGACACCTACGGCTTTCCGCTCGACCTGACGCAGGATGCGCTCAAGCCGCGCGGCATCGGCGTCGATATCGCATCTTTCACCGACGCCATGGACCGCCAGCGGCAGAAGGCGCGCGCATCCTGGGCCGGCTCGGGTGAGGCGGCGGACGAAGCGGTCTGGTTCGCCTTGCGCGAAAAAGTCGGTGCAACCGAATTTCTTGGCTACGAGACCGAAAGCGCCGAGGGCGTGGTCTCGGCCATCGTGCGCGACGGCAAGGAAGTTGTTTCGCTGAAGAAGGGCGAGAGCGGCGTCGTCGTGCTCAATCAGACGCCGTTCTACGGCGAATCGGGCGGCCAAGTCGGCGATACCGGCGTCATGACGGGGGACGGCGTTCGTTTCAAGGTAACGGATACCAAAAAACACGCCGGCGACGTATTTGCTCATGTCGGAACGGTCGAGGCGGGTGTGGTTAAAGCCGGTACCGCGCTGGCGCTCGAGGTGGATCACGCGCGGCGCGGTGCAATCCGCAAAAACCATTCGGCGACGCATCTTCTCCACGAAGCGCTGCGGCAGGTGCTCGGTGATCACGTCGCGCAGAAGGGATCGCTCGTGGCGCCTGACCGACTGCGCTTCGACTTCTCCCATCCCAAACCCATGAGCGGCGAGGAGATCGAGCGCGTCGAGGATGTCGCCAACGAAATCGTGCTGCAGAACGCTCCAGTGGTGACGCGGCTATTGAGCCGCGACGACGCCATCGACTCCGGCGCGCGGGCTCTGTTCGGCGAAAAATACGGCGACGAGGTGCGCGTGGTCGCGATGGGCCAGAATCCTTCAACATCGAGCGGCGGCAACACCGCGGGCTGGTCGGTCGAATTGTGCGGCGGCACTCACGTCAATCGCACCGGCGATATCGGCATCATCTCGCTCATCGCAGAAGGCGGCGTCTCGTCGGGCGTGCGCCGGATCGAAGCGCTCACCGGAAAAGCGGCGCGCATCAACGCCAACAATCTGGCGCGTCTTGCCAAGACCGCCGCGGCCGAATTGCGCGTGCCAATCGAGGAAATGCCGAGCCGCGTCACGGCGCTGATCGACGAACGAAAGCGGCTGGAATGCGATCTGTCCGATGCGAAGAAGAAGCTCGCTATGGGCGGCGCGATGGCTGGCGGGCAGGGCCGCGGCGAAAAGGGCGAATCCGCTGACGGCGTGCGCAAGATCGGCGATGTGAAATTGCTCGCGCGTGCGGTACAAGGAATTGACCTGAAAGACTTGCGCAGCCTCGCCGACGACGGCAAGAAAAAAGTCGGTTCCGGCGTTGTGGCGATCGTCGGCGTCAGCGGAGACGGCAAAGCTGGGATCGTGGTCGGAGTCACCGACGATCTCGTAGCGCGCTTTAATGCCGTCGATCTCGTGCGCAAAGGTGCCGAGGCGTTGGGCGGTAAAGGCGGCGGCGGTCGTCCCGACATGGCGCAGGCCGGCGGTCCGGACGGATCGAAGGCGACCGCAGCTCTTGCCGCCATCGAGGCGGCGCTCGGCGGGTAGCTACAATCGCAACGAGGTCACAAGTCAGCAGCGGAACGCCGATGGCAGAAATCTATTTCACCAGCCATCTGCGAAATATCGTTCCGGGTGGTCCGCTTTCGGCGGCGGGGGCCACCGTCGGCGAAGCGTTGCTTAATGTTCTTGCCGGGCAACCGCACGCACGCGCCTATGTGCTCGACGATCGTAGCAAACTGCGCAAGCATGTTTGCATTTTCGCCGACGGCAAGCGGTTGCATTGCGACTCGGCGCTCGCACAGCCTATCGGTCCCGATAGCAAGCTCTACGTGATGCAAGCGTTGTCGGGCGGCTGATCGCTTAAAGTTCAGCGGAGAAGTCATGGGCGATCATATGAGCGATCATCTGTTGATAGCGACCCGCAAAGGCTTGTTTGCGTTGGAGCGCAAACGGTCCGGCTGGACGTCCAACTTGATCGGTTTCGAAGGCGTTGCCGTGACCAATGTCTTGCCGGCTGACGGGTTGATCTATGCCGCCCTCAAGCACGGCCATTTCGGTCCTAAACTCCACCGGTCGGACGATAGCGGGCAAACATGGCGCGAGATCGCGGCGCCCGTCTTTCCTGCCGATGCCGCCGAAGCGCCCTCGCTGTTTCAAATCTGGACAATCGAAACTGGCGGTCGAGAGCATCCCGGCCGGCTCTGGATCGGCGCCATTCCAGCAGGCCTGTTCCGCTCCGACGACCGTGGCGAAAGCTGGCGGCTCGTCTCCTCGCTGTGGAACGTGCCTGAACGTGCGCGATGGTTCGGCGGCGGTTACGACGCCGCCGGCATCCACAGCGTCTCGCCCGATCCGCGCGATTCAAATCGCGTATTCATCGCAATTTCCTGCGGCGGGGTCTGGGAAAGCCGCGATAGCGGCGGCAAATGGTCGGTGCTCGGCAAAGGACTGTTCGCGCCCTATGTGCCGCCGGAGCAAGCCGAAGACAGCGCGATCCAAGACCCGCACCGCGTCGCGCGCTGCACCGCGGCGCCTGACGTGTTGTGGATGCAGCACCATGCCGGCATTTATCGCTCAGCCGATGCCGGCGCGCATTGGACCCGGCTTTCGCCGCCCACCGACGATTTCGGCTTTGCGGTAGCGGCAGATCCGCGTTCGGCACAGACCGCATGGTTCGTTCCCGCGATAAAGGATGAGGTTCGCATGCCTCGCGATGGCGCGTTGTGCGTGACCCGGACGGACGACGGCGGCAATAGCTGGGAAATTATGCGGCACGGCCTGCCGCAGCGCGACGCGTACGACCTTATCTATCGGCACGGCTTGGACGTGGACGACAGCGGCGAACGGCTCGCGATGGGTTCGACGACCGGAGCGTTGTGGACGAGCGACGACGGCGGCCGGAGCTGGGAGCTGGTTAGCGCGCATCTGCCGCCGATCTATGCAGTACGTTTTGTCTGAAACTGACCCTAAAGCTGGACGACCATGCCGTCCTCGGCGGTCTCGTAGCGAAGCTCGCCACGACGCGCCAGCATGTCGTTGCTCATATGGGTGAGAATCAGTCGTTTCGGACGAATTTGGTCGAGGTGGCGTTCCAATGCGCTGAGCGTCATGTGCGTGGCGATCGGCTTATCCCGCGTATAGGCCTCGCAAATGAAAAGGTCGGCATTGCGGCCGACATCGATCAGCGCATCCGTCCATTGTGAATCGCCGGAATAGGCGACAACCTTGCCCTCGGCTTCGATCCGAAGTCCAAGGCACGGGCCGGCACGGTCATCGTGCAAAACGTGGGATGGCGTAACCCGCATGGGACCAACGTCGTTGCGCCGGCCGATTTCAAGTTCGCGAAGCGTCAACGGAAACGACCATTGCATCGTCTGCGTGCCCGGGAATGCACTCTCCATCAGCCCGCCATAGCGAGACTTGAGGCTCGGCGGCCCCACGATGGTGAGTCCGCCCTGGCGCTTGAGGACATAATTGGCCTCAAGGATGAATGACGGGAGACCGCCCACATGGTCGGCGTGAAAATGCGTGATCAGGATGGTGCCGATGTCATTGCGGCTTATCGCGAGCTTGTTCATCGCAACGAGTGAAGTTCCGCCGCAATCGATAAGCGCGTTGATGTCTCTTCCGACCAGATGAAAGCACGTGTTGAATCGTCCGCCTGAGCCGAAGGCATCGCCGCAACCGACGAATTGGAAGTGCATGAAAATTCCTCAATTCACGCGGACGGCCCGCATCGCAAGCCGGATGAGATTTCCGCTGGCTAGAAGGTTTTGCTCAGGGCGGCAATGACGTCTGTGATCGGTATCACAGGAAAAAAGAAAGTCTCCCACAACGATGAACGAGTGCAAGGTATTGTTATTTATGTCTTTTTTGCTTCTGAGAGCATCCGGTTGATGGTTCACGATTGCTATCGCGCACGCCGCGGAAGCTCGGTAACATAGTAGTTGATGCAGGGGCGCCGCCATGCTGGTAACACAAAGCGGCGCATCTTATTCGGGCGTTCGGGCCTAGGGGGATTTTTCGGTGCAGCTTCGACGAGTTGACGACGGCCGCATGCTTGGAGCGCTGGCTTTGGCCTTCGTGCTCTCCGGCTGCGCCAATGTCGACTTCGAAAACAAGGATGCCTGGTTCGCCAAGCCCTTCCAAGCCGTCAGCGGCAATGCCGGCTACACATTCTCCGAGCTGCAAGAGTCAAAAGACCGCGCTAAGCCGATCACAGCCAGCGATCTTGTCGACAGCAATGGCGCCTGCCCCGCGCCCGCGGCGCAGCCGTCGCCCTCTACCGGGCCGGCCAACCAGGCCGCCGGCGGCCCGCCCGCTGCGGACCCCAATTCGTTCCTCGGCGGTGGCGTTGCGCTTGGCATGAGCGAGTGCGACGTCGTGTACCGCGCGGGGCAGCCAAACTCGGTTCAGTTGGGTAAGAATCCAAACGGCGACCGCACGGCGGTCTTGACGTTCAATGCCGGGCCGCGACCGGGCATCTATCATTTCGAACACGGCGCTCTCATGGAAATCGAAGGCGTTCCGGCGCCACCCGCCGCGCCGAAGATCGCGAAAAAGAAGCCGGTCAGTCCAAGCAAGCAAAAGCAGGCCGCGACGGACTAACCACCAAGCTCGTATTTCAACAGCTCGGCAAAAACCGCCCCGGCCTCTTCGCGAGGACAGGGCGTTAATCGACCACGCGCGGCACGAACACGCGATCAATAGCACCGGTTCACCCAGCGCAGCACCGGCCCGTAGGGCGTGTAGGCCGGTAAGCCCAGCTGTGATATCCCCCGTGCCAGCCGGGATGCCCCCACCAGGCGGATGCGCTGGTGGGCGCGAGGGCGGCCGCGCCGAGCGTCGCCGCGGCGGCGATGGCCAAAATCGTCTTGCGCAGCATTTGCGATCTCCTTGATGTGACGCTTTCGCACCTTCTGGCGGCAGGTCTACCTGCCGTTTGTTCAAGCAATCTAGCGGCGAGCAACTGAACCCGCGCTGAGGACCGGATTTATTGTCGATTTATCAAACTGAACGGACGATCGCGGCGGCATTCACCGCATATTCATTGCTTACCATTCATCCGCTTGCGGCGGCTGTAAGCGATGTTTATAAGCCGCGCATCTTGCGCTTTCACAAATCTTCAAGGATGAATTGATGGCGATCGAACGTACGTTTTCGATCATCAAGCCCGATGCGACCGCCCGTAACCTGACGGGCGCCGTCAACGCAATGATCGAAAAAGCGGGTTTGCGCATCGTGGCGCAAAAGCGCATTAAAATGACTCGTGAGCAGGCGGAGACTTTCTATGCCATTCATCGCGAGCGGCCCTTTTTCGGCGAGCTCGTCCAGTTCATGACTTCGGGACCCGTGGTCGTGCAGGTGCTCGAAGGTGAAAATGCCGTCGCGGCTTACCGCGACATCATGGGCGCTACCGATCCGGCCAAAGCCGCGCCCTGCACAATTCGCAAATTGCACGCCAAGTCGATCGGCGAGAATTCCGTTCACGGCTCCGATGCCGCCGAAACCGCGGTGACGGAAATCGCGCAGTTCTTTGCCGGGAACGAGATCGTCGGCTAAGGCTACGGACCTTGGCTTCACTCACTGAATTTTTTGATTCTACATTGTGGCGCGATTGGATCGACGCGGGAGTCGGTCAGTTCGGTCATGCCGCTTTTTGGCTCGCCGTCGGCCAGATTATCTTCGTCAACGCCGTGCTGTCCGGCGACAACGCCGTCGTCATTGCCATGGCCTGCCGCGGATTGCCGCCGCCCCAGCGTCGCTGGGGACTGGTCATCGGCGTCGGCGTCGCCGCGATCCTGCGCATCGTTTTCACGGCAGTCCTGGCGCGCCTTATGGCGCTTGCCTATCTCAAGCTGATCGGTGGCGCGGCGCTTTTATATATCGCAGCCAAGCTCCTCGTGGCCGAGGGGCCCGACAGGAACAAAATCGAGGCGGCAGCGCATTTGTGGCGCGTGGTGATGCTCGTCGTGGCCGCCGATATCGTTATGAGCTTCGACAATATCGTCGCGATCGCGGCAATCGCACGGGGCGACTTTCTGTTGCTCGCGATCGGTCTCGCCGCATCGATTCCGCTTCTGGTCGTGGGCGCGGCGCTCATCGCGGCGGTGCTCGATCGTTTTCCGGTTTTTGTATGGGGCGGCGCCGCGCTACTCGGCTGGATCGCCGGGCAGACGATCATGACCGATCCGGCGCTCGCTGCGCACTTGGCCGCTCTGTTTGGCCCTACATCGGCGCAGCAACTTGAATTCGCCGGCTCGGTCTCGGGCGCGTTTTTGGCGATCGCGGCCGGCGGATTGTGGCAGCGCCTGCACCAATCGAATGCTCGGCCGCGCGCCGCCGGAAGCGGGACGGCGGTTTAACAGCACGATGTTTGACTAAAAATCTCGCCAATATCGGCGAGGCAGCGACAACGTGCAGCCTTGGTTGCGCCGCATTTCTCCGGCTTGCTTTGCATGCAATCGGATTTTGGCCTTCCGGCCGGTGCTGCCTTGCCGATGATATCGCCTTGGACTTCCCCGCTTCGGACTCTTCCCCAAAATCTTGCTTGTGGCGCGCGCCGTGGAAATGCACTTGCCGTGCAATCTCTGCGACGGCGTCTTCGCTGACATCTGGAATGATTTAGGAGACAGACGATGCAGAAAGGCACCGTCAAGTGGTTTAATCCGACCAAGGGCTACGGGTTCATCAAGCCGTCCACCGGCGACAAGGATGTGTTCGTTCACATCTCCGCCGTCGAGCGCGCCGGCTTGCGCACACTCAACGAGGGCCAAACGGTGGAATACGAACTCGTTACGAACCGCGGCCGAACTTCGGCGGAAAATCTCAAAGTTGCGTGAACCAGACCGGCATCGTCCGGTTCTCGTAGCCCCCGGTCTCGCATCGGGGGTTTTTTATTGCGAAAGCGGATGGACAACAGTCAGCGCGCGCTTGCTGGGTCGCGAGTGGACGCGAATCTTGCGCGGCCGTCCGCAACCATCCGCAAGGCTTCCGGATAAATCCGGTGCTCGATCGCAAGGACACGCGCGGCCAGCGTTTCCTCGGTATCGTCTTGTAAAACGGCAACTGATTCCTGCCTGATGATCGGCCCCGAATCGGTCTCTTCGACGACGAAATGGACGGTGGCGCCGTGCTGCGCAGCGCCGGCTTCGAGCGCGCGGCGGTGGGTGTGAAGCCCCTTGAACTGTGGCAAGAGCGCCGGATGGATGTTGAGGATGCGGCCGCGCCAGCGGCCGATGAACCAGGACGTTAGCAGGCGCATGAAGCCGGCGAGGCAAATAAGATCGACCCGGTGCCGCCGAAGCTCGTCGTCGAGTGCGCGTTCGAAGGCTGCACGATCCTCGCCGAACGAAAGGTTGTCGATCACGACGGTCGCTACGCCCGCTTCCCGCGCCCGCTTTAGCCCGGCGGCATCGGCCCGATTCGATAGGACGAGAACGATCTCCGCCGGATAATCCTTGGCGCTCGCCGCCTCGATCAGCGCCATCATGTTCGAGCCGCGCCCGGAAATCAGCACGGCCACGCGCTTCCTGGTCATCGCGCTTGCCATGACAGATCGAGATGTCCGACAAAGTTGACGCGGCTTGCGTCCGCCGCCGCGACTACTTCGCCGAACGCGACCACCGTCTCGCCGTTGTCCGTTAAAACTTTGGTCACGGCATCGGCGCTGCCGCGGTCGAGCACGGCGACCATTCCGATGCCGCAATTGAACGTGCGCAGCATTTCGCGTTCGGCGACCTTACCGGCAGACGCGAGCCATTTGAACACCGGCAAGACGGGTACGCGATCGAGACTCAAAGCAACGCCGAGATGCGGCGGTAATACCCGCGGGATGTTTTCGATGAAGCCGCCGCCAGTGATGTGCGCGAGCGCTTTGACCGCTGTAGTCGCGCGGATCGCGGCAAGGCAAGAGCGGACATAGAGCCGGGTCGGCGTCAGGAGCGCTTCGCCCAGGCTTCGCGAGGGGTCGAATGGCGCGGGACGATCCCAGGTCAATCCGGCGTCGGCGGCAATCTTGCGGACCAGTGAAAAACCGTTCGAATGCACGCCGCTTGAGGCAAGACCCACCACGATGTCGCCTGCCGCGATGTCGCCGCCCGGCAAGATTTCGTTTCGTCCGACCGCGCCGACAGCAAATCCCGCGAGGTCGTAATCGTCGCCTTGGTAGACTCCCGGCATTTCCGCCGTCTCGCCGCCGATTAGTGCGCAACCGGATTCGCGGCAAGCCGCCGCGATGCCTTTGACCACGACCGCCCCGAGCGCGGGGTCGAGTTTGCCGCAAGCGAAATAGTCGAGAAAGAACAGCGGTTCCGCGCCTTGCACGACGAGGTCGTTGACCGACATGGCGACCAGATCGATGCCGATCGTGTCGTGCCGGGAGGATTCAATCGCAATTTTGACCTTCGTGCCGACGCCGTCGGTCGCCGCGACGAGTATCGGATCGGAGAGACCGGCCGCCTTGAGATCGAAAAGCCCGCCGAAGCCGCCGATTTCGGCGCCGGCGCCGGACCTTGCCGTGGCCCGTACCAGAGGCTTGATCAATTCCACCATGCGGTTGCCGGCATCGATGTCGACACCGGCGGCCGCGTAGCGCGTATCATCCACGAAAATCACCAATACGGACAGGCGGTTTCGCCCGCCTGGGAAGCTTTGCTCGCGCCTCCTACGTCGGAATCGCCGGGTGTGCAAGCGCGCCTGCGCCGCTATAGTGCCGTCCCATCACGATGATGCGCAAGGAATCGGATATATCCAACGCGGCCGACGGCCCGTAAATCTCGTCTGGGACCGGCCGGTATACAAATGCGCGCTGCAGGCTGAGGAACGGCTTGAGCATACCTAATCTTATCACTTTGGGACGGATATTGTTGGTGCCGATCGTGGTCTGGGCGATCACGCTGGGCGAGATGCGCGTTGCGTTCCTGTTGTTTCTGGCGGCAGGAATAAGCGACGCCGTCGACGGCTTCCTCGCCAAGCGCTTTCAGATGAAGAGCGAACTCGGCGCGTATCTCGATCCCTTGGCCGACAAAGCGCTGATCGTTTCGATCTATGTGTCGCTCGGAATTGTCGGTGTGCTGCCGATTTTTCTCGTTATCCTTGTCGTGTCGCGCGATATCATGATCATCGGCGCCTTCCTGCTGGCGTGGCTGGTGGGCCGGCCGATGCCGGTCAGGCCGCTCCTTGTCTCGAAGGCCAATACCGTGGCGCAGATCCTCCTCGTTGTGCTGGTCTTGGCCGAACGAGCCTTCAGCTTCGATTTCACGCCCCTCGCGCAACTCATGATGGCCGTTGTCGCGGTCCTCACACTCGTCTCGATCGCTTTCTATTTGGCTGAATGGGTCCGCCACATGAACTCGGTCGGCGCCGGGCACTAGTTCCTTTAGGCAGCGTTAGGCAGCGCTACCTCACCGGTTCGTTCTACAATGGCAAGCGGCCCTCTCGATGCGGCATGTCTTCACGGGGTGGCTGAGATAATATGTCTTCGCACCCAATGCCTGCGGACCCGATTTCCACTCACCCACGTCAGCTTGCGCTCGCGCTCGATCACGCGGAAAGCTTCGCGCGCGAAGATTTCTTGACCGGTTCCGGCAATGAAGCCGCGCTCGCGCTTGTGGATTCCTGGCCCGATTGGCCGTCGCGCGCGGTCGCGCTGGTCGGGCCGGAAGGATCGGGCAAGACCCATTTGGCGACAATCTGGGCTTCAGCTGCCGGTGCGCGCGTGGTCTCGGCGCGGAGCATTGGTGCATTCGATATTCCGGCCATGTTGGCGACGGGCGCATTGGTGATAGAGGACGCCGGCGCGGCGACGGACGAGCGTGCACTGTTCCACTTGATCAATCTCGCCCGCGAGGAGGCGGCTTTTCTGCTCTTCACCGCGCGAACCGCGCCTTCGGCCTGGCCGATTTCGATTCCGGATGTCGCGTCCCGTCTGCGCGCCATGCCCACGGCGACCCTGCAGGCGCCCGATGACGCAATGTTACGCGGCGTGATGGTAAAGCTCGCCGCAGACCGCCAGCTCGTCCTGCCCGAGAGCGTCGTCAGTTATCTCTTAACCCATATTGAAAGATCGTTCGCGGCAGCGCGCGCGGCGGTGACCGCGCTGGACGAAGAGGCCTTGCGGCAAGGGCGGCCGCCAAGCCGCGCTTTGGCGGCCGAAATATTCCGCGACGGCGCGTGAACGAACCCTGTGTAACGCCTCGCTCGGATTTTGATTGTTTTTCGCGATCGATCCGGCTGGGCTTGACGGAACGGCCCAGCCCGCCGCCTTATGTCTGGCGGCACATGCATCGACGGCATATTCATTGAATTGTAACGAAAGTGGCCAATGTAGCTTTGGACGAATACGGATCGGCAATGGCTGAAAGCGCTCAAGTTTCTGTCTCATCTAAGGAATCTGCCGCGATGCGGCGGCTCGAAGCGCCGCGGGCGGTGCAGGAGGCGTCTCCGCGCCATCCGGAATCCGATCTCGCCACGAGCCCGGAGCGTTTTATCAACCGTGAATTGTCATGGCTAAATTTCAACCGGCGTGTCCTTGAGGAATCGGCCAATCGGCGAAATCCGCTCCTGGAGCGGCTCAAATTCCTGGCGATTTCGGCGAACAATCTCGATGAGTTTTTCATGGTGCGCGTCGCCGGCCTTGGCGCGCAAGTGCGCGAAGGGATCAGCAGCAGAAGTCCGGAAGGTCTCACTCCGGCCGAGCAGCTCGTCCGCATCGCCGAAGCCGTCGCTGTCCTCGTGCAAGACCAACAGGCACAATGGCGCGCGCTGCGGGCCGAACTCGGGGACGCCGGAATCGTGCTCGTTGACGGTCCTGACGTGACACGAAGCGAGAAGGCGTGGCTGGAGGATTATTTTCTCGCTCACGTCTTTCCGCTCCTCACGCCGCTCGCTATCGATCCGGCCCACCCCTTTCCGTTCATTCCCAATCTCGGATTCACCATCGCGTTGCAGCTGGCGCGAGCCAAGGACGGCAAGGCGATGAACGCGCTCATTCGCGTGCCGAACCGCATCGAACGTTTCGTGCGGTTGCCGCAGGCGCGCGAAGGCGGCGAAGCGCGGCTGATTTCGATCGAGGGCGTCACCAGCTTGTTCATCGCCAAGCTCTTTCCCGGCTATACGGTGAAAGGACTAGGCGCATTTCGCGTCACGCGCGATTCCGAAGTCGAAATCCTGGAAGAAGCGGAAGATCTGGTGCGGCTTTTCGAAACCGCGCTCAAGCGGCGGCGGCGCGGTTCGGTCATCAGGCTCGACATTGAAGCAAGCATGCCGGTCGAATTACGGCGTTTCGTGCAACGCGCGCTCGGCGTTTCCGACGACAGCGTCTTTAGCGTCGACGGCGTGCTGGCGCTGAACGAGATGGGTCAAATTGCTAATCTCAACCGGCCCGATCTCGAATTCGAACCTTATGCGCCGCGCTATCCCGGCCGGGTGCGCGATCATGGCGGCGACTGTCTGGCCGCGATCCGGCAGAAGGACTTCATCATCCATCACCCGTTCGAATCCTTCGACGTTGTCGTCGATTTCCTGCAGCAGGCTGCGCGCGATCCCGACGTGGTCGCGATTAAGCAAACGCTGTATCGCACTTCGGCGGACTCGCCGATCATCAAGGCGCTGGCGGAGGCCGCCGAAGGCGGCAAATCGGTTACCGCGCTGGTGGAGCTGAAAGCGCGCTTCGACGAGGAGGCCAATATCCGCTGGGCGCGCGACCTCGAACGCGCCGGCGCGCAGGTCGTATTCGGCTTCATCGAGCTGAAAACGCACGCCAAGCTGTCGCTCGTGGTGCGGCGCGAAGGCGCCGCGCTCGCCTCCTATATTCATGTCGGCACCGGCAACTATCACCCGGTGACCGCGCGCATTTATACCGACCTGTCGTTTTTCACTTGCGATCCCATCATCGCGCGCGACGTCGCACGCATCTTCAACTTCGTCACCGGTTATGCCGAACCTGCGGAGCTCGAGCGCATGGCGGTCTCGCCGGTATCGCTGCGCAAACGCATTCACGAACATATCGAGGAGGAGATTGCGCACGCTAAAGCGGGCCGGCCCGCCTCGATCTGGATGAAAATGAATGCGCTGGTCGATCCCGACATTATCGATGCGCTCTACCGCGCCTCGAGCGCCGGTGTGCCGATCGATCTCGTCGTCCGCGGCATTTGCTGCCTGCGGCCCGGCGTTCCTGGGCTGTCCGACAATATCCGCGTCAAATCCATTGTCGGCCGTTTCCTCGAACACGGCCGTATCTATTGCTTCGGTTCCGGCCACGGCCTGCCGCACCCGAAGGCGGCGGTCTACATTTCCTCCGCCGACATGATGCCGCGCAATCTCGACCGCCGCGTCGAGGCGCTGTGCCCGATTCTCAATCCGACCGTGCACGAACAGGTGCTTGATCAGATTGTGGTCGCGAACCTCAAGGACAACGAACAGAGCTGGCAGCTTCTTGGCGACGGATCCTCCGCGCGAATCGAGCCGGCCTCCGGCGAGGAAAGCTTCAACTGCACCACCTATTTCATGACGAATCCGAGTCTGTCCGGCCGTGGCAAGTCGCCCAAAGACTCGATTCCGCGCTTGCGGCACCGGCCGGAACCACTGTGAACGGCTCGCGAATCGCGTAGGGTGCGCCCGCTATATCGATTGTCCAGGCGAAGACAGAAAATTCATTCGAGTCCATTGTTCGCGTTCATGCGGTTACGCCTCTCGGTTGTTCGATTCATGGTTATTTGATCGATGCCTCGCGCCATCTCCGACGCCCAGGGACGTCTTGACCACGGCCCGCCGATTGCCGTCATCGACATCGGCTCGAATTCCGTGCGGCTTGTCGTCTTTGAGGGACTAACGCGCAGTCCGACCGAGCTATTCAACGAAAAGGCGCTTTGCGGGCTCGGCCGCGAGGTTCAATCGACAAAACTGCTCGCCGCCGACGCGGTTCAACACGCACTCGCAACGCTCAAGCGTTTTCGCGCGCTGTGCGAGACGATGAAAGTGAAGAAAATCCTGGCGATCGCTACGGCCGCGGTGCGCGACGCCAAGAACGGCGGCGCGTTCATCAAGCTTGCCGAGCGCACCATCGGGGCCGAGATCGAGGTGCTGTCCGGCGGGCGCGAGGCCGAACTCACCGCGCTCGGCGTGATCTCGGGCGTGCATCACGCCGACGGCGTCGTCGGCGATCTCGGCGGCGGCTCGCTTGAGCTCGTCGACGTGCGCGGCACGCGGGAGCGGCACGGCGTCACCTGCCCGCTTGGCGGACTGGCGCTCGCCGATATCTCGGCAAAGTCGATCAAAAAGGCGGAGAAATTCGTCAAGAAATCGCTGAGCGGCCTGCCGGTGCTCAAGGTCTGCGAGGGGCGTTCGTTCTACGCGGTCGGCGGCACGTGGCGCTCGCTTGCCCGCTTGCACATGTGGCAGACCGGCTACCCGCTCCATGTCATGCACGGTTACGCGATCCGCGCCGATGAGGCGCTGGAATTTGCGCGCCTCGTCCACCGCGTCGACGTCGATACGCTTGCCAATATCGAAGTGGTGGCGAACGCACGCCGGCCGCTGTTGCCCTACGCTGCGCTCGTCCTCGAACATATTCTGCGCGCCGGCAGGCCGCGTCAGGTCGTGTTCTCGGCGCTCGGCATTCGCGAGGGCTTGCTCTATTCGCTGCTCAAGAAAAAAGAGAAGGAAAAAGACGCGCTGATCGAGGCGGCGCGGCACCTCAATCTGCTTCGCTCGCGCTCGCCGCGTCACGGCGAAGAGCTGATCGTATGGACCGACCGCTTCATGGCCACCTCGGGCCTCGAAGAAACCGGCGAGGAGCGCCGTTTGCGTCACGCCGCGTGCCTACTGGCTGATATCGGCTGGCGCGCGCATCCCGATTACCGCGGCGAGCAGTCGCTCAATATCATCGCTCACGGCGGCTTTTCCGGCATCGATCACCAGGGCCGCGCCTATTTGGCTCTTGCCGTGTTCTTTCGCCATGTCGGGCTGGTCATGGACGACGAGCTTTCGCCGCGGCTGCGGGAACTCGTCTCGACGCGGCTCCTCGACCGCGCGCGTGTGCTGGGCGCGGCGCTGCGGCTCGCTTACGTCGTGTCTGCGGCAATGCCCGGCGTTCTTCCCGAGACCTCGCTCGCGATCGAGCGCCACCGCCTGGCGCTGCGCCTGCCGGGCGAATTCGGCGCGCTCGCCGGTGAGCGCGTGCTCAACCGGTTGCGCTCGCTGGCGCGGCTGATCGGCCGCGAACCGGTGATGCTGATGGGCTGATTTTCGGTTCGAAGGGTCCGAGCGTCTTATGCTTGGGAATGCGCCGAATTTTGCAGAAGCGATTTCTCCAACATGATGTGAATGCCCTTGGAGCCGTTGACCACCTGCGTGACGCGCAGATCGGCCGCCAGGCTACATAGCGTATAGGCGTCCTCGCGCGTGAGTCCGGTGCGGGCGCAAATGAACTTGATCATGTCGCGCAGCGCGATCACCACGGCGTCGTCAAGGTCGGGATCGAAAGCCATGGTGATGAAATGCGTCGGCGTTTCCGCCATCGGCCATTCCAACGCCATATCATCTCGCACGTGCAGTTCGAAGGTGCCGATCAGCCCCGTCTCGATGGCGGTGATGCACACTTCGCCGTCGCCTTGGACGCCGTGACCGTCGCCGACCGAGAACATCGCGCCGTCGACGTAAATCGGCAGATAGAGCGTGGTGCCGGTAACGAGCTCCTTATTATCCATGTTGCCGCCGTTGCGGCGCGGCGGCGGCGAGCCGATCGGTCCCCACGCCGGCGGTGGCGCCACGACCATAACGCCGAAGAAGGGTCTCAGCGGCAGTTCCAACCCCCACGGCAGCCGCCCGACCATGCGGGTGCGATCGAGCGGAATATGGATGATGCGCGTGCGTTCGAAGTCATCCGGGAGCGCGCCGGCGAGCGGGCGAATGGTATTGTAGCCCCAGTCATAATGGAGATCGATCGCCTTGATGCGGACCTCCAGGACCTGTCCGGCCTTGGCGCCGCGCACCGCGACCGGTCCGGTCATCATGTGCGGACCCAGTTTCTGCGGCACGCCGGCGTGAATCGCGGGCAATGCCGGCGGCATGATCAGACCGGATTCCGGCTTCGGCATCGCCTCGGGTGGGCCTGAAACTGTAGAGATGACGACTTCGTCGCCGGGCTCTATCGTCACAAGAGGCTTGAGCGCAGCGTCGAAAAAGCCCCAATGCACAGTATCCGGTGCCGCATCCAGGCGATGGCTCCGCATCAAAGCGCCTTTCGATTCAGAGATTCAAAGTTACGCGCGGCCTTCGTAGCCTATTGTCGGGCGCAGCTTCAATTGTGAAAAGCCGACCTAGTCACGATCGGCGGCGGCGAAGAAGGGAAGGTTTCAGTTCAGAGGTTCAAATATCCCTGCACGCCCGCCATAGGAAAAACACATCCGATCCGGGGGCATGCCGGCACACATAACCACCCTAGAAGTCCGCCGTGACAGCGCTGCGAAATTGCGGTCGATCAGCGCGTGTCAATGAACTGCACCCCGTTGAAACCGCCGTACCAAGCGTCACAGAACGCTACCAGCGCCAGGCCGAGTCCCAGTCCCGCTGCGACCGCTAAGGCAAAGAGAAGCCGCTGATGATGTTTGGCTGTTGCTGGTTCGGTCATTACGCGCGCCGATGTTCGCTGCGGGGCGACCCCGGAACAGGGTGTCGGGGGATGGGGTGTCCGGGGCCGCGTGCAATACCGGGTGGTTGGGGATAAAAACCCGGTTGCGACATGATTTGGAGACAGCGCCACGGCAGCCGTCTATTGCACATTGATTGAGTCAATCCATACGGTCGTATAGTCCCGCCGAGAAGGGATGAAGCAAAGGCGGATAGCGGCGAACTTTCCGAAGTTGCCGAACCTACTGCACAAGCATTGATTTTCACGTCAACATCGCCAAACGCGAATAATCACTATCGTCATGCGGCCTAGCGGCGGCGAGTCCGTGGAACCGCTAAACTCGCGAAGGATCGTCCCAAGCGAGTGCGAGAATTTTCGGCGCTAAGCAGACATTCCGAGCGCTGTACGGGATGTATGCTTTAGGCGGCGCGACATGCGCCTGTGTTCAATCGATGTCCGACATCGGTGGACGCGCTTTCGATGTCCGTTAAGTGCCAAAAGCAGAAATTTCGCAAAGCCAATTGACCTTAGTCAAAGTGCGGGACCTTCCGCAGGACTACGTCCAAATGACATTTGGATTGAGGGACCGTGTCGATAGGCCGCTTGTAGAGGAGAGGACCATGGCGCATCGGCTTCGTATGGCTCTTCCTTTGCCACAACTGTTGCAGTTTTCGTGCCAGGCATGATCTCGAAGCGCGGGTCGAAGTCGACCATGGTCGAAGCCACCTGCTTCAAAATGCCGGCGTCGCCATCCACCTTTGCGGTTCCGTCTGCAATCTGAGCTTGCCGCGTGGAAGTTGTTTGAACAATTCGGTTGACATCGCGCGGATGACGCCGCGGCTGTTGTGCTCTGGAGAGCCGCCTTTTGCCCCATATTGGACATTCCCGATCCCCCAGCCGACCCACTTCCAACCACCGGGTCTGCTTCGTTACGATGCCTCGCCCTAGCCAAGGGGGAGGTCATGCGACGGCGCGCATTCATCACGTTGGCCGGTGCCGCGATCGTCGTGTCGCCGCTTCACTTGCGGGCGCAACAACCCGCACGGATACGGCGCATCGGCGTTCTGCTGCCCTTCAATAACGAGAATGATGGTGCAGTGCGACAGCTCTGGCCTGCGTTCGCGCAACGGCTCGCTGAACTTGGCTGGGTCGAAGGACGAAACATCCAGTACGATGTGCATTTCACCACTCAAAACAACGAGAAAATCCGCGTAGGTGCCGCAGAACTCGTGGCGACTGCGCCGGAGTTGATCGTCGTTTGGTCCAATCCAGGTCTGGCGGCAATAAAGGAGGCGACGCAGAGCGTCCCCGTGGTTTTCGCACTGGTGGGTGACCCAGTGGGAAGCGGCTTAGTGGCGAGCCTGGCACGTCCGGGTGGGAATATAACTGGCTTTCAGAATTTCGAGCCCACCGCCAGCGGAAAGTGGCTCGAGCTTCTGAAGGAGATCGCGCCCGGGCTGCGTCGCGTGGGCCTCGTCTACAATCAGAACATCCCAGCCAATGTTGATTTTCTGCGCGTGGCGCAGGGTCTAGCAGCTTCAGTCGGTGTGACGGTAAAACCAACTGAACTGCACGATGCCGCTGACATTGATCGCGTTCTTGCTGAATTTGCGCAAGAGCCAAATGGCGGTCTTATCGTGACGCCCAATCCGCTCAATGCAAGGAACAACCAAACGATTATTGAAGCGGGCTGCACGGTTGCATTTACCGGCGATCTATCCGTTCCGTCTGGATGCTGAAAAAGGAGGCTTGGTCTCATACGCATTCGATACAATCGAGCAGCAGCGTGGCGTTGCGAGCTACGTCGATCGCATCCTGAAGGGCGAAAAGCCAGCGGATCTGCCCGTACAAGCGCCGACCAAGTATGAGCTCGTGATCAATCTTAAGACTGCTAAGGCGCTAGGTCTGGACGTGCCTGATAAGCTTCAGCAGCTTGCTGACGAGGTGATCGAATGACTAGCTGATGTCCCACGAAGCAGACATCGTCTGACGTCCACTTCATGTCCGCTTTTGAGGGGAAAGCGGACATGCCGCTTAGCGACCGGGATGTCCGCTTGAGACCCATAACCAGACATCAAGCAACCGATTTTGCTGACGCACCTATGATCCGTCGCTTCGACTCAGACCAGCGAAGGCGGCTATTGATTCAGGTCAATGACGACAGGCGGCAGTCCGTACATGTGAGCACGCGAGGCCCATGCATCCAGAGGGAAAATGAGAACCCATCATCACGTCATAGCTTGGATGACGCTGGCGATGATTACTGCCCCCGTCACCCCCAGCAGCGCACAAGTGCTGAGCGGTCCGCCGGCGAATCCTGCATTCAAATTCTCCACGCCTTTGCCATCCGACGTTGCGGCGCCCGATACGGTCGAGACCAGATTCGGCACGTTGCGGTTTTTCGATGGTGTCCCGGACGTGACAAGCACGGAGAAGATTTACGACAACCTGGATTTTCAGCGCGCCGTTCAGGCCTACCTTTTGGCTTTGCCGGTGGTGAACCAAGTGGCGAATCGCAACGCCATCCTTGCATTGGGGCCGGCGAATACGACGGTCCCGATCTGGGAAACGATGGTCGACTCCCGCACGGTCGAGCTGACTGCTAACGACAACACGCCATAGACTTGGTTGTGGATCGACCTGCATAACGGCCCGTTGGTGATTGAAGCGCCCCCGAAGGTGCTCGGTCTCGCAGACGACATCTGGTACCACTGGAACGGCGATATTGGCTTCACCGGGCCGGATCACGGCGAGGGTGGCAAATTTCTTTTTCTGCCGCCCGGATACAAAAGCGAAGTGCCTCAGGGCTACTTTGTCATGCGCCCGGGTTCCTACAGCGTCTGGACAGGGTGGCGAAGCTTCCTGGTCGATGGGAGCCCGAAACCCGGCGTCGAGATGACCAAAAAGACCATGAAGATCTACCCGCTTTCGCAGGCATCCAATCCGCCCAAGCTGAATTTCATCGATATGTCCGGCAAGCCGTTCAACATGGTTGCGCCGGCGGATTTTAGATTCTGGGAGATGCTGAACCAGGCCGTGCAGGACGAGCCGACCGAGACGGTCGACGCAACGACGCTCGGCTTCTGGGCCTCGGTCGGCATCCAGAAGGGCAAACCCTTCGCTCCTGACGAACGAATGAAGAAGATTCTGACCGAAGCGGCCGCGGTTGGCGATGCGACCGGGCGCGCCCTGGGTTACCGAGTGCGGCAGAAAGAAGCCTACTATTGCGACGACCGCAATTGGAAGCGACCGTTTATTGGCGGCTACAAGTTCGAATGGCAGCCAGGCGTCGCTAACCTGAGCGCGAGCGCGATGTTCTTCTTTGCGGCGACAGGCGTAACGCCGGCTATGGATACGCAGATCGTTGGAGAGGGCTCAGCCTATCCTTGGACGGCGGTCGACGCCGACAACAACCCGTTGGATGGCGGCAAGACCTACAAACTGCACCTGCCGCCGAACATCCCGGTCAAGACGTTCTGGTCAGTGATTGTTTACGACACTCAGTTCCGCTCGATGGTGCAGACAGACCAGCAGTATCCGAGCGTCAGCAGCCAGAGCAAGGCACTCCACGTCAATGCCGACGGCTCAGTGGATGTGTATTTCGGCCCGAAGCCACCTCCGGGTGAGGAAAACAACTGGGTGCAAACAATACCGGGCAAGGGCTGGTTCACTCTCCTGCGCCTCTACGGGCCGTTGGAGCCATGGTTCAAGCAAACTTGGCGACCGGACAACATCGCTTTGGTGCAGTGACCGGTTGAACTCACCACCCAAAGCGGACATCGGAGTGTCACGCCTAAGGATCCAACATGCTAGCTTGGGCCGATAGTGTGCTCGGTGCCGAGCCTCGGAGTGGCGCGCGTGAGGCGACGTGAATTCATCCGGATAATTGGCGGTGCGGCGACCGCTTGGCCAATCGCAGCGCGTGCGCAACTGACCCACTCAGTGCCGAAGATTGGCTGGATCAAAATTCAAGGCCCACTGCACACGCCTGAACAATTGCAGGCGTTCCGAGAAGGTATGCGGGCGCTCGGGATGATCGAAGGGCGGGATTTTGTACTTGAAGAGCGATATGCAGACGGCGATGAAACTCGGCTGCAGAGCCTTGCAGCAGAGCTAATTGCCTTAGGAGTAAACGTCATATTGGCAACCAGCCAACCTTCAATCGCCGCAGCTTGGCGGGTAACAAAAAGCGTGCCGGTGATTGGACGAATGGTGGACGACCCAGTCACAGATGGCATGGCGCAATCGCTGGCTCAGCCAGGTGGTAATGTCACCGGCGTCTACACGATGACAGAGGAGATGAACCCGAAGCGATTGGCCTTACTTAAAGAAGTGGCACCCGCGGCGCGCCGTGTCGGCGTGTTGTTGCGCCAGGATTTTCCAAGTGAAGGCATTGCGAAACGTGATTGGCAAAATGAAGAATTGGCGGCTCATCAACTCGAACTTGAACTGTTTGCTTTGAATGTTCGCACGGCAGATGAGGTTACGACAGCGTTTGATCAGGCATCGGCAAATGGTGTGCAGGGCATGGTAACCTTCCGTAATCCGACGGTCGTGACCTATCTGGAGCTAATTGCAGGCCTATCGCGAAAGCGTCGCTTGCCCGCAGTGTTCGACGCGCGCGAATACGTCGAGGCCGGTGGGTTAATGTCTTACGGACCGAATATTGACAGAACCTATCGCCAGCTCGCTACCTATGCATACAAATTGTTGCATGGAACGCCTGTCAGTAATTTGCCGATTGAACAGCCCACTACTTTCGAACTGGTCATTAACAAGCGCACTGCTAACGATATCGGTATCTCTGTACCCTCAAGTCTTCTGACGCGTGCGGATAAAGTCATCGAATAAACGACGTGCCGCCATCGTAGTCTGCTTTGGCACTTAGCGGACGTACTAATCTTGCTGACGCATGTCTGCTTTCGGAGGTAAAGCGGACATCGTCACCGCACATAAGTGGAGTGGCCGTCGCGAAATTTTTCGCGACCTCGTGCCTACTCGGCGATGTGCTCGCCTGATCCACCAAACTCTGCCGGAAAATCTTTAAACTTCGGGAGCCCATCTCGCATGGGCAGAACGGTCTCTGCATAGTTGACGTGGACCCCCGGTGTGCACTGGAGCGTCGGCAGGGTAGCGGCGAAAACATCGACTAAGCCGAGCGGAGGATGATTGGTCATCAGATGACCACCGCATTTTTTGCAATATTGGCGCCGACTGACTGGGGTCTTTTGATACATGCCGACATGTTCTGCACCGGCCGTGATCCGCGCCGCATCAGGTTTCCAAAGCGTGAAAGCATTGACCGGTCCCCCGGGCCACGAACGGCATGATCTACAATGGCAATACCCCATACCTTCCGGCTCTCCGGAGACTTCGACCTTCACGGCACCGCAAAAGCATTCCCCATAATGAGTTGCCATAGGCGCGCACCTCCCGTCTGCTGATATCGATGCTATGGCAAATGCGTAGGCCTTTCCAGCGAGGTGGTTGAATAGCCCTATTTTTCTGCAATGCACTTGGTCCGCTGTGGCATAAAACGGACATACCTGACGCGCTCAGCGATGTCCGTTTTCGGGGGTAAAGCAGACATTGATTGGACATTTCGAAATGTCCGCTTATGACCCCAAAGCGGACATGGGCGGGCTCACTCCCGCATATAAAGACCGCGTCAACTCCGAGGTGTTTTGGTCAGGAGAGGCGGTAGTGAGGACTGGGAGGAGGGCGCCGCCGGCGACAGTACGAATGTCAGCCAAACGTTCCAGCCAGCCGGCCTGTTTTCGTTGTCGAACTCGCCATAGCCCTTCAAGTTCAGATATCCCTGCATACCGGCGACAGGAAAAATATATCCGATCTGCGGCCCGACGCCGATGACGCGGGATTCGAAGGGACATAGCACCGGGGCGCAGCCGCTGTCTGGCGTAAGCTGCTCGTAGAAATATCCGACCAGACCGACCATCAATTGTTTGGACAAAAACTGCGACGCGCCCCAATCGAGATGGGAGTCGATGCCGCTCGTATAGCCCGTCGATTGATTCTGGAAGTTTCCCGTAAATCCCAACACCGCCGAGAATTCATGACCGGTCTTTTGATCGAAATAGGTGTAGCCGACGCCGCCGTCGATGGCGCCATGGCCGAGGCCGATATTCGCCAGATTGCTCGAACTGTACAGGCCTACCGGAATGTCGCCGGTCAGATAGACCATGTAATTGTTGACGCCGGCATTCCAGCGATCGGCGAATTGCGGAATGAGGTCGGTAAAGCCCATCGTGTCTTGCTGAAGCGCAACGGATTTTGTGATGGAGATCGGAGTAGGTAGAAATGCGGTGGCGGTCCCCGTCGCGTTCAAGGATGTGTTGTTGTTGCCGTAGCCGAAAAGGAGGGTGGCGGATGCTTGTCCGCCCAAGAACGGGGTGGCGAACACGTAGGTTGGAGCGACAAACCCGAGGGTTGCGTCAGCGTGAACATTGGCACTGCCGGTGATGCTAACCGGGAATTTGGGTATTTGTCCGATCGAGACTTCACGCGCCACGGCGGCATTGCCGCTGGCTGAAACGTCGGTGTTGTAGAAGATCGACGTCAGCGACCATCCAGGCTGCTGCGGAACGGCGGCCAAGCTGCCGAAAAATCCAGGAATCCAGAAACTCGTGCCGTCCTCGTCGGCGAAGGAGATGTTTGTTGAGCACGCAACGGCTGCGAACGCGAACAATGCCGTGGCGAGGCAAAACCACGCGCGCGACAGGGCAGGGGATTTTCTACCTGTTAGCACGCTGGATGGTCTCATAAGCACCCCCGATTTTGCCGTCTGCTCACGTGAATCGCGCCAGCAGCTTAGCCAGCCAAAATCGGCATGGCAGTGGAATTCCCCTCGACTTCCATCGCCATAATGCGATTTTAGGAGCGGCGTGACTTCCCGATCACAGTGAAGCTAAGGCTTTGAGTTGTTTACTCCATTGGATCGAATCGAACGATCTAATGCACGAAGCGCTCGCTCAAACTATCAGTAGTTGTGTCCGAGTGTGTCGTTCGCGAACAGAGCCCGGTTCGGTACGGTCCAGATTGTGATGGAACCGAGGCACGTGGTCTGCGTTTTTGCAGTAACTCTTTGAACATTTGCATGAACTTACTGGCGGCGGCGTTCGACTAACACTAAGAGTGTCGCTCGGTGCGACGGCTGCGGCGGTGCTTCGCGTAAGGCCGTAAGTCTGTGCAGGAAATGTTTGCGTTTCGCATGGGCTCGAACCGTCGGTCGATCCATCCTGCCGCAATCCCGCACAGCGGGTCTGAAGCCGCGAGCGACGGCCCAACCAATCGCAAATCGAGAGTCCACGGAAGGTCCGCAACGGCGGCTCGCGTCTTGGCGCGTCCTGCGCGGCCTAACTCGGTTTTCGATCCGTCATCAGAACAGGGAGAGAAAGATGTCCAGTCAAGACAACGGCGGTAATTCGAATCTAAAACAAACCGCGCTCAACCGCCGTAACATGTTGCTTGGCGGCACCACGCTCGCCGCCGCATCGGCGATTGCAACAAGTCATCCGGTTCAGGTGGCGCAGGCGCAGCAACCGGCCGCGCTTTCGGGCAAGAAGCCGAACATCCTCGTCATCTTCGGCGACGATATCGGTCAGTCCAACATCAGCGCCTACACGTTCGGCCTGATGGGCTATCGCACGCCGAATATCGACCGCATCGCCAAAGAAGGCCTGATGTTCACCGATTACTACGCCGAGCAGAGTTGCACGGCGGGGCGGTCGTCGTTCATTACCGGCCAGTCAGTTATACGTACGGGTCTATCCAAGGTCGGTGTTCCCGGCGCCACGGTCGGCATACAGCCGGAAGACATCACCATCGCCGAAGCGCTCAAACCGCTCGGCTATGCCACCGGCCAGTTCGGCAAGAATCATCTCGGCGACCGCAATGAATATCTACCGACGGTGCACGGCTTCGACGAGTTCTTCGGTAACCTCTATCACCTCAATGCCGAAGAGGAGCCCGAGGACCCCGACTATCCGAAGGACCCGGCGTTCAAAGCGAAGTTCGGTCCACGTGGCGTTATTAGAAGCAAGGCCACCAATGTCGACGATCCGACCATCGATCCGCGCTTCGGCAAGGTCGGCAAGCAGACCATCGAAGACACCGGCCCGCTCACCAAAAAGCGGATGGAAACGATCGACGACGAGACAACAGATGCGGCCATCGACTTCATCAAGCGGCAGGTGCAGGCCAACAAACCGTTCTTTGTCTGGATGAATACGACGCGCATGCATCTTTACACGCATGTGCGCCCGTCGATGCGCGGCCAGAGCGGGATGCCTGACAATGAATATGCCGACGGCATGATCGAGCACGACGGCGACGTCGGCAAACTGCTCAAGACGCTGGATGACCTCGGCATCGCCAACGACACCATCGTCCTCTATACCACCGACAACGGCCCGCACATGAACTCGTGGCCCGATGCGGCCATGACGCCATTCCGCAGCGAGAAGGACACGAACTGGGAAGGCGCGTTCCGCGTGCCGGCAATGATCCGGTGGCCGGGCCACATCAAGCCGGGCAGTATCTCCAACGATATCTTCGGCAGCCACGATTGGTTCCCAACGCTGCTCGCAGCCGCAGGCGACGGCGGCGTGAAGGACCGCTTGCTGCAAGGCTGGAAGATCGGCGACCGTACTTATCGGGTGCACCTCGACGGCTACAATCAGCTCGCCTACTTGACCGGTCAGCAAGATCACTCCGAGCGGAAAGGATTTATCTATTTCGACGACGACGCTCAGCTCGTCGCGATCCGGTTCAATAATTGGAAGCTCGTCTTCTTCGAGCAGAAGACGCCCGGCACGCTCGACATCTGGGGTGAGCCGTTCACGGCGCGGCGACTGCCGCTGTTCTTCAATCTGCGCATGGACCCGTATGAACGCGCGCAGATCACGTCGAACGAGTACTACGCGTGGACGCTGCATAAGGCCTATCTGGCCTACGGAGCGCAAGCGATTGCCGCGGCATTCGTCGATTCGCTCAAGGAATATCCGCCGCGGCAGAGGCCGCAGAGCTTCAATCTCGACCAGATCATGGAGCAGCTTAATCATCCGGCGGAGAGCGACTAAAGTCGCTCAGATTACGCCGGCTGGGCGACAATGCCGCCGGCGCATTCCACTAAATTTGTATCGAGTTCTGTTCAAAGGCCTCCGGCCTAGAAACGTTAATTTCAAACGCCGCTGGAATTGGCCGGTATCGTTTGCTTAGCTCGATATGAGAACGAGACGCGCTGGTCGCGGCATTTGAAATCGACGACTAGAACCAGTTCGCTGATCATGCAGTCGTGTATTCGTTTCGCTTAATGAGTAGAACCTATCTCAAAATTGTCTGAAGAGGATAACGAGGCAGGCGAGCTGGACGAGGCCGAGGAAGTTTTGAGTGTGGAATTCCCAGCGGACGAGTATGCGGCGCTGCCATTGTATCCAGGCGAAGAAACGCTCGACGAGCCAGCGTCGCATAAAACGGCTCAGCCGTCGTCGATCTTG
>Ga0187778_10000487_pt1 | contig 28244 bp, 19 predicted proteins | sample 1015_Q2_SP5_20_M_FD_132418 | JGI IMG/M metagenome (GOLD analysis project Ga0187778, IMG submission 132418) | Tropical peat soil microbial communities from peatlands in Department of Meta, Colombia - 1015_Q2_SP5_20_MG | ecosystem: Environmental > Terrestrial > Soil > Wetlands > Peat | place... | reverse complement strand
TCAAGTGCACTTGAGGTTCCCGTACGCGACTGAGATCGTGCCGTCCCCGGACGCCCAATGGGTAGCCTTTCAAGAGGGAGACAACGTCTATCTAACGGTTTTCCCGGGTTTCGGCGCCGGTTCATCTGTGCCCCACATCGATAAGCAAACTGGGGTGTTTCAAGTGGTCTCCTTGAGCCTCGAAGGCGGGCTGTTTCCAAACTGGCTTGACTCACGAGCGTTGGAGTTCGGCAGCGGACAGCACTATTTTGTTTACCATACAGACTCAGGACGGACCGAAACCACAGATATACATGTGAGCGTTTCGCCGCCCTTACCTACCGGCACGATCGCGTTCACGGGGGCACGCATCCTCACGATGGACCAGCACAGGGTGTTAGAGACGGGCACGATCGTCGTGAAGGGAAACCGCCTTGCGTGCGTGGGGACTTGCGATACGACCGCAGCAGACCGGGTCATCGATGCGCGGGGTACGACCATCATACCCGGCCTCATTGACATGCACGCGCACCATCATCTCAGGAATGCTGGTATCGCGACACCTCAAGATTACGAATCCGCAATTTACCTGGCATACGGCGTCACAACCACTCGAGATCCGGCGACCTCATCGACAAATGTCTTTCCGACAGCAGAGTTGATTAATGCCGGGCTGGTTAGCGGTCCCAGAACATTCAGTACAGGTGAACCATTTCCAGATGTACCAAGTTTAGAGCTTCCGGACGTTGTCCAGGAGCAATCGCAGGACGGACAACACTTCAACTATCTCACTAGCTACGAGGTCGCGCAACACGAGGTGAATCGGTTGGCCTCTTGGGGCGCAGTAACGATCAAGCAATACATGCTTCCGCGACGTGATCAACGGCAATGGCTCACGGAAGCCGCACGCCAGCGCGGCTTGCGGGTGACGGGCGAATCGGGCAGCCTGGAGCACGACTTCGGCATGATCTTGGATGGACAAACCGGTTGGGAGCACGAACTGCTCTGGATTCCCCTCTACCACGACCTGACTACGTTCATGGGACAGGCTCGGGCGACGTATTCGGCTACCTTTGGTGAAACCGGTCCCGGCCCGACCGGCAAAGGCCTCTTTTTCCAAGAGGGTGGTCTCTGGACCGACTCGAAGCTACAGCGATTCATGCCCTGGCGTCAGCTGTACCAGCCGACACGTCGTCCAATTCTGCGCCAAGAGAGTGATTACGGCTCACCCCTGTATGCAGAAGCAATGGCCGACATCATCAAAGCAGGTGGCTTTGGCGCGATCGGTGGCCACGGCAACTTTTTGGCTCTCGATACGCACTGGGACATCTGGTTTGCGGCCTCGGCGCTGGGCCCAAGTGGTGCCCTCGAAGTGGCGACCGAACAAGGAGCGCATTTCTTGGGCGCAGATCAGGACATTGGCTCTATCACCCCAGGGAAGCTGGCCGACTTGGTAGTTTTGTCTGCAAATCCCTTGGTTGATATCCGGAACACTACGAGCGTGCGGTATGTGATGAAGGGCGGCATTCTTTACGATGCGGCAACGCTGGACGAAGTATGGCCCGAGAGCAAACCATTCGGCCCATACCCATGGATTAACTCAGAGCAGCTACGCTCCGACGATCGTCCGAACGACTACTGGGATCACAAGCATTAGTGAACAGGAACCTGCCAGTCCTGCGGGAGTTGCCGCGTGCGTAATGCGCTTATTTTCCTCTGCTTCGTAGTCACGGTGGGCTTCGGACAAGATCAGCCACAGCCCAGTGCTAATATCCGCTACCCTAGGCCGCAGCCGAAGTATAAGGTAAGCATTGAAAGACGGGTGATGATTCCGGTTCGTGATGGCGTGAACTTGTCGACGGATTTATATTTCCCCGAAGGCGCTGCTAAGAAGCTGCCGGTCATCCTGATCCGGACACCATACAACAAGAGACGGGCGAACCAGGTGGCGGATGCCGAGATGTGGGCTGGGCAAGGGTACATTGTCGCGGTCCAGGACACGCGAGGAAAGTTCGAGTCGGAGGGTTTGCACTCGCTAACCGCCCGGGACGCAGAAGACGGCTCCGACACAGCCACGTGGCTGGCGACACAACCGTGGTCGACGGGAAAAATTGGAACTTTCGGATGCTCTTACCTGGGCGAAGTCCAGGTGATACTCGCGACTCAGCGGAATCCATCTATTAAGGCCATGATTCCTCAGGCAGGACCTGCCATCGGCTCGGCTGACGGCCGCTACCGTTATATGGAAGTAGAAGGCGGCGCATACGAACTGGCGGGCGGGTTCGGTTGGTTTCGCGAAGATGACAGCAAGCTCTATTTCCGCGCGCCGCCCGGAACACCTCGCGATGAATTGCTCGAGTACGGTGATCTGTTCAACCCGGGACCTAACCTTCCTGACATCGACTATGCTGCGATCTGGTGGACTCTGCCGCTGGTCGACATGATGAAGAAGGCGCATGGTCCGCCAACCGAATGGGAGGGTGTGGTCTCGCACGATCTCACTGATAACTGGTGGGAGCAATTCGAATACCTGAAGCCGAGTGACCGCTTCAACGTGCCGGCTCTACACATTGACTCTTGGTACGACTACGGGGTCAACGGGGTGCTGTTCGACTTCAATCAATTTCGGGTCAAGGCTGAAAGCGATCTGGGGCGGAGCAACCAATTCGCTATTATCTCACCTTCAACTCACTGTGCCTCGGAGCATGCGACGGAACACACGACGGTAGGGACGCGCGATGTCGGCGACGCGCAACTGGATTTCTACGGGATTTATGCCAAGTGGTTCGATTACTGGCTGAAGGATATCGACAACGGCGTGACGAAGATGCCGAAGCTGCAAATCTATGTCATGGGCCGGAACCGGTGGCGCGCTGAAAACGAGTGGCCCCTGGCACGTACTGTTTTCACTAAGTACTATCTGCACAGCCACGGCCGAGCCAATAGCCGTCAGGGTGACGGTGCACTCACGACTACGTCGCCGACTGATGAGACTCCAGATCGGTTTACGTACGATCCGGCTACGCCCGTTCCAACCGTCGGTGGCCCGCTGTGCTGTTGGGACAAGAAAGGCAACTCGCCGGCCGGCGCGTTCGATCAGTCGGAGGTTGAGATGCGAAATGACATTCTGGTGTATACCACGCCAGCTCTGATCCAGGGAGTTGAGGTGACCGGACCGCTCGAAGCCGTGCTTTACATCTCGTCCTCGGCGCACGACACGGACTTCACTGCAAAACTAGTAGATGTCTATCCTGATGGCACGGCGTACAACGTGCAGGAAGGGATCATGCGTGCCCGGTATCGCGACGGCTACTACAAGAAGGTTTGGATCAACTCGAACGAGGTCTACAAGATCACGGTTGACCTGAACGCAACCAGCAACTATTTCGGCCCGGGGCATCACATCCGCCTCGAGCTCTCAAGTAGTAATTTTCCAAGGTTCGATCGAAACCTTAACACTGGCGGCAACAACTACGATGAAACGAAGTGGGTGATAGCAGAGAACTCTGTGCTTCACTCTTCCAAATATCCGTCACACATACTGCTGCCAGTGATACCCGAGACGGAAAAGACTTCCGCGACAGCCGAGCGGGGAGAACTCAATAGGCGTATACGCGCAGAATGAATGCCTCAGATTCCTTCTCAAAGAATCAAACGGTTCAACAGATATTTGAGGGATGCCATGACCAGTCGTCAACAAAGGACCGCCGAGGAGCCTGAGGTACGCGACTTAGTTCAGCTGATCTCGAACGCAGTCCAGCAGTTGCGGGAAGAGTTGACTGGATTTTTACAAGAACTTGTACGAATACCCAGTTTACCGGGCCAAGAGCAGCAAGCACAGAAGTTCGTCGCCGCGAAGCTGACCGATCTGAAGCTGGAAGTCACCACGGTTGAATCACGGCTGGACCAACTGAAGGACCACCCGGCCTTTTGTGATGATGGAGTTCCATTCAGTCAACGGCTGAACGTGGTAGGTCGATGGCCCGGCATCGAGAAGGGAAAGGATAGAAGAACGTCCCGCTCTTTAATTCTCAACGGGCATATCGACGTGGTCCCCACCGGCAATCAGAATCTGTGGTCGGACTCGCCGTGGAGTGGAAAAATCGATCGAGGCAGATTATTCGGGCGCGGCTCGTGTGACATGAAGGCAGGTATAGCAGCCAGTATTTTCGCGATTGACATCCTCCGAAGACTCGGGTTCACTCCCAACCGCGATATTCTCTTGGAGAGTGTTATCGGCGAAGAAACTGGCGGTGTGGGCACGCTGGCACTAATTGTCAATGGCTATCGAGGAGATGCAGCAATTATCACGGAACCAACAGAGTTGAAGCTTTGTCCAGTCCAATCGGGTGCCTTAACGTTTCGCTTGAAAGTTCCCGGCCGCTCTGTCCATGCCAGTGTCAAAAAATACGGAATCAGTGCCATCGAGAAATTCTGCCTACTCTTTTCGGCGATTGACCAGCTGGAACAGCAGCGGCATCGCAATTATAAGAATGAACTCTACGAGGATCCTAGCCAGATAGCTCCCATCAACCTAGGCACTGTGAGAGGAGGGGAATGGCATTCGACTGTTCCGAGCGAATTGTTCGTGGAAGGAAGATATGGAGTCATGCCTGGCGAAACCAATGAGGCAGCCAAACGGGAGTTGGCGGAGGTCTTGCGACGCACGGCCGACGGTGACCTTTGGCTTCGGGACCATCCGCCAGTTCTGGAGTGGATCGAAGGACAGTTCGAATCTGGCTGCACAGAACTCAGCGAGCCGCTTCTTCAAACCCTCGCAGCCGCTCATCATCAAATTACAGCAGCGGAGGCGAAAGTTCGGGGTGTAACATATGGATCCGACCTTCGGCTGTTTACGAACTACGCGAAAACGCCTTCGGTGTTATACGGACCGGGCAGCGTAACCCATGCACACTCCGTTGACGAATTCGTTGACCTGGAAGACGTAATCCGCTGCACCAAGGTTTTAGCACTGACTGCCTATGAGTGGTCCTTTCGATCCTAACTTCTGAATGGTGCTCACCATGGTTCGAGTTCCTATAAAGCGCAGGTGCGAATCACGGTAGGACCAACATCCATCGCAGTGTTCCACGAAATATGACGAGCTCAGCCATCAAGAAGAACGCATTACAGCAGATTGGACTCCTTTACTTCGTCTTCGTGATGTACTCCTACGACACCGCCGGGCCATTCGGATTGGAGGACCAAGTGACGAACTCTGGTCCTGGCATGACCCTGATCTACCATCTTCTATTGCCATTGTTTTGGTGTATCCCAATCTCGTTGGTGGCTGCCGAACTTACGACAGCGATGCCGGTGGAAGGCGGTTTCTACCGTTGGGTACGGGCGGCGTTTGGTGATTTTTGGGGATTTCTCGCAGGCTGGTGGAACTGGTCTGCATCGTTTCTACTGGGCGGTGCATATGCCGTGCTTTTCACAGATTATTTTGTGTTTTATTTCCCGAAAGTCACCGCCTGGAAGCACTACCTGATCTGTTTGTGTCTTATCGCAGTGATAGCTTGGGTCAACGTGCGCGGGATTAAGATGGTCGGAAAGACTGTAACCGTCCTAGAAGTTTTTATCCTCTTACCAGTCATTATCATGATTGTGATGGGATTGACGCAGTGGCGCCACAACCCCTTTCTTCCTATTGTTCCCCCCCATAAACCTCTGTTTCAGGTCTTTGGTACGGGGTTGGCGCTAGGGCTCTGGCTCTATGCGGGATACGAGCAACTATCCACAGTGGCTGGGGAAGTCGAAAATCCACAACGGATCTATCCACTCGCTTTAGCGATGGTCGTTCCCCTCTCGATAGCGACGTACTTTCTACCGACTTTCGCTGCGCTGGCAGCACTTGGGAACTGGCAGAGCTGGCGCACCGGTTATTTTGCTGAGGCGGGGCGGCTCATCGGCGGCACATGGTTGGGTTTCTGGATGACGCTTGCGGCGATGGTCACCAACCTATCCATTTTGACTACCACGATGTTGGCTAGCAGTCGCATGCCATTCGCAATGGCAGAAGATGGCTACTTTCCTCCCTTCCTCGCACGAATCCACCCACGTTACGGCACACCGTATGTTGCGGTTGTTGCTTCGGCGGTGATTTACGCCCTGCTGGCCGTGCAGACTCTGACGCAGCTCATCAACATTTATATTTGGCTTCGCATCGCGACTTCTGTGATGACTGTCTTAGCGGCTTGGCGGCTGCGGCGCTCCCATCCTAATATGCCTCGGCCATTTGTGATCCCCGGTGGAAGAACGGGCTTGATCTATGCCGTCGGTGCACCTGTGCTTATGAGCGTCCTCGCTCTCTTGGCCAGCAACCGTCATGGCCTAACGTGGGGTCCCGTGGCGATCGCAGTAGGACCTCTGGTGTTCCTACTCGTGCAGCGGAAATCGGCCGCAAGGGATCGGACAACTGCTGAGTTGTTCTCCAGCCGTAATCGCTCCGCAGACAGCTGAGAGAATTGTGTCCAGTTTTGAGTTTCACTCTAACCACGCGAATTTGAGGAATTGATAATGCAGCTGGTGAAGCCCTCACGGCGCCGCCTCCCCAAGGTTGCCTACCGGTGCGGCGGTGTAACTCAAGGAGGAAAAGCACCTTCTTTTCCTTTTCACTCCTCGGAGAGCTCTTGCCTCATTCCCTATGGTTGTCAGCGGGCACGCCAACATAGGGCAAGTTCAACTCGTGGCCGTGCTCATTCAACCGTTGAAGCCAATTCTCTCCATTCGGTCATATTGGTCGAGCTCGCTCTTCTCGCTTGCCAAAACATCACGCATTCCTTCTGTAACCGGGCCGTCGCTGTCGTTGGTCCACGCATATAGAGCGGACATCCGCGAGTACAGCTTGGCGCCACCCTTCATTCCCAGGATGTCATACACAACTTCAGCCTTCGGATTGTGCAGGTTCGCTTCCAGCAACTCCAGCTTGGTAATTAGTCCTTCGATTTGTGGCTGCGGCGGAACCATCACCTTATGGCCCAGTGCTTGTTTCCAGTATGACAGCTGCTGTCGAACCAAGCGCAACTGCATAACGAGTCTGGTGAGGCGGCTGATCTGGTCACGGAGGGCGAGTGCAAATTCCACACGCGGGCGCAATTCGGCGACCGTCATCGGCACTCGCGGATCGGCCAACACCTTGATGGTGGAGGTGAACGACGCTCCGTTTACATTCAGTTTGACTGTGTATGTAACGGGCAGCGCCAGCGGGCCGTACACGGGAGCGCCGAGATCGATTTTCGCGCCCGGGATCATCTCCGCCCCTTCGTAAGTCAAATCCCAGACAGCTCTGTTCACACCAACTTCCCGGGGCAAGGCAGCGTCTTTGAACGCTTTCTCGAGCTCAAATGTTTCCTCGGTATGCCCTGGGTGTGCACGCGGGACACTGCTCAGCGTAGTGATGTGGTTGTTCTTTTCATCCAGAATGTCAATAGTGATTTCGCCCTTCGGTACCGCATTAAACTTCCTAAAGAAATCATCAAGGCTATCTTTAGACCGGTTCTTCCCTGGCGAAGAGGCAAACGGTAGCGGTGTCGGGCGGCACCAGTACGGTTAGCACGGTCAGTGCGAGGCTTACCCAGATATTGAGTACGCTGACGTAGCTGAGGTGACTTTCCAGCTGCGCATGAACTAGGCGCTGTCGTGGTGCCGACCGAATTGCAGATGGCGCGGCTGGTGGGACAGGCTAGTCAATGATTGCATGCAAAGGTGAAGCCGCGGGACCGGCAGAGAGTCCCATACGATTCAAAAGGTCTTCGAACCGTGGGTCATATTGCAATCTCTTGAAACCGGGCATCACTCTGAGATAGACAAGGGAAGAGGATCGATAGGAGAAAGCGCGCTCCAGCCACAGAAAAGCCTGAACGAGATGACCTAAGCCAGCGTAAACAAGCGCGAAGCTCTCGGGTCGGGGACGTCCACTTTCTTCAGAATTGGCCATTGCTTTTATGACTTGTTTAGCCTGGTTGCTTCGGCCGGCCAAGGCGAGTGTGTAACCCTCTTCGGCCGACGCGAATGCGCAATCGCCGTCCCGGCGAGCGCGGCGAAACTCATTGATGGCCTCTTCATATTGCCCGCATTGAGCGTAAACCTCCCCGAGTACAACATGGGCATGGGCGAAATCTGGATCAATCGTAAGGGTCTCCTTCAGCTGTGCCATCGCATTCTCGTATTGTCCGGAAAATAACAGCATCAAACCCAAATTGGTGTTCACAGCCAGGGATAAAGGATCGATCTCGAGAGCTGCCTGCATCTCTAATACCGCGCCGTCCAACTTGCCTAATGCGGCCAGATAGTCCGAATACCAATGATGCGCGGTAGCACTGCTGGGGTCTAGTTCGAGGGCTCGATCCAGCTCGCGTGCAGCGTCATCCCAATTCCAGGAATTGAGATGCGCGTAACCTAGGGATGCATGTGCGGCAGCCAAATTATGATCGATCTGAAGGGCCTTCATGGCGGCTGCTTTGGCCTTGCACCATAGGTCACTAGCGGGCAGAGCGCAGTAAATGGCTTGCAACAAATAGCAGTCCGCGATCCCGACATGCCCAAGCGCAAAGCCTGGATCCAAACGAACTGCATCCGTAAAATACTTCAGGCCAAGTCGCAGACTAGCCTCTGTTCGCTTATTGCAGAAGTAAGTTGCCTTAAGATAAGCGCGATAGGCTTCGCGATTTTCCGTGTACGGATCGGATCGTTGACGTTGAATATGGCTATTCAGCATCGATACGAGTGCGTGGGCTATGCGCTCGGACATCAAATCTTGGATCGAGAACAGATCCGTAATCTCTTCGTCGAATTTCTCGGCCCAAAATGAAATACCAGTCTGCGATTGAACGAGTTCAACTGTCACACGGATACGGTTATCATGCCATTGAATGGATCCCGTAAGGATTGTCTCTACATTCAACTCTCGTCCGACATCGCACGGATCTCGCCTCAAGGGGTTCCTGGCAAAAGCAAAGGCGGGTCGTACTTTGATTTGTGAGAAGCGGCTGAGGCGCGTGATAAGAGATTCTGCGAGACCCATCTCCAGCTGACGACCACCTCGCTTCACTCCTATTGTGTTGAATGGGAGTATCGCCAAGGTACTGAAGAGCGGTTCCAGGCTATTGTGCACATTCTGCCGTTCCCCAAACGGTGTACCTGTGGCAGATATCGAAGGGAACCCTTTCACATCGGCAAGGAAGCGGTAACCGCGTCCAGGTATAGTAATCAGCTCACCGTTGTCATCTAGGGCTTCGCGCAAAGCACAAATAGCAACCGTAAGGCTGTTGTCAGTGACAACTGTATCGGGCCAAACTTCTTTCATCAGGTATTCCTTCGTGGCCATTGTTCCGCCCGCTTTGATAATAGCGACCAATAGGTCGTACACTTTGGGCCTTAGGGGGACTGGCATGCGATTCCGAAAGAGGACGCATTTTTGAGTATCTAGGTGAAAAGCTCCAAATCTGTAGTTCACAGGACCCCACGCTCCGTTTCGGTCAACCCCAACTGTCGCGTCCGCAAGTTTAGCAAAGTTTAAGACTGATTAAAGTCGGTTGTAAAGACATTCTGTAAAGGCTGCGTCAATCTATACCTGAAAGCAACTGGTGGGCGTGCAGGACCTCCTATCGTCGTTGGCAGGACCGAGGGATCGACACTCGTTCGGCGGGCAAAACCGGTTGGTCCTTTCACTTTGCCTGTGTTGCTCGTGACAAGCATGATGGCGTCTGGTTTCCGCCAGCGGTGAGACAGCAACAGACAGATTGGTCCCAGAACGGTGACGGGACTTGCTCAAGACATGACTGGAATCGAGAATGGCTTTCCTTATCTATCTTCCCAACTTTGTAAGGCGGATTGGGCCAAACGTCTATTATTAAGATAGAAGAGGGATCCTCTGGTATTGATTCGAGTTTTGGCCAGGAAACCGAGGCTGAATGGGGAGACTATGAATGATCATCCGAGCAGTAGCCATTGTGATGTGACCAATCCACAAGGAAGGCGGCACCCGACTATCAGACAAGCAGCGGTGGTTGGTACAGGTGTTATTGGGCGAAGCTGGATACGGGTGTTCGCTCGGGCAGGTTGCCGAACACGTGTTTACGATCCAAATCCAAGCCAAGTTGAAAAGGCGTTAGCCTGGTTAGAAGAAGATCTTAGCCTAGATGTCGCTGATGGGTTGATTAGTGCAAAGGAGGCGGCTGAGCAGCGGGCGAGAGTAACGGCACATAAGGATCTTGTGGAGGCGCTAGATGGTGCTGGGTACCTTCAGGAGAGTGGGCCTGAGGAGATCGACTTGAAAAAAGCTGTTTTTCTCCAGCTTGATCGGGTTGCCGGGACTCAGACCGTCATCGGTAGCAGCACGTCCGGGTTGGATATGACCGAGATCGCTCAGGGGCTGCCTGGTGCGCGACGCTGCATTGTGGCTCATCCTGTTAACCCACCTCACGTGATCCCCGTTGTGGAAGTGCTAGGAGGGGAACACACAGATCTAGAAGTGATCGCGAAAACGTGTGAGTTCATGAGTAGCGTGGGCCAGAAACCGGTCTTCCTAAACTCTTATGTGTCAGGTTTTTTACTCAACCGAATGCAGGCCGCCCTAATTCGAGAGGCAATAGACTTGGTGGAACGAGGAGTGGCTGACGTTAAAGCTGTTGACACCGTCATTTGTGAGGGTCTCGGGCTGCGGTGGGCTTTGATGGGGCCCTTCGGGGTCGCGAACACTAACGCAGACGGTGGCATTCGCGAATATTTCACCCGATATCGTGAAGCGTACATTGAGGACATGAACGATTTAGGTCCGACACCTTCCCTTGACCAAGCGATGATTGAACGATTGGCGCAGGGAACCGATGCTATGTTCAACGGAACATCGCGCAGCGAAATCCGGCGATGGCGTGATCGCGTCCTACAAAAGGTCTGTGCCGTGAAGCAGTCGGATCCGTCTCCCCAGGTGATTTTTGCGCGAGAACTGCGGCAGTTTTAAGCGCAGTATCCGGCGTTTCGCTCAAGGTTTCCGAGTGCATGTATCGGCGAGCCGATGCGGGGTGTTTGGGGTGCTTGACGATGACAGGATAACGCTGCCTGTCAGAAGTTGCACCAGAAAAGTGCATTCCGGTGGGCATTTCCGCCTATTTGACGGAAGACCTCCACAGTTTGCCTGAAACAGGGACGATGTCATTCTTAGATGAATTCGGCGGTCACACAATGGTCGGTCGTTTGCGGCTTGTGATGATGTGCAGGCCCGGTGTGGCAGGATGGAGCAGTGGCAACGGATCCTGGCACAAAATGGGTTACCACCACCATCCCGATTTTGAGACTGCACAAAGACAGCATGAGGTCCTCGTACGATGTTTGCAGGCGGCTGGTATCCAGACCACATTTCTAACGCCGGCGGAGGGTCTCTCGATGGATGCCGTTTACACACACGACGCATCCTTCATGACAGACTTCGGCGCAATCATAATGCGAATGACCAAGCCCTGCCGCCAAACAGAACCTCAGTACCATCGCAGGTTTTATGAGCGCCACCAGATTCCAGTAATCGGTGAAATTCAACCGCCAGGCACTGCCGAAGCCGGAGACTTGGTGTGGCTCGGGCAGAAGACGTTGCTGGTCGGCCGAGGATACCGAACCAACACTGAGGGAATTCACCAGTTGAGGGATCTCCTTTCGCCAAAGGGTATCGAAATCATCGTTGCGCCACTTTCCCACGGCGCTGGGCCAGATTTCTGTTTGCACCTTATGTCATTAATCAGTCTGCTCGATGAACACACCGCACTTGTAGATTCTCCTTTGCTTGCCGTTCAGACATTGGAGTTGCTGAAAAAAAGGGCGATGAATCTAATCGAAATGGATGAAGCGGAGCGCAACACACTCGGATGTAACGTGTTAGCCTTGGACGAGAGGCATCTAGTTGCCATGGAAGAGAATCACTGCACAAATAGGAGATTGAGGGAGGCGGGGTTTGAGTTACACACTTTCCCAGCGAGTGAGATTGGCATCAATGGTGGTGGCGGCCCGACCTGTCTAACTCGGCCCCTTCTCCGCAGCTAAGAGCCTTAACGATCGAAGGCGGAAGTCTGTGGCGCCCCGTAGTTTACCTACCGCTTGGTTTAGACCGTCGGACTAATCCGCTTCAGGGAACGGGCCTCGAAAACACACTGCAAGTAGTAGGCGACCGATGCAGAACCCGTGCGGACCATAATCATTGCCAGATCAGCTACACCGGAATGGACCTATGCCTCAAAATGAATACAGATCTTACATTGATCGATCTCGAATACTTGGGCAACACACAGGTAATTGCTTCCTGCATTCTGGAAATTGAAAATGGTGTTGTCATAGTTGATCCAGGTCCAGGCTCAGCACTCACAATACTTTTGTCGAGACTGCGGGAGTTGGGAGTGTCAGCCAGGGACATTCGGGAGATTTTGTTAACGCATGTACACCTCGACCATGCAGGCGCCACAGGGGCCCTCGTGAAACAGAACCCCAGCATTCGCGTTCTTGTTCATGAGAAGGGTGCAAAGCACATCATCGATCCTGAAAGATTGCTTCGGAGTGCCGCTCGGATTTACGGAGACGACATGCAGCGGTTATGGGGCGAGTGTATACCGGTGTCGCCTGCGAATGTCACTGCCCTGGTCGGCAGTGAGCACTTGTCGCTCGGCGGGCGTCGATTCAGGGTCATGTACACTCCTGGCCATGCTATTCATCACGTCGCTTATTTGGACTTGCTTACGGGAGTGGCTTTTGTTGGCGATACGGCAGGTGTCAGGATCCGGAGTAGCTCCATCGTTCCTGCAACGCCTCCTCCCGACATAGACTTAGAAAATTGGAGGCGAAGTCTAGAGCAGATTAGAGGCTGGCAGCCGGGACGTTTGTTTCTTACTCACTTCGGGCCGGCAGATTCTGTCGACTGGCATTTGAGCGAATTCAAGGAAAGGCTCGAAAGATGGGCGGATACAGTGCGTGCATCCATCGAGCGGGAAGGAAACGATGAAGAAAATGCGCGAGAATTTGCACATCGCGCGACTTCGGAATTGAGAGCGGAATTGAAGGTTGAAACGGAGAAGCTTTCACGGTATGAGCTAAGCGCTGGTTTCATGGATAGTTGGTATGGTTTGGCCCGATACTGGCGAAAGGCCCTATTCCCGCCACCGTGAAGTATAAAACCCCATCAGCGAACAAATAATGGGACGTCTTTGCACAGAACCGAGAGCAAGCAAACATCTCCCTAAACCTTGTCCGCACTGTGTCGATCGCCAATCTGGACCGTTGCGCCAACGCTGAATGGTCAGAACCGTTCAGCTTGGAAGGATTTTAGATCCGTCTTGGCCAGTTAAAAGAGGAAATGGGCCTGCGGGTTTTGGCCCTCTGCACTCAAGCTGAGCGATTATTCCATCGAGAGTTTAGACCAGGCGCGTTGTGGAAACAAACCCAGACAAAGTGTAAGCGTCGAATAATCACCGTCTCGACGCATAAGGTTTGCCCGTACTAGTCGTGTCCACTTGCTTGCAAATGGACACGACTAGTCGCTAGGAATAAGCCATCTACGAAGTGAGTGTACTGGACGGTGACGCGGGAGCTTGAGTGGGAACTAGATTCCAGGGTAAGAGCTCATGGATGCGATTCACGGGATGATCGGCAATGCGGCTCAGCACTTCGCGAAGATAGAGTTCCGGGTCCAAACCGTTAAGCTTGGCGGTCCCGATCAGAGAATAGATCGCAGCTGCTCGCTCTCCTCCCTTATCGGAAGGCAGTTCATAATGCTGGAGTTCCGACTCCAAGGAAATTCCTTACAGCCGTCGGCGCAGCAGTGACACGAGATACCAGTTCCAACCGCTTCTATCCGACCGGCAGAACTTTTTTCAGTTTCACGGGTGACTTTGATATCACACGCTAGGCCGACTTCCGGAGCCTCCATGGACCCACAGATTCTGCTGAGGAAGCATATTATTTAGTAGTAGACGTGATGGGGATCCTAACAGAAATTGCGAACAACGAGGATTTGTGCGGGGAATGCCCGGTATGGGATTCGCAGGCCAGATGCCTGTACTGGACCGATATCACTGGGAAGCGTGTGTGGCGCTACCACTGGTCTACGGCGGAAGTTATGTTGATTCAGTCCGAAATCGAAGTTTGTGGATTAGTGAGTAACAAGTCCGGCGGGTTCGTTGTGACCAACAGCACAGGGTTCCACCTGTGGAACATGGGTGAACTCCCCCGGCTCTTAGTTGCGGATGTAGACGGAGTGCCTTGCCAGCTCAATGATTGCATCGCGGACGCCGCTGGGCGCGTGCTCGCGGGATCGCAGTTTTACAACCCTAACGGCCACTACCCGCTCGGTCATCTTTTTGTGCTGGATGCAGGCGGCCAGCCTCGAGTGCTCGACGAAGGGTTTCACCTCGCCAACGGGCTGGCTTGGTCGCGCGATGGCAAAACCTTCTATCTGACTGACTCGATCGCTCGCTGCATCTATGCCTATGATTACGACCTCGAGCAGGGAGCCGTGCGCAATCGTCGTGTGCTTGTTCAAGTGCCTCGAACAGAAGGTATACCGGATGGGCTGACCACCGATTCCGAGGGTTTCCTGTGGTCCGCACAGTGGTATGGGAGTTGTGTGATGAGATACGATCCGGAGGGCAAGGCCGTGCTCAGAGTGGGCACTCCCGCAAAACAAACGTCGTCGGTAACATTCGGTGGTCCCTCTCTCGATGAGCTGTACATTACGACCGCCAAGAAACCCGAGCCTGGCCCAGTTCCGCACGGCTACGACCCAAACGTTGGCTACGTGGGAGGTCGCCTCTACCGAGCTGATCCGCAAGTATGTGGTGTTCCGGGATATCAATCCAACATAAAGTTCACACCATGATGCTGCGAGCTCTCTCCTGGCCGCGGCCTACGCTAATAGGTCTCGGCTGGAACAAATTAGATGAAAAAAAAGAAGATCGAACCAGGGTTGAACAGGAAAGCCGTAGCTCCTTCACTTTAGTGGTTCGCCATAGCAACCACCGGTTGCGCATCGCATCACTGCGATATTCTCAACAGCACCACTCCATGCTTGGGGACGTCGGTCGTATAGGACTGCTGCGCCAGGTCCAGATCGCTACGTTCCCAGAGGTCGCGCAGCTTGGCGGAGCCGGTGAGGCCGAGCATTTTGAAATCGAGGGTCATCGTCAAGATTGATTCGCCGCGATTGAACAGTCCCACGGCTTGACTCCGATCGGCGAGCGGCTTTACCCATATTTCCAGTGGACCTTCGTTCCAGACGCGATGACCCTGGACTCCTTTCGCATCCTGATCGACGGCAATGACCTCGGTATTAGTGAGCATTTCCTTGGTTTCCGGAGTCATGCTCCGCAAGTCATTGCCGGCCAGCAAAGGAGCGCTGAGCAGAGCCCACAGCGCCATGTGCGTGCGGTATTCGTCCCGGTTCATGCCACCATTGCCAACCTCTAGCATGTCGGGGTCGTTCCAGTGCCCCGGACCGGCGAACTTCTCCAAACCGTCCTGGGAAAATCCAATCACGGACATACGGTCGTAGCTGTCGCTGATGTCTTCGGTCGTGCGCCACAGATTGCCGATGGCCGGTGCCCATAGCCAAGGTGCCTTGACGCCCCAGTTGCAAATGCTAAACACCATGGGCCGTCCCGCCTGGGCCAGCGCGCTGCGAAATTTCGCATATTGCACCTCCGGATTGAGGCCTTCGGCGTGGCACCAGTCAACCTTGAGGTAATCCACTCCCCACGAAGCATAGGTTTTCGCATCCGGGAACTCATGGTTGAAACTCCCCGGGCGTTTTTGGCAGGTGAGCGTGCCCGCGTCGGTATAGACCCCTAACTTCAATCCTTTGCTGTGAACGTAATCCGCAAGCGCCTTCATGCCAGCAGGAAACCTGGTCGCGTCGACAACGATGTTCCCCTCGCCGTCACGGCTGACCTGCCAGCAGTCGTCGATGTTGACGTACTGGTAGCCGGCGGCATGCATGCCGCTGCTGATCATGGCATCGGCCGTTTCCCGGATCAGTTCTTCGCTTATGTTGCAAGCGAACTTGTTCCAACTGTTCCAGCCCATGGGCGGCGTCTGTGCCAGTCGGGAGGGAGTACCACCCGAGGGCTGCGCTAATGCTGCACCGCACATGGAGGCGACGAGCAAGACCAGCGGAACTGTGAACGGGACCCATCGAGATGTTTTCATTACGAATCTCCCTTTTGAGATCAAGAAACGGCAGTTGAATGTAAACTCCATCTCGCCCGTTCGCGACATGTCGCGGTCGGGACGATCATCGCTGATCGCGCCGGGTAGCCCCGGGGAATTGCGCCCCGAGGCCCTCACGGATCCGGACGTGAGCCTCGCGAGTTATCGGCTCGTGCCACCCGTGGAAGGCTGCCGCCCTTACGCCGAGACTAAAGAGTTGCTCCGGTTACCCGTTGACTCAGGCTCGCCGGGTGACCTGCCCCTTTGGCTCCACCGGAATTACCCCGCTTCCGTGCTACTCCGAAGCAGTGCACCCTGTCCGGTGCTTCGGTACTTTTCGGTCTCGTGGGTCTTGCCACTAGTACTTCTTGCGGATTAAGCCAGGGTCAACAGCGGATTGAAATGGTCGCAACTCTTTCCTTTCGTCCGTTGTCCTCCGCGTTCGAGTTGACACTCGCGTTCAGACACGTGCAAGGTGGGCTTCGCCCGTTGCTCGGCCCGGGAAAGTAATTTGCATCGGCATTAGGAGACCGGGAGGCCAGGCATCCTCAAAGAACGATGCATCCCAATCACGAGAAACGTCGGACGGATCCCGTCGTTTACCATCCGCTAAAATCACTCCAGGCTTTTCCCCACCCCGGCGGTCCGAAGCAGATCAATCGCATGTCACAGGTTCCTCCCCGACACTAGAATCGCAGGTGCAAAAATGCTAAACACTACGCCAAACGGAGATACGAAGATCTCCACGATCAACTATTGAGTGTCAGAAAGCCGCCGTCCACGGGGTAATTCGTGCCGGTAATAAAAGCCGCTTCATCAGAACACAAGAACAATGCCAATGCGGCCACTTCCTTGGGCTCGGCCATCCTGCCAATGGGCTGCGATTGAGACAATTTCTGAAACATTGCCAATTCACGCCCAGGATAATTCTTACTCAAATAGCCGTCCACGAACGGAGTATGAACCCGCGCGGGCGAAATGCAATTGCACCGAATCTTATATCCGAGATAATCTTTCGCGACAGAATAGGTCATAGCGACTACTGCACCCTTGCTCATTGAGTAAGCAAAACGATCCGCCACGCCTGCCCAAGCGACAACCGATGCCATGTTCAAAATGACTCCACCACCATTCGCCTTCATCGACCTGATACAAGCCTGCAAACAGTTGTAGACGCCTTTCACGTTGACTTGAAAGACTTTCTCGACGTCTTCTTCGCTGGTATCTTCTAGTTTCCCCACGTGGGAAATACCTGCATTATTGACGAGAATATGAATGCCCCGGCCTTGCGTAATCCTGCCGAAGACCTCATCGACACTCACTTTGCTGGAGACATCACATCGATGGAACTCCGCCTTGCCTCCAAGGTCTGTAGCGCTCTTGACCGTTGCGAGGGAACGCTCCTCGTCTTGATCAAGAAGGTGGACATAAGCACCTTGGGCGGAGAATACCTCCACAATAGCTTGTCCAATTCCACTTCCTCCGCCAGTTACAACGGCAACCCGGTTGTCCAGCCTCATATTCATTGAGCGTCCGATTTCATTGCGATGCGGTTTGGCACGGGCGACGGTTTTCATAAAAGGTGAGTGTGGCGGTGCCCGTCACTGTCAGCGCACCTCCCAAGATTTGTGCCAGCCGAATGTGTTCATGGACCGTCACGACAGAGAGCAGCAGTCCGAAGAGCGGTAGGAGATAGATCGAGGCGGAAACCTGTCCTACTTCGAGCCGGTTCAGGACCCACATCCAAAGGATCATCGCCAGTCCCCAGGAAAATGCGCCCAGAACGAACACGGCGAGCCAGGCTGAACTCGCGTATCCGGTTACGTGATAGAACGGCCTCGTTTCCGTCAGGGCAGAGATGAGCGCACAGGCCGCTGCGCCGGAGGTATAGCTATAGATCAGCACCTCCAGTTCGCTATATCTGGACAAAAGGTCCTTGCTATAGGTGTTGTAGAACGCACTGCCCAAACCCGCAATGAAAATGATCAGATTTCCCATCAGGAGAGTACGGCTGAAAGAAGCCTGAGCCAGATCGCTGGCGGAGACGAGAAGCGTTCCGAGCAAACCCAGCAGTAGGCTGACAACTCGAATCGCGGTGAATCGTTCGCCGAGCATCACCACTGCCAGGCTAGTCATGAGCACTGGAATGGTCAAGGAAAGGATCGCCGCATTGGAAGCGGAGGAGCGCGAGATTCCCCAAGCGAGCATCACCGTCGGAGGGACGATTCCCAGCAACCCGAGTAACAGGAATTCGCGAACCGTTTTCCATCGGATGTTGGATTGGTAGCTCTTCTGTTTCCGTATCTCTCGCAGGCGGAAGGGGAAGAGCAGGAGCACGGCGAGGAGTAGCGTCCAGAAGTTCAGCGATGCTGCTCCCATGTGATCGCCTGCGACTTTGTAAGCCGGATACTGCGCGGCCCATAGAAAGTTCACCACAATGAGCACGACGAAATTGATCCAGGTGGAACCGTTGAACCGCCTCATATCGACAGCCTGGTGAGCAGTCCGCCGTCGACGACCAGCGTGGCCCCCGTCACATAAGAAGCGTCCGGCGACGCCAGGAAATATACTGCCTTGGCAATGTCTGCAGGCTGGCCGATACGTCCCAGCGGAATCGAGCGCCCGATTCTCTTAACCGCTTCTTCAGGATCGGCCTCACTATCCAGAGATGCTTCCATCATCCCCGTCTGGATCGCTCCGGGGCAGATTGCGTTGACGCGGATACCCTCGGCCGCAAAGTCAAGCGCCATACTCCGAGTCAGTCCCAACAGACCCGCTTTTGTCGCTGTATAGACGGAGATCCGGCCTTCATTTGCGAATGCTTGGACGGAGGAAATGTGAATGATGCAGCCACGGCGCTCTTTCAAAAACGGGTGGGCATATTTTGTGCAGAGGAATGCGCCGCGCAGGTTCGTCTCCGAGATGTCGTTCCAGTCGTCTAGCGTATATTCCTCGGGACGTCGGTAGCGTTCGATACCGGCATTGTTGCAGAGCACGTCAATGCGCCCGAAGGCCTCGATGGTCCGCTCGATCATGGCCTGAATCTGCGCTTCAACACGGACATCGGTATGAACAAAAAGCGCCTGGCCTCCGGATGCCCGAATCGACGATTCAACGAGGGATCCTCGTTCATCGTTCAGATCGGCGATCACAACGGCTTCGTGGTGATTGGCAAATTCTTGCCCGATGCCGCGGCCGATGCCGTATCCGCCGCCCGTGACGAGTACTACGCGACAGTCCACCATGAATACACCTAATGATTTATTAGCTGCGGCGCAGCGACTTCGGCTTCGCGCTCGAATCGAGCAAGAGCATCGCGGTTCAATTCAAACCCCAGTCCGGGCCGCGTTGGAAGGGGAATTATGCCATCTACCATTCGCAGTTCGTCGGAGACCAGTTCTTTCCGCAGCGCAGATTCGCACAACTCGTTCGGAAGGAACTCAATAAATGCACAGTTAGGCGTGGTTGCAGCCAAGTGCACGGCGGCGGCGATTGAAATACTCGACTTCCAAAGATGAGGCACAATCGTGAGGCTTCGCTGCTCAGCCAAGTTGCAAACCCGCTTTGCTTCGGTGAGACCGCCGACCCTGCCGACGTCGGGCTGCACAACTTGGACCTTTCCCCGGTCCACGAGATCGAGAAACTCGAATCGGGTCGCGAGCCACTCCCCAGCAGCTATTGGAATTGGTTGCTCGCATGCCAGGCGCGCGTATCCGGCGAGGTCATCCGAAGGCAACGGCGTCTCGATGAAAAACAAGTCGAAGTCCACCCAAGGGCGTATCGCCTTGAGACAAGTGTCAGCATCCGGGAACGCATACTGAACGTCAACCATTAAGGTGAAGTCTTTGCCGACCGCTTCGCGGACAGCCCTAATGACTTCCGTCATCTCCTGATGCGAAGCTTTCAGACCCTTGTGCGCATATGGTCCGCAAGGGGTGACTTCCACTTTCGCCGCACGAAACCCCGAGGCCTTCGCCCGGTTCGCCCATTCGATGATGGAATTGCAATAGGCATCGAAGGAGCCGACTTCCGGTTGAAGCGAGGCATAAGGAGTGACCGATTGTCGGACCGCACCGCCAAGCAATTCGTAACATGGCTTTCCTAAAGCCTTGCCGCGAAGATCGTGGAGCGCCATGTCCAGGGCACCCATCGCGTGAATCACAGCACCGCGTCGGCCGTTCATTGCAGAGCCGACATAGAGCTTTTCCCACAAAAGTTCTGGATGAAGGGGATCCTCGCCGATTAGCATTTCCGCCAGGCCGAGGCCCATGGTATGCGTGCCTGGCGCCTCGATGCAGGCCCGTGCAATCCAAGGATTAACGTCGGATTCGCCAACACCGGTTAAGCCCTCATCGCTGTGAATCTCGACCACGATGTCGTCTTGCGCCGAACTGGTTGCCCCGACATCACAGCTTGGATCAAGTAGAACGTGACAATCAATGCGGGTGATCTTCAACAGAGTCCTCCCCAGTCCGATGTTGCGGCGGACTTGCGCCCTTGGAATTCTGAGCCCGCCACACTTCGAAGAACCTGTCAAACGCGCGGACTGCAGCTGCAGGGTCACGGTGACGGATGGCATTCAATAGCGGAGCATGCGTGAACACATCCTCTTCGAGGTCGAAACCTTCTTGAGTAGCTGTCTCGATAATGCTGAATCCGAATAGCGGAACCATGAGGCGACGCAGAGTTTCGACGAGACATGAGTTTCGAGTGGCTTGCCAAGCTGCTTCGTGCCATTCCAAGTCAGCGGCTATGTAGGCCGCTCCGTCACCGGTCTGAGCAATCTGAATTGCCTTACGATGGAGTTCCGTGAGTCGTTGCACACAAGCATCGTCAGCCAGGCGAGCAGCTTCCTCGAATGCGTAACGCTCAAGGACGCGCCGTACTGCGAAGATTTGTTCCACGTCTTCTGGTGAGAGTCGTGTGACGTGTGTTGTCGCATTTGGCTTCTTCTCGATCAATCCTTCCATTTCGAGCTGTATGAGAGCTTCCCGCACTGCGGTGAGACTGGTACCGAGACGCTCTGCCAGTTCGCGTTCCACCAGTCGCTCGCCGGGAATTAGCGAACGGTGAAGGATCGCCTGACGGATCTCTTGAACGATCTTCTGACGAAGAGTAGTGGTGACCAATCTGGCAGAAGTAATGGGCACTTGAATCCTCGCCTTTTCAACAGAAGTACGATTTTCCCGGGCGCTTCGTGGTTTAGACTCTGAGCCCACCCGACAAACGATGTTGCATCGGAGTGTTTCTGTGAGGCCTAGAAATCGATCTATGCAAAACTATGATCGATCATTTAAGCATACTCGTCACTACATATCAAGGTAAGGGCCCAAGCCATTTTTGGGAAGAAATCGGGACGTCGAGCCACTGTTAAGATGCTGGTTTTACATAAGTTAATGAAGCAAAGTGTGCTTTTCCTCCCCCAAACTCTTGACAGTAATCATTGAAGTGTAGTACTTACTCGATGCTCGATCATCGCATACCAGAAGGATAGATTCTATTTATGTCATCGTTCAGGCTGCCAGTCTGCATGCTCGCAGGATTTCTACTTCTATCGATTTCGGTTTGGGCCGGTGAGAACGGGCGGGTTTCAGGTGTTGTTACAGATTCCTCTGGAGCGGTGGTTCCCAAAGCAGAGGTGGCGATCGTTGACACGGCGACCAATGTCCGTACCACGACCTTAACCGATAGTTCGGGAACGTACTCATTCCTGTCCCTTCCGGTCGCTACCTATAATCTTCAGGTCACGGCTCCAGGTTTTGAGACGTACCAGCAGACCGGAATTCGTCTGAACGCTGCGGACGTCCTACGTTTCAACGTGCAAATGAAAGTCGGCCAGGTGGTGCAGCAAGTCGTGGTGACGGCGGACACCGTCCATGTGGAAAGCGCGAATACCCAGTTAGGCGACGTCATCACAGGTAGTCACATAGAGAATATGCCGCTGAACGGCCGTAGTTTTACAGACTTACTGGGACTCCAGTCCGGAGTTGTTCCCCAAATATCACCTGATGCAGCCAACCAATATAACTACTTTGGAAGCACGGAGCAGGGGAATGTTTCCATTAGCGGCCAGCGCGAATCCCAGAACGCCTTCTTGATCAATGGGGCCAACGTGGACGACCCACTAAACAACGGCGCGACTGCCGTACCCGACGTCGACTCGATCGCGGAGTTCCGCGTCCTGACCGCGAACTTCGATGCGGAGTATGGCAACTACGGTGGAGGCGTCATTACTGTGATCACCAAGTCGGGCAGCAATGCGTTTCACGGTAACGTCTTTGAGTTTCTTCGAAATACGGACCTCGATGCACGAAGCTACTTCGACATCAGCCGCACCGCGTTCGAACAGAATCAATTTGGCGGAACCTTTGGAGGCCCCATTCGTCGAAATAAGGTTTTTTTCTTTGTGGATTACCAAGGCACTCGAAATAATATTGGGCAAGGCACAGGCGCAGTGCCAGTGCCCACGCTTGCCGAGCGGGGCGGCGATTTTTCCGCAAGCGCTGCCACCTTGATCACGGGCTCTGTACAAGGGGCCTATTGGGCTAACCTTCTGTCGGGCGAGTTGGGATATCCGGTCTCCAACGGGGAAAGCTATTACAGTCCCGGATGTACGACTGCAGCTGCGTGTGTGTTCCCAAACGGAAAGATTCCTACCTCAGCTTTTTCGGCGCCTGCAAAAGCTCTGTTGCAGTACATTCCCAAGCCAAATGTGGGCGACGATCTGTTTGAGAGCAGTGCAAATACGGTTACCACTCAAGATGACCTGGGAAGCGGCAGAATCGATATCAATACACAAAAATGGGGAACCATCTCTGGCTACTATTTTATCGACGATCAGTCCATCGTCACACCGTTTGGCAACAACAACGTGCCCGGATTCCCAACGGCAAATGGTGGCCGTTCACAGCTCTTCACGCTAGGCGTTACCAAGGCTCTCAGCGCTGCATCTTTGAATGAATTTCACCTGGCATTGAATCGCCACACATACCAGAACGGATTCCCGCTGGGCCCTTTCGGCAGCCTGTCTAGCTTCGGTTTCAACGAAAATCAACCGGGTGGCATTTACCCGGCTGCCGGTCCACTGAGCGGAGTCCCGACTATCGGCTTCAACAATTTTCAAATTGGCCTGCCAGATGTCGCCTACGTCCGTGATGAAACTTCGCCTTCCGTGAACGATAACTTTGCAAGAACGTGGGGCAAACACACGTTGAAGTTTGGTGGCCAGTACATTTTTACCGACTTCCACGAACCTATGAACCTGGTGCTTGGAAACGGACTCTTCGCATTCTATGGCACGGAAACAGGCATTGACTTCGCTGACTTCCTGATTGGAGCACCGTCGTCCTTATCGCAGGAAGGTCGGTTTAATGTCGATAACCGCCATAACTACGGGGCTGCTTTTGCCGAGGACAGTTGGCACGCACGGTCAAACCTTACCTTAAACTTTGGTTTACGCTGGGATGTGCTGCAGCCTTGGTATGAAAAAGATAACCAGACCTCCACGCTCGTAGCGGGTGTTCAGTCCACGGTCTATCCGGGGGCTCCGAAGGGATACCTGTTCCCAGGCGATACCGTTCCTGGATATGGCAAGATTCCTCGTACAATTTCACGAACTCGTTATGACCACTTTGTGCCACGAATCGGATTCGCCTGGTCGCCTTCAACCAGCGGGTTTCTCGGCAAATTGCTGGGCGGCCCAGGCCAGTTCAGCATCCGAGGCGGCTTCGGGATGTTCTACAACAATATTGAGGGAGCCCAGGTTCTCACCCAAACCGGGTTGGCGCCCTTTGACACTTTTTACTATGCTCCTTTACCGCCCGTGTTCGCCTCTCCATACACGAATCGGCTGGATGGCGGAACCCATCAACCTTTCCCATTCAGTACGCAAGACTATGACTGGGCACTGGAGCTTCCACTCGGCGGCTATCCCGTTCCACCGATCAATCAACGAACACCGTACACAGAGACATACAACCTGACACTGCAACGGCAATTCGTGAAGAATACGTTGCTGACAGTCAGTTATGTGGGCAATCAGGATCACCATCTACTAGCGCAGATTGCGAATAATCCGGGCAATCCCGCGCTGTGTCTGAGCTTGAGTCAGTCAAGCGAAGTTGCTCCCGGTAGTCCAACCTGCGGCCCTACTCTCGAAAGCGCGGTCTTCACGAGAGCGGATGGAACCGTGGTCAACGGAACGCGCGGTCCCTTTGGGCCGAATTTCGTGGAAAATACCTGGTTTGCCACTGCTACAAATTCAGCCTACAACTCGTTACAGGTCAGCTTGCGCCACGACACCAAAACGCTGAGCCTTGTCGTCGGATACACGTACAGTAAGGCCTTAGACAACACATCCGCCATTAATGGCAGGCAACCAAACCCCGTCGACCCAGCAATCAGTCGAGGCCTTTCCAGCTTTGACATTACCCACAATTTTGTCGTTAGCTACAGCTACCTGTTGCCATTTGACAAGCTGGCTCGAGACCATTGGCGATTGTTGACCTCAGACTGGAAGCTGGTGGGGATCACGCACTTCAGTACCGGATTTCCGATCCAGCTGTACGAATCTGACGACCATTCCCTTCTCGGTAATGCCGGTAGTGCCGATACTCCGGATTTTCTCGGCGGTAGCTTGAACTTTCAGAATCCCCGGAAGGCGAATGCCAATACGGGTATCCCATACTTCAATACTGCCCTGTTTGTACCCTCAGCCATCGGTAGCGAAGGCAGCGCCAACAGGGCGTTCTTTCACGGCCCCGGAGTTGACAACTACGATATGGCACTGATAAAGGACACCAAGCTCGGGGAACAGCGGATCCTCGAGTTTCGATTCGAGTTCTTCAACGTGTTCAATCATGCACAATTCCTAAACCCGGGGGACACCAATGTAGATGCTGGTCCTACGTCATTCGGGATTATCAACGCGGCAGGGCCTGGCCGTATTGGTCAAGTCGCGATAAAGTTTGCGTTCTAAGGGGTGACTCGGGACATTGCCGGATTCATGTTCGTCGAGACATAGTGGCCTGGGGAAGCAAACGCCGGATCGGCCTGGTCTAAGGCCAAGAAGAATGCGATGGCAAAGATCTCACGACGGTCCTTTACCTTCCTAACATCCGGCAGCATTCTCGCCGGCCCCAATCTGCTGACAGACCTGTTGGCTTTCTCCCCGGTTCCGGCTGCCGCGGATGCAAGTGGCCGCACCATTTTTCCGTATGGCACGCACGTTTACCGCGAGCCCCACCTGCCCTTAGAGCAGTTCCGCCACGATTTCCCCGTCCTGAAACGTCTCGGCTTCAACATGATCAAGATCCAGGAGGTGTGGGGCTACGACGAAGTGCACGAGGGACAGATCGACCTTTCAAACGTGTCGCAAGTCGTATCCGATGCGCGCCAGAACGGACTCCGGGTGTACTTCGGCGTCACCATGGAGAATCCGCCCATGTGGCTGTGGAATAAGTTTCCCGACGCTACCATGGTTTACGAGAACGGCGAGCCGCACAATGATCCCACGCCCTACGTACTGCCGGCTGATGGCAAGCCGGGACCATGCTGGTATCACCCTGAGGCGCGCGCCGCCGCCATCCGGTTTGTCGAGACCGTTGGCCGGGAAATCGGGAAGTATGACAACATTGAGGTATGGAACATCTTCCAAGAGATCGGCCTGTGGCCACCGCGGCCCGGTCATCTCGGTCTCTGCTACTGTCACAACACGCTGCCGGCGTTTCGCGAATGGCTGCGCACGCGCTATACTTCGCTCCTGCAATTAAATGACACTTGGCGATCCGCTTACGGTGACTGGGAGGAAGTTGCGCCTCCGCGGTCGTCGCCTAGGGTTCCCCCCACGATTGACTGGCGCTACTTCATGGATGACGTCTATCTGTCCTTTGTCCTGAAATGGAAGACTGACGCATTTCGCCGCAGCGATCCCCTGCGCCGTCCTATCCTGGCGCACGTCGACGCAGTCATCCCCGGAGGCACGCGCGAATGGCGCTACGCCGAACAGCTCGACGTGCTGGGTTCGTCCTGCTATCCGGGGTGGGACGGCGGACCGCAAGGCTGGGACTCCGATCATGGCTCGGCGGAAAAGCTGTTGACAGCGGCCGTCCAAGCCAGCCGCGAAGTACAAGCCATCCTCATGCACTTTGACTATCTCCGCTCCTCGAAACGCAATGGAGAAATCTGGACGGCGGAGTTGCAGGGTGGGCCCATCACGGAAGGCCTCAATCGTCGCCGCGTGCCGAGCGCCGAAGACATCCGGCGCTGGGTGCTGAGTTGCTTGGCGGCAGGGTCTCGTGGAATCTGTTTCTGGAATCATCGCCCGGAAATCTTCTGGGAAGAGGGTTACGGCTTTAGCCTGCTCGACTGGGGATCGGACACTTCCCCGCGCGCCGAGGAAGCGGGCCGGCTGTCCCGAGCACTCAACGCCCACGCCGACCTCTTCGCTGGTGGTGAATGCCCGCAGCCCGCGGTGGCAATGGTCGTGGACGAAGATTTGTACCATTGGGCCGAGGCCTCACTCCACTGGGCCGAGGGCTCGATCGCCGTCCTCAAGCATTTGCAGTACACCATCACCGGCATGTGGAGGTCGCTCTGGAGAGAAGGCATCCCTGCTGGCTTTATCGAGTCGGCCGCCATTCCCCCTGACACCTCGACACTCAAGGCGCTGATGTTGCCTTTCCCCATAGTCCTAGGGCCGACCGAGATCGAGGCTCTGACCGTCTATGTTCGCCGCGGGGGCACTTTAATTTCCGAAGCGTGCCCAGGACGCTTCAGTAATTACGGCATGGGGTTCGACGGCGGGATGGCACCCGGGGTAGCGGAACTCTTCGGTGCCAAGCACCAGGGCGTTTTCTTGATTCGGGAGCCCGGCAATGGCGGCAAATGGACCAATCAAGAATTGGGCCCGAGCGACTCGCGTGACTATGCGGACCTTTCTGGTTACGAAGCATTCGCCGGGCGCAGTGTGTTCCCAGCCTTCTATCTGCAGACCCTCACCTTAACCACAGCTAAGCCGTTGCTGATCTATGGCAGCGAAGTGGCCGGCTCCGTGAACCGGTTCGGTCAGGGCAAAGCCTATCTTGTTGGCACTTTGCTCGGACATGCGGGGCCTGCCTACAACGATTGGCGCAATGGCAACTTCTTAAAGGTCCTCCTCGGCGAGGCAGGAGTTGTCCCCGATCAGGCTGGCCGTCTGAATCGGCGGCGGCGTACGCTGGGAAACCGCGCCGCATGGTTCTTCTTCAACCCCACTGAAACATCGGTCGTGGAGACCGTATCGCTCGAAGGATTCAAAACTGCCAGCGACCTGCTCGAAGAAGAATTACCCATTGCCGGCGGTGCGATCCACCTTAAAGTAAGACCGCTTGATGTTCGTTGCATTCTGCTCGGAAGCTGATTTGGTCAGCCCCTGAGCCGGGATAATACGGGATAATAATTGAAGACCGGGGTCAAGTCGCCGGTGTTACAACTGTTCTTCGCCAGTTTCTTGCCATGAAGCAACAGTAAGGGACCGAAAGCAAGGAACTGGCAGACGACGTGACGCAGCCGATGCAGTTCCTGTGAAGCCAAGGCCCGATAAGCAAACGGGGAGGTCGAGGGACGAAATGCACAGACAGCTTCCATGGACTGTAGGTAACCTCGTAATTCTGATCTTGATTGGGACACTCCAGTTGTCAGCCCAGAGTAAGGCGCAAATCGAGCGACTGGACCCCGCCTTGGGTGCCATCGTCGCCGCCGACACCGCAACCGAGAAAGCCGCCACCGGGTTTCAGTTCACCGAGGGCCCGGTGTGGGACCATGCCGGCTTTCTGTTTTTCACCGACATCAACGTCGCGGTTATCAACCAATGGTCACCAGGCGGCAGAGTAGTTCCCTTTCTAGGTCCCGCCGCATTCACCGAGAGGGATTTGGCCGTTGCTGGAGTGCTGGGAGCCAACGGACTCACGATCGGCCGGGAGGGCCGTGTCGCCGTCTGCGATCAAGGCCATCGCGTCGTCTCTCGGGTGGAAAAGGATGGAAAAATAACGGTGCTTGCGGACCGCTATCAGGGTAAAAGGTTCAACAGTCCGAACGATCTTGTTTAT
>Ga0187778_10000485_pt1 | contig 28283 bp, 26 predicted proteins | sample 1015_Q2_SP5_20_M_FD_132418 | JGI IMG/M metagenome (GOLD analysis project Ga0187778, IMG submission 132418) | Tropical peat soil microbial communities from peatlands in Department of Meta, Colombia - 1015_Q2_SP5_20_MG | ecosystem: Environmental > Terrestrial > Soil > Wetlands > Peat | place... | reverse complement strand
CCTTTTCGCCGTCGGCGATCGGCAGGGTGCTGACGCGCAGGGCGTACTCGCCGCTGCCGACGGTCACCTTGAAACGGCCATCCTGCGGTGCCCGGCGTTCGTCAATCTTCAGATTGCTTAAAATTTTGATGCGGCTGACCAGAGCCAGCAGGATTTTTTTGGGCAGTTTGTTGGTTTCGCGCAGCTGGCCATCAATGCGGTAGCGGATGGCTACCCGGTCTTCGCGCGGCTCGATGTGGATGTCGCTGGCACCTTGCTTGATAGCGTAATCAATAATCAAATTGACGGTTTGGGCTACCGGACTATCCTCGGCGACATCCTCTTCCTTAACTTCCTCGTCCTCTTTTTGGGTGGTGTCTTCGCTGGCGATGACTTCGGTCAGCTCGGTGGTGATACTGCCGCGGTACTGGTCCAGAGCCGCCAGGATATTGGAGTGGGTGGCCAGGTAAACATGCACGTCCGGACCCAGCTGTTTTTGTAGGAAATTCAAGGCTTGGACATCGTCCGGATCCTCCATTGCCAGAGATTTACTGCCGTCTGGCTTAACTTCAAAAACTACGGCGTTGTATTGCCGGGCTACCCGCTCCGGGATGAGTTTGAGCACGTCTTTGTTGAGGTTGCGCGGCACCAGCTCCACGAACGGCACGTCAATCAGGCCGGAATACAGATGGGCCAGCTCTTTTTCGGACAGCAGGTTGCTCTTGAGGGCCAATTCCTGCATGGATTCATTCTCGGTTTTCTGCCGCTCCTGCAGGTTTTTGATCTGCTCGTCGGTCATTTTACGGTTATGTTTGAGCAGCTCAATGACGAAACTGTCATTTATACGCATATGCTTTATTGTATCGCAACTCTAGTACAATAAGGTTATGCTAAATGGTCGCGACGAAGGCGGGTTCACCCTCACGGAACTGGTAATCGGCCTGCTGGTCCTGGCAGTAGTGGCCTTCAGCCTGACCGGTTTGTTCACCAGTTTGGTGCACAGCGCGGTCATCGCCAAAGAGAAAGCCGTGGCCTCCACGCTGGCCACCAACCAGATGGAATATCTAAAGTCTTTACCCTACGACAGCCTGGCGGTCGCCGGCGGTAGCATCTACTCCAGTACTTATATCCCGGCCAGCAGTACCCAGACCATCAATGGCGTCAAATACACCATCAAGACCAGCATCAGTTACATTGATGACGCCTACGATGGCTGCGGCAGTTATCCCACTCAGCAGCTGAAACAGACCTATTGCCGCAATTACCCGCCGCCGGCCGGCGCGCCGGCCACCGATACCAACCCGGCCGACTACAAAATCGCCGACGTGACAGTTTTCAACCCGGACAATGTGCAACTGGCGGAGGTGGACACTCAGATATCGGCCAAAGTCGCCGAAACCGCCAGCACTACCGGCGCTTTGTTCGTCAGCGTGGTCGATAACAACGGCAACCCGATTTCCGGCGCCACTGTCAATGTGGTTAATAACTCCACCGGACCGGTCAATGTCTCGGACGCGACGGACGAGAACGGCATCGCCATCTTTTACGGCTTGCCGAATGACAGTAACACCCACTACGTCATAACCGCCAGCGATAGCGGCTACTCCACGCTCTACACGATCAACGCTTCGGGATCGCTGCAGCCGACTTACCCTAACCAGAAAATCTTAAGCCAGCAATCATCATACGTGACTTTGGTGCTCAAATTACAGGGCACCAACAGCCTGCTGCTGGAAACCACTGACATCAACGGCAACCCGCTGGCCGGAGTCAAAGTTTACGTTAAAGGCGGTTATAAATCCTACACTAGCTCCAGCGACACAACCTATTATTACGATACGCTGACGCCCAGTGATACCCGCCCGACCACCGACAGCAACGGCTTTGCCGGCCTGTTGAACCTGGTGCCCGGCACTTACATCTTCTGCGGCGACAACGGCGACAGTAACTGCAAGATCGGCGCCACCCAGTATTACTTGATAGCGGCGGTACCTTATGGCGGCAGTAACTCACTGGCGCCAATAACGGTGCCGACATATGATCCGACTAACCCGCCGACCACCACCTACAGCTACGCTGGCACCAGCTATCTGCAAGAGGTACGTTTGATGCTCAGCACTAACGCTAATCTGCCGCGAATTTTCAGCCTTAGCCCGTACGATGTCAGCCTGTCCGGTGGCACTATCAACAATTTCCAGTTCACCGTCAGCGGCCAGAAGTTATCTTGCGGTACCAGCGGTTCCGGCTGCAGCAGCAGTGTACGGTTTGTTCAAGGCGGCAACACCTACACGGCGACCTGCACCGGTGCCAGCGCCGGGGTCCAACTTAACTGTTCGGTAAACCTTACGGGTATTGGTACCGGTAATGCCCAACTGGTCGTCGGCACCAGCAGCGGCAGTGTGAGCTTGCCGTTCAGCCCGCAGATGGGAGGCCTGAGTGTCACGCCTTAAAGAGATGCGGCGAACGTCCCGCCGGGCCGGTTTCACGATTGTGGAGCTGACCATCGCCATAACCATAGCCTTTTTAGTGTCGCTGACGGCCTACAGCATTTTCAGCACCCTTCTTAACCAGTACTTTGGCTTACAGGCCGACGGCTCGGAATTCACCAATCTGGCTTCCCAATCCCAGCGTATCGCCAATGTTCTGCGCGGTCTGACCGATATCGTCTCCGAATCCGCTAACGACCTGACAGTTTATGCTTACTTCTCGCCCAACGACACCTATGTATCAGAAATCCACTACTACCTCAATGCCAACTCCACCGCGCTGTATGCCGATGTCACGCCGATGACCGCCAATCCGCCCATCGGTACGCCTATCACCGGCCAAAAAGTGACCTATACTATCATTGATAACTATTACAAACTGCCCGGCCTGAACCTGTTCAACTATCTTGATTCTTCATTTAACGTCCTGAGCCTGCCGATCAGCGACGAGAACAGCATCAAAGGCATCCAGATTAACCTGGCGGTGCCGGCCGATTTTCCCACCCAATCCGGCAACCAGGAGATATCGCTGCAGATCAGTTTGCGTAACCGGAAGACCAACCTATGAGATTTTTTAAACGTTTCGCCCAGTCGCAGGAAGCCTTCATTTTGCCGACAATACTGAGTTTCATCGTGGTGGCGATCATCCTCGCGGCGGCTCTGGTAGAAGTGATTGACACCAATCTCTCGATAGTTAACAACAATGTCCAGAGCCAGCAGGCATTCAACATCGCTGAAGCCGGCATCAATTATTATCTGTGGCATCTAAGCCATAACCCGACGGATTTTAAAGACGGCCAATCTACGCCGACTACACCCGACCCGACGCTGGGATATGGCCCGTACGTGCATAACTACATTGACAGTAATGCCGTTAATGAGGGCACTTTCACGCTTTGGATTAAGCCCCAGGGCGGAGGCTCCACCGTGGCCACGGTACAGTCTACCGGCCAGGTTAAAAACAGCAAATACGTCCGTACCATCCAGGCTCAGATTGGCGAGCCGTCGTTCGCCAGTTATGGTGTGCTGGGCGATTCGGCGCTGTGGTTCGGCAACGACGAGACGGCCGACGGCCCGATCGGCTCCAATCAGGGTATAAGAATGGACGGGCCGAACACCGATACTGTATCCAGCGCCAACACCACTTACGTACCCTCGACCGCCCTGGGCGGCGATGGCCATACTTCCGAACCTGGTGTTTGGTGCAGCAGCAGTGTAACCTCGCCGGTCAACTGCAACACCCGCTCCAAAACCAACTGGCTGTTCCCAGTCAGCGCCGTTGATTTTAACCAGGTCAATACCAGCCTGTGTTCAATGAAAAAGATAGCTTTTGCCTCCTATAGCTCCACCGCCAGTCTGGCCAACCAAGCCAACGCTTGCACCCAAACTCCCAGCACCCGCACAGCGGCCTATCTGCCGCAGCGCAGTTCCAGTTTCAGTCTGACCAAAGGCTATCTGATCAATCTGAATACCAACGGCACTTACGATCTCTATAACGTCAATGGCGAGAATGACCGGGCCGCGACCTATTCCAGCGCTCTGACTACTCAGCTGGTGGCCAGCGGCATTGTCGTTCCCTCCAGCGGCGTGATTTTTGCCGAGGATAACGTTTGGATTCGCTCCAACCCGACCTTCCATGGCCGGGTGACTATCGGCTCCGGCCGCCTGGCCAGCAGCAACAATACCGACATCGTTATCTCCGATGACCTGCTTTACTCCACCAAGAACGGCCAGGATGCAATTGGTCTGGTGGCTGAGGGCGATGTGCTGGTTGCACCGTACGCGCCGCCGGCCAGCGGCAGTTTCAACTATGAGATTGACGCGGCAATATTGTCCGAAAACGGCAATGTTGAATATCCGGTTTATTACCGCACAGCCAGCTCTCGTTGTACCCACGGCTGGGTCAACTCCAACCAGCAGCTGATATTTTACGGTTCGGTTTCTACCCGTCAGACCTGGACCTGGAACTGGCTGGTAGGTAGTGCCTGCGGCGACGCCGCCAACGACCCGGTTAACGGTTGGGTCTCCGGTATTGAGCACACCGTCACCAGTTACGATTACAATATGCTGTATTCGCCGCCACCCAGCTATCCGCTGACTGCCGGCTTCAATATCCTGTCCTGGCGCGAAGTCCTGACCAAACCTTAGCTCACCCCTGACTTTTCCCAGACATTCGGCTCACTCGATGTAGCTGTTGTTTAAAACAGGCTCGCTCAAGAATGAATCTCCAAATAGTTGATTCATACTTTCACGCCCCAGGGCACCTCTTTTAAACAACATCTACTCAGGTTCGCCTCGAGCCTGGATAAAAGTGAGGGGTTTCGCTCTCCACTCTTCACTTTCCACTGAATTACTTAACTAGTCAAGTAATTTTCAGGGAATTTTAAGTTTTTAAGCAGCAGCAATTTTCAAACATCCGGCCGGGCGGTATAGTCTCTTGTATAATAGAGGAGAATACTAGATGGGAGTCGCGATGGCCGATAAGACCAAAATCAAGAAAGATAGTGCGCCAACAGCCGCCGGCAGCGGCAAGGCCCAGGCCCTGCAGTTGGCGGTTGACCAGATAGAAAAGCAGTTTGGCAAAGGCTCAATTATGCGCCTGGGCGAGGCCCACAAAATAGATATTGAGACCATCCCCAGCGGCTCCATCAGCCTGGACCTGGTGCTGGGCGGCGGCATACCCAAGGGCCGTATCATTGAAATTTACGGGCCGGAAAGTTCCGGCAAAACCACGGTTTGTCTGCACGCCGTGGCCGAGGTCCAAAAAGCCGGCGGCACTGCCGCTTACGTGGATGCCGAGCACGCCCTGGATCCGGCTTACGCCAAACGCCTGGGCGTCAACATTGATAATCTTTTGATCAGCCAGCCGGACAGCGGCGAACAGGCCCTGGAAGTGGTAGAAGCCTTGGTACGCTCCAACGCTGTGGATATCGTGGTGGTAGATTCCGTCGCCGCCTTGGTACCGCAGGCTGAGATAGAGGGCGATATGGGCGACGCCCAAATGGGCCTGCAGGCCCGGTTGATGAGCCAGGCCATGCGCAAGCTCACCGGCGTCATCAGCCGCACCAAGTGCACGGTGGTTTTTGTCAACCAGTTGCGCATGAAAATCGGCGTCATGTTCGGCAACCCGGAAACCACCACCGGCGGCAACGCTCTGAAATTCTACGCCAGCGTACGCATGGATATCCGGCGTCTTAGCCAGATAAAATCCGGCGATGCCGTCATCGGCAATCACGTGCGGGTCAAAGTCGTCAAAAACAAAGTGGCGCCGCCATTCCGTGAAGCTGAGTTTGACATCATGTACAACCAAGGTATCAGCTATGAGGGCGACGTCATTGACCTGGCGGCAGTCCATGGCGTGGTAGACAAAAACGGCGCCTGGTACGAATACGGCGGCCAAAAAATCGCCCAAGGCCGCGAAGCCGCCAAGCAATACCTCAAAGACAATTCCAAAGTTTTGGACGAAATCGCCAAAAAGACCCTCACCGCCGCCCAAGCCGAATAGCTTCTTGTAAAATAATGTCATGACCGGGTTAAACCACGCCGCGACTGGTGTGTTGGTGGCTGTGATAGTCAAGCAACCAGCAATCGCTTTGCCAGCGGCTTTTTTATCGCATTTCGTATCAGATGCGATTCCACACTTCGACCATAAAGATCTAATACCAAAACCGAATCTTTACCACGTAGTCGTAGCAATAGACTTACTTTTGACAGCCGCATTCTTAACTGCGATGGTGATGATTCTAAAAGTTGCCGGCTGGCTGATTGTTGCCTGCGGGCTGTTGGCTATCGCTCCTGATTTAATGTGGCTGCCGGTTATCATTAAAGCGCGCAATGTCAGTTTCAAAGGCGAAGGTATAATGGCTAAGCTTAAAAGATTCCACAAGTTTGTGCAGTGGTCGGAAGGGCCATGGGGAGCTTATGTTGAAATTTTCTGGTTGGTGTTGATGTTGGCACTTATACTTAGGATAGGCCGCTAAGTATGAGACTCCACCGACTGCCGTTAAAATCTACGCTCATTTTTGTTTGCTCGCTGGCAGTATTGGTGTTGGTTTATGTTGTAGGCAGCGAGGTCGGCGAGCCGTTTACCACCAAGGCTGCCGGCAACAATCAGCTGATTTCTACCAATCAGCCGTATGTCAGTTTGGACCTGCGGGTGGCCGGCACGGCCATTTATCAAGGCGGCCCAATCAAAGAGCTTACCAAGTTAAGTCCGGCAGCCGGCGTCAGCCGCCGCTACTTCAGCTTTGCCGTGCCGGCCGACAACCTCACCGAGTACGGACTGATGACTACGCCCGCCAGCCCGGCGCCGGCCGGCGGCTACCCGGTTGTTATCCTGATTCATGGCTACATCCAGCCGGGGGCATATTCCACCAAAAAGGCCTATTTGCCGGACATGGAATTTTATAGCCAGCACGGTTTTGTAGTGCTCAAGCCGGATCTACGCGGCCAGGGCCTGTCCATCCACGCCGGCCAGCCGGAAGGCGCCTATTACTCAATGGCCTACAATACCGATATCATGAGTCTGATCGCTTCAGTCAAAAAAACCACCGGTCTCAATGGCGGCGATATCAATCTCTGGGGCCATAGCATGGGGGCTTACATAGCTCTGCGGGCGGCAGTACTGTCGCCGGATATCCGCAGCGTAATTTTGCTATCCACGCCGCTGGATTACCCGCAGGACATGTACGGCGACTACAGGCCGCGCTCCGATTACGCCAACCCGGTGGCGCTAAAAATCCGCAAAGCGGTGCTCAAGCAATACGGCACACCGCTCAACAACCCGACCTTTTGGAACTACACCTCGCCGATGAATTTTTTGATTGAGACCCACGCATATATCCAAATCCACGTCGGCGCTAAGGACAAAATCGTGCCGCCCAAGTTCTCGTCTGACCTCAACCTGGCGCTCAACCAGCTACAGTTGCCGCACTCTTATTATGTATACCCAAGCGGCAACCACGGATTGCTAAGTGTCCGCCAGCAAATTTACGCCCGCTCGCTGCCGGTACTGCAAAAACCGTAACCATGAAAGTTACTGCCCTCAAAGCCCAGATCAAAAACCCCCAGCGAGTCAGCATCTTCGTAGATGAAAAATACAGCTTCTCTTTGAGTCTGGACGAGCTGGCCAAGTACCGGATAAAACAGGGCGATGATCTCAGTGCCGCCGACGAAAAAAAATTCAAAAAGCTTTCCGCCGATGGCAAACTGCGGGCCCGGGCGCTGGAATGGCTGCTGAACCGGCCGCATTCGGAGCGTGAATTCCGCGATTATTTATACCGGAAAAAAGCCGGACCCGAGCAAACAAAGATTTTTGTGAAAGAATTTAGCCGGAAGAGATACTTGGACAACGCCAAATTCGCCGCCTGGTTCGTCGAATTGCAGGTCCGGCGCGGCAAAAGCGACCGCGCCATCCGCTCTGAGCTTTTTGCCAAAGGCATAAATAGGGAACTGGCGGACAAGGTTTTACACCAGGCAGAGACCGATGAAGGAGTACGATTAAAAGCTATTATCGCAAAAAAAGCCAAACTGCCGCGCTACCAAAAAGACCCCGTGAAACTCAAACAGTACCTGATGCAGCAGGGCTTCAGCTACCAGCTGATAAAAGACACTCTGAAAAATACTTGACTAGTCAAGTAATTTAGTGGAGAGTTTAGAGTGCAAAGTGAAGAGCGAGCCCATCTGACAGATGGGTGAGCGAGATTAGGCGGTGGCCAGCGCGCCGGCCAGCTCTTCCTCCGTGGCTTTGACCTCGCTGTCGCGCACTAAGATGTAGTGGTCGGTAACTTCCAAAATTTGCGTACGGTCAATCAACAAAACATCCTCGGCGGCAAAAACCTTGACCAGGCTGCGCGCTACATACAGCTTCTGCACAAACAGCCCGTCGTTATAGCTGAAATCACTGACCTTGCCGAGTTTTTGGCGCTTGGTTTTGACCGGTTTGTCTATCAGCTGGAAGCGGATCTCCAGTATGTCTCTATAGCGCACCAGATCTTCCGGAGCGCTCAGCGCGTCGTCGTCATTGACCGCTAGGCCGTTGGGCATGATCTCTCGTACGTTATCAGCCAGAAGGACCAGCTCTTTGCCACCTGGAGCTTTGCACCACCAGCCCAAAATCTTCAGATTGTGCGGGTTGATGACCGGTTCCACAGCCGTGGCGACCGGGCCGCCGGAGCGCATGCTCAAGACCGGCCGGTTCCGCAAACTGCCACTCAACCTCAACATATTTTTAGTATAGCTTTTGTCAGATTAATCCGCTACTGCTTGCATTGGCTGAGAGTTTCCTGATAATTGATTGTATGAAGAAATGTTGCATAGTAATATTTCTTATGCTTTTCGGACTGTTATTTTTAGCCCGGCCATTGGCCGACGCCGCCGCACCGCCAGCTATGACCGTACCGCAAACTTTGGCAATCTCGGAAATCAAAATCACCGGTGATGAGTTCGTGGTCATCCAAAACAACACCACTGCCGCCATCGATGTGACCGGCTACTGGCTGTATGAGTTCAACAATGTCAATCCGCAGGCTGCCGGCGCCAGCAGTTCCACCCAGCAATTGCCTGCCGCTAAATTGGACAGCGGGCAGGCCTTGCTTTTAAGCGACATTGCTCAGAATACTTGCGGCGCTGAACTGGCCGGCAAACTCAGCCTAAGTTTGGGCGATTCCGGCGGTTCATTGGAAATTTTAGGCAGTGCCAATGGTCTGATCGCCACCGTTCCCGCCGATTTTGTATCTTGGAGCTCCGGAGCCAGCGGCCAGATCCCAAACGTCCCAAGTAGCAGCAAAGATCCCAAGGGCGTGTATTACCGCACGGCCGGCGGCTGGCAGCTGGCGGACCTTGACCCTCTGGTGCCTTGCCAACTGGATATTAGTGCCGGCGGGGTTGTAAATACGGCTGTAGCCAAAGCTGCCGGCGCGGTGCCGAGCGTTGTGGTGACGGCTGGCAGCAACCTGCCGGGTGACGACAGCGGCCTGGTGGCGCCGCAGCTTTCAGAGATTTTACCTAATCCGGCGGCACCCCAGACCGACGCCAATGACGAATTCATTGAGCTTTACAATCCTAACAGTAAACCGTTTGACTTGGGGAATTTCACGCTGCAAGTTGGTCTTGCGACTACTCACAAATACACTTTTCCGGATAACACTTTCGTCCAGCCGCAGCAATTCGCGGTGTTTTATTCGTCCGATACCGGCTTGAGCCTGAGCAACAGCGGCGGCCAGGTCGAGCTTTTGGATCCGGCCGGCAACGTCGTCGAGCAATCGGATGTCTATAGCACGGCCAAAGATAATTACGCCTGGATCTACGCCGACGGCAAATGGCAATGGACAACCAAGCCGACGCCCGGCGCCAAGAATATCGTAATCGCGCCAGCCGCCGCCAAAAGGTCCAGCGGCAGCTCTGGCAAAAAGGCGGTTCTGGCTGCCACTACCGGGAGCAACAGCGGCGGCCCGGGCGGCGGCACTCTGGCGACCGCGCCAAGCAGCCTGCACCCGGCGATACTTGCCGGCATAGGCAGCCTGGCCTTACTATATGCCCTGTATGAGTACCGACATGATCTGGCAGCTGCGCTCTACCGCTTCCGCCGATACCGAGCGGCTCGGCGAGGTGCTGGGTAGCTTACTGAAACCGCCGGCAGTTATAGAACTCTGGTCTGATTTGGGCGGCGGCAAAACGACTTTTGTACGCGGCCTGGCGCGCGGCTTTGGTAGCCATGACCGGGTTTCCAGCCCGACCTTCACGTTGAATAAGATTTATAAAGCCGAAGATTCAGAGATCCACCACTTTGATTTTTACCGGCTGAGTGATCCGGGTGTTGTGTCCGACCAGCTGGAAGAATCTTTGCAAAACGACCGTGTGATCACAGTTGTGGAGTGGAGCGACATCGTCCGCGGCGTGCTACCCGCAGCACGTCTAGTCATTGAATTCCAGCCCGTTCAGGACAACCCCGACGAACGCAATATAACCATCCATTATCCGCAATCACTGCGGGCAATAATTACCGAGCTGGAAAGCCGGCTGGCAGAGTCCGAACCATGATTATCTTAACCTTACGGACTGATAAACCCGAAGCCGAGGTGGGCGTTTTCGACGGCCAGAAACAGCTGGCTTATGAAAAATGGCTGGCCCACCTGAGACTCGCCGAAACCCTTAACCATCAGATAGAAAAAATACTTAACAAGTCAAGTATTTCGGCTAAAGAGCTTCAGGGCATAGTCTGCTACAAAGGGCCGGGCAGTTTCACCGGTTTGCGTATCGGCCTAAGCGTCGCTAACGTCCTAGCCTATTCGTATAACATTCCAATCGTCGCGACTGGCGGCAAAAACTGGGTCAGCCAAGGCATCCAACAACTACAAGCTGGCCGGAATCAACGGCTGGCTTTGCCAGAATACGGTCGGCCGGCGACAATCACCAAACCCCACAAATAGCCGTTGCCAAGCCGCCGCCGCGTGGCGTATATTAGATTCAGGATTTTCCTTTTAGTGAGATCCGTTTTGGGACACAAAATATTTGATAGCATTCTGATCGCCGGTTAAGTTCAAAGCTAATGAAGTGATAGTGAGCCTTTAACCCCGACGGTCCAGCTACCTCCAAGAAAGGGGTAAGAAATGATAGTAGTTACTATTGTGCTGGCAATAGCCGGCCTTCTAGTTGGTGGCGGTGGCGCCACTGTAGTTAACCGTCGGTTAGGCAAAGGCCAGGCCGATAAAGCTAAGAAAGAACTGCAAAAAGCCAAGAAAGAGGCCGAGGAAACCATTAAAAAGGCCCGCGACGAAGCCGACAAGCGCGTGGAAGAAGCCCGTAAAGACGAACAGAAACGCCGCGGCGAAATCAAGGACCTGGAACAGCGGCTGCTGGAGCGCCAGGAAGCCCTGGACAAAAAGCTGGATGAGCTTGATAAGCGCTCCGAAGGCCTGCGCAAGGCCGAAGGCGAGGTTGAGGCGCTTAAGAACGAGATCCGCGACATCCGCACTAAGCAGCAGGAAAAACTGGAAAAAATCGCTAAGCTGACCAAAACCCAGGCCAGTGAGAAGTTGATGGAGATGACCGAGCGCGACATCAAAGACGATTTGATCGGCTTGGTTGCCAAACTGCAGAACGAGGCTAAGGACGAGGCTGAGGAGCAGGCGGTGGTGTTAACCGCGGCCATGGAGCGTATGGCCAGCGATGTTACGGCAGAGCGCACCGTTTCGGCTGTCAAGCTGGAAGACGAAGAGATGAAAGGCCGCATCATCGGTAAGGAAGGCCGCAACATCCAAGCGCTGCAGCGGGCCACCGGCGTGGATATTCTGGTGGACGAAACACCGGGCATGATCATACTCTCCAGCTTTGACCCGGTGCGCCGCGAGGTGGCCCGCCAGGCCATGGAAATGCTTCTCAAAGACGGCCGCGTTCACCCCGGCCGGATTGAAGAAGTCGTTGAAAAGGCTCAAAAACAGGTGCAAAAGGACGTTGTGCGTGCCGGTGAAGACGCCGCCCGCGAGGTTGGTGTCATTGGTATTCCAAAAGAGATTCTGCAGCTTCTGGGCGAGCTAAAATACCGTACTAGCTACGGCCAGAACGTGCTTAAGCACTCCACGGAAATCGCCCAGCTGGCTGGCGTGCTGGCCGATGAACTCGGCGCCGACGTCAAGACCGCCAAATACGCCGGGCTGGTCCACGACATCGGCAAAGCCCTCAGCCATAAGGTCGAAGGTAAGCACCACCATATTTCCGGCGAGATGCTGCGCAAATACGGCGCTCCGGAAGAGGTCGCGCTGGCCGCCGAACAGCACCACGACGACATGGAAGCCACAACCGTAGAAGCAATGATTATCCGGGTCTGCGACGCCATCAGCGCCGCCCGGCCGGGCGCCCGCAACATCAGCGCCGAGGGTTTTGCCGAGCGCATGAAAGAGTTAGAAAACACCGCGCTCGGTTTTGACGGCATCGAGAAGGCCTACGCCATCAGCGCCGGCCGCGAGGTGAGAGTCTTTGTCAAACCCAAATCGGTTGACGACCTCCAAGCCATCCGCCTGGCGCGCGATATCGCCACTAAAATTGAATCGACCATGCAATATCCGGGTACCATCAAAGTTAACGTCATCCGCGAAACCCGCGCCATCGAGTTTGCCAAATAAAAAATACTTGACTAGTCAAGTATTTTTACTTGGTCGGGGAGACAGGATTTGAACCTGCGACCCCCGCGTCCCAAACGCGGTGCGCTAGCCAGGCTACGCTACTCCCCGCTGACAGGTTAATTATACCTTAGTTTCACTTCTCGCTTCATGGTACATCACGGCCGTGAAGATACTGTTTAGAACCTTGAAGCCGACCAGGCCGGAGGCAGCGATCTCAATACTGACGGCCCAACCGATTTTGCTGGCTGTGTAGCCATGAAAAAAGCCGTGCTGGATTAATTTTGGCAGGACAACAACCACGAAGGCGGCTAAGTACATAGTTATTTTTAGCACCAGCCCCTCGCGCCAAAAGCGGCCGAGGCTATCAACCGAGTTGCGCACCGTTGCCCCCAGCGGTTTGTTGGTAGCTAAAACCGCCGGCGCCACTTGGGCCATGTGCAGCGTCAACGAACTGCCCAAGACGCCTATCCAGCCGCTAGGCAGTTTTTTGCGCTGGGCGTAAATGCCAATAGGAAAAAAGAAAACCGAAATTAGCGCAAAGCGGGTGACTCTGAAAAAATGCCTTGCTACCTGTAGTAAACCGTAAAACCGCGGGACCTCAAGACTGTCTAATTTAGCAATCACACTTACCGAAGTTGCGCAAGTAAAGTAAGCCGTAACCAAGGCCGTATAAAAAGCCGAGAAAACCACCAGTCCGATAATCGCCCTGGCGTGACCGGGCACCAGGCCGGAGGTATCCGAAAAAATCCGCCGGTACCAGCTGGCAAAAACCGTCGCGCTGACCAGTGGGTAGGTGATGGAAATGAAAAATACCGCCGCGTAGGGGTAAAAAGTGATTTCCGGGTGCTGCCTAACGACACGCAGAGTGTCTTTGATGATTTTTAGAGCGCCCCGGCCCGATTCTTTCAGCGCAGCGCTAAACGGCATGCTAGTTTTATATCAGACTTAAAGCGTAATCGGCAAATAACGCTTGCCCCTATCTTTTGCCGAACGCTGCGTCGCCGTGAGTAGCCGTTAGTGCAAAACAGGCTCGCTCAAGAATGAATCTCCAAATAGTTGATTTATACTTTCGCGCCCAAGGGCGCCTATTTTGCACAACATCTAATCAGGGCTCCTGGATGTTCGGCAAAACCAGGGGCTCGCTTAACACAATCTGCTATAATTACCTCTGTTGTGACGGAGTGTGGCGCAGTTGGTAGCGCGCAGCGTTCGGGACGCTGAGGCCGGCGGTTCAAGTCCGCCCACTCCGACCAGAATTGAGCACATCCTTTATCCAGAATCAAAAAATGGGGTACAATTTGGATAATGCTTGCGCTTATTGTATGTCTGCTAGGCGTTTTTATCTTGGTAATCATGGCTGATATTTTATGGAGGACTAAAATCCTCAGGGGAGAAAACCAGCGCAAATTCACGCACATAACGGTCGGTGCTTTCGCGGCCTTTTGGCCGTGGCTGATCAGTTGGCAGTCAATCCAGCTGATCGCCCTGGCTATGACGGTCGTCGTGCTTATTAACCGGCCCTTTCAGATCCTGCATATCCGCGGTATCAGCAAGAAAGACCGCGAGACCTATGGCGATGTACTGTTGGCTCCGGCGATTTTAATGTGCGCGTTAATAACCACCAATAAGATATTTTTCGCCCTGGCTGTTCTGAACATGGCGCTGGCGGACGGTATAGCGGCGATTGTCGGTATTAACTTCGGCCGTCATTGGCGATACAAGGTTTTTCACCAGGCTAAAACGGTCATTGGCTCAATGGCCTTTTGGTTCGTGTCGCTGTGCATTTTCGCCGTCGGCCTGCTGTTTTTACACGACAGCTTGAACTTCATCCAATACACCGTGCTGCTGCTGGCTCTGCCGCCGGTTCTGATGGTGGTGGAGAACGTCGCGGGGCTGGGCTTGGACAACATCTTTGTCCCGCTGGCCGCCCTGATAGCCCTGCAGATACTGTGAGTTTAGGCACTGCCGATCAGAATTCCCGCTAGAAAAACCAAACCGCCGCCGACAATCACCTGCAGCACCGACAGCCAGAACTTCATCTCAAAGTAACGGTAGCGGATGTACGCGATTATTGTCAGCTCGATACCAACGATCAGATAGGCAAAGGTTAAAGCGGTGTGAATGTTGGAAATCAGGAAGGGCAGAGTGTGAAAAATGCCGCCCAGGAAGGTCATGCCGCCGATAATGATGCCGCGGCGCAGCGGCCGGCCGCGCCCGGTTAACTCGCCGGTGTCACTCAGGGCCTCAGCAAAAGCCATGCTGATGCCGGCGCCCACAGCTGCCGAAATACCAATCAACAACACCACGTGCGGTTTGTGCGTGGCAAAAGCGGCGGCAAAAATCGGCGCCAGCGTGGATACCGAGCCGTCCATCAACCCGGCCAGACCAGGCTGGACCGTCTGCAGGACGAACTTATTGTATTCGTCATCGGTCCGCGGGCGCTGGCCGCCCCGCCCGATCGGCAGGCTGAAAGGGTTAAGATTGCTAGTCATTGATTATCGTGGGGTGCCTGAAGAGATTTGAACTCTCGATTTCCAGTTCCACAAACTGGCGCTTTAACCACTAAGCTACAGGCACCATAAAATTCTTTGACTCACTCTTGTAGTGATGTACTAGATAATGACAGTTATGGCACAGCCAAATCAAGTTAGAAATTGAATTATTCTGTCGGTTTCTATCTTTGTGGTGGGCAGTTAGGGTTCTGGTATCTTTACTCTTGCACCTTGCGCAGGTAGCTGGAATTTTGGCACGGCGCAGGGCATCTCTATACGAATATGTACCACCTTTCCAATTCGCGTGTCCCTCACCGACGTATGTCAGGTTACGCCAAATAGTTTGACAGGATTTGCTACAGAAAAACTTGCCACTTTTTGATCGTTTCTGGTCCTTCAAGCTTCTGTAGGTTTGTTTACCGCAAATGTCACATGCAAACAGCTGTCCGTTTTTCTGGGATTCGGCGTTACATTTCTGTGAACAATATTTGCCGTAACCGCTCATTGCGTGGCTAGGCTTAATATATTTTTCCCGTCCACAAACCCGACAATTGAATACTGGCACCTTTATATTTTAACAGAGGTAGACCAGATAGTAAATCAAGAACAGCTCCACAACCCGCCGCTCTAACCAGCTGAGCTACATTCGCCGTAACAGAGGTGATTATAGCACTAAACAGGGGGAGAGGCTAGTGGATTACCGTTTCTTGACGATTAAGAGGTGGCGGGGAAGCATAAGCCGGTATTACCAGTTGCTCGCTGCCTGGAGTGAAATGAATGACTTCTTCCACCGGCGTCCTGCTGACGGGCTGATCCCTAAATAGCTTGCGTATCAACTTGCCCGCTTCACTGGCGATATAAGCCAGCTCATCAGCCTCACTAGGAGCATTCTCTAACCCCTCACCCCGCATACTTACTGTTAGTATAAACCAATGAAGACAAAAACCAGAACTCAAAAATACATCTGAAAAGTTGGTACCCCGTTCTAGACATACTCCGAACGAAGTATTACGGGATTATTGTCAGTATAGCTAAAGAGGTGGAACGAGCAAAACTGTGTTTTGACTATTGATTAACTACGCCGCAAACCTAAAATCTGGCGGCTTTCTAAAATCCCAAATGACAAAAAACAACCAGCCAAGATAACCAAATATAGCTAAGATAAATGCCCATAATGGCTTGTGAACACTAATTAAAGGGATTAGAGTTATTACTCCCAGATAAAACATTATCGGAAAGGCAATTAAGGTATGCCAAAGCTTACCAGCAGTTAAAGACTGCCGTAGCGTGAAATCACTTTGCACATCAAGGGCAATCACAAGCATATATCCAAAAACAACAACTGCGATATTCCACCACCTTGATGTATACCAGACATCTTGTACATTCAAGCCTCTAGCTACAACGATGCTCGAAGCAACTGCGATGGGTAGGAATATGTCACCGTAAGTATTTGAGCGGAAATGCTGCCTTTTACTTTTACCGAATGGTTTGCCTATACCTAAGGGTTCAAGATATAGGATTATGTGGATTGCCAACCAATCAATAAAGAAGGTTAGTAAAAAAATCTGCCACCAGCTCCAATCGAAGACTGGAACAAAAGTGTGCAATTTATCTGAGAGTTGCATTTTCTAAAGTATAAACCTAGCTACTATGACCCCAAAGAGATTCGAACAACTTCTAGCACCTCCGAAGTCAAAATAACAGTTCGAAATAGTGCTGCTTTCGACCTCTTTCAACTTTCAAATGGTACCCCGGGCAGGATTCGAACCTGCAACCTAGTGGATAGAAGCCACTCGCTCTAATCCGTTGAGCTACCGGGGCTGAACAGGGGTAATTATAGCATGGCGGCAGCCTTTTAAAATAATTATTAATGCATATGCTTGCATGAATAACAAATCTTTACTATAATCCAGCTCCAAAGGGGGCGATAGAAAAGTCCCTGCGCATATTTTTTACTAACTTATCGGAGCCAGCAAAAACAGTATGAAACTAAATGAATTAATGAATAAGTTCAAGCGAGGTACCAGCCTAGCCGCCGCCGCGGCTTTTGCCACCACCATTTTGGCAACTAATGTGGCGACTGTGGCCGCCGCCCCGGTTTTACCAACGCCGCGTATATCATTCACATTTGACGACGGTTTAACCAGCGCCGACGCAAACGCCGCGCCGATTCTGGCCAAGTACGGCTTTGCCGGCACCGATTTTGTGATTAGCGGCTGTGTAGGTATGAGCACCACCCCTAATACCTGCCACGCCAACAATGATGCCAGCTACATGACCTGGGCGCAGATTAACGACCTAAAAAACACTTACCACTGGGAAATCGGCTCGCATACCGTAGATCACGCTTGCTTAGCCAGCAATGCCACTGCAGACCCGGATGACTGTTCAGCTCCCTATGGCGGCCTGACGCCCGCCCAGGTGAACAGTGAACTGACCACCAGCGCCTTGACCATCGGCTCCAATGTCGGCGTCACGCCGACCGATTTTGCGACGCCTTATGGCGACTGGACGCCGCCGGTGCTGGCCCAAATCGCCGCGGTTTACGCCTCGCACCGCGGCTTTGCCGACAGTATCGACCAAAACGGTGACGGCGTAATTGACCACGGCAACACCTATCCATATAACGATTACTTGCTATACGACTACCAAGTCCAAGGCGACACTGCCGGGGGCGGCGTTTCGGTCGCACAGGTTGAAAGCATGATCAACCAGACGATAACGAACAATCAGTGGTTGATATTGACAATGCACGACATCTTGCCCAACGCCAGCACCAACCCGGCTGACTACCAATACAGCACTACCAACCTGGACGCGATTTGCGCTTATATTAAAAGTCTTAATATCCCAGTTGTGACAATCAACCAGGGTCTTGTAACTAACACCGGCAACCTGCTGCCGAACTCCAGTTTTGACACCGCACTCAGTAGCAACACTACCGATACCACCTCTTGGAGCACCGACGACCCGACAGACATCCACCAGGATACCGGCGGCAACGGCAATTACCCCAGCCCGGCCAACTCCGTTGTACTTAACGGTACCACCAAAGATATCCATCTGTTTTCGCCGCAAGTGCCGATAGTAGGCACCAAGACCTACGTGCTTAAGAACTACCTTAACGTCACTAACATGACAGTCGCCGCCGGCCACGAGATAGACTTCTACATCGATGAATACGACGCTAGCGGCAACTATCTGCAGACCAAGTTCATGAAGTCGGAGGTTGGCGACAGCGCTGAGCTAAACGGCGCCTGGGTGGAGGAACTGGCCTTTACTTACACACCGACCAACGCCACGGTTGCCAAAGCCCGCCTGCAACTGGTGGTGACCGCTAATTCCGGCGCTAAGGCATATCTGGATAATTCCCAGTGGTTTGCCGAAGATGGCTCTACTACCGGCGGCACGGGCTCCGGGTCTGCCGTAGCCGGTGATGTTAACGGCGACGGTATGGTCAATGCTCTGGACTTAAGTATATTGCTAAGTCACTGGAATAGTAGCGGCGCTACGCTTGCCACCGGCGATCTTAACGGTGACGGTACGGTGAACGCGCTGGATCTATCAATATTGCTAACTAATTGGGGTAAATAACTATGAGATTGAGTCATAAATTAAGTATTGTTACGGCCGTCGCGTCAGTAAGCTTGGCGGGTTTAATTCCGGCTGCGGCACTGGCCGCGGGATCAGCCGGCTTAGGTTTATCGCCCAGCGGCGGCAGCTTTGCCGTTGGCAGCACACACAGCTTGGCGATTTACGAAAACGGCACTGATGTAAACGTGGTTACTGCGAACTTGAGCTATGATGCGTCAAGCTTGCAGTTTCTTGGTGCTTCCTGTGGCGGCGCGTTTCCCGGAGCTGTACAAGAGTCCGGCGGCGGCGGCGCTGTCGCCTTGAGCTGCTACGTGTCTCCGGGATCACCGGCGGTCAGCGGCAGCCAAGAAGTCGGGGTTGTAAGCTTTAAAGCGCTTGCCGGCGGTGGATCGACCGCAGTTAGTTTCGCTAGCAGCTCTATAGTTGCCAGCACCGACAGTACTTTTAATGCCTGGAACGGCAATACGGCAGGTGGAAGCTACAGTTTCTACACTCCTGCACCGATTGCTAACAGTACAGCGCCGGCAACACCTGCTCCCCAGGTCCAAGCCGCCACCAAGGCCGCCAAAAAAACCGCCCCTAAAGTATCTAAGACCGCTACCTACATCACGCCAGCCACTACTAAGGGTCATCTTTCGGCCTGGATTTACGTGCCGCTCGGCTTGATTGCCGCGGTAGCCGGCATCGCCTACGTCTTTCGCAAAGAACTAGCCAAAAACCAGAAACGCATTAAGCGAACCGCTAAGAACCTGCGCAAAACCACCTGGCTTAAAGCCTTCCAACGCTCCTAAGAGGCTTTAGCTTCTTGATAAAAACCAGCCAGATCATGGCTGGTTTTTATTTGCGGCCGTTTGCCTGAGTTATCAATTAGTAAGGGTTTAATAGCAAGATCGTCACATAATTTAGCAACATTGGCTATTTGAGATTCGGTTTCCTTTATAAAGTCATGCTTTGGGCTCGGCCAATAGTTATCCCGGCGGAACTCAATGCGCTGCGGCAACAAATCTGGCTTGGCATATACAAAAACTACTTGCTGCCTCAAGTCCGGATAGGCTTCGTGGATACGGTAGGGCAGTCTTAATTTGCCGAGATCAACACCCTGGCCTTTGATTAACACGGCATCGCTCGAGACGGCATATTTACCAAGTTCTCTCTCTAGTAAGTCAATCCTCTGCCGGCGACCAAATTCCAGGCTTTCACGGCAGACGACGGCCAGTCTGACTCCAGGTAAATCAAATTCTCCATCCGCAATTTTATTGATAATAGAAGCTTTGCCCGCGCCGCTCGCCCCATAAAACCAAATAAATTCAGCCACATATACAATTGTTACATATTCGGATTGAATTGGAATCCCTGGTGTGCGGAGCCGCGCGGCGGGGAAAAGCGGCGGCAATACCAGGCCAAACCAAAAACGCGCTACTTGACCAGCGCGTTTTTCTAGTTTGGCTGTAATTAGTCGATGCGTGGTGCGGGTGGGGGGAGTCGAACCCCCGTAACCAGTTTGGAAAACTGGAGTAATAGCCGTTATACCACACCCGCACTGTTACTGGATGTAACAGATAAGATTATAGCAAACTACAGGTGTCGGCTGACTTTAGTTCTGGACCCAGACGACGTTGTCCAGGTAAGCCACTATATTGGAGTTGGCAACCACAATGACCTGCAGGCTGGCCTGTTTGACGTTGGCTGAGCTGGGTGTGTAGTTAAAGCTGATGGTATTGGCTCCCAGCACATGGTCGCCAGTGATGTATTTACCGGAAATCCAGTTGCCGTTGGCGTCGTACTCATCCATATAGAAGCCGATTTCCGAGGCCGTACCGCTTATTTGCTTGATATTCAAGTATGCACTCAAGTTGTAAGAGTTAGTGGAACTAACAGCTACCTTGGGAGAGAACAGATGGATGTTTTTAGTCGTGGAAGTCAGCTTGATAGAGTTAACTGGGTTGGCCGGGCTGCCGTTATTGCCGTTGTCTGCAGCGATGTACGGAGCGCCGTCAGTTGTCCAACCGCTGGCGATGCCGGCGTCAAACGTGCCATTGGCTACCAGGTTAGTTTGAACCGGCGGAGGAGTGGTGGGATTATTCTCATTGATCCACTGGAAATTATCGACGTAAGCCTGAATCTCGGAGTTCGCCGGCACAATCACCTGCAGAGCGGCACTCTTGACGTTGGACGAGGTAGGTTTGTATTCAAAACCGGTAGTCTGCGGCCAGGCGAAACTGACGCCCTGTTTGTACTGACCGGAAATCCAGTTGCCGTTGGCATCGTATTCGTCTACGTAATAGCCCATGTTGTAACCGGTGTTAATCTTGGTCAGGTTCAAGAAACTCTGCAGCACATAGGTGCTGCTAGAATCAACGGCGACTTTTGGCGAGAACAGGTGCACGTCTTTGGTTGTAGCGGTCATAGAGATTGAATTGGTCGGGCTGGGGTAGCTGCCGTGGTTGCCGGTATCTTTCTTCACATAGGTGGCGTTATCAGTGGTCCAGCCATTGGCCAAGCCGTTATCAAAGGTGTAATCAGTAAAGAGGTTTGTGCCGCTAATCAGACCGTTGTTGATATTCACCACCGGCACGCTTTTGCTTTTGATGTAAGCGGCCAGGGCGCCCAGATTGGCGGTGCTGTACTGGTAGTCGTCGGGGTTAGAACTGGCATTGGCCTGGATATCGTGGAAGGTCAATACCAGCCACTGTTTGTTGGTGATGGCCTGGTTGACATAACCCTCCAAGGTGGCCAGCGAAACACCGCCGGTGGCTATCTGGTCACGGATGATGTAATCGTTGTAAGGGGTAGCGTTGTAGCCGGTGTCGGCGAAGCCGCGCTGAGAAGCGTAATACTTGGCGATTTCGGCCAGAACCGATTGGTTGTAATCGCCGTAAGGTGTAGCCATATCGGTAGCATTGATGCCTTCGGCGGCCAAGGCGGCTTTGCTGTTAGCCAGTTCGGCGTCTACTTGAGCAATCGTCAAGCCGCCATATGGAGCTGAACAGTCATCCGCGTCTTGAGCGGCACTGCTGGCCAGGCAGGCGTGATCGACGGTATGCGAGCCGATCTCCCAGTGGTAAGTGTTCTGAAGAGCCTGGATCTGGGCCCAGGTCATGTAGCTGCGGTCGGTATCGGCGTGGCAGGTGTTGGGCGTGGTTGTCATCCCCACACAGCCGGTAATTACAAAATCGGTACCGGTATAGCCGTATTTAGCGAGTGTCGGCGCGGCGTTGGTATAAGCGCTGGTCAGGCCGTCGTCAAAGGTGAAAGAAACCTTGGCGCCGGTATTGATAGGTGTGGTCGCAGATGCAGCTCGGGCCTGCAGTGGAATCATAAAAGTTGAGGCGCTAAACGCTATGGCGGCAGCCACAAACTTGAATTTGCGAATTAGTTGCATATCTTAAAACCTTTCTAACTCCTTAAATTAGTTTAGGGTTTTTGTTTATGCTTGCCCACCTTCAGCTCTTATACTATAATATAATTGTTAAAAAATCAATAGCATTTTTAAACAGTAAATTGTAGCTTTTTATGCAATATTGGCCAAAGATTAAGAAATTTTTTCCGCAAATCCACTCGCTGGTTCGGCGCCACCCGCTGCTCGCCGGCTTGGTTTTAGCCGTCTTGCTGGTCGCTGTGTTGTTTTGGGTCGCCCGCCAGGCTGCTGCTCCCTCAAGAACTGAACCAGCCGGCCCGGCCGTCAATCTAGTTACCGGCCAGGACTGGTCGGATTTTACCGGGGCGAACCAGGACGACAAGGGCGTACATATAACTGGTCTGGGCCGGGCGATTGTTAATCAGGATGGCACGCCGAACCAAACCAACCCGCCGGTCAATGTCCGCGGTCCACATCTTATACTCAAGGGCGATTTTAGCGTCCAAGCCAGCATCCAACAGATTCCCAAAGCCAGCGCGGCCTCCCTCTACTTATACGGTGCCGTGCCCATCATTTATGATGAGTGGCGTTATCAAACCCCGCAGCTGTGCCTGAAGCTTAGCCAAAAAAATCTGGCTCTAAGCCTTTGGAACGGTAGCGGCGACCAGCCGGTAGACCAAAAAAGTTGGAATAATCCGATTGGACCAACAGCCAATATCCAAGTCAACGTTATTAAAGGTAACTTAGAGATCTGGCTCAACAGCCGATATATAGATAGCATCCCTGGCCACGGCATATTCTCTGGCGGCCAGCTTTGGTTCGGTGCCGACGAATCTCTGGACAGCCCGGCATGGCTGCTGCGGTCGTTGAGTGCGGCGCCGCTAGCTGGCGGCCAGGTACAGGTTATAGCCAGTCCCCAGCTTAAAATCGCCACCAGTGATCCTGCCAGTCTGCGCAGTCTGGCCCGGTCCAACCCCCGACAAATTCCTATCGGCGCGGCCATAGCCAACTATGCTCTGTTCAGTGACCCGGCTTATCGTCAGCTAGTGGCTACTCAGTTCAGTATGCTTACGCCCGAGAACGAGCTCAAGGCCCAATTTACCGAACCCCAGCCCAACGTTTACACCTTTACCGACGCCGACAACCTGGTTGATTTCGCACTGGCCAACGGCATGACCGTACACGGCCACAACCTGGTTTTCAGTGAAGCCAACCCGCAGTGGATGCAAAGCGCGCCGTTGGACCAGCGGCAACAGATTATGGTTGATCATATCACCACCGAGGTAAAACACTTCGGCAGCAAAATCAACGAGTGGGACGTGGTTGACGAACCGCTGAATGATAATGACGATGACAATGGCAACAGCAGTGACCTGCGCCACAATATCTGGTTTGCGGCTATGGGCGAAAACTATATCAATATTGCCTTTCAGACAGCGCACGCCGCCAACCCTGGTGCCAAGCTTTATATTAATGAATATGGCCTGGAAGCCGACGGCCTGCGCTGGGACGAGTTTTTAGCGCTCATCAAACGGCTGCAGAGCCAAGGCACGCCGATTGACGGCGTCGGCTTCCAGGCCCATGTCTACGAGCCGGGTGACGAAGTCGACCAAGCCACTTTGACCGAGCATATGAAAATCCTAGCTGACATGGGCCTGCTGGTGCGCGTCTCGGAAATGGACGTTTACGGTGATAGTCCGTCCCACCAGGCCCAGCAATACGCCGGGGTATTGCAGGCCTGTCTGGATTCGCCGAACTGCACTTCCTTTAATACGTGGGGGGTCACCGACCGTTATGGCTCAACCACCCAGTACCATGCCTATCCGCTGGAGCTGGGCAATGACCTGATTTGGGACGCCGGCCTCAAACCCAAGCCGGCTTACCGCGATTTGCAAAATATATTAAACGAAAGATAAGCGCTTTGGCGAGAATTTACAGGGGTAATTTATTACGCTAATGTTTTTATAAAATAGTCTTTACAAACTGTCATAAGTAGTGTACTATTAGACCCAGTTGGATCTGGGACATAGCAGATTACCCGGGGTGGGAGCCAAGGGGCTGGTTCGCTGGTATCCAGGTTCGCTGGTAAATAACTAAGAAGGAGTGCAGCATGGACTATGTCGGTGGTTTAGGAGCTGGCGCAGTGACAACTGTTGCGGGCGCTACTACCATTGCTGCCTTGCCGAATACCGGCGGCAGCCGTAGCGTCATAAGTTACGTAGCCTTAGCCAGCGTTGTGTTTGGCACGGCTGTACTGATCAGCACAGCGGTTCGCTTTGTCGCCAAGCGCCATTACGGCGCCTAAACGGCAAGCAGCATATTAAGGTTGGAGGAGAGGTGGTGAGCAGATCTTTGAACAAGAGACCGGCAAAAAAAGGCCCCAACCTTTTTATGTACCCGAGGATAAATCTTATGCTTAAGAAATCACTTTCCGGACTCAAATCACTAAAAGCCAGTTTATTAATCGGACTGGCAGCCCTGCTAGTCGGCTTGGCCGTACTGGCCAACAGCCTGTATTCCACCTGGCGGGCTCAGCAAAGCGCCGTCAAACCGGTTAAACAGGCTTTTGCCAACACGCAAGTTATCAGCGGCCAGCCGACTTTATCCGGCACGCCGACGCATATCAGCATCCCCAGCGTGGGCATCGATCTGCAGGTAATACCCGGTTATTTCAATGCCAAAAACAACAGCTGGACACTTAGCCTTAGCGACGCCCAGTACGCCACTGTAACGGCACCAGCTAACAACAAAAAGGGCCTGACTTTTATCTATGGCCACTACCGGTTGCACGTATTCTATACCCTGCCTAAAGTCCAGCCCGGAGCGCTCGCTATCGTCACTACCGATAACGGCCACACCTTTACCTATACTTTCAGAGACAGCGTGATAACCTCGCCAAACGACACCAGCCTATTTTCCTACCAGGGCAAGCCGATTTTGGTGCTACAAACCTGCACCGGCCTGTGGTATCAGAACCGCCAACTTTTTACTTTTGATCTGACGAAGGCGGCTTGAGATGATAGTTTTAAGTATCCTGTTCTATCTGTTTGTGATTATCGGCATGATCAATATGGTGCATTTTGCGCTTTATCTGGTTGGCGGCAATATCTACGATATCAAAGCTTTTAGGCATCGCAAACCCAGACAACGGTCGCTTGACTCGCATCTCCCGCTGGTCAGCGTGTTGGTACCGGCTTTCAACGAGGAGAAAGTCGTGGAGCGCAGTCTACAATCCATCTGGAACAACACCTATGAGAATATTGAGATCATTGTCATCAGCGACGGCTCCACCGATGGCACCGCCGCAGCCGTCCAGCGCTTTATCAATAGCCGCACGCGTGTCTACCGCCAAACCGTACCGGAAATTGTGCGTACCAAAAACGGCCTGAGGCGGGTCTGGCACCGCGGACAGTTTCCGATCCAGCGCCGGATCAAACTGGTCCAGCAGCGCAACGGCGGTAAAGCTTCAGCCCTGAACAACGGTTTACGCAACCACGCCCGGGGCGAACTGATTATGATGCTGGATGCTGACTCGCTGCTGCATAAGCGAGCGATTGCCAACGCCATAAAATATTTTGATAACCCTAAGGTCGTGGGTGTGGCAGCCAATGTCCGGATCATCGAAGAATTCTCCATTCTTGGCATCTTGCAGCGTTTTGAGCACATGATAGGCTACCGCTCCAAGAAGTTCTTCACCTTGGCCAACTGCGAGCTGATCATCGGCGGCGTGGCTTCAACCTATCGCCGCGAGGTGTTGGACAGCGTCGGACACTACGACACTGACACCGTTACCGAGGACATCGGTCTGAGCATGAAGATAGCCGCCCTGGGCAACCGGCAGAACCGCTTGGTTTACGGCGCTGATATCGCGGCCATGACCGAAGGCGTCGGCACTTTCCGGGAGTTGCTAAAGCAGCGCTACCGCTGGAAACTGGGCAATCTGCAAAACCTGGTCAAATACCGCCGGTTGATATTTGCCACTGATGAACGTTACAGCAAAACGATGACCTGGTACCGTATCCCCATGGGCTACCTCGGCGAACTGCTGCTGATATTGCAGCCGTTTGTCCTGGGTTACGTTCTGTATCTATCTATCCACTTCTTAACAGTCGGCCTGATGCTCGGAGCCTATCTGACCATCACTCTGTATATCCTGATGACTATCTGGCCGGACGAGCACATGTCGGTGTCAAGTAAGGCCAAATCGTCACTCTACGCGCCGTTTCTGTATTTCATTTTCTATGTCATGGACACCGTACAGCTGATATCCATCACCCGCTGCCTGATCAACCACAAAAGAATCGTCAACCTGGCAGATACCAAGAGCTCTTGGATAACCGTTGAGCGCGCCGGTAAAAAAGTCGAGAGCTTCAGCTAAAGTTCAAAATTCGTGGACGACTTCTATGTGCGCACCCAGGCTGTTCAGGCGGTTGGCCAGGTCTTCGTAACCCCGGTTGATAGTATAAACGTTACGCAGCATGGAAATTCCGGGTGCCGCCAGCATGCCTATCAATAACATGACAGCCGGGCGGATACCGCTGGGGGCTACGATGTCGGCGGGCCGCCATCTGGTCGGGCCGTCAACGAATATCCGGTGCGGGTCTGCCAATTCCAGATTGACGCCGATTTTTTTCATCTCGGTGTACATCAACGAGCGGTCTTCGTATACCCAGTCGTGGATCAAACTGCGCCCGCGGGCAACGGCAACTATCGGTACGAAATAGGGCAGGTTATCGATATTGATGCCGGTTCCGCCGGGTAAGGGATGTAGCTTTTCTTCCGGTGCTTTCAACTGGCCGCCGTGCTCGTAAATGGTCACATCGGCCAGGTTAGTCTGGTTGTTGTCGGCTTTATAAAATTCGCTAACCTTATAGCGCAGGCCCATTTTCTCCAGTTTTAATAGATCAAGTTCCAGAAAATCTATCGGGACGCGCTTGATGGTGATTGACGAATCAGTGGTAACAGCTGCGGAAATGAAGGTCATGGCTTCCACCGGATCCTCAGTCGGTGAATAAGAGATGTTTTTCTTGATATCACGTAGGCCGCGGATACGCAGGGTCGGGGTGCCAATACCCTCTATCTTGACCCCCAGCCTTTGCAGGAAAAAGCACAGGTCCTGGACCATATAGTTGGCACTGGCCTGCTTAATCACCGTTTCGCCGGAAAATCTAGCGGCTGCCATGACTGCGTTTTCGGTGGCGGTATCACTTGGCTCATAAAGAACGATTGGCTGTTTGGGCAAAGAGCGTTTGACGCTGACGTTGTAATGGCCGCTGGTCGCGACAATTTGGGCGCCGAATTCCTCCAGGGCATAGATGTGCGGTAATACCGTCCGGCGTCCCAGCTCGCAGCCGCCGGCGTAAGGGATTTTGAATTCATCGAATTCGTGTATCAGGGGACCGGCCAGCATGATCACGGTGCGCGTCTTGCGAGCGGCTTCTTTGTCCATCGAATCCAAGTTGAGGCTTTTCGGAACCTTGATTTCCAAGTCGTTCTCGCCACTCCAGCGGATGTGGACGCCGATGCTGGTAAGCACTTCCACGATGCGGTTGACCTCTTCGATGCGCGGCACTTTTTTCAGCCGGGTAGTGCCTTTATTCAGCAAACTGGCGCAAAGTAGCGCCACAGTGGCGTTCTTAGAAGTTTTAAGCTCAATCTCGCCCTTTAATTTATGGCCGCCCTCAATGCGCAGGTTGAGAGCGCCACCGCTGAGTGAAATGATCTGTTTGTCCAGTACGTCGCTGATGCGGCCCAAGGTGTCCAAGCTGAGGTTCTGCCTACCGTGCTCAATGCGGTTAACGGCCGACTGGCTGGTACCGAGTTTTTGGGCAAATGCCGACTGCGTAAGTCCGCGCTCTTGGCGGATTTGGTAAATCAAACGACCGATTTTCTGGTTTGTTTCTTGCATAAAACCTACAGATAATATCATAGATGATATAAGCAGTCTAGACTAAAATTACAACCATATCTCCGGCCAGGGTTGGTAAAATAGAACTATGTTGTAAGAGTGAGCGCCAACTGAAGTTAAATTAAGAGGGAGAATACCGATGTTAGATAAAGATGTAGCGGCGCTCATAAAATCAGAAGAGAAACGCCAGCGCGAGGGGCTGGAGCTGATTCCGTCTGAAAATTACGTCAGCCGCGGCGTGCTGGACGCGTTGGGCAGTGTGTTCACCAATAAATATTCCGAGGGCTACCCACACCGTCGTTATTACGGCGGACAGGATTTTACCGATCCGTTGGAGGAACT
>Ga0187778_10000484_pt1 | contig 28309 bp, 29 predicted proteins | sample 1015_Q2_SP5_20_M_FD_132418 | JGI IMG/M metagenome (GOLD analysis project Ga0187778, IMG submission 132418) | Tropical peat soil microbial communities from peatlands in Department of Meta, Colombia - 1015_Q2_SP5_20_MG | ecosystem: Environmental > Terrestrial > Soil > Wetlands > Peat | place... | reverse complement strand
GACGCGTATGACGCAGCGCGGAAGGCCGCGAATCTACCTTCCGAACGATTGCCCCTCACCGGGCACGATCATTTTTCAATCCTTGAAGAGCTTGCGAATCCGGATGGAAGGCTCGTCGCGGCGTGCCAATTGCTATGTGGTGAATAGTGTTCGCTCTACTTTCAGCGTGTCATGAGGACAAACGCAACCGCCAGTGCGCCATTTCAATAGTCGAACGCTTGGCGGCAGGTGTGCGTCAGCCATTCGGCTGCTTGATATTTTCCGATATTTTGCGCGGATTTCGCGCGAAAAAATCGGTCGCCGACGCTTTTTAGCGCGCCTGAACCGGTCGGGGAGAAGAACCCCCGGCACCTGCACCAGATCGCATCGTCGGAATCGTATCGTCGGTCCGATCAAACTCATGCGTGCTGTCTAACGCCGCACGGCGCACGACGCCCCTTTGAATCTTGGCGATCATAAGGCGGCTCCGTGCGTCAAAGACTCGCTTTTAGTTCACGCCCGGAACGCGGAAGCTTTTTCTTTGTCACGGGTTTGTGTCATACTGGCTTTAGCTGCAAAAGCCGCCGTTGACTCATATGCTCATGACAAGAGAGCTCGACCCGCTCAAACTGTCGTCGCCGCACATCTTCCTCTTGCGGATGCTGGTTTTTGTCGCTCTTTGTGGCGCAATCGTCTTCGTGCTGCACAAGCAGATCGAACTCGCCTTCATGGCGAATCCTGCCTTGAACGGCTTGATCATTCTGGTCCTTGCCGTCGGCATCGCATTGGCGCTCCGGCAAGTGCTAAGGCTCTATCCCGAAATTGCCTGGGTCAACGGTTTCCGTCTTTCGGATCCGAATCTTGCGGCCGAACGCCAGCCGGTGCTGCTGGCGCCGATGGCGGCGATTCTGGGCAGTCGCGTGGGACAAATGGGGATCTCCGCGCAGATGTTGCGCGGGATTCTCGATTCGATTGCAACTCGGCTCGATGAAGCGCGCGACATATCGCGCTATATGACCGGTCTGCTCGTCTTTCTCGGCCTCCTCGGTACGTTCTGGGGCCTGATCGAGACTGTCGGCTCAGTCGGCGGCGTTATTCAGGGGTTGAAGGCGACCGGCGACGCCGCGTCGATGTTCGATTCGCTTCGCGAGGGCCTTGCTGCACCGCTGAGCGGTATGGGTATTTCGTTCTCGTCCTCCTTGTTCGGGCTCGCGGGCTCGCTGGTGCTCGGTTTTCTCGATCTGCAGTCAAGCCAGGCGCAAAACCGATTCTACACCGAATTGGAGGATTGGCTCTCCACTACGGTTTATGACCACGGCGCCGAGGCCGTGGTTGCTCCCAGGGGCGGCGAGATTGGCAACGCTATTGAACGCTTGCGAACTGCGGTCCATGAGGCGGGTGGCAGCAAGGCTTCTGCCGCTGCCATGTCGGATCTGGCCGAAGCGGTTCAGGGCCTGGTGTACCAAATGCGCATCGAGCAGCAGACGATCCGGGATTGGGTCGATAGCCAGGCCGAGCAACAGCGCGATATCAAACGATTACTGGAAATGATCGTGCGCGAAAACGCGGGCGAATGAATCCAATATTTTCCACGGGAACCACTCGTTCGCGGCAAGGGCTGAAGCGGAAACGGCCATGTTCTTAGCGGCCAGGTCCTTAGCGGCCAGGTCCTTAGCGGCCAGGCCTTCATCGTCAACTCCTACGACGGCAATAGGTCGATAATGGCGATTGCGCGGATACGTCGCGGCGAAAGCGGCATGAACTACTGGCCGGGCTTTGTCGATGCTCTATCGACGTTGATCCTCAGTATTATCTTCCTGCTTAGTGTTTTCGTGGTCGTCCAGTTCTATTTGCAGCAGGAGGTGCAGGGCAAGAATACGGCGCTGCTTCGCCTGAGTGCTCAAATCGCTCAGCTCACCGACCTGCTATCGATGGAAAAGGCCGGCAAGGCCAATCTCGAAAAGCAGCTTGGCACCATACAGGCAACGCTCGCCAGTACTCAGAACGAACGCGATAAATACAAAGGCCTCTATGAAAGCGCTGCCGCCAATGCGGCGGCCGCGCAAGGGAAGGTCAGCGAGCTGTCGGGCGAGCTCGCAAGCGAGAAGGATCTTTCGACGAAGGCGCAAGCCGAAGTCGAAACGCTTAATCAGCAGATCGCCGCGCTGCGCCAGCAGCTCGTCGCGCTGAATTCTGCGCTCGACGTCGCTACCAAAAAGGAGACTCAATCCGAGCAACGCATCACTGAACTTGGCCAGCGGTTGAACGTAGCGTTAGCGCAGCACGTTCAAGAGCTATCGAGCTACCGTTCCGACTTTTTCGGCAAGCTGCGCGAGGTCCTTGGTAACCGGCCGGACTTTCGCATAGAAGGCGACCGCTTCGTCCTGCAATCGGAAATATTCTTCGATACCGGCAAGGCTGATCTCAAGCCGGAGGGCAGGGACGAACTCGACAAAGTCGCGAGCGCCGTGGTTGGGTTGGAAGGGCAGATCCCGAGAGACATTCCTTGGGTGCTTCGCGTCGACGGTCATACCGATGTGCGGCCGATCGTCGGACAGTTCAAATCGAACTGGGATTTATCGGCAGCGCGCGCAATTTCGGTCGTGCAATATTTGATTGTGAAGGGCGCCAAGCCGTCCCGCCTCGTCGCGGCCGGCTTTGGCGAATTCCAGCCTATCGACCCGGGTACGACCGAGGACGCCTATCGGCGCAATCGCCGCATTGAGTTCAAACTAACGGAACGGTGAAGCTTCGCGACGCGGCGTGTCCGTTTAATGTCGTCGCCGCGTGTCTGCGTCTTGGCGCCAGAGCAAATGTAGCCGCGGCCGCAAAAGCGCGGTGGCCGCCGGGTTGAGTTCCCGCGTGTTCGGTCTACTGCGGAGGCTTATTTGGCGGCTTTCTAGTTGCTTTCCGCGTGAGTATGCAACCGCAGACGACGAGCACGATCACGGCGACAAAGAAAATCCCTAGTTCAAGTTTGTCTAACATGTCGCCGTCCGTCGCCTAGAGGGCGATTGCGGCTATCTCGTAAGACAGCCATGTGACCGTCTGTGCGGACCCGACTTTATTGCTCTCCCCAGGATCCGCCCCTAATTGCGGACCCACCGCGCGGCAAAGTAAAGGACGATTTCGATCCGCATGAAAACTCCTCAACAAATGTTAGCAACGCTGAGCAGGCAAAGATATTCCCATGCGATAGTGGCCCCGGCGAGGGCCGTGATCTCTGCGACGTCGTAGGCCGGACATACCTCAACCAGATCCATGCCGATGAATTGCAGCCCGCGTAGTTGCCGGATGATCGCCTGCACTTGCCAACTCGCGAGCCCGCCAATTTCAGGAGTGCCCGTGCCCGGTGCGAACGCAGGGTCGAGAGCGTCGATGTCGAAACTCATGTAAACCGGGGCATCGCCAATCACTTGGCGGATCTGTCCTGCAATTGCATCTGGACCCTGCTCATGCACGTTTTGGGCTGTCAGTACCGTGACGCCTTGAGCGAGCGTCCAGTCGTGCACTCCGCGCTCGACCGGCGATCGAATACCAATCTGAACCATGCGGCGGGACTCTATCAGACCCTCCAGGATCGCGTGATAGAAGACCGAGCCGTGAGCATAGGCCTGGCCGAAGTTTTCGGGCCAAGTGTCCACGTGGGCGTCGAAATGGATCAATGCCGGCGGGCCGCGTCGCTTCGCCAGCGCGCGAAGGAGCGGCAGGGTGATGCCGTGGTCGCCGCCGAACGCAACGAGGTGCTCGATAGAGGCCGCCTGCCGTTCGATTTCCGCTAAGCTCTTGGCGATGTCGCCCAAGGCGATACTAAAATTACCGATATCGGCTAGGGACGAAGCGATCGGACTGACCCAGTGCAATGGATGGTCGCCGTCCACCAGCATTCGGCTCGCCTGCCGAATCGCAGACGGCCCAAACCGGGATCCGGCCCGATTTGTCGCGCCAAGGTCGAGGGGAATGCCGGCGACGCAGATTGGCGAGGCGGGATCGTCGCGATCAATCCCGAGAAATGTCGGCTGTAAAGCGAAAGTCGCGATCCCGGTCATCATTACGCGGAGTTGGAAGGCGTGAACAGAAACACTGCTGCGGCGACAACGCAGGTCCAATCGCCACGGGGCGCACCCTTGGCGGCCGCCGCAATCGAAAGCGTATCGACGATAAGGTTGCTCATTCCATAGACCCGTTTGCGTTCGTCCCAAGCGGCATCCGGGTTGAAATCGATGCCGAGCGTAGAGGCAAGCATAGTTGCCGCAAGATCTTCGACATATTCGCCGGTTTCCTCTTCAGACATGCCAAATCCGTGATGTTCCGAGATGTACCCATAGTGCGCGACATCTGTCGGTCTGGCGAGACCAATCCCTGCCATGATGCACCGTCCCGGTTCGTTCGTCTCAGCCCGCGCCATCACGCAGAATGTTATCTCTCCGGGACTTAATGCTCCGATCCCGGAAGCTCGTGGGATCAGTTCGCACTGCGGCGGCAAAATCGAAGAAACGGAAACAAGATTTTGTTGTTCAATATCCGCATCCCGTAACGCATATTCGAAGGCCGTGAGCTGATGCCGGTGCGTACCTACGCCGCGGGTCAGAAACACGCGCCTGGGAATTGGAAACATAGGTCGTTCGATCCCAATTTTTTGCTGCTCGTCAGCCGTGCCACGGCGGCACAATCGTTGTCGGTGTAAAATAAGCATGACAAGATGTAAGGTCGCCGGCCGACCTCACTCGACCGATAGGCGCTGCCCGAGATGGCGTTCGAACCACTCCCCAGCATACTCGATCACCGTCTCAAGCGCCCCGGATTCGGGGAATAAGTGGCTCGCCCCGGGCACGATCTTCAATGCTTTCGGTCCAGCAAGCCGCGCTAGAGCCCGCTCATTGAGTTCGATAACGCCGAAGTCGGCGCCGCCGACAATCAAGAGGGTAGGTGCAAGCACACTATCGAGCGCCTCGCCGGCAAGGTCGGGCCGCCCACCGCGCGAGACAACCGCACCGATGCGCAGAGGGAGAGCTGCCGCAGCAACCAGCGCCGCAGCGGCTCCCGTGCTTGCGCCAAACAGCCCGAGTGGAAATGTTGCGATTGCCGGCTTTCCGTCGAGCCAGCGGACGGCATCGACGAGCCGGCCGGCCAAAAGCCGGATGTCGAATACGTTGGCGCGCCGCCCTTCCTCTTCGGGAGTCAAGAGATCAAATAACAAAGTCGCAAACCCTCGATCGTTCAATGCGTTCGCGACGAACATGTTGCGGGGACTCAAGTGACTTGAACCACTACCGTGGGCAAAGGCGACAAGCGCATAAGACTTCTCCGGAATCTGTAGAATTCCGGGTAGATTTCGCGGCGGAATAAGAACACTGTGGGCTTCTTGAGCATTTTCCGCGTCGAGTCGAGAAAATGCGTCTCCGTTGACCCTGCTCATAGTGCAAGCCGAGATCGTGACGACACGCGACTTAACTCTCCTCGGGTTCATTCCAATTTGGGCCGCCTTCGCGTATTTCCGTCTGCTCGAATTCCGTGACGGTGATTACACCCGGCACCGGCTCCTCGATCACGTCAACGATCACGGTTTCGGCTGCGGGAGCCTTTGGTGGTCTTACGGGAACCCTCTTCCGCGAAGCTTTCTTTGCCCCTTTACGTTTTGGTCTCGTTAGCTTGGCAGCAGCTCGTTTCGTTGCCTTGCTGCGCAAAGAAGATTTGCGTGTCTTGCCCCGAGCCGACACCCGCTTTTTCCCTTGTATCTTGGTTCGCTTCTTCCGCTTGGCCATAATCGGTCCTCCCAAATAGCTTATCTCTAGCGAAGGTGATGCTGTTCTACTCCTGCACGCGAAGGCTGTGCTTTCCCAGAAGCTTCACCGTCGTCGCTTGCGGACCTTTTTCCCCCAACTCTTCGACGAAAGTCACACGTGATCCGATCTGCAAACGAGACGCTGCGCCGCCGAGCACGCTGTTGCGATGAAAGTACACTTCTTGCCCGTCACTCTTTTCCAGGAAGCCAAACTCGCCGGACGGATCGATCCGCACAACGGTCGCCGTGGGAGGACTTTGGTGCTGTTTGATCTGACCCTGCACGCGGCGGACCTGATCCTGAAGTCGCCGACGAGCATGCTTGAAGGCGTCGTCAATTGCAAATGTAAGGTCGGAGTGCCGCTCGTCCGCGGGCGGGGTTCTTGTGACGTTGACCTCCCGCCCATTGGGAAGGACAAGGCGTATATGAACTTCGTATAGGCCGCCTTTGTGGTGATGTTGACCGGGTGCTTTGACGACAACACGGCACGCGGTTATCCGGCCCCAGCGCCGCTCAAGTTCGGTCAGGTGCGCGTCGATGGCGTCCCTCGTCGACGGTGTCGAGGCTAATCCTTCGAATACGATCTCAGGCGGCGTCTGCATATAATCGCTCCATTTGTTTAAAATATACCGCCGCCCGTCTTGCAGTTGTTGATACATATCAACGCCTTTGGCGCTGGTCGGCGGTCAGTGCGGATGACAAGTTCTGCAGCAGGAGTCATGCGGCCTTCCGGCTCGACGATGAGAAACGGAGCCTCTGGTGCTATCGTAAACAGTCCGCTCCGGCCCGCAATGATCGGCGCCGACGCGATTTATAACGCTATTAAATGCTCGCATCCTCGCTCACTGGACTGAAATAAGCCTGCCACTGCGGGTGAGCAAACCGTCATGCCTTATCGCTCGCTCGCATCTTGTTCGGCGCTCCTTTTATACCTATCTCCGATCCATTCTCTCAAGTTAGACCGAGCGGATCATGAAGCACCCCGTCGAGGGCAAGCCGGGACGCTATTGGCACATCGTCGCGGATGGTCGAATTCAATGCGACGTCTGCCCGCGCTATTGCAAGCTGCAAGAGGGTCAGCGGGGCCTCTGTTTCGTCCGCGTACGGCAAAACGACCAAGTAGTGCTCACGACTTATGGCCGCTCATCGGGCTTTTGCATCGACCCAATTGAAAAAAAGCCCCTCAATCACTTCTTGCCGGGCACGCCGGTTCTTTCTTTTGGCACTGCCGGCTGCAACTTGACGTGTAAATTCTGCCAGAATTGGGATATCTCGAAGGCTCGAGATTTTGATCGCGTTCAAGATTTTGCCTCGCCCGAGGCGATCGCGGACGAAGCGGTGAGGAGTGGCTGTCGATCCGTTGCTTTCACCTATAACGATCCCGTCATCTTCCTCGAATATGCAGTCGATGTAGCGCAAGCCTGCCGCGCGCGAGGCGTCAAGACGGTTGCCGTAAGCGCAGGTTATATATCTCCGGGGCCGCGGATCGAATTCTTTCAGTCTATGGATGCCGCCAACATCGACCTCAAGGGTTTTTCTGAGCGCTTTTACAAAAACCTTTGCTCAGGCAAACTTGGCGCGGTGCTTGAGACGCTCGAATATCTCAAACACGAGACTGACGTGTGGCTGGAAATTACGACATTGCTGATTCCGGGCGAGAATGACTCTGTTGGTGAAATTGAAGCCGAAAGCGCCTGGGTGAGGGATCAGCTTGGCGCGGATGTGCCATTGCATTTCACGGCCTTCCATCCGGACTGGAAGCTGATGGACAATCGACCAACACCGCCCCAGACGCTGCGCGCGGCGCGACGGATCGCCGTGACCGAAGGCCTTCGATACGTCTACACCGGAAATATTCACGATCCCAACGGCCAGGCCACCATCTGTCACGCTTGCGGCGCACTCGTGATCGGCCGTGATGGTTACGAGATCACGGCATGGCATCTCACTGCAGATGGGCAGTGCACCGCGTGCGGTGCAAATTGCCAGGGCGTCTTTGAACCCGTGGCAGGCCAGTGGGGACCACGCCGGCAGCCGGCGAGGCTCAGAGCCCCGAACAGGTTCCGCAACAAATCTGATTTGAATCAAAGTGACGAGGCTTGAAACGCGCTAGGCAGGCGCCGGCGGGAGGTACTGGCCGTGCCCGTGCAAAACGCAGAAGTCGCGGCGATGTTCGATCAGGCCGCTGAGCTCCTCGAAATCGGAGGCGAAAGCCAGTTTCGAGTCCGAGCCTATCGTCGCGCGGCGCGCGTGATTGAAGGCCTGCCGCAAAGCGTAAAAAGCCTGCTGTCAGCGGGACGCGATTTGTCGGAATTACCCGGCATCGGCAAGGATTTAGCCGGCAAGATCGCCGAGATCGTCAATACGGGTCGTTTCAAACTGCTCGACGCGTTAAAGAAAAAGCTGCCCGGCGAGCTGGGTGAAATCGCCACTCTGCCCGGACTTGGGCCAAAGCGCGTAAAACTGCTTCACGATCTGCTGAAGGTGAGTACGCTCGATGATCTGCGTCGGGCAGTCAAGGCCGGAAAACTCCACAATGTGCATGGGTTCGGCCCGATAATTGAAAAGAAACTCTCAGCGGCGCTCGAAAAGCCGGTGGCGGAGAAGCGCTTCAAACTCTCCGTCGCCGAAGCCGAAGCCGAAGCATTGGCGGGCTTTTTGCGCCGCGATTCCCGCGTAGCCGTGGCCGGCAGCTACCGCCGGCGTCGCGATACTGTGGGCGACCTCGATGTCGTCGTGACGGCGCGCAGCGGCGTCGCGGTAGGCGACAGGATAGTCGCTTACGAGAACGTTGCCGAAGTGCTCGCGCATGGGCCAACACGCACGACCGTAGTGCTGCGCTCGGGCATCCAGGTTGATGTTCGCGCGGTGCCGGAACACAGCTATGGCGCGGCGCTCCTGTATTTCACCGGTTCCAAGGCGCACAACATTGCGCTGCGTGCGATCGCCGTTCGTCGCGGCTGGAAACTGAATGAATACGGCCTGTTTTCCGGCAAGCGGCGCATTGCCGGAGAGACCGAGGAGGGCATCTATCAGAAACTCGGTCTTACCTATATTCCGCCAGAGCTGCGCGAGGATCGCGGCGAAATTGCCCTTGCGCAGGCGCAGAAGCTTCCCTCGCTGGTGAGCCGCAACGATATTCTCGGCGATTTGCACGTCCATTCCGACTGGACGGACGGTACGGCGCCGATTGAAGCGATGGCGGAAGCGGCACGGGCCCAAGGCTATGAATATATGGCTCTCACCGATCACAGCCGCCGCGTCGCCATGGCACATGGGCTCGATCCTGCGCGGCTCAGCCGGCAGGGCGGTGAGATAGACCGGTGGAACAAAAAATTCGGCGGCTTCACGATTCTCAAAGGCATCGAAGTTGACATCCTCAAGGATGGCAGCCTCGACCTTCCGGATTCTAGTTTGGCCAAGCTCGACATCGTCGTGGCTTCAATCCACTCGTTTTTCGACCTTTCGCGCGATACGCAGACAGAACGAATGATTAAGGCGATGAAAAATCCTTACGTTTCTATCATCGGCCATCCAACCGGGCGCTTGATCGGCGAGCGTGAGCCGTACGACATCGATATGGAACGCGTCATTGCGGCGGCACGCTCATTGGGTTGCCATCTGGAGATCAACGCCCAGCCCGACCGTCTGGACCTGAACGACGTACATATCCAGGCGGCAAAACAAGCCGGCGTCAAATTTGCGATCTCCACGGATGCGCATTCGGTTGACGCATTTGCCTGCATGCGGTTCGGCATCGACCAGGGGCGACGCGGTTGGCTTGCCGCCGGAGACGTGATCAACACGAGGCCGCTCGCCGAACTTCGAAAAATGTTGCGCCACTAAAGGTCAAAAAAACTTGATCGAACTTGCAGAGGAAGCACATGACCAAACCACGCTCAAAATCCGCTGCCGCGTCCCCCGCGGCGACGCGCAGCGATTTGGCTCGGCTTGTCGGCGACGCTGACGAAGAGACGGTGCTTGATATCCTCGCATTGCATCCCACGATCGCCGAGGTCGAAGAGGCGGTTTTATGGGCTGCTGGGGAGGGCGATGCGCTTGCCAAGGCCGGCCATCGCCTGAGCGCCAATGCTTCGGAAATTCTCAACATTCTGACCGCCGATGAGGAGGAAGAGCCCTAACGGTGCGGTAGCAGAGCCCCAAGCCTAGTACAAACATGATTACGCTTGAAGATTGCATCGAATTTTGCGGATTGACCGAAGAGGAGGTGCTCGCAATTGCCGAGCATGAGCATCTTTCGGAAATCGCTGCAACCGCGCTCGCTCAATATCTCTTGTCACAGGAACACGGGAGCGAAAGAGTTCGGGACATGATTGTCGACGACATCCGGGAAGCTCAGCTTACCAGCGGCAATAAAGAGAAAGTTTTAATTCTATTGCACGTCCTTCATCATTTTTTGAAGACGCATCCCGAAGCTACGCCACCTGACCATCCTTGGAGCAGCCGGTTTTAGAGTCGTCCTTGGGCTCCATACCGATCATCGCGCCGTGGTATGGCGGCTATGGAAAAATCCCATCTTGTCATCATACGCAAAAAGTTCAGCGTAGCGCCCCCAGGCTGTTGCAACATTCAAAGTCTTGTTTGCATCCCGCCGCGTCAAGTGATCTTCGAGCTCGATTTCGAATCTCGCGCGTGGCGCGCGATGGTCGGTTCGCTCGCTGAGAACTCTGCAAATATGGGCAATCAGTGGTACAAACCGCAGCAAATGTTCTTTGAACAATAATTTTCGTTGCTCGGTATCGCTGGTTGCAAAAATGCGGCCCGGGGCCGTGAGCTTTAGAGCTCCATTTTTCAGTTCGGCGAATTCTAACATGTGAAGCGCCTCGGCGATGGGGAACAAATCATCGACTTCCAACACCAGAGAAGTAGCCAGCGTGCCTAGATCCGCCTGGCCGCCATAAGGGGCGGCGATCAACTTTTCGACGAGGCCGCTTATCCGGTTGACGGAGGCTTGCGGCAGTGGTTGACCGAGGCCGCCATGAACCTGTTTGAGAGCCCCGATTGAGGCGATCGTTCGCGCGGTGAGCACCGAGTAGATTTCCTCCACGACACAATGGAATTCGTCTTCGAGGCGGTTGCGCGGATGTTGCAGTGGGATTGGAATTTCGGCGGCGATGCGTCCTGGATTGGACGACAGTAACAGCACCCTATCGCACATGAGAACGGCTTCCTCAACGTTGTGCGTCACGAGGAGCACCGATTTGGTCGGAAGCTGGCGTTCGATCCATAGATCAAGGAAGTCTGTCCGCAAGGTTTCGGCAGTGAGTACGTCAAGCGCCGAGAACGGTTCGTCCATCAATAGTACTTCCGGTTGGGTCACGATCGCTCTGGCAAAACCGACTCGTTGGCGCATCCCGCCGGAAAGCTCGCGCGGATAAGCGGATTGAAATCCGTCGAGTCCAATCAAATCGATCGCGGCCTCCGCGCGTCGCCGGCTCTCAGCACGCGGCAGCCCCAATGCGTCGAGACCGGCCTCGACATTTTCAAGAACCGTCAACCACGGGAATAGAGCGAATGTCTGGAATACAACCGCAATTCCCTCTGCAGGCCCGGTGAGGGGCTTGTCTCGGTAGCTGACGAAGCCACTCGTCGGCTTGATGAGGCCTCCGGCGATGCGCAACAGGGTCGATTTACCCGAGCCCGATCGGCCAAGAAGTCCGAGGATTTCGCCGTTACGCAGAGACATATCGATATTTTCGAGGACGGACAGCGACTCGCCAGAAGGTCTTTTGAAGACCATACAGATTTGGCGCAGGTCGAGGATTACGCCTTTCGCCGGGTCCGGCATTTTGCCTCTCAGTCAAGCCGCGTCCGCTCTTCAGCGAAAGCGTATAGCGGTCGCCAGAGCAAGCGGTTCATAGCGACGACCATCACCGACATCACGGCAATGCCAAGGGCGATTCGCGGGTAATCGCCGGCTTCCGTCTGTTGCGCGATATAGGCGCCCAATCCGCCGCCACTTAGCTTGGTCGACCCCCAACTCACCGCCTCTGAGACGATGCTGGCGTTCCATGCGCCACCCGATGCTGTAATGGCCCCGGTAACGTAATAGGGGAAAATCCCGGGAAGGATCACGTCGCGCCACCAATGCCACCCAGGTATTCGAAAGCTCGCGGCCGCCTCCCTAAAGTCGCTTGGAAACGCGGTGGCGCCGGCGATCACGTTAAAAAGTATGTACCACTGCGTTCCCAGAATCATCAGGGGGCTGAGCCAGATTGCCGGCGAAAGATCGAACCGCACGACGAGGTACACGGCGATCGGAAACAGCAAATTTGCCGGAAAAGCGGCCAGGAATTGCGCCAGCGGCTGAACCTTTTCGGCTAGGCTTGGCCGCAGGCCAACTGCCACGCCGATCGGCACCCAGATCAGTGTTGCGATGGCAATGAGGATTGTCACCCGGAGTAAGGTGAGGCCGCCGTTACGAACCGCATCGGCGACGTCGGACCACGAAAGAGCGGCTTCGGCATGCTGCCACAGGCTCCAGGCCAGATAGCCAATTGCCGCGATGACGGAGGCGTACCAGACGAGACCGACGATCGGGAATGCGGGCGACTCGCGGTCAATGCGGATGTAAGAGAGGAAAGCGAGCCGAGCGCGTACCACGGTTTGTATTACCGCCCCGATGGGCCGCCAGGACGCGCGCAGAAGGTTCGTCTGCCGAAGCAGGTCAAGAATCCAACTTCTCGGCACGGCTTGAGCGGCCGTCTGCTCGTATCGAAATTTATCCGCCCACGCGACCAGAGGTCGGAACAGCAATTGATCGTAGATCAGAATTGTCGCGGTCATTGCAAGAATTGCCCACCCTACAGCGTGGAGGTTACGCTCCTGGATCGCACGGGCGACGTAGGATCCGATACCGGGCAGGGCGATCTGAAGATCGCCGACTGAAATCGCTTCCGAGGCCACCACGAAAAACCATCCGCCCGACATCGACATCATCGTATTCCAGATCAGCCCAGGCATGGCGAATGGCACCTCGACACGCCAGAAACGTTGCCAGGGCGAGAATCTGAAGCTGTGACTAGCCTCGGCCAGGTCGTGCGGAATGGTGCGGAGCGCTTGAAAGAAGCTGAAGGCCATATTCCATGCTTGGCTGGTGAAAATCGCAAAGATTGCGGCGAGCTCAGGTCCCAAAACGCTGCCGGGAAAGAGTGAAACGAAGAAAACAACGGTAAATGAGAGATAACCGAGAACCGGAACGGATTGGAGTACATCGAGAAGGGGAATCAGCACCATCTCGGCCTTCCGGCTCTTGGCAGCCAAAGTCGCGTAGGTGAAAGTGAAAATCAGGGACGCGACGATCGCCGCCAACATGCGTATGGTGGTTCTCAGGGCGTAGGCAGGTAACGCGGTGGCAGACAGCGAGATTTCCGGCTGCTGAGCGGCGGTAAACGGCCCCAGCATCTGCCGCGCACCGGATCCCAGGAGGAGGATAAGCGCGAGCAGCAGTGCCAGGGCAACAAGATCCCGCCAATTCGGCGATCTCTGTTGCCAGGCGCGGCCCGTCAGAATTTCCGCGTGATGTTCCACGATTTCTGCGCTACTGGAGCTTACTGCGGGGATTTCATCGAAGTTTCGGACGACGAGGCGATTGAGATAACCAAGCGGCTTTCGGCTGGTGCGTCAAAGGCAAGAGACCGCCGCGCGACTGGGCCGGTGCCTATCGCGATTTAAGTCAAGCTCTCGCGATCAGGCGCATGCTGTCGGGAAAAGCCGGCCGTATCGTCACTGGTTGACATGTGTCAAAGACGCGCCTGATCTCGTCTCAATAATAGATTCGCGTCAGGTTTTCGAGATAGTTACCCCGGGCATTCTCATGGCGCATAAACTAGTCTTGTTCCGTTCGGCTGGGCGGGAAAGGATCGTGGCGCCAGGCAGCTTGCCGGTTCTGTTCGCATGACCCTCGGCGCGCGGTCAAAAGGCGTCCATTGATCGAACAAGAAAAAAAGTACTGACATGAATGTTGACGCGCAGCGGAAAACCACGAGTGCTAGCGAACTCGCGCCCAGCCTGATTGCGGTCGTGACGGATCTGGTCCGCGATCTTCATGGACCCGGCGCCCCTTTGACGGTTACGCTGCCCAGCAGGCTTGATCGCGATCTGGGCATCGACAGCCTCGGCCGAACCGAGTTGATCCTACGCATCGAACGGGTCTTTCGGACGCGTCTGCCCGCCAGCGTGATGGGCGAAGCGGACACGGTACGAGATCTGCTTGCTGCTCTGGAGCAAGCCGCGGGCGAGCGGGGAACGCAGGACAGGCGGCTCCTCATCGCAAAGACCTACGGCGGTGCGGTTGGGGTTGTCGCCGCGACCGAGGCGAAGACGCTGGTTGAGGCTCTCGAGTGGCACGTTGCGCGTAATCCCGATCGGACGCATGTGACCATCCTGCAGGATGAGAACGCCGTCCTAGACACGATGACCTATGGCGAGCTGGCCAAGGCCGCAAAAGCGGTTGCGTTTGGGTTGATTGCGCACGACGTCGTGCCGGGCGATCGGGTCGCTCTTATGTTACCAACGGGCACCGAATTTTTCGCGGCTTTCTTCGGCATATTGTATGCGGGGGCGGTGCCGGTACCGATCTATCCACCAATGCAACTGTCCCAGCTTGAGGACTATTTGCGCCGACAAGCCAAGATCCTGTGCAATGCCGCCCCGCGCGTGCTCATTACAGTCCCGGAGGCGCTGCGGCTCGGCGCGTTATTGCGTGGGCTCGTGCCCTCGTTAAGCGCTCTCACGAGCGTCAATGACCTTCATGCGCAGTCTATCGAGGTTTCTTTGCCGCAGCACGATGATCCAACCGCTCCGGCATTGATCCAATACACGTCAGGGAGCACCGGCGATCCGAAAGGCGTCGTGCTCAGTCATGCAAATATATTGGCCAATATCCGCGCGATCCTCAAAACGATCGATGCTACCTGGGAGGACGTGCTCTTTAGCTGGCTGCCGCTTTATCACGACATGGGATTGATCGGTGGATGGCTTGGTCCGCTTTATGCCGGCGCCAATTGCTATATCATGTCTCCACTGAGCTTTCTCGCTCATCCGCAAAGCTGGCTGTGGGCAAGTCAGCGTTGCCAAGCGACTATTTCGGCCGCGCCGAACTTCGCGTTCGAATTGTGTCTTAGGCAAATCGATGACGCCGACCTCGCGGGGCTGGATTTGAGCTCGCTCCGATATGTCGCCAACGGCGCGGAGCCCGTTAGCGTCCAGACGCTGCGTCGGTTCATCGAGCGGTTCAGCCGGTATGGGTTTCGCTCCGGCGCGATGGCCCCTGTCTATGGGCTTGCGGAGTGCGCAGTCGCGCTCGCACTGCCGCCGCCGGGACGTGAGCCGGTCATCGATCGCGTCAACCGCGATGCATTGAGCCGCCGCGGCATTGCCGAACCCGCAAGCGACGATGACCCCAACGCAATCGAAATCGTTGCTTGCGGGCCGCCTATGGCCGGCCATGAAATTCGTATCGTTGACGATTCCGGGCGGGAAACCGAGGAACGACGAGAAGGGCGGCTCGAATTTCGCGGTCCGTCGGCGACTTCAGGTTACTTCCGCAACGACTCCAAGACTCGGGAACTATTCCACGGTGACTGGCTCGACAGTGGCGATCGCGCGTACATGGCCAATGGAGAAGTATTCATTACTGGCCGCATCAAAGACATTATCATACGAGCCGGCCAGCATGTTTATCCGCAGGAACTCGAAGAAGCGGTCGGAGAGATCGCGGGAGTGATCAAGGGCGCAGTGGCCGCATTCGGCGCGATCGATCCCGACTCGGGAACGGAGCGGATCGTTGTCTTGGCTGAAACTGGACAAACCGATGCCGGCGAATGTGAAAAGCTCAGAGCCCGCGCGCGCGACGTCATCACGAGCATTGTCGGTTCGCCGCCTGACGACATTGTGTTGGTCGAGCCTGGGACTGTTCCGAGGACTTCCAGCGGCAAAATTCGCCGCGCAGCCGCGAAAGAGCACTATCTGGCGCAACAGCTCAGTCTTCCCAAGCGAGCGGTGCGGTTGCAGATCATGCGTCTGTGGCTTGCCGGCACAGGAGGGCGGCTGACGCGGCTGGCCCGATCCGTGCGCGATCATTGTTATGCCGCCTGGTGGTGGACCGTACTGACCGTTTGCGTCGCTGTCGGAGCGGCGGCGACCGTAGCGCTGCCGCAGCTGACGTGGCGCTGGACGGCGGTGCGCGCGGTGGCGCGAATGTCGCTTCTTCTGATGGGAATTCCGGTCTCGGTCAGGGGCATCGAACGGCTGCCGAGGCAGCGCGCGGTCGCTGTCTTTAACCACAGCAGCTATGCCGACGCCATAGTGCTTGCCGCCATATTGCCCGGCGAGCCCGCCTATTTGGTGAAGAAGGAACTGTCCAGCGACTTTTTCGCCGGGCCTCTTCTACGCAGACTGGGAGTGCTGTTTATCGACCGTTATGACCTGACCGGCGGCATCGCCGATACCGCCGCCGCAATCGCTGTCTCCCGCGAGGGCCGTCTCTTAGTGGTATTTCCCGAGGGCACATTCACGCGCCAAGCGGGACTTCTGGAGTTTTTCACCGGGGCCTTCAAGATCGCCAGCGAAGCCAGCCTGCCGGTTTATCCAGGCGTCTTGCGCGGGACGCGATCGATCCTGCGAAGCGACCAATGGTTTCCGCGCTGGGGTCGCGTCGACGTTGAAATCCTGGATCCTTTCACGCCCGGCGGCACGGATTTCGAACGGGTATTGCACCTTCGCGATGTCGTTCGGCAGGCGATACTGGCGCGCTGCGGAGAACCGGATCTGCGGGAATTGGTGAAGCCGGCACCGATCAAACGATAGAATCCACCCGCCGCCGGGCATGCGCCGGGCCGGCCCTTGACGAGCAACGTGGATACCGCCTTGATGACGCGCGACGCGAAAAGGAGTCTCCGGGGGCGCGATGCAGCGCATCATTGTCGCTACTGACGGTTCAGCGGGTGCAAACCGGGCTATCGACACGGCCGCCAGGATCGCGAAGGCCACCGGGTACGAGCTCATCATCTTGACGATCGGCGGAAATATCTCGGGCGCCGAACTAAGACAACTTGCGAGCGCCGAAGGCGATCTAAGCAAGACGCTGGAGGAGGCCACGGACCAAATCCTCGACCAGGCGCGCAAGCGCGCGCTTCGCGGCGGTGTCTCCGCGGTCAAGACGCTGTCCGGCTGGGGCGACGCGGCCGAGGCCATCATCGATGCCGTGCAACGCGAAAAGGCCGATATCCTGGTCGTCGGCAGGCGTGGACGCAGCCGTTTATCAGGACTTCTGCTCGGCAGCGTCTCGCAGAAATTGGCGAGTCTGGCGCCTTGTAAGGTGATGATCGTCCCGTAACCCCATAAAGTTTAACCATGCGCATCTCGCAGCCGAACGGCTTGGCGGCACACCGGAAGCAGTTATTGGTCCGGTTTTGGCTATCGGCTTCCCAATTTTGGCGCCAGGAAAAAGCCCGCGCCATAGGTCTCACAGTTTTCCTCGTTGGGCTTTTGCTCCTCCAGTTATTGGTGCAGCTTTTGCTCAATCTATGGAATCGCAATTTCTTCGACGCTCTGGGACGCAAAGACGCGCACACGCTTTGGGTGCAGGCGCAACTATTTCTTCCCCTCGCGGCAACGAGTATTTTTCTCGCCGCGACGTCGGTATGGGGACGCATGACGGCGCAACGAAGCTGGCGCGAATTTTTGACCCGGCACGTTGTCGCACAATGGCTCGAAAAAAATCGGTTTCGCCACCTCAATAATTTGAGCAAAGGCTCGGAAAATCCGGAATATCGCATCGCGGTTGACATCCGTATTGCGACTGACGCGCCGATTGATTTTGCCATGGCGCTTCTGTCATCGGTCCTAACCTCGATTACGTTTTTCACAGTGCTATGGACGATCGGGGGCAGTATCAATTTCATGCTGTTCGGCGCAAACATTACCATTCCCGGTTATCTGGTGTTCGGCGTCGTCATTTATTCCGGAGTGGTATCGGGTCTTATGGTCCTGTTTGGCCGCTATCTGACCGGCGTGAGCGAACGTCTGAACCAGACCGAAGCCGAGTTTCGTGCCGTGGTCGACGCCTTTCGCGAAGAAAACGCCCATGCGGAAAATGCCTCCCAAAACGACAGGCGACAGACGTTGCAGCTCAAGCTGCAGGCGGTGCTACTCTGGTGGCGAGAATATTGTTGGCAGCTGGTCCACACCACGCTCGTTTCGCACGGAAACTCTCTTTTCGCGCCGGTCGTGGCCTGGATCCTTTGCGTGCCAAAATATTTGAGCGGAGCCATGTCATTAGGCGAGCTTACGCAAGCAGCGGCCGCGTTCGTCGTCGTCCAAGGCGCCTTTAACTGGCTGGTCGATAATTATCAGCGCTTTGCCGACTGGCGGTCCTCAGTCCACCGCGTCGCAACGCTGCTTCTGGCCCTTGACGAGCTTGAGAATAAGGAGCGGACCGAAGGCCTCGCGCGAAACTAGTCCACGGATTCGATCCGCGCCTGGGCAGCGAGGCGATAAACGTCGGCGGGATGGCACAGTTCTGTGCCTGCATTCAGAAGTGCCGCAGCTCCGGCAGCCACGCCGAGACGGAACGCCTCGGCGACGCTCGCGCCGTCGGCAAGGCTTGCCACGAGCGCCCCGAGAAAGCTGTCGCCGGCCCCGACCGCGCTGACCGGTTTGATTGGCAGCGGGTGCGCCCGCAACGCTTCTTCCCGAGTGACGACGAGGGCGCCGATGTGGCCGAGCGACAAAGCGACGATTTCGACCTTTCCCCGTTCGATCAAGGCGCGGGCCTTGGTCAGCCACGCGTCTTCGGTGGCCAATTCCGCACCGACAAGCTCGCTCATTTCTCGCAAATTAGGTTTGATCAGGAAAAGACCTTGCTCGATGGCGGCTGCGAGCGGCGCGCCGGATGTGTCGAGCAGGAATTTGGCTCCGAGATGTCGCGCCACCGCCGCGGCCTGCGCGTAAAAGTCATCCGGAACGCCCGGAGGCAGACTGCCGCTTCCCACCACGAATTTCGGTGCGGGTGTGCTGGCCGCCAGTACGGAAAGGCATTCCTTCCACTCCGCTTCGCTCAACGGCTGGCCAGGCAGGACGAAACGGTATTGTGATCCCGTTGTCAGTTCCGAAACGTAAAAATCTTGCCGTGTCTCGGCGTGCGCTTCGACGACGCGGTTGGCAATTCCCTCGTTGTCGATGAGACGGCGCAGAGTTTGCCCGGTCAAATCACCCACGGGAAAAATCGCTTCGACATCTCCACCGAATCTTTTAGCGACCCGCGCGACGTTGATACCGCCGCCGCCCGGGTCGCGCCGCTGTGCCGTGCAACGCAGCTTGACTGTCGGAACGACCCGATCGATCGCGGTGGACAGATCGATGGCGGGATTCGGAGTAAGCGTGATGATGCGTGCCATGGGGATCGGTTGAAGGTCCCGACTTTAAGTTTGTTGAAGGGCGAGCGACCGTAGACCGACAAATGCCGGATCTTCATGCAGAATGAGATACGTTGGGATCCGTTCGAGATAAGTGGTAAGCCGGCCCTTCGCCTCGAAACGGGACCGGAACTGCGATGCCGGCAGATATTCTCGTAAATGCGGGGCGATACCGCCGGCGATGTAGACGCCGCCTTGCGCTCCGAAGCCGAGCGCAAGATTGCCAGCCACCAAGCCGAGCAATGCGCAAAAAGTTTCAACCGCGCTGCGGCTAATTGCGCAATCGCCGGTGGCCGCAGCTTGCGTGATCTCGGCTGCGCTCAATTCCGGCACGGTCTGCGATTCGAGCGAGGCGATCGCATGATAGAGGTTTTCCAGGCCGCTGCCGGATAAAGCGCGCTCCGCCGATACATGGCCAAACCGCTGGCGCAACTTATCGATGATCGCATCCTCGCGCGCGGAACCGCTCGGCAACGTGGCGTGCCCGCCTTCGCTTCGCACGACGAGGTCGCCGTGTTCGGTCCGTAGATAGGCGGCGACCCCGAGGCCAGTCCCCGGACCGAGGACAACCTTGGGCGCGGCAGGATCCGGCTCCCGGCCGCCGATCTTGCGAAGATCCTCGCCGGCCAAGTGCGGCAATGACCATGCAACGGCCTCGAAATCGTTGACGATAGCAATTTTGGAGAAACCGAAGCGGTAACGCAGTTCGTCGGCGGAGACGATCCATGGGTTGTTGGTCAGTGCGCAACGCTCATGTTCGACAACGCCCGCGATTCCAAAAAGGGCTTGGCGGATTGGGCGACGGTCGTCGCGCCTCGCCATGAATGCGTCGAGCGCGTCGGCAAAATGCGGGTATTCGGCGACTTTCAAATGCTCGATGCCGCCGAGAACGCCGTCCTGCAAAACGGCAAAGCGGGCATTGGTGCCTCCGATATCCCCGAGTATGACACCTGCCGACTTGCCGCGTTTCGCCACGCCGGCCTCCGCTGCTTTAAGTTCTCGTTCGCGACGTCTCGATCAGAGTGCGATACCAATCGAAGGACGCCTTCGGAATGCGCCGCTGGGTTGGATAGTCGGTATAGACCAATCCGAACCGCACGCCATAGCCTGCATCCCACTCGAAATTGTCGAGCAAGGACCAGATGAAATAACCGCGAATATCGGCTCCGCGAGAAACCGCGGAATTCAACGCATCGATATAGGCATGCAGGTAATCGATACGGTCGCTGTCGATCACCGCGCCGTTTTCATCCGGTTTGTCATAGCCGCCGAAACCGTTTTCGAGCACATAGACGGGCAAGGCATAGCGTCCATAAACATACAGCAAGGTGTCTGTGAATGAAGCGGGCGCGATAGGCCAGCCATTGGGCGTGAGTGGAATCCCGGCCGGCTTTTCTCCTACCACAAAGCCCAAGACCTCCTTGGGCGCGGCTTTCACATAGACCGGGCTGTAGTGATTGATACCGATCCAGTCGAGGGGCTTGCAAATGTGAGCAAGATCGTCCGCCCGCAGATGCGGCGCGATTGCCGCCTGCATGCATTCGGGATAGCTGCCGAGATATTGCGGGTCGGGAAACGCTTTATTCCAATAGGCATCGCATCGTTCAGCAGCTTCGGCATCGGCGGCTGTCGCGGGTAAACAGGGCTGGCAATTGTGTATGCAACCGATCGAGCCTTCTGTCACACGCGCGCGTAAAACGCCGACCGCCGCGCCATGAGCGAGATTGATGTGGTGGATCGACCGGTGGAGCAGGTCGGCACTGGAAGTTGCCGGCTTGCCGCCGAATCCGAGGCCGAACAAAGTGAAAATCGAAGGCTCATTGAAGGTCGCGAAACGCTTGACCCGATCGCCATAACGCGCCGCGACCAATGCCGCATAGTCGGCAAACCACTTGACCGCCTCGCGGTTCGACCAGCCGCCAAGTTCGTCGAGCGCGTGGGGAAGATCCCAATGGTAGAGGCAGAGCCAGGGTTCGATGCCGGCGGCAAGAATTGCATCGATCAGGCGGTCGTAAAATGTCAGGCCCGATTCGTTCGGCGTGCCTCGTCCGAGGGGGAGAACGCGCGGCCACGCGACGGAAAATCGATAGGCTTGGACGCCCAGCTGCCGCATCAAGGCAATGTCGTCGGGATAGCGATGGTAGTGATCGCAAGCTGGATCGCCGGCTTCCCGATTGGCAACTTTGCCCTTTTGGCAGTAGACATCCCAAACGCTTAAGCCGCGCCCGTCTTGCCGCGTTGCCCCTTCGATCTGAAAGCTCGATGTCGACACGCCCCATATGAAATCGTGCCGCAATGCCGCAACTTTGGGGTACCCGGCCCGAAGAACCCATTCGCGTTCTGCGGAAATCGCTGGTGTTCGATCTGGCGGCACTGGTCTTCCTTTCCCCCTGCATTACTAGCTTAAGTCGACTAAGCGGATGGCGGCTTATTGAGGCATGTCAACACGTCTCGGCAAGTTTCGCGCGATATGTTTTCCCGGTTGCATTTAAATTCACGATGACGGCACGACGGACCAGATGGGGCGGACTCGCCGGCGGCAAATTAAAGCCAGCCGGATATTTTCATGCTGCCGAACACGACGGCGTGTTTTGGCTCGTCGACCCGGACGGCGGCCGATTTCTGTCGAAGGGAGTGAATTCTGTGCGGCTGGATCAGGATCGAATCCGAACCGGCGAGCGTTTTCCCTATGCGGAGGCCTGCACGCACCTCTATCGCAACGCGGATGAATGGCGCGGTGCCGCCGCGGGTCGGCTGGCGCAATGGGGTTTCAATACTCTCGGCGCCTGGTCGGATGAATCCGTCGCGCGCGCCGGTAACGCGCCGCTTGCCGTGACGCCCATCCTTGATCTCGGCATGTCCCACCTATGGCGGGACGATACAGCGCCGAGCGTGCCGATCAAGCAGGAATTCCCAGATATTTTCCATTCGGATTTCGAACGCCATGTTTGCGACAGGGCGTGCGAGCTTTGCCAACCGCGATGCCGGGAGCAAAATATTCTCGGCTGGTTCATCGATAATGAATTGTCGTGGGGCCCGGATTGGCGCGGCTCCAGTGAACTACTGACGCTGTTCCTCAATCTCGGCGTCGGCTGCGCAGGACGCTCCGCCGCGCGCGCATGGCTGCACCAGCGATATCCCGACTTTGCGCGGTTCAACGCTATTTGGCGTACTCCGGCTCATTCCTGGGACCTGTTCGAACAGTTGGCCCAGGTTGCCCCGCCTTACCGGCGCAAGCCGGCTTACGAGCGCAAGTCCGACGACGAAGAGGCGGCCAATCGCGCGGATTTCAATCGAGCCGCATTCGCAGGCGACTGCGATGCCTTCGCGGCCCTGGTCGCGGAACGCTATTTTGCGATGACCGCGCGAGCGATCAAAGTCGTAGACACCAACCATCTCGTGCTCGGCTGCCGCTTTGCCTACCTTCCACCGCCGGGCGTCGTCGAAGCGGCTGCACGCCATAACGACATCGTGTCGTTCAATTGCTACGATCGCGATCCGAGCCCATTGATCGCGGCTTACGCTACCGCCGGAAAGCCCAGCCTGATCGGCGAATTTTCCTTTCGTGCCGCCGACTCCGGCCTGCCCAATACCGATGGCGCTGGACCGCTCGTTGCCAATCAAGCCGAGCGAGCGGAAGGATTTCGGCGTTACGCCGCAGCGGCCCTACGGCACCCCCGCGTAGTCGGCTACCACTGGTTCGAGCACGCCGATCAGCCCGCCGAAGGCCGGTTCGACGGCGAAAATTCCAATTTCGGAATCGTAACGATCGACGACCGAGTCTACTGCGAGTTGGCGGAGGCGATGACTTCGCTGAACAGCTCGGCCGAGGATATTCATGCCGCCGCGGCCTGCGCGATGGCGTAAGCGACGCAAAGAGAAAGCGCCTATGGCCAACCGGACCAAGATCGTCTTTCTGGGCGCCACCAGCATGTCGTTCGGTTTGAACATGCTGCGCGATATTTTTAGCAGCGATGAATTGCAAGGCTCTACGCTCACGCTTGTCGGCCGCAATCCGCAGACGCTGTCGAAAATCACCGAACTTGCCAATTTATTGAACGCGAAATCCTGTGCAGGCCTGCTCGTCGAGCAGACCACCGACCGCCGCGCCGCCCTCGACGGTGCGGGCTTCGTCGTCAACGCTACGGCAATCGACCGCAATCGCCTTTGGAAAATCGACTTCGACGTGCCGCGGAAATACGGCATCCGGCACACGCTTGGCGAAAACGGCGGTCCGGGCGGATTGTTCTTCACCTTGCGCACTCTGCCGCTGGTGTTCGATTTCGTCCGTGAAATGCAGCAGCATTGCCCGAACGCGTTGTTCGTCAATTTTTCCAATCCCGAAAGCCGCATCATCCTCGCGCTTGGAAAATACAGCCCGATCCGGGCGCTCGGCTTATGCCACGGCATTTTCATGAGCCAAGGCGATCTGGCCCGCATCATGGGACTGCCCTACGAGCAGGTCGAAGCCTGGGGTGCTGGTATCAATCACTTCCAGTGCCTGCTCGCCATTCGCGATCGCGCGACCGGCGATGATCTCTATCCGTTGCTGCGCAGCCGGGAAGCGCATTACGACCCCGGCTTTGCTCCTTTGAGCCGGCGGCTCCTACGCGCGTTTGGCTATTGGATGACTTGCAGCGATGAGCATTTCGGCGAATACCTGCCCTACGGTTGGGAGGGCGGCGAAAAAGGCTACGATTTCGCCGCCGACGAACGTGCGCGGGCCGATTTCGCCGCCGCGCTCGATCGCGTGCTTGGTGGGGCGCCGCTCCCACGCGATTGGTTGACCCCGTCCGGCGAGCGAGGCGCCGCAGCGATTGGCGCTATAGTTCACAACAAAAAGCGCGTGATAGAATCCGGCATCGTCTTTAACCGCGGCGTCATTCCGAACCTGCCGCCGGATGCGGCGGTCGAGGTACCCATCGTCGCGGATGCGCTTGGCGTTCATCCGGTTTCGCTCGGACCGCTGCCCGACCCAATTGCCAAGCTGCTGACAATCCAGGTCAACGTTCAGCAACTCGCCGTCGAGGCGGCCGTGCGTGGCTCGAAGGAAATGGCATTGCAGGCCTTGTTGATCGATCCAGTGGTCAATTCTGCGTCGGCTGCGGTCAAGTTGCTGGATGAATTGTGGGAAGTGAATAGGCCCTATATTCGGCCTTGCATCTAGCATGCGCCAGCCGATGTCCGAGCCTTGCGGCCCGATACCATTATGCGCATTACAGTCACGTTATTGCGCCGATCAAAAGGTCAACACGGCCATTGCCCCATGTCGGAAGTAGAATGCGCGAGTAGCCGCTGCGAGGGGTTTTCTTTCTCATCGAGCAGTACAGTGTCGGCGCGCCTGATTCGACGGTCGCGCTTGCTTGAGCGATGACGTAGTTCAGCGGTTCGGCGAGCTTCAGCTCGTCGGCGAATTGCCCCGTCGGACTGGTTCCGAGCTTGGCAATAACGTTTTTGCCCAAGTGGTTGAAACGAAAGCGCTGGGGCGCAGAAAACACATCGATGAGGAGGAGGTGAGCCGACAGCTTCTCAAGCGAAGAGGGGTTCACGTCGTCCGAAAACGGCATCGCGTTCTCCGCGCGAATCAATGTCTTCCAATATCGGAGGACGGTGGCCAGTCGGGCTGGCAGCTTGCGGGGGAGCGGAAACGGTTGCGCGGTCACGATCATGACGTGGATTTCCAACGAGGCAATGTTCCGCGACGGATATCACGAGTCAACGAGTCGTGACCGCCGAGTTTCGCTCAATCGATGCGATTTTATCGAATCCGTCGTCAGGGTGAATACCGCCGCGGCGGCAGCCAACATCGCTACGAGCGGATGGCCTTGGAGGACGATGGCGGAAGGGGTGAGATTCGAACTCACGAGGGGGCGTGAACCCCCCGCCGGTTTTCAAGACCGGTGCCTTAAACCACTCGGCCACCCTTCCGACGTTGTGCATCAACTACTTAGCAATAGCAGCCGATGCGTGAAATTGTTCGTACCCCCTTCCTAGGACAACGCGCCCTTGGAGATGGATGCAATAACAGACGCTGCCGACGACATGCACGGGGACGCCCTGGTCGAGCAGCAGCGTCTCGTGTGTGCCCCCAGAGATCGTGAAACCGCAGCCCGGGAAACCCGAGGGCTCTAGCGCGGTAGACAAACTCCTTTGTGACGGCACGCGGATGTCGGGGCTTGGTAAGGCGCCTGGGCTAGGAAACATAAAAGCACCGGTTGCTAGCTTTACAAGGGACAGATCAACGCTCGCCGTATCGGGCACGCCCGCTACGATCCTTCCCGGATGTTGGAAGATTTGCGGGCTCAACTCGATGCGGTCGCATGCGCTGCGAGTGCGCCAGCTTGTGAGCCCCTGGCTCGCACTAAGCTTGGCCCATTGTCAGGTCCAACACGCGCGCCGTCCATTCCGGCAAACTAATTTAAGGTCGAGATTCTACGAATGGCACAGCTGTCGCGACGCGCGCATAAGTGCACTGACGAAATAGATGTTCTTGGCGCTCTCGCTGTTCTCGGGGAGTGCGAGTGCCGAATGTAGTAGAGTTTGCCCGTTCATGTGTTGCCGCCAGTTGGATGAACATCTCTCTTGGACTGCATCTCGGAAAGTGACGATAAGGTCTCCTTTCTCGTCAGGCTTCGCCATTTCCGAGAATACTTCGGCGACAGCGACGGCCGCCGCGAGAAACGGTTCGCACTCCAGGCTGTCTGTATTTGTGCAGGCGTCCTGTGCATCGGAGAGTTTGGTATGGTGCCCTTTCCACGCTTTCCACTTCCAATCAGCCACAGCGCCCGAGCATACCAGCGCTATCAATAGGGCAGCTACCAATGGGGGAATAGCCTTTTTCATGTGAGCCTCGCAGGAATGATGGGGCCTCGCCTCAGTCTAGGTCCTTCTCAATAGCCCCGGCAACTTCGCAGCGCTCGGTCTTAAGCGACGTAGCGAGTGACGATCGCAAACCGACCCCAGACTGCGGCGGGATTATTTGATCATAGCGGCATGTTGGCTGAAACTCAGCCACGAGCTATGTGGCTCGCCCGCGCCGCTTCCTGCGAATACTTGAGTGCACGAGAGCTTTCGCCTTTCAGCTCCCTCACTCGCAAAAAAAGCCCCGACAGGTGTGACGTGTCGGGGCAAGGTTCGCCTGTCAGAGGAACGTGTCAACAGTGAAAATCCTATGCTCGCGCTATCTGCGCGCCTGTGACCGACAACACTAAATTGCTGTTTCGCCTTGTCAGTCTGCCGCCACAAAAAGAACCCCAAGCAAATGGGCTTGGGGTGCGCTTGGGATGTTGCCTCAAACGTTAGGCTTCTGAGCCGAGCGGTTAGGGGTGTCGGGGGATGGGGTGACCGCCCAGTTGGCCTAAGCACATCCCAAGCAATAACAATCCGCTGGCCAAATTAAATTACGTAAACTTCCGTAGTCCTGTGGATAGGCTCGGACACCGGGAAGTGGCGAGGGAGGGTGTTGAGGTAGATCAATGCTCGGCCAGATGGATTTTTGCAACTCTCATTCTCACTTTAAGGAGGACATTGACAATGATCAGGTTGACCACAGCATTGCTGACGCTGGGAATTGGCATGGCAATCGCAACAACGGCATTCGCTCAGGGCTGGTGGGTTGGTTGTAACCCCGATGCGCCAATGTGTCGGGTTCAAACCGGGTCTGACGATGTCCGCAACCCATGGCCACCTGCAAATGTTGCGCCGACACAGCACAGAAGCATGTACATGTACGTGCCACCGCACAGCAGTAGCGCGCACATGCACAAAAAAGCTCCTCTAAAGACAGGTGGATATTAGAGACGCGCCTGTAAGCCTTCCCGAGTTTGTTGCGGCAGGCACGGCACCCGTTCGAGCTGCAACACGAGCTGCAGCGCGCACGGCCTCATTGATGTCGCCGCCCGAAGCGTCTCTAGCTGCGAAGGGCAGTTTCAAAAGATAAAGGGACCGGCACTATGGCCGGTCCCTTTAATCGCTCGCTCAGCCTTTGGTGACAACGGGCGGTGGGGCCTTGCCCTTGCCCTTGCCCTTGCCCTTGCCCTTGCCCTTGCCCTTGCCCTCGCCCTTGCCCATGTCCTGCGCGCAGCCCGCGACGCTAAGAAGAGCCAGTACCGCTGCCGTCAATAGAGCAACCTTTTTCATCGAAAGACGGGGCTGTCTCTCAGAACAAAAGCTTGCTTTCTAGCGGTTTGCTAGCGAACTACTCAATACGAGGCCGGACGAGGCCATACGAGAAAACCGATTATCGCGAGAAAATGCCTCATTTTTCAGACTAGATCCCGCGGGATAAGACAAGAGCATATAGCGGTCACAAATTTTCAAGGCCGGTGCCTTAAACCACTCGGCCACCCTTCCAATTCAGCAATATCAGGCTACTTAGCGCTTCTCGATAGAGAACAGCGCACGCGGCCACGTCCGCTCACTCCTTCGCAAATGCTCGGGGCGACTGCGGAGAGCCGTCAAGCTTGGGGAAGAGCAGGGCGTCGTCGGCCAGCTTGCCCAACCCAAGCGCAACTCGCCTTGGACACCAGCCGATGGCCAGGGCGGATTGTGCGAGCGCTAAGTCCGCCACCGTTTTTTCGGCTCGCGCCTTTTCTGGCGTGGCATGCCAACGATCGACATCGGCAGGTTTCAATTTCTGCAACAGCTTTGAGTTACCCACCATTTCATCTGAATGTTTCGAGTTTCGAATAACTGATGCTGACAAAATAGCTTTGCCACAAATCACTAATCTCCGAAGTTAAATTAATCTCCGCGGCGGCCTTTGTTTGATGTGTGTTTGTCGTTTGTTTGCGGTGCGCCGTGATAGTGCAATCAGTTTTAGCGAAATGGGCCGGGGAGGAAAAAATCGCTTTCCGGCAGCTTCGCAAAGTTCGCAGTAATCCGACCGCGAAATCGATTTGGCCCGGACCTTAAGGCATCAGCCCTTTGGCTCGGAGCACTTCAATTCCCAGTACGACGGCCCAGGCCATAGAGACAATGACTGCAATTGTTACGGTTTGCCTAGGCATCACGGTACTCCCACGTCATAAAATGTGATTTCAGGCTAGGAGTAATCCGAAAGGCGAGCTGTGATCGGCGTCACACGCCGGCTCAAAGCCTTAAGCCT
>Ga0187778_10000482_pt1 | contig 28393 bp, 18 predicted proteins | sample 1015_Q2_SP5_20_M_FD_132418 | JGI IMG/M metagenome (GOLD analysis project Ga0187778, IMG submission 132418) | Tropical peat soil microbial communities from peatlands in Department of Meta, Colombia - 1015_Q2_SP5_20_MG | ecosystem: Environmental > Terrestrial > Soil > Wetlands > Peat | place... | reverse complement strand
GAAGCGGACGACGTGTGCCAGCGTTGGATAATCTCGAAGCTTGCGACTCTCATCACGGGGAATGTTGTAGATCTCGCGGATCGCGGCGAACGTCTCCGCTTGTTTCACCGTGTCAATGCCGAGATCGGCTTCGAGGTCAAGGTCCAAGTCCAACATGTCTTGTGGATAGCCAGTCTTCTCGGCCACCAGGGCCAGGATGCGTTCTTTCACGAGGTCTTGGGCCTCATCTTGCTTGGGTGCCGGAATAGGGGCCGGAGCAGCGGCCTTGAACTCCTCGGTTGCGGGCTGGGATGCCACCTCCTTTTTTATCTCGGCGGCTTCGACGGCGGATGCTTCCTCGCTGAGGTCCGGCCTTCGCTCGTGAATGAAGCGGATCACATGAGCCAGCGTCGGAAAGTCGCGCAGCCTGATTTTGTCATCGCGGGTGATGCTGTAGGCTTCCCTTATGGCGGCGAACACCTCCGCCTGTTTGACGGTATCGATACCCAAATCCGCCTCGAGATCGAGGTCGAGATCGAGCATGTCCGCCGGGTACCCGGTCTTTTCGGACACCAGACCCAAGACCCGCTGCTTGACCGGATCGGTGTACGTGACAGGGTTAGCTGGCGCGGGAGGCGGGGTCGCGAGCTGAGATCCCGCATCCGCCGCAGCGACCGGGGTGAGCGACTCTGCGGGTACCGACCTTATTTCAAGCGACACCGGGACTTGCGGCGGTTCCGCCACAGGCCGGGCCTCCTGGGCCGGTTGGATAGTGCCGGGGAGGCGTTGATCCTGCACGCGCAACGTACGACAGCGCACTTCCAGTTCTGCATGGGAATGACCAGCCATCCGGCCCAGCCAAGCCGTCCACGCGGCCTTATCGATGACGCGATAAGCGTAGCCTAGAGCGCCCGGGTTGGGACGAACTGCATCGTTGGTCTTTACCCAATGCAACAGCGTCATGCTGATCTGTGAGCCGAACCCGGCGCCCAGACGTAGCGCATAGTCCACCGGGTAGATGCCGCCTTTCGACAAGTTCAACGTACCCAGCTCGGGATCAACTTCCTTGAAGTTGACCACTGGCGGCACAAGCCCGGTTTCCAAGGCTTTCACCGCGACGACATCCTCAACCCCGGCGCCCATGGCATGCCCGGTGAATCCCTTGGTATTGGCAATCACGATCTGGTCGGCGGCGTCACCGAAAACGCGACGCAAAGCGTTAACTTCAGCCGAGGCGCTGCCGCCGCGTGCGGGTGTGTAGGTCTCATGGGAAACGAAAAGGGTGTGGGGTGCGATCTGTTGACGGCGGATGCCGTGGTGAGCTTCTACTTCGGCCACCAGGTCTTCCATCACCTGAGCGATGTGCTGGACGTCGAGCCGCGTGCCGTGGAAGGCGCTGTTGGCGGTTACCGCGCCGAGGACCTCGCAGATCGGCCGAAGGCCACGTTCGCGTGCGGCCTCTGCACTTTCAATCACCAGGGCGGCGGCGCCCATGCCCACAATCATGCCGTGCCGGCGGCGATCGAAGGGGAGGGCTGCTTCTTCGACTACCTCGTCGGTAGCGGCTGCTCCACTGGCCAGAAAGCCAGCGCCAAACCATTCGATCATGTGGTCGGAGGTAACGTCGTCGGCGGAGATGACGACTACACGCCGGCAGCGCCCGACGCGGATCCAGTCTGCCGCCAAGGCTACGGCTTGTGTCGTGCTGGCGCAGGCGGAGTTGATTTGCGTGTTGGGTCCCCGGATGCCGATGAACTCCGCGAATTGAGAATGCCCCATCGACAAAGCTCGGAACAGGAAGCGACGGTCAAAGATGTACGGCTCTTTCTCGATGGCGTCGCGCAACTCTTCTGCGCGCCGGTCAATTTCCTGCTCCACGATGGAATGACCATTGGTCTCCGAGATGCGGGCGCGTAGACTTTCCAGTCCGGCCAGCTGATCGCGCCGGGCATGGTCCGCATAGTAGCGCGCCATCTCCTGGGCAAAGGAGTCGTAGCCAGGAAAAGCGGAGGCAAAGATTACGCCGGTCTCATCACGGAGCGCGTCTGGTAGAGCCCACCGGTCGGGCAATTGCGTACCCTTGCTGGTGGTCTTGTAGCGCATGATCAGCGGGATACCCGCGTCACGCAATGCGTCGATACCCACCGCGATGGCCAGCTGGGTCACGCGATCGAGAGCGGCCAAGCGATCGGCGGAAACGCCAAATTCATGTTCGAGATCGAAGTCGCCCCCGCGGCCCGCCAGCTTGATGACGTCCGCCACATTGTTGATCGTTTCAAACGTGGGTCCACCGTTATCACTCTTCACCAGCCGGGTAATGTGTTTGTCCAGCATGGCGCGGCGGAGTCGGGTGGGGATCACGTCGATGAATTGCTCGCCCCGCAAAATGCGCCCGACATTGGCGTCATCGAAGATCCGCCCGGCTCCCGGCAGGCCCAGGGCCGCCCCCGTGATGGCCACCGGGACATCGGCGCGGACAGGCTCGGGGCCGCGATATATCTGCCAGCCACGCTCGAGCACATCGGCGAACCAACGGCCGAGTTCACGATAGCGATCGTCGGACTGGGGCGGCGCCGTCTTTGGGATCTCCGCTCCGGCGGCTGCGGGTTGGACTGGCTCTGCGAATTCCGCGGGCGGGAAGACCACTGGGGACGGCGCCCCCGGTTGCGCCGCGACTTCACGCGAGGCTGAGGGAATGCCACGGCCCAGGCCCGCTGCGTACAGACCGCACAGCGCCTGGTTGAATGACGGAAGATCGCCGAACTTGGGATGATTGGTGAAAAGCGAAACCACATCGCCGCGGTTCCCAAGTACGTCCTCGGCAAAGCCCTGCAACGCCTTTTTCGGTCCAACTTCGACGAAAGTTCGGACGCCCGCGTCATACAGTGTGCCCAGGCCCTTCAGGAACTGTACGGGAGAGGCCACCTGGCGGGCGAGAATGTCCAACATCTTCGGAACGGCGTCAGGTCCGGTAGGATAGAACTCACCGCTCAGGTTGGCAACGATGGGGATGCGCGGCGCTTCGAGGTGCAGGCGCTCCAGGGTGCACCGCAGGGGTTCGCTGGCGGGCGCCACAATGGCAGTGTGAAACGCATGGCTGACCGGCAGCTCAGCCGGCTCATAGCCAGCCTTTTGGAAGGCTTCGATCGCCTGCTCTACCGCCTGGGTGGCGCCCCCGATGACCGCCTGGCTGTTGCTGTTGATGTTGGCGATCACTACGTAGCCGTTGACTGTCTTGAGGATTCGTTCAATTTCCTGGAACGGCGCAAACACCGCTGCCATCTTGCCGTTGTCCTCTACCGACACACGAGTCATTTCGCGGCCGCGGGCGCTCACGGCTTCCAGGGCGTCAGCAAAGGGAAGAGCGCCAGAAGCGACCAGGGCGCCGTATTCGCCGAGGCTATGTCCCATGGTGAAGTCGGGCCGGATGCCGTAAGCGGCCAGGAGCCGGGTGAGGGCGAGGTCGGTTGCCAACACCGCGGGCTGAGTGATCGCCGTCTGGCGCAGATCGTCTTCCGCGCCGGCAATAGCGTGGGCGTCGGCCCTGTCCACAAAAATGAATTCGCTGAGCGGCTTACCCAGCAAGGGGGTCATCACGCCATCTGCTTCCGCGAACGTGGCAGCCACAATCGGCTCGGTATCGCGCAGCAACTTCAGCATATTCACGTACTGCGAGCCTTGGCCGGTATAAAGGAAAGCCACTTTGGTGGCAGGACCCTGCCCCCGGAAGATGCCCTGGGCGCGGAGCGCCTTCCAGATAGCCGGTTGGTGGGCAGCTAGCGCCTTGAGCGCATTGGCCGATTTGGCTGCCAGGTCGGCCGCGTCGACATAGTCGATGGCCAGGCGCAGCGGCGCTCGGAGATCTGACTCAGCCGGCGATTCGGGTGACGGGGCGTGCCCGGATCGGGCAGCGCTCTCGACGGCACGGAGGCGGTCCACCAGAGCTGCCTCTGAGCCGGCACCGATCAGCAGCGCACCGCGCAGGGGTGCTTTGCCCTTGGATCCGCCGGTACTGGCCAGCTTCTCGTTCGCATGCATGGCTTCACTCTCCGCCTCTGCTGACGGTGTCGCCCCGACCGCTACGGTTCGCTTGCCGTTCCCGTTCAGCCGGTGGGGAATGTATTCTTCAAGCACCGCATGAAAGTTAGTGCCACCAAACCCAAAAGCGCTCAGGCCCGCTCGCCGCACGCCACCCGCAGGAGGGGCCCAGGGCCTCAATTCGCTGTTCACACGAACCGGGGAGTGGGCAAAGTCGATATCGGGATTGGGATGCTGGCAATGCACGCTAGGCGGAAGTTGCTTATCGCGGAGGGCAAGGATGGTTTTGAGCAGTCCAGCCGCGCCCGCAGCTCCCTTGAGATGGCCGATGTTGGATTTGACCGAGCCCAGCGCGACTGAGCCGACAGGAAGATGAAAGCTGCTGAGTACGTCGACCAGGCTTTGCACCTCGACCACGTCACCCACACGGGTGGATGTGCCGTGACCCTCAATGTAAGTTGCGGTGGCCGGGGACAGGCCGGCGTTCTGCCAGGCGCGCTCGACGGCCAGCCTCTGGCCGATGGGATTGGGCGCGGTGATGCCCTTCCCCTTTCCATCACTCGACCCACCCATGCCGCGCAAGACCGCGTAGATCCTGTCTCCATCGCGCTCGGCATCGGCCAGGCGTTTAAGCAAGAAGATTGCAGCGCCTTCGCCCATGACAAAGCCGTCGGCTCCCTCGGCATAGGGGCGGGTGCCGGTCGCCGAGAGCGCTCCGATCTTGCAGAACTTGACGAAGGTGGGGGCACCCATGTTGCGGTCGATGCCGCCGGTGACGGCCGCGTCATAATCGTGTTCTACCAGTCCCTCGATAGCCGCACTGATCGCAGCCATGGCTGACGCACATGCGGCGTCCACCACGTAGTTCGGGCCGTGGAAGTTGTAGATATTGGCAATGCGGCCGGCAATGCAGTTGGCCAATTCGCCGGGCATGCTGTCTTCCGTAACTGCGGGAAGGTGTTTGCCCATGCGGTCGTGCAGTTCGCGGGTAATGGCGCGCCGTACCGGCTCGGGCAGCGCGGCGAAGCTTGCACTCGCCTCCAGTTGGCGGGCGTATTCCGGAAAAAAGACGCGCAAGGCAGTCAGGTAATGCTTCTCGCCGGCCATAGCATTGCCGAGAATCACCGCGGTGCGCTCGAGATTCAGCGGCCGCCTGGGATAGCCGTAGTCTTCGAGCGCTTCGCGGGTGCAGGCGATCGCCCATTTTTGCGCCCCATCCATAGCATCCACCACTCGAGGCGGGATCGGCAGGCGCCATTTCACAGGTTCCCAGGTGAACTCGCGCACCCAACCGCCGATCTTCGAGTAGGTCTTGTCCGGCGCGCTGGGATCGGCATCGTAGTAAAGCTCAGGGTTCCAACGATCCGGCTCAACCTCGGTGATGCTGTAACGGCCGCTCTTCACGTTTTCCCAGAACGCGGGGACGTTGGGAGCATCGGGTAGAACGGCTCCCGTTCCCACAATGGCGATGGCTCGATACGCGGTCCTTTCCATGATGACGCTCCTGCATGATTAAGAAACGGCCCAGGTACTGAGAAGTGCCGATCCAAGTGTTTTCAACCTCAGGCGGCTGGTGCGTCAGGCGGCGACGGTTGTGTGCTTTGCCGCACGGTCGTACAAGACGTCTGCGATGTAATCCATGTCTGCCATCAGGCCCGCTTGCGCGCCATGAATCGCGGGCAGGCCCAAACTCCTTTCCAGAGCCGCTATCTGGGATCCGCTCACGACTCCGCTTCCGATGATCAGGCGCGAGCCCTCTACGGCGACCTTGAAAGCCGCCTCACGCGCAAAGATTCGGCTCAGGGCCGCAAGCGCGGGAGCGGCGAAGCGGCGATTGGCTTTTTCGTTAAGCTTGCCCTCAGCCAGCAGGGCGGCGCGACGCGACAGACTGCCGGCACACTCCGCAAACGCAATCAACTCTCCCAGGCGCAGGAGGATGTGCTGATAGCGGGTCAGGCGCTCGGTCCGGGCTTTCTCCATCACTTCGGCCAGCGCGTGCAAAGCCAGCGCCGCTATGTCAGCGCCCACATCCGGATGCTGGGCATGCAGCTTCTCCAGCCCCTGCGCCTGCAGGTGGTAGTACTGCCCGCGGCTTTTCAGGTGAAGTTGCCAACGATCGCGGCTGATGGTCATCTCCATGATCTCGGAGGTGCCTTCATAAATTGTGGTGATGCGAACGTCGCGGCTGATCTTTTCCACCATGTAATCGTGCGTGTACCCGTAGCCACCCAGGGCCTGGATACAGGCATCCGCAGCGGCATTGCCGGCCTCCGAGGCCATGTACTTCGCGATCGCGCCCTCGGTATTGAGGCTGCCCTGGCCGGCATCGATGCGTTCGGCAGTTTCTTCTATCGAGGAGCGGGCGGCTTCGAGGCGCACGACGTGGGGCACAATCAGCTTGTGAGTGTATCCCTGTTTTTCGGAGAGTGGCGCTCCCGCCTGGATGCGCTTGCTGGAGTAAGGAATTGCCCGATCCAGTGCGGCCCAGCCGGCGCCCAGGCCGAACGCCGCCACCATCAGGCGGGTGTAACCGAACACCGCCTGCGCCTGGGTCAGGCCCTGACCTTCAATACCGCCGATGAGACGATCAGCGTCAACACAGACGTCGTTAAATGCCAAGGCGGCGGTATTGCTCAGGCGAATGCCGTGCTTGTCTTCTGGTTCGTCATGGGTAAAGCCTTTCGCGCCCTTTTCTACGATGAACCAACTGGGTCCGGCGGGCGTATTCGCCAGAACCGTATAGACATCCGCAATTCCCCCGTTGCTGATCCACTGTTTGTTCCCGTTGATCCGGTAGCCTACGACGCGGCCATTCTCCGTAAGCGGGTCGGCCGTCGTCTTTAAGGCTGCCAGATCGCTGCCCGCCTCCGGTTCGGTGGCGCCGTAGGCGAACAGCACCCCCTCATTGGCGATGCGGCTGAGCCAATATTTCTTTTGCGGCGGCGTCGCCCCCACCGTGATCGGATCGCTGCCGAGAAATGTGGCCAGCACGGCCGTGGCAATGCCCAGATCAAGCCGTGCCATCTCTTCGCAGATGCAGTACACATCGAACGCACCCCCGCCCATGCCTCCGAACTCTTCAGGGATAAACAGGAGTTGAATCCCCAGTTGATCGGGGTTGCACATGTAACGCACGATCTCCAGGGGACATTCATCGCGGGCGTCCAGCTCGATGAGCGTCTCGTCAGGCAAGCGTTTCTTGGCGAAGTCCCTCAGCGATTTCAGACTCAGTTTCAGAGTTTTCGGTGCAATCATGGGCGGTGCCTCACTTGGCTGCAAGGGTTCGCATTTCGCGGACTTTGTGGGTGAGTTCAGGGAGAAACTCCAGTACGTCGTCGACGATGCCGAGGTTGGCCACCTGGAAAATGGGCGCTTTGGGGTTCTTGTTGATGGCGACGATAAAGGGGTTCCCTTTGATTCCGGCCAGGTGCTGGAAGGCGCCAGAGATGCCGCATGCCAGGTAGACCTTGGGCCTCACGGTTTTCCCGGACGAACCGACCTGGCGGGATTTCTCCAGCCACTTGGCGTCGACCACGGGTCGCGAGCAGGACACCGCCGCGCCCAGAGCGTCCGCCAGGTCCTGAGCGATGGCGATATTTTCCTTATCCTGGATACCCCGGCCGATAGAAACCAGAATGCTGTGCTTGCTGATGTCGACATCGCCTGTCTCGGCGACAATCGTCTCCAGATAACGGCGATGCGCGGTCAGAGCGCCGACTTCGCATGATTTGGCAACCACGACGCCATTCGCCGGGGAACGTCCCCCCGGCTTGAATGCGCCAGGGCGGACAGTGATCACCGCACCCGATGAAATGTCGCAACGAACATGGGCGCTCACCTGGCCTCCGAATTCCTGGCGGATCAGGTTGAGATACGCGCCTTCGACGCCGTCAATCGCCAACGCGTCTGAGACGAATGCCGCATTCAGCTTGATGGAAAGGCCTGGCGCCAGATCGATTCCGAAGTGGTCATGAGCGGCCAGGAGAATGCTCCCCGGGGGGAGAACCTGGAGCAGAGCTTTCCGGATCAATTCGGCATTGGGGTAGGCCAGGCATTCATGGGAGATTTCCCAAATCTCAGCATAGTGCGCGCGGAGGGCGCTACCCGCCGCATCGAGATCCGCACCCCATCCGGTGAGAATAGCGGTGGGCGCCGCAGCCGTGTCGATTTTCTCGGCCGCGGCCAGCAGTTCAAGCGCGGCATCATCGGGTACACCGGATTTGTGTGCGATGTAAGCAAATATGCGAGACATTACTTCAGCCCTCCTTTGGCAGCCACCAATTCAACCACTCGCGCGATGATTTCCTCCCGCTTGCCGTCTAACATCTCGGCTCCCTTGCCCAGTGCAGGCACGAAGTAGTCCAGGCGCTTTACCTTCGCGGCGCCCGCCCCGATCGCGACCGAGTCAATACCCAAGTCCGACGCAGCGTAGGTCGGGATGGGCACGGATGCCACTGCCCGGATGCCTCGCATCCCGACATACCGTGGTTCGTTGATACCGGTCTGAATCGAGAGCACGCACGGGAGATCAATCTCACTGATTTCCCGATTCCCACCCTCAATTTCGCGACCGATCTTGAGCTTCCGACCTTCCAGGACTTCGATGGAGTTGACCAGGGAAGCGAACGGGTAATCGAGCATCGCAGCCAGCATTCCACCCACCTGGGCCGCCCCATCCTCGGCCTGGACTCCGGTCAAGATGAGGTCGTAATTGCCCTTCTGCACAAAAGCTTTGAGGATGGCTGCAATGCCTCGGCCGTCAGATCCACGGAAGGCGTCGTCGGAGATCAGCACACCTTGGTTGGCGCCCATGGCCATCTCTCGGCGCAGGATCTCCTCGTCGTCTTCGCCACCCACCGTAACCACGCTGACGTTCCCGCCGACCCGAGCCACGATCTGCAGCGCTTCTTCTACCGCATAGTTGTCAGCTTCATTGACGGAATAGACCAACTCTTCGTGCTCGATGTCATTGCCCGCGCGATTGAGTTCAATCTCGTTTTCGGACGTGTCCGGCACTCTTCTTACGCACACCAGAATCTCCACGTTTGCCCTCCTCATGCCGCCTGCGGGTTCTCCCGCGCGACTTGTTGTTCCACCAGTTCCGCCAGATCGATGACGGACATCTCTTCTTCCATGCCTGCCACCTTGATGGCATCCTCGAGATTCACCAGGCAGAAGGGGCAGGCCGTGACGATCACATTGGCTCCGGCTTCGGCGGCCATTCTGACTCGCCTCACTCCCATTCGCTCTTCTTCTTTCGGCTCGTAGAACAGCATCAGTCCGCCTCCGCCGCAACAGAAGGAGCGGTCCCGGGAGCGACTCATTTCGACTCGCTGCAAGCCGGGAATCGCATCGAGGACATCGCGGGGGGCGTCGTAGATCTGGTTGTGCCGTCCCAGGTAGCAGGCATCGTGATAGGTGTAAACCTTGTTTCCCTCCCCTACCGGACGGAAGCGGATATGCCCGGATTTCACAGCGCGGGCGATGACCTGGCTGAGGTGCTCAACCGGCGGGACGTCTTGGTAGTCGCGTTTTAGCGCATTGTAGGCGTGAGGGTCGGAGGTGACGATGCGTTTGACTCCGCAGGCTCTGATCGCCTCCACATTATGGTCGCGCAGGGCCAGGAACAGCATTTCCTCGCCGAAGCGCCGGGCTTCATGGCCGCTGTCTTTTTCCGCCGCGCCCAGGATTCCGAAATCCTCGCCGACGTGTTGGAGGATCCTTGCCGTCGCCCGCGCGATCGACTGCATGCGGTCATCGTAGGAAGTGATACTGTCGACAAAATACAGGGTATTGGCATCGCTCTGCCCGTTAAGAGTCTTGATGTGGCAAGCTGGCTGGAGTTCGCGGGCGTTTGCCCATTCCCCTCGCTTCTTCTCCATTTTGCCGTACGGGTTGCCGCGGCTCTCCAGCGCCTTGAGCGGCTTTTGCAGAGACTGCGGCACGTTCCCGTCGTCGATCATCCCCCGCCGCAGGTCGACAATCCTGTCGATATATTCGACCAGCAGCGGGCACTCTTCCTCACAAGCCCCGCAGGTGGTGCAGGACCAGATTTCATCCTCCGAGTAGAGACTTCCGATGAGCGGCTTGCCGTGGTTGGAAGCGCGGAACACGGGATAGTGCTGGAAAGCGTAGTCCCGTGCTTTGATGGTAAGGAACCGGGGCGACAGCGGCCTTCCCACCGCATTCGCCGGACAGTTGTCCGAGCAGCGGCCACAGTCGGCGCAGGAATAGAAGTCGAGCATGTGCTTCCAGGTGAAATCCTCGAATGTCTTCACCCCGAAAGACTTCACCTGGTCCAAATGCTCCTCGGGGATTCCCCATCTGACCGGCTTGAGAACCTGGCGGTCCAGCTTCGAGAAGTAAACGCTGAATAACGACGTTTCGACGTGGAACTGGATTCCAAACGGGCGGTAGCACAACAAGAAATAAAAGGTTACCTGATGGAGAAGATAGGCTCCCATGCAGACGCTTGCTAGCGTGGAGGAAGAAGCTGAGGTCAGAGCCACCTGCAGCACCCAAGGGAGCGACAGGAGAGCGAGTAATTCGTGGCTCGGCTGGGACTGACCGGCCGCCCGGGCGGCTTCAAACACACTGTCGGCTACCATCAAGATTGCGATCAGCACCAGCAGGAACACGGCGTCGGCAGTGTGGGCGCGCCCGTACTGCACCGGCACTTGATAGCGTGCGGGTTGGAAGACCAGGCGGCGAACCACAGCAACAACCATCGAGAGAAATACCACCGTAGCGGCATAGTCGGTGACGATGCCATAGAGGTGGCCGGCCTGGCTCTCGAATACTGGCGTGCCTGGGGTTCCCGACATGCCCGCAAACAACACGGTAAAAGCCCGCACCGCCAACAGGAGGAAGCCGGCAAAAATGAGAATATGCAAGGTCCCGGCGCCTTTGTAACGCGGATGCTTCCACTGTCCCAGCCAGAATTTCACAACCCTGCCCAACCGGGCCCAGGGCCGGTCGAAGCGAAGATCGCGTTCAGCCCGCAACAGCGGTACCAGCCGCTTGGCGACGATGTAGGCAAAGCAGGAAAGACCCAGAACGTGAATAGCCGGGAAAAGAGATCGCCCGGAAGTCAACCAGGGTAGAGCTGGGGCTGCGATTGGGATGCTTACCACCATCATGCTCAACAACTCCTGGAAACGGTAGCTGGCAAGCTACGCGATCAATTGCACGACTTTCTCCTGGTCAGCGGTTGTTCCCGGCTTCCCCGCTGATTCGACGAAAGGGGAAATCGCCGGCGGGGGGACAGCCACCGTTGTCCCTTCCGACCGGGACATGGACTTCGTTCCCGCTGATGGTCTTGCGCGCATCTGGTTGTGTCTCTTTTTGCTTGTCTTTCTGCGCGACCGAGGCTCGGCCGCTTTCTGCAACTCCCGAAAACTCAGCCTTAGGAAGGATTCCAAACGGCGCAGATCGGGCGCGGCATGCACATCCCCACTGAAACCGAAATACATGGTGCCGTTGTAACTCAGGATGGCGCAGTTAACGGCCATCTCGCCGCCAATGGGGACGTAGGGATACCAGCTGAGCATCTTGTGGCCGAGCAGGTAGAGGGGAAATTGGGGTCCGGGCACGTTGGTGCAGACCAGGTTAAAGGGGGTGATCGGCAACTGGCTGAGCATGGGGCCGACCAGCGCCTGCAGCGACGTGGGGAGCAGGCCGATCAGCCCCCCCGCCAAACTGATCAACTCGGCGGCATGGGCGTGCTTGAGGAATTCCGTCCGCTTGTGGATGGCAGCCAGCAGCTGGCGAGGGTTGCGGATATCAAGCGGAATGGTGACGGGAACCAGAGAGATGCGATTGCCCAAGTCCGCGGCGCTGCCGCTGCCTCGCATATTGACGGGAACCATCACGCGCAGCAGACGGCCCTTGACCCGCTCGCCATGCAGTTGCGAGTAGCGCCGAACGGTCGCAGTCACCAGGGCGAGCGCGACATCATTCACACTGGTTCCGCAGCTGTGGCGAATGTTTTTGACTTCAGCTAGGGGAACCTCTGCCCAGGCGAACTTCTGCGGTCCACAATACGTGAGGTTAAAGCGCAGCCGCTCGGTGAACGCCGTGATCTCCGGGAGAAAACGGGAAACATCGTCCGCGGACAGGCCGGCGTCGTTGGCGGCAGCTCGCTCCGCCATGTTTAACAGGTCCACCAGGGCTGAGAGAATTCGTTGTACCAGATCGGCGTAGGAATCCACGAAGCCGCCCGCGAGCGAAGTCCACGGGTCCGGCGGCCGGGGAACGCGAAGTCGCACCTTTCTCCGGGGCAGGCGTGGCGCCTCCGGGCTGGTGTCCAGAAGCACATTCATGATGCCCACTCCGGCAATGCCATCCGCCAGGCAGTGGTGAGCCCGGACGATAAGGCCGGTGCGGTTGGCGTTCAGACCACGCACCAGCGTCAGATCCCATAACGGGTGCTGCCGGTCCATCACTTGGCTGAGAATCTTCCCCGCCAGCGCCTTCAGCTCAGCATCGGTTCCGTGTTTGAGCCTCACTTCGCGTACGTGGTTGTGGATGTCGAAGCTGGGGTCATATTGCCAGCTTGGAAGACCAATGTTGAACGGCGCCGCTACCACCCGCTTGAGATAACGGGGAAGGAGCGGCAGCTTCGACTCGACAAACTGGATGCAGTCTGGCAGCGAGACTGTACCCTCCAGTATGCAGACCCCGGCTACGTTGAGAGGCATGCCCTCCCGCTCCAGGTGCAGAAAAACCGTGTCACCCCAGGAAAGGCGGTCTCCGTGTGGATGGTTTTGCATGACTTCCCTCGTATTTCGTTGCCGGCGATTGGCATCTCAGGTCGCGAAGGAAAATCGCGACGCTAGCTTCACCAGCTTGAGCACTTTGTAAACGTCGACGCTGACGCCGCGTAACACAACCCTGACGGCTTTCTCGTCGGCCTTATTGGCGAACGCCTCCAGCGCTTGGAGCACTCCGGGGTCGATGCGGCGCAGGGAGGAGAGATCCAACATCACTTCGCCTTCGGCGCCGTCCAGTTTCTCCCCGGCCTCTTGCAAGCCCTCGACGGCGCATGCTTCGTCAATCTTCACCCACGCAGCAATCGTTGCCATATCGACACCATCCGTTACCCAGCTTGTGGTTGCAGCCCTCGGGCTTCCTGCGGCACGCCTCGGCCCTGGTAAGCCATCCAGAACAACTCGATCAACTCGCTCAGCAAGGGCATGCGCGGATTCGACCGCCAGGATGGATCGTCAAAGGCGAGTTTGGTCAAATCCGGAATCGCCCGCTCGAATTCTTCCCTCGTGATCCCCAGTTCGGCGATGGAACGCGGAAACTCCAACTGATGGAGCAGTCGTTCCACGGCCGTTACCAGATTTTTCACCTTTTCTTCGATGCTCTGACCGCCAAGACCCAGCAGATCCGCGATCGTGGCGTACTTCTTGTGCGCGACATACCCCTGTTGGTACGGCGAAGGCATAAACTTGGTGGGCACGGCCGCGTTATAGGCGATGACATGCGGCAACATCAGAGCGTTGGCTCGACCGTGCGCCACACCGAAGCGCGCACCGAAAGCATGCGCCAGGGCGTGATTTATGCCCACCGATGCGTTGGCAAACGCCATGGCGGCAATGCAGGCAGCGTTGTGCATCATGCTGCGCGCCTCCACATCGTGAGGATGCTCAAAAGCGATGGGCAGGTACTTGAACACCAGCCGAATTGCCTGCATGGCGTTGGAGTCGGTAAAGGGGGAAGCGTAACTGGAAACTCCGGCTTCGAGTGCGTGGGTCAGGCAGTCGATGCCGGTATCGGCGGTAAGAGCCTTGGGCATGGACATGACGAATTGCGGATCGACAATTGCCACGTCGGGACTCAGCGAATAATCCGCCAGCGTCACCTTGCGCCCCCCTCCTTTGTCGGTAAGCACGGCGAAGGGAGTGACTTCGCTGCCGGTTCCACTGGTGGTGGAGATGGCGATCAAGCGTGCCTGATTGGTTTTTTCGGTCGGGTACTGTACCACGCGCTTGCGGAGATCCAGAAAGGGCGCGGCCAGTTCCTGCAAGTCTGCCGCCGGCGATTCGTACTTGAGCTTCATGATCTTCGCCGCGTCGATCACCGAGCCGCCCCCCAAGGCGATGATCTGGTCTGCCTGGTAGAAATTGAGGGCCTCCACTCCTTGCATCACGACCTTGACTTCGGGTTCCGCATCAGGAATGACCAAGACATGGACGTGAGTTTGCGGGGGGATGGAGCGCCGGACGATGTCTACGTGGCCGATCTGCTCCAATGCCGGATTGGTCACGAGAAGAGTGGAGCGCGATGGGAAATGGCGCACATTCTCCACTGCGTTGAGGTTGAAATAAATCTGATTGGGGACGCGGAACCACATATGGGCTTGGGTCCTCCGAGCCAGGCGTTTGATGTTGAGGTAGTGAAAGATGTTGATGTTGTCGGTTGTGCTGTTGCCGCCGCCAGTCCCGCATCCGAAGGAGAAGGTCGGCACCAGGTCGTTGTAAACGCCACCGAGTGCTCCGATGGAGCCCGGCGAATTGACGATGATCCGCCCCGCATTGATCACCTCTCCGAACCGGCGAATGACCTCATCGTTGCGCGAGAAAATCACGGCGGTGTGTCCCAGGCCGCCGGCGTGATTGACGTCGATGCACACCTTGAGCGCCTCATCGACGGACTTGGCCCGATAGACCGACAGGACCGGGAACAGTTTCTCAACCGACAAGGGATGTGCGCGGCCCACGCCCAGGATCGGCGCAATCAGGAGTTTGGTGTCCGGCTTTACCGAGAGACCGATGAAACGGGCGATATCGGTGGCCCTCTGGCCCACCGCCATGGGTTGCGCGAATCCGGTCCGAGGATCGATCAGGGTACGCTCGAGCAGTTGGGTTTCTGGCTCGGTACAGATATGAGCATTCAGATCCGCGAACTTCTTCAGCACCACGTCATAGATCTCGTTGTCGATCACCACGGTCTGTTCGGAGGCGCAAATGGTTCCGTTATCGAAGGTCTTGGAGACAATGATGTCCACCACAGCCGTGTTGAGGTCTGCGGTTTTTTCCAGATAAACGGGTGTATTCCCCGGTCCTACCCCCAAAGCCGGCTTGCCGGAACTGTAGGCGGCTTTGACCGCTCCCGGCCCACCCGTAACATCAATCAGGCCCACGTCCTTGTGCCGCATCAGGTAGGCGTTGTCTTCCAGCGTGTGCGCGTCCAAGCAGGTGAACACCCCTGCGGGCGCACCGTGTTTCAACGCTGTCTCATACATGATCCTTACGGCTTCCGAACAGCACCGCCAAGCCTTCGGATGGGAACTGAAGATGACCGCGTTCCGAGTTTTGATCGCCATGATGCACTTGAAAAGGACGGTAGACGTGGGATTGGTGATCGGTGTGAGCGAAAAGATGACCCCGATCGGTTCGGCCATTTCCACCAGGTTGCGATCGGGAAACTCGCGAACCACACCGACGGTGCATTTGTCCTTTACGTAGTTGTAAGCGAATTCCGTGGCCACCATATTCTTGATGACCTTGTCTTCCATCACTCCGAGCTTGGTCTCCTCGACCGCCAGGCGGGCCAGGTATTGCGCTTGTTCCAGCCCAGCGAGGACCATGGGCCGGACGATGCGATCGACGTCCGCTTGGGTGAATTGGCTGAAGACCGCGGCCGCAGTTCTGGCCTGGCTAACTAGGTTGTCCAGGTAGGCGATTCGTTCCGCGCCAAGCCCTGACGTGGCGAGCGGGGTCTGGACCCGCTCCGGCACTGCTTCTTTCACAATCATCGCTGCCCCTTCTGTCTTTCTGAGGGGCCGTTCCCTGGGAGAAGCACGCTTAGGCTAGGTTCACCGCGCTCGCCGCGAGCAGGATGTCAAAGCGACGGTGAAGCCCGACCGCTTCTATGCGTAGTCGATGGGGTGCCTTTCCAGCCAGTGCTCATCGCGCACTCGGCCAATGTTTCGCAACGCCCCGTTGGCAACACTCGCCGTCAGACGGCGGCTATTCCACACGACACCTGCGCCAAATCCGATGATGCCGCCGAGGACACCACACGCGAACGCCCTTCCCATAGATTTATGCCGGTTTCCTGGATGACTGCCTAACAGGCCGATGCACGCTCCGATGGCTGCGGGCTTCCAGGCATCGTGTAACGACTCGTTCAGAAACGGAGTAAGAGGTCTGCCATTAAGAAATGCTTCTCGACCAGAACGTGCCCCGTCCAGTCCAGAATTCAGTACCTTACGGCCGTAATCAAGATTCGATAATGACCATTTGCGTAAATCCATTGGATCGCCTCGCGCTGACCGATCTAGGATTTTCTCAAGTAGACCATTGTCTCTAGGGTACGTCAGCAACCGTTGTCACTCTTCAATGTGATCGGTGAACAAGATGGCCAAGCAAGGGGCAAAGGCGAAATGTCTCTGCAAAACAAAGAATGACGGTTCGCCTGGTACTTGGGCATCCGAAATTCTGCTGCCAGTCGTATGGGGGTGAGGCGCAGTCGGGCGCAATGGCCTCCCGGGCTAGGCTCTAGAGCACAATTTGCACAGACCCTGACGGCATGGTGGACTGGCGATGTTGTAGCACGAGGAATCCCGATGCTGACTTCGAAGACTGGGTACGAGCCGTTCCCTGGTCTCGATCCAGCCGCATGGCAGCCCCGCGCCGCGATGTGCCCTAGGTCACTGAAGCGATGTCGAGGCAAGCGCAAGATTGAGTTGAGAAAAGCCGTATCGAGCAGCTGGCTATGCTGCGTTCTGAACACCTCACCGCCGAGGAGAGACGATCGTCGTCGAAGCACCACCCGGGCCTCGTAAGCCTGGCCGTGACGGCTCTTCTCTGCCTTCCCAGTCTTATCGCCGGGGCTGCCTTCCTTATCAATCGGCTACTGTATGAAAACCTTGAACAATGGGAACCAACTTCGTCTGCCCTGGTTGCGCTCGGAGTCTTTCTCGGCAGCCCCCTCGTGGCGCTAGCGGCGGTCGTGGGCGGAATCACAGCCGTCCGCCGGGGCGTTCGCCAGGAATTTAAATACGTGCAGTTGATGGTTGTTGGCCTGGCGGCAATTGCGACGTTGTTCCTGGTGTTTCGTTTTGGCAGGTAGCTATCCGCACCGAGTGGCACGTGGAAAGCAGCGGTCGCCGCGGCTCTGCGACCGCTGCACTAGCGCCCGACGCGCGAGGAATGCAATCCGCGGTGATCGCCGGCTGCCCTGTGGAACCACTGGCGGGATCAAACCGCGCGTATGTTCCTCCCGCCCGGGTCGCGAACCGGAATCGGTCTGGGTTGGCGGAACTATTCCGCAGCCTTGGCTGCCAGCGTTTGTACTACTGCGATATTTGCCAGCAGGTCCGGCGGCAGATCATGCCGCTCCCTTAAGTACTCTGGACTGTTGTATGAAATCCAAACTTTCCCAGCGTCGTCCTCCCAGACCAAGATTTTCAGGGGCAGATCAATGGCAATGCTGGGAGCGGCCAACATCAGAGGCGTCCCGGCCTTAGGGGAGCCAAAGATCAGCAGCTTGGTGGGTCGCATGCCCATTCCGACTTTTTCCGCTTCGCCGCTGTGGTCGACCAACGCGAACAGGGTAACTCCTTTGGATTGCAGAACACTCTTAAGCTTTTCCACGGTCTGCTCGACTGAGTGAGTGGTTGGCACATCGATGATTCCCTTGTTCGTCACCACCGCCATGGTTGGCTCCTTTCTGTCTGCGGAATTACGAAGATTCGTTGTGTTTCGTACCGAGACCAGGTAAATCGCCATCGCCAGTCCGACCAGCGCCAGAAATACAGCCGTCACAACGGCCTGTGACAAGGAACGGGAGCACGACGGTGCACCTTGATCCAATTCACGGACCAGTCGAACGTGGCGCCACGCGGAAGAGAGATTCACCACTACTCCTACAGCGATCAGCGCCGTGCCAAACCACAGCGAGAACCCAGACGAGGATGCCGGCAGCGCGCGCTGGCAAACTTCGAGTTGCTGCACGAAAAGGCCGAACCTGGCCACCACGAAACCAAATCCCATCAACGCCAGACCGGTGCGAACCCAGGCCAGAAACGTGCGTTCGGCGGCCAGATAGTCACGCAGATCCGCCCTGCGCTTCAGGTCGGTTGTTGTGCCCATCTTGCTTTGCCGCCTCCCGGTCTCCGTGCTCGCGAGGATGTCGTTCATGACGCCGCGATTCCGCCCACGGGGTTGACTGGACCTTAGAGATCCTACCGACTAGCGGGAGACAGATGGCAGGTTCTCTGCCTTTTGCCCATCGAGTCTGGCGACAACGCTAAGAATATTCTCAGCAACGGCCTCCTCCCCCATAGTGGAGTTGATCATGAGATGGAAGTAATGCCGATCCGGCCACTCGACGCCGAAATAGTTCTCAATGAAGGCCGCGCGGTCGCGGTCCACGGTCTGGGCAAGCTCGACGGCTTCCGCTTCGCTCTTCCCCCCTGCTCGCAGCCGCTGGACCTTTTCCTCAAAAGGAGCGTATACAAATACGTGAAACGTGTCGGGACGATTCTGCAGATAGTAGGCAGAACCGCGTCCCACGATGACCGAGTTTCCGCCCTCCGCTGCTGCTTTCACGACCCGCTCGGCTACCTCCCGGATGCAATCCGTGTCGGCGATCTTTAACCGCGGCTCATGCAGGCTGCCTTCGTGGCTGCCTCGCATAAAAGCCTTCAAGAGACGGTAGAACAAAGGATCCCTCTTTTCTTCGTGTTCCTCTACTACCCCGCAATCGCACTCCAGGAGCCGGGCAATTTCATTGGTCAACAGCTGGTCCCAAAGCTTCCAGCCACGGCGGGCCGCGACTCGCCTGGCGATCTCTGCGCCACCACTCCCGTATTCGCGCTCGATGGTAATTACTCGGATCATCGACATGTGAATGCGCTCTCGCATGGGATCGCGCCATCGCCCATCTCGGGGTTATTCCATTACAACCCGTCTCCCGCCAGGATCATTTTTCCTCAACGCGAAGGAAAGCACAAACATGATCGCCGCTCCTATCGTCAGGACCAGAAAGACGTCGATGTAGGCTAAGGTCGTCGCTTGCAGGATGACAGTTCGATATAGCAGGGCATACGCCGTTTTCATGGCCGACGGCGCATCCATACCTGAGGCAACGAGACGCCTGGAGATGTCCGCAACCGCCTGGAGAAAAGGAAGCTGTGCCGGCGTGATGTCCCCGGCCAAACGCACTTGATGGAACTGCGCACGGCGCGCAATAAGCGTAGTGACCATGGAGGTCCCGACACTGCTGCCGATGTTGCGCATGAAGTTAATGAGGCCAGCGACGCTGTTGCTCTTTTCCGCCGGCATTCCGATATAGGAGGACAAATTGATGGGAACGAACAGAAAACCCAGGCCAAAGACCTGTACCAGGCGCAGCAGGCTGGCGCTTCGAAAGCTGATTTGCAGGTCAAGTTCGCGGGTGGAAACATACATGCCCAGGGCGAGCGCCAGCCAGCCAAACGCAACCAGGTAGCGGGCCTGGACTTTGGAGGAGAGCACCCCAACCACGGGCATCAGAAACAGCAGCAGGATACCGCCACCCGATAACACCAAGCCCGCGGACTCTGCCGTGTACCCCATAAGAGTCTGAAGGAACAACGGCATCATCACCAGGCTGGAGAAGAGCATCAGCCCGAGGACAAACATCATCCCGTTAGCGCCCAGGAAGTTGAGGTTGCGAAAAAGGCGCACGTCCACGATGGGGGTCCTGTAAAACCACTCCCAAATCGTGAAGGACACAAGCCCGACGGCAGCCAGGACGGCAAGGGTCAGGATGAAATGCGAACCAAACCAATCATCCTCCTGCCCCTTGTCGAGCATGATCTGCAATGCGCTCACCCCGAGGACGAGGAGGGAAACGCCCACATAATCGATACTCGCGGCCGCGCCACGAACGGGTTGCGCCCAAGGCGGATCTTCAATCAGGCGGAAGACCAACAGCAGCGCCAGGATTCCGACGGGCACGTTAATAAAGAAGATCCAACGCCAAGTGTAACTATCCGTGATCCAGCCGCCCAGAGTCGGCCCGATGGTGGGTGCGACCACGACAGTGACGCCATACAGCGCGAAGGCCAAGCCACGCTGCTCGGGGGGGAATACGTCTGCCAGGATGGCTTGAGCCATGGGCTGCAGTCCGCCACCGCCCGCCCCTTGGAGAACCCGAAACAGGATGATTGCGCCCAGACTCGGGGCGATCCCGCACAACAGCGAACTCACTGTGAACATCACCAGACAGGCCATGAAAAACCGCTTGCGGCCGAGTACGCCGGCAAACCAACCGCTGATAGGCAACACGATTGCGTTGGAGACAAGATAAGAAGTGAGCACCCAGGTGCTCTGATCGTTGGTCGCCCCGAGACTGCCTGCGATGTAGGGAAGAGCCACGTTGGCGATGCTGGTGTCGAGCACCTCCATAAATGCCGCCACGGCGACGACGACTGCAATCAGCCAGGGGTTGAAGCGGGGCCGCCAGGGTGGGGGAGGTGAGGAGGCTGGCCCGGCCGCACGCGCAGTACCCATGGATTGCGAGTCCGGAAGAGATTCAGCGCGGCCTGCCATAGAGTCAAGAAAGAAGTTGTCTCTGACTGCTCCGTGAAACAACAGCCCAAGCCATCTCAAATTGCTCTAGCCGTCTCGCCAGTCATCGAACACCAGCACAAGACCCAGGCTGTGATAGATGACGGTCGTGGCAGTTTCGCTTCAACCTTCGGTATCGTTGAGGATCTGTATACGAGGTTCGAAGTGGATCGCTAAAGACCGGGAGTGGAGAAAGAAATCTCTGCGGGCGCTTATGAGAATCCATGAACACTCAGAAAATCAACAGCTTACGATCGACGACTGCAGCCGCGTGACCGGGAACATGAGACCGTTGAACAATTCCGAATTCTTTTTTCGTGATGCCAGCAACTCACTCGGAATCATTTAGCGCTCCAAAACGACCGGTTGCGGGCACACACTCTTTTAACAACCTGCCCAGTTGATGGTTGGAAAAGGAACGACTCACCGACCGCTGTTCTTTTAGTTTATGTGGATGCGGAGGTTAAAAAGTCGGCTGCTCTAGCGAAACTCGCGTCGCAACGAAAAAATTCAAGATTCGCGACGCCAAACAACACGCCAGGCTACCTTTTTTCTCTGGCCGCGGCCCGGTACATCTCCATCATATGATCCACCGTGGGCTGAAGTTGCTGGGGATCACGAATGCAATTCAGCGTTACGAGGCGCACATCCTCAGGCCAGGGGATACCAGCAAAATTGTGGCGTTCCGCTGGCAGGGGTGGTCCGCCGACTGTGCCTGCCGCTGGAATCACGGCGGGAAGTTGAAGCGCATACATGCTTCCCCCTGCCAGGGTTTGGTGAGGGTATTGCAGGAGCCAGAGGCAGTTGTGCCCATCCGCGATCATGTTCGCGGAGACCACCACCCAAGCGCCGGCGTCCGCTGCCGAGGGCTCTTGGCAGTTCCAAAAGTGCGCCTCTCGCACATAGACGGCAGGCTCGGCAACGCCATATTCGTCAATGAGAACCCGCTGCAAGCCCCGATGTTGGGCCCACTGTTCGACCTCCGGGAGTCCCTCCCTTCTACTTTCCCTATCTCAACTCGCTGAGCTTGGGCCGGCCGGGGTATACGCTGGTTAGCGACTCCAACCTCGACGTGGACTTAGGTCCAGGCCTGGCATTCACGCTGGTCTGATCGAGTAGCGGCGCCCTTCGACGATGGCGGAACCTCGACCGACCAGTGGGATTGAGCGACCATTCGCAGACCGTCTTTCGGCTTCCGAGAATTGGATCCGTCAGAGATGGGCAGGGAGTTCTAGCATGATGTCAATTGACCTACGTCAATGAGGTCTTTGCCGTGATGCGAGTCACCCACACGGGTGACCGTATACAGCAAGGGAATCGCAGAACTGCCTCGTACACTCTGATTCGGGTCGTAGAAGAACTCTTCCTCGTTTTCGCGGATGGCATTCAAAGCCTGGATCACATTGCCTCGTTTCATTCTCTGTCCACTTCGATGGCAGTACTCTCTCGGTCAACACCTCCATGATGGTGAGTGCCTGGAACCGTGGTCCATCCGCAAACTGGTCGGTCACAGAATCCAGGATCTCACCTGGTTCGGGAGCAGTAGCCCGGTGGGTGAGCTTCCGTAGTGGCTTATGGCGCAGACGCCGTTAACACACGACCCTGCTCCACGGAAAAGCGCTTCCTCTTCATGGCAAATCCCCCTTCCTTGGGTGCTAGATTTTGCCGGGAACGAATCTTCAATTTGTCAGAAAGCGGGAAGCCGCCCGGAGGTCGGTCAAGGAAAGAAATCGTCCACATCCAGCAGATCCAATTCAGAAGCATCCGTTTCCGCACATACCGGATCAGGAAGAGCTGGGAATCGGAAGCGTGCTGAATTCGTGCAATATGCAATCAAACATGCGATAATCTCTCCCTTCGGCGAGAAAGTTGACATCGTCGGTGCCGTCAACAGCGGACGGGATGGAGGAGCGGAAGTGCAGCCTCTGATCCCGCCGTGCTGCTGACCGATATATCTATGCCAGTTCTTGGCGGCTTGCAGGCTGCTGCGGTTCCGCCAATCTCCGAGCCAACGCCCTGTTCCTGACGGATCATAAGGCCAAGATTTCTGCAGTCGATGCAGTAGCAGTATTGGCCTTGCAGCCGTGGGAATCCAACGATTCTTCGGGAGTAAAGGTAATCACAATCGGGGCTAGTATGAGACCAAGACCGATCCTCGCAAGTTCGGCTCTGCTGTTCCTGCTGTGGTGCTCGGCTTTGCACGCACAAAAGGTGAAGGTGGAGTTCGACAAGACGGCCGACTTTACCCAATACAAAACATATTCCTGGATGACACAAGGTGCATCAGGCCACCCCTTTGTCAAGCTGGACATTATCGGGGCCATTGACAACCAACTGGCCGCTAAGGGTTTGAAGAAAATAGACGGTGGCGGGGATTTGCTGGTGAACTGTTACGGCTCGCTGAGCGAAAGCATGAATGTCTCTTATGACGTCGATGTTTACGCAATGCCCAACCTGGATGGACCCGTCAATTGGGCGAATGGGACTCCCCGGCCAGGCAACAGCACAGCCGTCTATGTCGACAAGGGAACCCTGGTGGTCGACATCGTAGATAGGCGGGCCAAGCAACTGAAATGGCGGGGAACCGCCAAGGCAAAGCTAGCTCCGGAGCAGCAGGAGAAATCATTGGAGATCATCGAAAAGGCCATAGCAAAGATGTTTAAAGAGTATCCCTAGCAGGAGGCTTTAGAGCAATGGACGGGCGGTGGCGGTTCGAGGAAATCCAGCAGCGAGGTAAGGCCACGAAGACCTTGTTGACAATGACTTTGGTGTTCGTGCTGATCTCCGCCAGGGGGGCGCTCGGGCAAACATCCGGAACGGATCAAGAGATCGATGAGGTCGACGTAGTACAAGTGCAAGCTACCGTCGATCAGGTGGACCTCGAAAAACGAAAGATCACTCTCAGGTTCGACGACGGTAAGAAGAAGACCTTTAAAGTCGACAAGCGCGTACAAAATTTTGATCAGGTCAAAGTGGGGGACCATCTGAAGGCAACCTACACAGAAGAGCTTGTCGTCACCTTCGGCAAGTCTAACGAGGCCTTGGGATCATCCAGTACCAGCGCCGTGAAGCTTGCACCCAAAGGCGCAAAACCCGGGATCGTGGAGGCTGACGTAAATACGCTGAGTGGAAAAATCCTGGCTGTCGATGCTCAAAAGCGTCGCGTCATGATCGAGGAGCCCGATGGCAAAAAGAAGACCCTCCGGGTCAGCAAAAAGGTGAACGATCTCGATCGCCTGAAACCTGGCGAGACCTTCGATATGGCTTTGACGGATTCCGTGGCAATCGAGATCGTCAAATGATCCATAGCAGCTCCCCCTGGATGAAGGCTGGCGCTTCCGTAGGCCGAGCGGACGGTGGCGTGACTCTGGTTGGGCCGTAGACGCCTCTAGTCGCTTTTCCGGCCGCGCCTGTTCCTGGCGTTGACCCCTCCTGCTCTTTCTGCTACTTGCTGTGCAGGAGACTGTTCGGCATTTTGTTGCGCTGTTTTCGGAAGCATACTGAATTGGTCGGCTACGTGCTTGCGACCCGCAGGTTTTGCAAACGCAGCGTGGCTTGGCGTGCGGTTTCCCTGACCAGCGGATCGGCATCGGTGGCGCATCGTTTGAGTTCGTGAATGAGCGTGGTCAAGCCCAAAGTGCCGATAGCGTACGCTCCGCATGATCGCAGCCAGGGGTCGTCGCTGGCCACCAACGCCGCGGCCGCTTGTTCCGAACTGTCGATCCTGACGGGTACGACCCGGTTTGCGATACCTGCGCGCTCGGCCGCGCTCACCTTCCCGTCGAGAAGCGGAACCAGCAGCTCGCGAAGCTGGCTCTTCAGCACAGTATCCAGGAACTCCAGCGCGTTGTCGTGGACCGTCAGGCTCTTTGACTGCAGGCCGATGTAGGCACTGCCGAAATCGTGGTGCGGATAGAGCAACTCCAGCAGCCGGAAAATGCGCTTTATCTCCTGTTTCATCGACTCAGACAAGGTCTCTGCCACTGGTGATTCGTTGCCCGTCATCGTGCCCAGCCTCTCGACAATCTGATAAGAACGGTAATGCCCCAGGATCTCCGCTGCCAGCGCCGTCTCCAGCAGCTCGGCATCGCACTTAAACTCAGGGTGTTTTCGATGGAGACTGGTCAACGCCGAGAGGACGTGCATGCGAAAACCGGTATCGGTATCTAACAGGTGCTCCATCAATGCGTGCGAAGCGGACTGCGTGCCCATGCTTCCCAGCAGACTGGGGATTTCGCGCCGCACAATGATCGGCACGTCAGGGTCACTCATTTGGTCGCGCAGGTGTCCGACAATCGAGTCACCGAAACGCGCCAAAGCTTCGGTGACGTCGGAAACAAAGCGTGCGTCGGAAAGGCGGTCCAGCACCTCCGGCACGAGCCTCCGTTTTCGCAATTTTCCCACAGAGCGAATGGCTTCTCGCACCACGTCTTCGTCGGAATCGGCCAGCAACTGGGAAAGCATCGGCCCGAAGTCGTCCGACAGGATTCCCATCAGACGGGCCGCCTCGGCGCGGGTCCGCGCACCCTCGGGACCGGACTCCGCAACCATGGTGGCCAGCAGTTGACGTGCAGCCTCTAGGTTCTGGGCCTCGCCCGGCCGTGCAAGGAACGCAGTCATGGCAGAGCGGATGGAAAAATCGGCGAAATCTCCCAGTTGCTGAATTCGCTCCAGGGGATCAACATGTGCGAAGTGCGCCAAGTAGAGCAGCGCCTCCGTGCGCACTTCCAGATTGTCGTCTTGGAGCAGGCGTTCCATCTGTGGAAGCACAGCCTTGTCGCCAGCGGCGGCCAGGATACTAATGGCTTTCTTGCGCACATCGGCGGCGGGATGGCTCAGAAGGTCGCGGATGGCGGGGTGTGCCGCTTGTTTCTGGCTCGATTCAAACACTTTCAAGGCATACAAAATCTCTTTCGGATCGGAGGCTGTCAGGTTGGCCGCCAGCACCTCGGTAGTCGAGCGGTCGAGGATGGGTGCTACTGAACGATCCACCTCCACCCGCTGCTCCTTCATGCTTTCTGAAAGGGTGGCTACATATTGCCGACGAGCAACCCACACGGCCGTCAGCCAGCCGCCCACCAAACACACCCCCACCCAGCTCATCTGGCGCGCGGTCAGACCGAGGTATGCGGCAAAAAACAATATCGTGAGACCGGCGATCCCATCGCCCATTCGCCAGATCACGGTGTCTATAAACCACTTCACCTGGAACTTCAGCCGGGCCGGGAGTGGTAGATAAAGCAGTTCGACAGCTGATTTATCGATCGAATAACGCCACACCCAGTCGCTGCCGCGCAGTAGTACAGCAGCAAACAGGCTGCTGGCCACCAGCAAGTAAGCCGAGGCCGCCAGCAACGCCACCGGCAAAGTGAACAGCGCCAGACCGATACCGAAGCGGCGCAGCAGCCGCGACGTCAACAGCAGTTGCACTGCCAGCGCCAGAATGCCGGCGTAAAAAGTGAAGTCTCCGAAGAACGCCGCTAGGTGATCTTTAGCTGGAATGAAATCCTTCGCGATCGCTTTGAACTGCCAACTGATTAGTGCGGTGACGAACGATGAAATCCAGATGACGGAAGCGATCGCTCGCAGGTATGGCGAAGAAAGTACCAATCGCATGCTGTTGAGCAGGTCTTGGGGGCCGGCCGCGTTCCCATCCGCGGAGTCGGTATCGGCCACTGCCTGGTGTTGTTTCCACACAATCACGACTAGCAACGGGCATATGGCGAGGAAAGCCGCCATCCCCAGCAGTAGGCTCTCGGTGCCGAATGCCTTGGCGGCAAGCTTGCAGAAGAAGCCGGCAAAGATCCCACCGGTGATCGCCCCGCTAGCAACCAGGCCGAATACACGTCGCGCCTCGCGCGTGGTTAGGACGTGATTGGCCAGCGCCCAGACTTGGGTGGTGGCTAGCACGCCGAAGATGCCCACCCAGACATAAATCGTTGGGTAGAGCCAGCGCGGCGGGGAGTAGCGAGCTAGTCCCCAAAACAGAAGACAGTTGGAGGTACACAGGACCAGACTGCCCAGGAGTAGGCTGCGCAGGCTGCGCCCGCGAGCAACCCGGATATAAGCCGCTACGACCACGCCCACGGCGAACGCGGTCGCAATGTCCACGTAGGGAAGGCGAACGGCGGGGAAGCGAGAGAGAAACAGGCTGTCGCGGACGACCCTACCGGTCACGTAGGCGGCCATGATCAGGAAAAGGTAAGCAAACAGAGGAACGCCGCGAGCCAGCTCTCCGGGCCGCAGATTCAGCCCATGCTCAATCGCACGCGTCAACGAACTCGTGCCCAGCAACGTTCGAGACCGCATAGTGGCAGCACCCTGACAAACGTGGTGTTCGACAGCTACTGTTCGCCTTGACTACGAATCGTGCTCTCCAGCAGGGGGGATCCGAAATGAGTGTTGTAACTTTGCAACGTCAACGATACCTACGTCAACACAAAAACTCGCAAAAATCACTAGCCACGTATTACCACAGGCGGGTTGGACCCGCATTTTCGGCCTAATGAGCTTACGTGAATAATCACTTGAAAGGTTGCAGTGTACACCTTCCGAAGTCCGGAAAAGATGACCAGGGCGGTAGCATTGAATCGCGCCCGGGGGATAGCGTTGTCTTGCCGTCGCTCAACTGAGCGTGGGCGACCGTGTCCTGGGAGGACCTTCGGGATACGGTTGAACCCAATCTGCCAAATGCCCTGCCGAGGTCCAGCCGGTAGAAACAATCCGGAGTTGTCGGGCAGCCGGGAAGCGAAACCAGACAATTTTCGGGCGAGCGTGAACCTACACGTGTTTTTCTCGGCGAGAACGTTTGTCGGTCGGCAGGCTCTCACGCATCGCGTTGGCGGAAAAACATCTGCGCCAGTTTGCCCTCGCCAAGAACTCTCTGCAGTTCGCTGAACCCGAAAAACGGGATGAGCACCACAAACAAAAGCAGGGTGAGAGTAAGAATTCCCTTCCCGGTACCCCCGCCGAGGTCGGCAATACTCTGGGAGAATGACTTGCCGTGATAGAGGCCAACCCCGGCGTCTTCCAGAATCTTGCAACAGGCCAGCAGGACAGAAAACAAGGCAGACTTCCGGAGTGTCGGGTAGATGAGCGGTGCAGCGTTGGCTTTGTCGCCCAGGTGAAGCGCTTTTGCAATGAGAACGACCTTCGCCAGCGCCAGCGCATTGATGAGTGCGAGACCGTGAGCGAGGTAATCAATGTGCTCCTCGTTCAGAATCACGGATTTGTACACAAGAAACAGGCCGAAGACAACCCACAGATAGAGCGCGATGACGAGAAACTCTTTCAGCTCGTGATAGGCTTTTTCCTTGAGCGTTCGACTGCTTGTACTCACGTCATCTTCTCCGTATTGATGCGGGCCAGTTTTCCCGCAGATCTCCTGCAGCGGAACCTTATCCGAGGCACACTGCTCCAACTCGTGAACCCTTACTTCTCTTTCTCGACTACGCGCGCTCTTTCAGGCGATGACGGCCTCCCTCTTCCTTCTTTAGATCTAGGCGGTCTTCTGCTGCAATTCCGGATTTTGTGCGGCTGCCAGCGCGGTGAAGCTTCCCACAGTAGGGGCCGGTCACGAGGGATCCCGGTTCTTTTTCGTACGAGTCCTCCTTCCCGCACTTCGCGGAATTCTGCCGATCTATTTCTGTTTGGGTGGAAAATCCTTCATCAACTTCTGCACGGCTTTGTTCAGGTTCTTCTGGTTCTTTTCCTGGTTGGAACTAGGGTCAATCGTCTTGGTCGCATTTCCCGTCCAGACCAGCTGCTTGCTGGTCGGGTCATAGATATCCAAAACAAGAGTTCCCACG
>Ga0187778_10000481_pt1 | contig 28406 bp, 29 predicted proteins | sample 1015_Q2_SP5_20_M_FD_132418 | JGI IMG/M metagenome (GOLD analysis project Ga0187778, IMG submission 132418) | Tropical peat soil microbial communities from peatlands in Department of Meta, Colombia - 1015_Q2_SP5_20_MG | ecosystem: Environmental > Terrestrial > Soil > Wetlands > Peat | place... | reverse complement strand
TCGACCTCATAGAACGGCCACCATTGAACGCTACGCGCTCGGGTGATGGTTTACCACCCCGAAAAATCTTTGTTGCCTAAGTCTTGAGCAGTTTTTCAACAGAATAGGTCGGTCACTGACGTTCGCCAACGTCGGGTTTCAGGCACTCCAAACGGAGCAATCGGGAACAGTGCAGTCCAGCCCCGTCATACATCGCGTCAGGAGACGGGTATCGCGGGCGAAGATGTCAAGTTGGGCAGTCATCATTTATTCCATCAATGTCGGATTTTGCGATCATTGCATGGACAAAAAGCTGCCGCAATTCGATGATGCTACCGAAGCCGCCGATTGCGACGCGGCGCACTCAATAGGACCGAACGAAACCATGAAGATCTGCTTCCTCGGCGCCGGTGCCTTAGGTAGCGCCATTGGCGGGGCACTCGCTGAAGGTGGCGCCGACGTGACCCTGGTGGACGCCTGGCAGGCACACGTCGACGCCATCAACCGCGGTGGCCTCAAGCTGCGCGAGAGCGGTGTCGACCGGACGGTACGCGTGCGCGCGGTCAGCGATGCGGCGGCCGTCGGCCCGGTCGACCTGGTGATCGTGCTGGTCAAGTCGTATCACACCCGCGACGCCATCGAGCGCGCCGCGGCGCTGCTCGGGCCGCAGACGATGGTCATGTCGCTGCAGAACGGGATGGGTCATGAGGACATCCTCGGCGAGGTCGTCGGTCGCGAACGCGTGCTCGGCGGGAAGACCTATCTCGGCGGCGTCCTGCTAGCTCCGGGTCACGTCATTGCCGGGCTCAAGGGCAAGGAGACGATCGTCGGCGAACTGGATGGTCCCCGCAGCGACCGAGTCCACCGTGTCGCGGCAGCGTTCAACCAAGCGGGTCTTACCACGCTCGTCAGCGACAACATCCGCGGAACGATCTGGGACAAGCTGCTCATCAACGTCGCGACCGGCGCTCTGGCGGGAATCACGCGGCTGACGTATGGCGCCCTGTACCGGGTACCCGAAGTCAAGGCTTGCGCGCTGGCCGCGATCGCCGAAGGCATTGCGGTGGCGAAGGCTGAAGGCGTTGCGCTTTCCTACGTCGATCCCGAGGGGCCTTGGATCAAGGCTGCCGAGGGTCTGCCAGCCGAATTCAAGACCTCGATGCTGCAGAGCCTTGAAAAGGGCACGAAAACCGAGATCGACTTCATCAACGGGGCGGTCGTCCGGGGCGGAGCCCGCTGCGGCATTCCCACCCCGGTGAATCAGGCTCTGGTCGCCTGCATCAAGGGCATCGAGGCCGGCATGGAACAAGCGGCGGCGGCCCCGGCGGCCAAGGCGGCCTGAGTGAAGTCCGGAGGAAGCATGACGACCGCACCCCGATCCTACGTCGAGCACGTCGCCATACGCGTCAAGGACATCCAGTGGCACCTCCGGTTCTTCCGCGAAGTGCTGGGAATGACGATTCGCGAGGTCGACGGCAAGCCCGATGCCCCGAAACAGGTCTGGACCGTCGGCGGAATGCAGTTGATGACCGATCCCGACTTTAGCGGGCCGGAAGGACGGCTCGCGCATCTCGGGGTGATGACCGAGGATCTCGAAGCCGCGTTGGCCGCAGCGAAAGCCTTCAACGTCCGGGAATTGCCGCAGGGGCGCAACTGGCTGGCCCTGCCCGATGGGCTGTGCGTCGAAGTAATCCAGGCGACCGGCCAGTCGGTCGCCCAGGCGTTGGCGGTGGATCCGCGTGCGTAAACCTCGCCGCCGAGATCGAATGCGACTCCTACCGTACGTGACACGGCGATGAAGATCGGGTGGTACGCGCCTGGCGGGATGGAAATGGCACCGCTGTTGAAGGACATCGGCTACGACTATATCGAGCTCGGCCTCGCGCCGCTGAACATCGAGGACAAGACATCGATGCGCGCGTCGATACGCAAAGCGGCCGGGTGCCCGTTGCCGACGCTCGTATGGAACAATTTTTATCCGCGCGACATCCGGATCGTCGACCCCGGTGTCGACGAAACGCGGCTCAAGAGATACTTGACGCTCGTCGCCGAGTTCTTGCACGCAGTGAAGGCCGAAGTGATCGTCATGGGCAGCGCGTGGTCGCGCAACCTGTCCGAAGGCGCGGATCCCGCGCGTGCTGAAGTCCAGCTGGTGCGGGTTCTGCACTGGGCCGCAGATGCGTTCGCAGGCTGCGGTGCAACGATCGCGCTCGAAGCCCAGAACCATCTCGAGTGCAATTTCATCCGGCGCGTCGGCGAGGCCGTTGCGATCGCGAAGAAGGTCAATCGCGCTGAGATCCGCGCGATGGCCGACTTGTATCACATGCAAATGGAAAACGAGTCACTCGAGTTGCTGCGTGACGTGGGCCCCTGGCTCGCGCACGTGCAGGTCGCCGATACCGATCGTCGGAACCCGGGCACCGGATCGTATCCATTCGAGCGCTTCATCCAATGTCTCAGCGACGGCGGCTACACCGCCAACCTATCGGTCGAATGCATGACCGAGATCCCGGAGCCGGAGATTCGGCGCAGTTTGCATTTCCTACGGCAGATCGCCGTTACTCATTGAGGAACCCATGACCAAAGTCCTGATGCTCCACGGCGTCAATCACAACATGTTCGGCAAGCGCGATCCGAAGCAGTACGGCACGATCACGCTCGCTCAGATCGATGAGTCGCTGCAGAAGTTGGGCAAGGAGCTCGGCGTCGAGGTGGTCAGCTTCCAGACCAACCACGAAGGCGACATGTGCGAGCGCATCCACCAGGCGTTCTTCGAGGACATGGATGCGGTGATGATCAACGCCGGAGCGTGGACCCACTACAGCTACGGCATCCGCGACGCCCTGGCGATCCTGACCTGCCCGATCGTCGAGATCCACATGTCCAACATTCACGCGCGCGAGGAGTTCCGCCACCACTCGTGCTTCGCCGAGATCGTTAAGGGACAGATCTGCGGCTTCGGCGCCCACACCTACCTGCTGGGCCTGCGCGCAGCTGTTGCGGCCGCGCAGGACACCAAGAACCACTAACGGGCCAACGATCATGTCGGAGAAGAACCCGACCCAACTCCTTGTCGATGCCTCCGCCTGGTGGGCGTCGTCGATCACCGCGATCGAGCCGGGACGCATCGCGATGCGCGGCTATCCGATCGAGGAGTTGATCGGCGCCATCGGCTTCGTCGAGATGATGTGGCTGCTGTTGCGGAGCGACCTGCCGACCAAGGAACAGGCAAGGCTCCTCGAAGCGACGCTGGTCGCCTCCGTCGATCACGGCCCGGTCGCGCCGTCGGCAGCGGTCGCGCGGATGGCGATTACCTGTGGCCTGCCGGTCAACGGGGCGCTGGCCTCCGCGATCAACGTGCTCGACGACGTGCATGGCGGACCGGCGGAGCAGTGCATGGAGCTCTATCTCGAGATCGCCGCCGAAGAGGGTGCCGATGTCGATACAGAGCGAGCCGTCGGAATCGTGCTGCAGCGCTGGCGCGAGCGCGGCGGCAAGTTCTTTCCCGGTTTCGGCCACCGCTTTCATCCGCTGGACCCGCGCACGCCGAAGATTCTGCAACAGGTCGACATCGCGATAACGTCCGGTGCGATCTCGGGGCGCTTCGCACGTATCGGCCGCACGGTCGAGCGTGCATTGTCCGCGGGCAGGGCCAAGCCGATTCCGATGAATGTCGACGGCGCCCAAGCGATCGTCTTCTGCGAGTTGGGTTTCGAGCCTGCGCTGGGGCGGGGCCTGTTCATCCTCAGTCGCGTGGTGGGGTTGCTCGCGCACGCGTGGGAGCAGCGACAGCAAGGTGGACGCATCAAGGGTCCGATGCCGCCGTCCATTCCATACGAATACACGGGGACGCCGCTGCGACCTGTTCCCCAGCGAGGTTGAGGCGGCGTCGAAGACGACCTAGAGAATGTGATGGTTGGTACCGATGCCGGTACCGCGGGATTGGTTTATTTGGAGAGGAAAACAGAAATGTCAGCGGAACGCTATTGGGACGATGCGCAGGTTGGTGACGAGGGCGTGAGTCTGAGCATTACGGTCACGGGCGCGATGATCGATGCGTACGCCGAGCTATCGGGAGATCGCACACCGTTGCATATCGATGAGGAGTACGCACGGAAGTCACACTTCGGCGAACGTGTCGCGCACGGCCTGTTCGGCCTCTCGGTCGCCGATGGCCTCAAGACCAACGCCGAATACCGATTTCTGCCCGGGATGTCGCTCGGCTGGAACTGGGATTTTCTGCGGCCAATCCGCATCGGCGACACGCTGCGCATCAAGTTCCGCGTCGGCAGCATGCGGGCCTCGAACAGCAAGCCAGGCTGGGGCATCGTGGTCATCCCGGTCGAGCTCATCAACCAGAAAGGCGAGGTCGTACAGCGCGGCGAGCACAAGCTGATGGTCCGACGGCGCCCAGGCACGTTCTAGCACGCGCGGAAGACATTTGCTTCGCCCTGCATGCACACGGAGAATCGCGAATGAACCAAGCGCTTCCTCTCGATGGCTTTCGCGTCGTCGATTACGGCCACTTCCTCGCCGGTCCGTTTCTGACGCCGAGGATGCCGTCGGTCGCCCTGGGCCCGTCTGACGGAGCTCGCGATGACCGACCGTTACGCCCTGTTCGGGAATCCGATCGCCCACAGCAAGTCGCCGCTGATCCAGGAACGTTCGCCCGACAGACCACAATGAGGCGGCCTGCCCGGGACCGCCGCAAGCGTGCTGCCGCACGCCTCAATCGCAAGTAACGTGTCTCGTGTTACAACAGGAAGTCCAACCTTAGGAGGATGCCATGAAGCAGTCGGTCCATCTCGTTTCCAGACTTATGCTGTCGGCGCTCGCGCTTTCTATCAACGTCGTGGCCCAGGCAGCCGATCAGAAATTCGTTCTTAAGCTCGCCCACGGCGACTCGGTCGACATGACAATTTCGCGCAAGGCCGTCATGGCCGACACATTCGCCAAGGAAGTGAAAACGAAGAGCAACGGGCGGATCGACGTTCAGGTTTTTGGCGCCGGCACGCTGGGCGGTGAGCGCGACTTCGTCGAAGGCGTAAACAACGGCTTCATCCAGGCCGGCCTCGCCTCGGGCGTCATGGCCAACTTCTACCCGCCGGCGATGGTGACCGACATTCCGTATCTGTTCCCGTCCGAAGCAGTCGCCGATCGAGTGATGGATGGTCCCTTCGGCCAGAAGCTCTCCGCCGATTTTCAGGCGACCACGGGGATGCGCAACCTCTGCTTCGGCGAGGTGGGCTTCCGGCATTTCACGAGCGGCAAGACGCCCATCCACTCGCCGAAGGACCTGGTGGGCATGAAGATCCGCGTGCAGGAGACGCCGGTCTACATCACGGAGATGAAGAGCCTTGGCGCCCAGCCAACCCCGATTGCCTTCGCGGAGGTTTACACCGCGATGCAAACGGGTGTCGTTGATGGGCACGAGAACGTCATTCCTTCGATCATCTTCGCTAAGCTCTATGAGGTACAAAAGAACGTGACGCTCGACGGACACAACTATGGTGTCGACTGGTTCGTGATGAGCGATAAGTTTTGGAAGAGTCTGCCGCCCGATCTGCAGAAGGTCGTCCAGGACGCAGCCAAGACGGCGTGTGCCGAAGAGCGCCGTGTCAATCGCCGCTTTACGGCCGACGGCATTAAGACGCTGAAGGACAAGGGCGTGACGGTTTACACACCCACCGCGGATGAGATCGCTCAGTTCAAGGCTGCCGCCCAACAGCCCGTCGTCGATTGGCTTAAGACCAAGATCGATCCAAAGTGGATCGACGGAGTCCAGACGGCAGTCAAGGACGCCGAAGCCAACAAGTAAGCTTTCCGCTGTCTTTGCACGCTTGGTGAGGTTCATCGTTGGCGCGTGGACCTCACCGCACAGCTCAATGCTTCGACCGTCGGCGCCCCGATCAGGAGACTGCTCACGGCAGCGCGACCGCGGCTGTCGCGTGCAGGTCGGTACCGACATGCTCTACGAGATGATCCCCGCGTACCTCGAGTTCCTCGGCTTCGGCAGCGCGGCGCCGAAAGAGCTGCGGGCCGTCTCGCGCGTCAGCTATTGAGCGGGATGCACGCCCGATCCCGTGGACAGAACAAGAGTTAGCCTGGAGGAGTGATCATCGTGACGAAAACAATAGCCATCCCGACGCCCGCACACGCCCCTGAGGCCGGTGCGTCCGATGTGATCGCGAAGGTCGCCGTCGACCAACATCGACAGTTCGCGCCATGGCTCGAGCAGACGTTCGACCTGCTGCTGGGAGCTGTGCTGTTCGTCGAACTCGTGCTTCTCTTCGGCAACACGGCGATGCGCGCACTTTCCAACAACTCGCTGGTATGGGCCAACGAGGTCGCGGAATACGCGCTGACGAGCCTCGCGTTCATCGGCGGAGCCGTCGCCTACCACCGAGGCATGCACATGGTGGTTCGTTTCGGGATCGACCGGCTACCCGAGAGGCTGCGAGAGTACGCGGAGTGTGCCCGGCATTACTTCGTGCTCATCGTGGCGCTGATCGGCGTCGGCTACGCGATCCCGATGTGGATCAAGTCCCAGAACAACCTGACCACCATTCTTCAGGTTTCGAAGTCGTGGACCCTGCTGCCTTTCATCATCGGGATGGTGCTGACGCTGATCTTCGCGCTGACCGAACTCGGGCGGCACCCGCGCCGCCACAATTTAATGGCGGGGACGGGCGTTCTCGTGCTCGGAATTCTGTGGTTCCTTGGTCAATACTTCACGGGCCCATGGGACGGGCCGGCGGGCATCTTCTTCGCGCTGCTGTTGCTGCTGCTGCTGGTATTTGCCGGCGTGCCCATCGCGTATGTGCTCTCCGTCACGGCCTACATCTACATCTATGGCTCGGGCGAAGCTGATCCCATGGCGGTGTCGTTCGCGCTCACGAACGGCATCAGCAGCTTCATCCTCCTCGCGGTTCCGTTCTTCATCCTGGCCGGAAAGATCATGACCGACGGCGGACTCACGAAGCCGCTGGCGAACTGGGTGACGGCGACGGTGGGCTGGCTCCAGGGAGGGCTGCTGCAGGCTCTCGTCGTCGCGATGTACATCTTTTCAGGCATCTCGGGATCGAAGATCGCCGACGTAGCGGCCGTCGGCACGACCATGAAGGACATGCTGAAGAACCAGGGATACGACGAGGCGGAGAGCGCGGCAGTGCTCTCGGCGGCCGGAATCATGGGCGAGACGATTCCGCCGAGTCTCGTGATGATGGTGCTCGCATCGATCACGACGCTCTCCGTGGCAGCATTCTTCGTCGCCGGCGTGGTCCCCGCTGCACTGCTCGGCTTTTGCATCATGGCCATCGTGTCTTACCGTGCACGGAAGCTGAACTGGCCGCGCTGCGCCAAGACGACTTTGTCCGAGTGGACGCGCGTCAGCTATAGGGCGCTCCCGGCGCTGCTCGTCCCCGTCATCCTCATCGTCGGGATCGTGGGAGGCATTGCCACGACCACCGAGGTTTCGTCGCTAGCGGTGGTTTTTGCGATCCTCGTTTCGGTGTTCCTCTATCGCGGAATGAACTTTCGGAGCTTCCTGCACACGATGGCGGACTCCGGGACCATGTCGGGCATGGTGCTGTTCATGGTAAGCGCTGGAAGCGCTTTCTCCTGGACTCTGGCGATTAGCGGCCTGCAAAGTGTGGTCTCGAGCTTCCTCGACACGCTTGGCGGGTCTGCCGTCGCTTTCATGGTCTTCGCCATGGTGCTAATGGTCGTCATGGGTTCGATCCTGGAGGGACTGCCCTCGCTCCTCATCTTCGGTCCGATGCTGCTGCAGATGACCTCTCAGTACGGGATCGACCCGATGCACTTCGGTATCGTCATGATCATCGCCATGGGGATCGGGACGTTCATACCGCCTTTCGGCATCTGCTATTTCGTGACCTGCGCGGTTATGGACACGTCAGTGGAGAGGGTGACGCCCCGCTTCGTACCTTACCTCGCCGTACTGGTCATAGGCATCATCGCGATCGCCGCCTTTCCCGCGATCAGCCTGGCGTTGCCGCACGCGTTCAATCTCAAGTGACGTGTCTCGTGGCAGTACGCACATGGAGACAAAGATGGCAAACGAGAAAGAATTCGCAGGCCAGGGAGTGGTGATTAGCGGCGGGAGCCGTGGCATCGGGCGAGGTATCGCTGAGGCGTTTGCGGCGCAGGGCGCGCAGACGGTCCCTGCCGCATCTTCGCAGGCCACCTTGGAGAGCACGGCGGACGCCATCGAGCAACGCGGAGGTCTGCGTCCGGATGTCTTCGCTGCCGATCTCCGCACCGAGGAGGGTTGCAGGGTTGTTTTCAAACTGGTTTCCGACCGCTATGGTCGCTGTGACATCCTTGTGAAAAGGCACGGCGATCGCTGTCGATGGCGGCGGAACGCCCGGCGTCTACTGATTGCGCCGTAAGACCGAGCGTGTAGGCCCCGACTCGAACGCCAGTAACATCAATTAGCGTAGAAGCATGAATGCAAAATTTGACGATCTAACCCTGGCCCTGGTCAACGCATGGAACGTAGGCGGCACGATCCCCTTGCCGGAGGCCCACATGGCGCCCCGCTCACGCGAGGATGCCTACGCCATTCAGGATCGAATTGCGGAAATACTTGGTGACCGATGCGTCGGCCGGAAAGTTGGCGCGGCTGTACCGGCCGTTCAGGTGATGGAAGGTCACGATGGCCCGATTCCCGGACGCCTTTTCGCAGGAACTTGAGCCAAACCTGATCTTCCATCCGGGTCTGGAAATCGCGGGCCATCGGTATCCGCCACACGTTGGTGGCCGCAAGGCAACCACGCATGATCTGATCGCAGACAACGGTGCGTGTGGGGCTTATGTCGAGGCCGAAGGGATCGAGGACTGGCATCACATCGATTTCACCAAGGTGGTCATTGATGCCCGGGTGGACGGTGGGGAGCCGATTCGGCAGTTCTCAGGCCAGTTCTTTCGCGACCCGATCGATGTGCTTGTGGAAACTGTCAACGGCCTGTCGGCGCGCGGCATTGGGCTAAACGCAGGAGACTTGCTGACCACCGGTTCGCTTACCCTGCCAACACCATTGCACGCAGGGCAGACCTACGTGGCGCATTTTGGCAGCCTGGCAACGGTGGAAGTCTCGCTTTTTTAGAAAGCGGTCAGCCCTTGTCACTCATCCACCCTTCTAGCTAGAGACCGTCATGAGCGATCGTTACGCCGTCATCGGCAACCCCATCGGCCACAGTAAATCACCTCAGATTCAGCGCATGTTCGCCAAGGCCGCTGGCCTGGAGATCGACTACACCGCGATCGAGGGGCCTCTCGGTAAGTTCGCTGCCACCGTCGACGCTTTTCGTGCCAATGGCGGGCGAGGCATGAATGTCACCGCACCGTTCAAGCTGGATGCGTTCGCTTACGCCACCGAGCGCTCCGAGCGGGCTCAATCGGCTGGTGCCGTCAATGCCATGAAGTTCGAAGGCGACCGCGTAATTGCTGAGAACTTCGACGGGGTCGGCCTCGTGCGCGACATCGTGCATAACCTGGGTCGTCCGCTGGCCGGCAAGCGCGTGCTCCTACTTGGGGCCGGTGGTGCTGCTCGAGGCGCTTTGCTGCCGTTCCTGCAGCAGAGGCCGGCATCGCTGTTCATTGCCAATCGCACTATCGACAAGGCGATGAAGCTAGCAGCCGAAGGCAAGGACCATGGCCGCGTTATCGGCGGCGGTTACGCGGACCTCGCTGACCAGGATTTCGACATCGTAATCAATGCGACCTCGGCCAGCCTGCGCGGCGAACTGCCGCCAGTACCGTACACCGCGTTCGGCAAGGAGGCACTGGCCTACGAACTGGTGTATGGCAAGGGCCTGACGCCATTCCTGCGGCTGGCGCAGAACACCGGAGTGAAGCATCTTGCCGATGGGGTGGGCATGTTCGCCGAGCAGGCTGCCGAGGCCTTTACTTGGTGGAAAGGCGTGCGGCCAGACACAGGCGGCGTGATCAAGCAGCTGTCGGTCCCGCTGGTCTGACAAGTGAGAGCGGTCCCGAGCCGCATCAGTAGGCAGCAATGAAAGCCATCGTCATCGAGGAGTTCGGCGGACCCGAGGTGCTAAAGCTGAAGGATCTGTCGCGCCCGGTGCCGGGTTCGGACGAAGTGCTGGTGCAGATCAAATGCTGCGGGGTGTGCCATTTGGACCTGATCCTTCGATCGGGCATGCGGTCCCGCGTCAAGCCGCCACGCATCCTTGGCCATGAACTCGCGGCGGAGGTGGTGGCCGTGGGGGCCAACGTGGCCGACTTTGTGCCGGGCGACCGCGTCACCTCGTTCAACTTCCAGGCCTGCGGCCATTGCGCCGACTGCCTGCGCGGCCGGCCTTCGTTGTGCCGCCAGACCCATGGCGACATTGGGCAGACCCGCGATGGCGGCTACGCGGAATACGCAGTGCTGCTGGCCGGCAACCTGGTGAAGCTGCCGGAGGGCATGCGTTTCGAACACGCGTGTTTCGCCGCCTGCGTCTACGGGCCGCCGTACAAGGCGATTCGCCAGGTCGGCCGGATTCAACGGGGCCAGTGGGTCGTGATTACAGGCGCCAGTGGTGGCCTCGGGCTAGCGGCGATCCAGATCACCAAGGCACTGGGCGCGTATAGCATTGCAATCACATCGAACGAGAGCAAAGTCGCGCCGCTCAAGTCGCTCGGCGCGGACGAAGTCGTGGTCAGCCCCGATGGCGCCTTCGGCGAGCCCGTGCGGCAGTTGACGGGGGGGCGCGGCGTGGACCTGGTGGTAGAGCTCATCGGCTCTCCAACCTTTCAGGGTTCGCTGCGCAGCCTGGCGCCTGGCGGCCGCATGGCGGTGATCGGCGAGCTACATGGCAAGCCGATCGAGATCAACCTCGGCCTGCTGATCATCAAGGAATTCGAGTTGATCGGCGTGCAGAGTGCCAACCGCGACGAGCTAAAGGAAGTGCTGCAGTTCATGCACGCGAATGCACTCGAGCCAGTCGTGTGGAAATCGCTCCCGCTCGATGCTGCAGCCGAAGCGCATCGGGAACTCGCTAACCGCGAAGTGATCGGCCGGGTGTTGCTCATCCCCTGACGTTGACATCAGCGTCTCGCGCGCTCCGTTGGACACGGCCCGCGACCAGCTCGGACGGTAGCGTCCGACCTTCAGATTCACTGTGCGCTGCATTTGCTGCTTGTGGCCGTGGTCCTTGGCCCCGGTCAGGCGTACGTTCTTTTGCTCCTTTACCCGTTCCAGAAAGGATATACACGAAGCCACCCATGTTGATTTCGATTGGCGCATCGCTCGCGGTCGTCGCCTCGTTGGCGCTCGCACAATAGCCGATTGTCTACTCTGCCAAGAACCAGAGCGAGCTCAAGTGTCCACAGCGCATGCGAGATAGAACGACCGCTTTCGTTTAGTAACGAACAGCCGCTTCGGGTCGATAGCTCCATTCGAATGACCGGTTTCGGTCACTCTCCTCTGTACGTATTCGTCGCCAGCGGGTGTCCTCCGTGTCTACCGTCGTCTTCGAGTGAAGTGGGTCCATTTCACGCAGTGCCGCGCGCGAAGGCGAAGCTCGCCGAACCGAGACGTCGTCCTAAAAGCTGAGCTCGAGGAACGACGCGCTCGGATGCAAGACGTCGAATGAAGGAACCAAGAACTTCGAACTGCGTGGCGCTCCCCCATCGCCAAGGGCGCGTGAGCGGCGCGCCTTTGCCGCGGATCCAGGTCCTTAATGTGGTGCGTGCAGGCTTGGGTCGTGACGTTGCTTCTGATCCGATATATAGCCCCGAAGCTCGAGGTATCGTCGCGTCTGCTCAGGCGTGAGTGCGTCGAGCGTCAGCAAGTGGTATTTCAGATGGGTTTCGCGCAGTGCGGCTTGGGCGGCCCCGATGGCTTGTGTCGAAGCACTAAGCTCAGCCGCTGTAATCGTCTTCATTGCGAACGCTGCATCAAGCTCCGCTTCTTGCGCGATTAGCCGCTCGCCAATTGGAATCGACTCTGATTTCATCTTCGCGAAGAGTTCCTGCACTTTCACGCGTTGCGCGTCGGACAGGCCCAATTGATCTGCGAGTTCCAGGGTGTGACGCGGACCAGGATACCCATTTAACTCTGCCGCCAGCGCCAGACTCATTCCAAGTCCGGCGCGAAGGTCGCTAATCTGCTGATCCGAGAGCGCCTTGATTGCACGCGTTTCATACCCCGCGTAGGGAGAGGCGGACTGCGCAGCGCAAAGCCCTGGCAGCAAAGGGAAAGCTATCAACGTCACACGGATAGGGGCATTCATGGCGGGGCTTCTCTGCGATCGCGGTCGAACGGCAGACAACATGCTAGTCGCGGCCGCTCATCCTCGCTATGACCTCGATCATAGGTTCGCCGCGGAGACAGGGCACGCCAGGACGAAGCTCGCCGACGGAGATCGCGAACGCGGCCCTCTGAATGCCGGTCGGCGTCCTGTACGGAGCCGCAGCGCCTGCAGCCTTGAGCGTCGAACTGGCTACCGTACCTCCTTCCAGTTCTCGGCGACGTATCCTTGCGCATCGACCGTCAAGACACTTCTTCCGGCGACCGCGCGGCGACCTTTGCAGGACCACTCGTAGATCGTATCGTGACCGGTCGCCGACATCGGAATGTTCGCGGAAGCGGGATTGTCGCGACACCAGGCAGCGGCTCCCGGTAGCGTCCGTCGCGTGTCGGCCTTAAAGCAGTTGAGATTGGCGCCTACATAGCACGCCAAAAGGTGCTCACCGGCGCAACGGACGAACGCGCCGTGGCGCACGGCGGCCTCATCGATCTGGAAGGCCCTGGCAACGGCCATCGTGAGCTCGGCCGGGACCTTGACCGGCGCCGCGTGGGCGGGATTGGGACAAAAGGGATGTTCGGCGGCAGCACCTTGCGCCAGCGCGAGTCCGGCGGTGTACTTCGTGCCCTTGGTCTCGCCCACGATAACCACTACGACCACGAGGGCGATGACGACCAGCTTGGCGAGCGTAACGCCGCAACTCTTCGCGCGCATGGGTGTGCTCCTCGCTCCCCAGACCTGCGCCAGCGTACTCCCTTCCGGGGCTCCTGTCGGCGTCGTGGACTCAAGGACCAAGGTTCGTCGACGCAGACGCCGTGCCGGGTACTAAGCGCTGAGTGCTACGCCCTCCACTCGAGGACGAGGCTGCCAGTCGGGAGCTGGGTGCTCAGTACCCTGTACTCAGTGCCGGGCCCTCGAGTGCGACACTTTAGCGATCGACTCCCTACTGAGTGCGCCGAACTCGAATTCGGTAGGATTGCAGCTTGTGATCGAGAGAAGATATTGGTTGGGAGCTCTTGCGATGGCCCTCGCCTTCGCCGCGCACCCGGTCTTTGCGCAATTCGGCGTTCCTTGGACCAGGTCGCCCACCATCACCGTCGTGGCCAACGACGACGATCCGCGAATTGAGCTTGTCGTCGCGGCCGTCGCGTTCTGGAACAAGACGCTCGAAGAAATCGGCTCCGGCTTTCGTCTCGGCGCCATCACGCGCATCGATCGACCGATTCCCGAGCAAGCCCTGCAAGGAGTAAGCGCAGCCATCGTCAATTCGGGTGGGCGCAGCCCACGCGTGCTACCCGATCTTTTGGCCGAGCTCCCAGGCGACTTGGTCGTATTTCTCGCCCACACGACGTTTGTGTCCTTCGCAGCCCCGTTCGACCGGACCGGCCGCCGCTATGTCGCGATCCGCAGTGCCGAAGGCCCCCCATTGAACCTACCGAACGTGGCCCCCAATCTCATCGCTCACGAACTCGGCCACGCGATCGGGTTCGGGCACAATGCCGACCCGAAGTTCTTGATGTGCGGTCGCCCCGCCCCCTGCAGGCCCGGGGAATTCCAGTCCCAAGAGCCTCGCATGTTCCCTCTCACTAATGAGGAGCGGAAAGAACTTCTCCGAATGTATCCCCACGATTGGCTCCCCGCCGAGTCCCGCCCGGACAAGCGAGACTAGCTCTGGGCCAGACACCTCACTCAGTGCTTAGTGCTGCGTGCTGAGCACCCGGTACTAGGCAGGGTGTCGGCGCTCCCGGTACTCAGGGCTAAGCGCGTCGTACTAAGCCGTGGAGGCGGGGTCTCGAACCGTTTCTGCCAGCCCGAGGAAATCCATAGGGCTACGCGCGAGGGGCGAACCCCCTCCCGGCCTGAGCATGGATTAAGTGCTACGCGCGAGGGTGATCGATACGGGATCCGGCGCCAAGAAAGGCTCTTGAGATTGAGGGGCGGCTTTCAGGACGACGCGAACAGCCAGTATGGGTCGCGAGTTGCCGGCTGAAGTCGAAAGTACACAGCTCGATAGCGGTCGCCGCCCCTCGGCATTCGTCCCTCGATTAAGGCCGACGCCCGGCTCTATGACCGCAATGCGGCTACCCTCGGACAAGCGCTTGCGGCCATATCCGGCCGTTCGTGGACGGCAGCTTCCTGGAGACTATGCGCGGTTCCGTGGTGACTCCAGTTCTTCTCTTTCGACTGTCGTATGCTTTGAAACATCGGGCCGGCCCGGAGCATCGCCTACATGCGCCCCAGGCGCTCCAATAGCAACACGCGCTCACGTTCGTTGCCAGTCCAGGCTATGGCCTGGCGCAGAGCTTCGCGCGTTTCCTCGATGCGATGCAAGCGCTGTAGCAGGTCGGCCCGCGCGCTGGCCCACCAGGGATAGCCGGCCAGCGGTAGCGCCTCCACCAGCGGGAGCGCTTGCGCCGGCCCGATCGCGTGGCTCAGCGCAACGGCGCGGTTAAGCGCAACGACTGGGCTGGGTTGCAGCGCGAGCAGTGCGTCGTAGAGCCGCAGCAATTGAGGCCAGTCAGTGTCTTCGGCGCGGGTGGCGCGGGCATGCACCGCCGCCAGTTCGGCCTGCAGGGTGAGAGTGCTCGGCCCCTCCGATCGCAGTGCATTCAGGCTGCGGCAGCGCGCCAACGCAGCCAGGCCGCGTCGCACCAGCAGGCGGTCCCAGCGGCGCCGATCCTGTTCCAGCAGCAGCACTGGACGGCCCAGCGCATCGGTGCGAGCCGACAGGCGTGAGGCTTGCAGCTCCATCAACGCCTGCAGCGCCTGCGCGTCTGCCTCCGTCGGAAGCAAGGCGGCGAGGTGTCGCGCCAGTCGCAAGGCTTCGTGACACAGGTTCGGCCGCGTCCACTCGGCACCGCTGCTGGCGACATAGCCTTCGTTGAACATCAGATACAGCACCGTACAGACGGCATCCAAACGCGCGGCGCGCTCGGATGCCGGCGGCAGCTCGAAGGGTTCACCGGCCAGCTGCGCCTTGGCGCGCGTGATGCGCTGAGCGATGGTGGCCTCCTTGGCGAACAGGGCGCGCGCGATTTCGGGCACCGTGAGTCCAGCCACTAGGCGTAGGGTGAGTGCCAATTGCGCCTCGTGCGCCAGCTTGGGGTGGCAGGCGATGAACATCAGCCTCAACGCGTCGTCGCCCACCTCGTCGGCCTCGTCGGCCAGCAACAAGTCCAGCGGGTCTGGTGCGAGGTGGGCCGCGCGCGCATCGGCGTCATCGCCCAGCGCTTGCTGTTCCCGCGCCGCCATCTGCACATGGCGCATTCGATCCAGCAGGCGGTGCTTTGCGGCGGTCATCAGCCAGGCGCCGGGGCGTTCAGGCCAGCCCTCGGCCGGCCAGTGCTGCATCGCGGCCACCAGCGCGTCTTGCATGCAGTCTTCGGCCAACGCCAGATCAGCGCCTGCGCGCAGCAGAGCTCCGGCAAGGCGCCTCGCTTCCAGGCGCCAGACGGCCTCGATAGAAGGCGTCATCCGCCCTGCTTGATGGCGGCCAGCTGTTCGCGGATGATGCGCTCGGCATCTTCGGGCGGCAGGTCGATGCCGCCCATCAGTGGGCGCACTTCGATGCAACAGGGCTGGCCAGGGAAGGGCGCCGGAAAGCGCTGCGCCCAGGCCAGCGCTTCGTCGTGCGATCGCACCTCGATCAGCGTGTAGCCGGCAATCAGCTCCTTGGTCTCGGCGAACGGACCGTCCATGACGCGCACCTGGCCGGCGGCGTCGTACTGCACGCGAAATCCCTGACTGCTGGGCTGCAGGCCGGCACCATCGAGCAGCACGCCGGCCTTGGCCATCTCGTCGTGGAAGGCCATCATGCGCGGCACGAGCGTAGGGTCATCAGGGAAGTCGCCAGCCTCGCTCATTGCGGTGGCGCGAACTTGGATCATATAACGGGGCATGAAGGTCTCCTAAAATGGTTACCTTACACGACGAACGGCGGCGGCGCATTTCGACAGGCCCCTTTGCTTTCGGGGTTGCACAACTCCGGCTGGCAGCTTTGCGGCGACGAGATCAGGGCAGCGAATGTCCCTTCTGGGTCATAGCGCCATTTCAACGACTGCTATCAGCGACCGAGAATATGGCCGCTATCAGTCGGCGTTGCGCGGCCAGCGAAACCTTACAGCGGCTGAAACTGCTCGCAGTTCCGACCAGAGGTCACCGAATTTTCGACCCCCCGTCCGAGGCCCTGCTTGGTCCCGGAGTTCGATCCTTGGCACACTTTTGGCACACTTCGACACAACAATTGGCAGCAGCCGGCAACACTCAGGCGCATGTAATGTCGGCCAAGCCCTTGAAAATCCTTGTGGTCCGTTGCTGCTGATTACTGCCGCTGTTAGGCTTAGTCGGTCTTAAAATCCCTCGACGGCGGAAGCCGTCATGCCGGTTCGAGTCCGGCCCCGGGCACTAAATCGTTTACCAGCATCTGGCTTTCGACGCCGCTACAGAATCGCTGGGGCTGCTTCGCTTCAACTCTTTGCCCGCGATTTCGAACGGCGCCGCGTACCGGATCCTGCGTCTCGCGCCGGCGCTACGCCCGCGCGACGAGCGGGTCCGCTCCGCTCAGCCGCGGGCATTCTGAAGAAGCCCGCCTGCAGCAGGTCCGCCATCTCGCCGCGAACTATGTGCTCGATTTCGTCGATCGCTGCCGAGCGCGCTTCGGCGGTCGGGCGGGCGAGGATGAGAATGCGGTGCAGATTGGCTTCCTCGATCGGATAGGCGACGACCTGTCCGGCGCGAAGCTCCTCGTGGAATGCCGAGACCGGCATGATCGTCATCCCCACGCCGGAGATGAGGAGCCGGCGGATCGCCTCGACCGAATCGATCTCCGCCTCGACCTTGAGGCCGACGCCGAAAGCAGCCAGTTGCTGCTCCACCAGCGTGCGCAGCCCGACCGTCAGTATGAACGGCGTGCCCGACAGCTCGGCGAGCGAGAACGCCTGGCGCGTCCCGCGCACGCCAGGAGGCGAGATCACGACCAGCGGCTCGGAGCACAGCGGGGTCAGCGCCAACGCGGTGGTGCGCGGCGGATTGGTCATCACCGCGAGGTCGAGCCGTCCGGTGAGAAGCGCGTCAAGAAGCTGCGGACTGAAGCCTTCAACCACTCTCAAGGTGACTGCAGGACATTGTTGTCGCGCTCGCGCGATGCAACGCGGCAGCAGCAGCGGTGCGAGCGTCGGCGAAGTGCCCAGCACCACCCTGCCTCGCGGCGCCTGTGCCTTGCTGCGAACGTGCTCGCTAGCCCGCGCCACCTCGAGCATGATCGTTCGAGCGTGGTCCAGGAAGTCGCGTCCGGAGGTAGTGAGGCGCACGCCTCGCGGAAGGCGCGTCAGGAGCTGGGTGCCGAGCTCCGCCTCGAGCTGCTTGATGTGCCGGGTCAGCGCAGGCTGGGCGATGCCGATCTTGTCCGCCGTGCGCGTGATGCTCCCTTCGTCGGCGACCTGCACGAAATATTGGATGCTGCGCAGTTCCATAGTCTCGAGTGAGCGTTGCCGCCGAACGATAACAAATCGGCATGTGCAGTCAACCGGGCCCGGCACCGCCTCGCTGTGCAGTCTGCCACGCGCGCCCACCGCGAATGCCATACACATGCCGAATCAGTATGTCCAGCATACCAAATCGCGATTGGCGCCTGGCACCTTGAGGTGGTCTAATAATCGCGGGACGCGTTGCTCGCCCGCGGTGTCGCTAGGAGAATCGTATGAGGCAGATCGGCGTCGGCATCATCGGCACCGGTTGGTGCGGCGGGATACGCGCGCAGACCTGCGCCGTGCACCCGCTGGTCAGGAGTCTGCACCTGGCCGAGATCCGGGCCGAGCGGCTGGCGGAAGTGGCCAAGGCGACCGGCGCCCGAACCGCAACCAGCGACTATCGCAAGCTGCTTGGCATCGCCGAGATCGAAGCGATCTACATCTCGGCTACGCCGGAGACCACGCATTACCCGATGGCGCGAGACTGCTTCGCCGCCGGCAAGCACGTCTTCCTGGAGAAGCCGATCGCGCTCAATCTCGCCGAGGCCGACGAGCTCATCGCCATCGCGCGCGCGCGCAAGCTCAAGTTCACCATCGGCTATTCGCAGCGGTTCAATCCCAAGTTCGCCTACGTGCGGAAGTCGATCCGCGACGGCTCGATCGGTCGCCCGGTGAGCGCGCTGGTTAGCCGGCACATCACCCGCAGCCTTGGCAAGAAGATCAGCGGGCGCATCAAGCTCTCGCCCGCGGCGATGGAGGCGACGCATGATCTGGATTTCGTGCTGTGGTGCCTCGAGCCCGCGAAGCCGCTAAGGGTGTACTCGCAGGTGAATTTCGGGGCGATGCGCGAGGCGAGCGGTGCGCCGATTCCGGACACTCAGTGGATCACAGTTAGCATGGACAGCGGCGTGTCGTTCGTGATCGGCGCAGGCTGGACCCTGCCGCCGGGCTATCCGAATTTCTCGACGACCTGGATCGAATTCGTCGGGACTCAGGGTGCGGTTATGGTCGACGACAGCCATCGCGACGTCGTGCTCAACACCATGGACAAGGGCATGGTGCTGCCGATGTCGACGATGCCGGGCGAGCCCGTCGAGCACACCTACGCGGGCCCGATGGCGGCGGAGACGATCCATTTCCTGGAGGCGGTCGCGCTGGGCAGGCCGGTGCTGGTGACGCCAGAGCACGCACGCATGGTCATGGAGCTCTACATCGCTGCCGACCGGTCGGCGGAGACCAACTTGCCGGTATCGCTGCCACTTGCCGAGCCGCGGCGGGAGCCCGTGTCCGTCGCGGAGCGCAGCAAACGCAAAGGCCGCGCGGTCGCGTGACCATGGCCAAGAAGAAAGCTGAAAGGATCGGGCTCGCCATCGTCGGCGCCGGCCGGGTCGGCTTGTTCCGAGGCGAAGTCGCGGCACGGCACCCGCAGGTCGATTTCATCGGCGTCGCCGACGTCAAGTCCGACCGCGCGAAGCTTGTCGCCGAGAAGATCGGCGCGGATTTCGTCACCGCCGACTACCGGGAGCTGCTCACGCGGCCCGAGGTGACTGCAGCGATCATCGCGACCGACGAGCACTTGCACGTGGGCCCTATCCTCGCCGCGGTCGAGCGCAAGTTGTCGCTGCTCATCGAAAAGCCGCTGGCGACCGAGCTCTCCGAGTCGGAGCGCGTGCTCAAGGCCATCCAGAAGTCGGGGGTGGACGCGGTGGTCGGCTACACGCAGCGCTTCCGCCGTCGATGGCTGGCGGCGAAGGAGAAGGTGCGCACCGGGCAGCTAGGCGACGTGACGCTGGTGACCTCGCGCGCGTTCATGAACCGACTAGTCGCCATCGACAACTACCAGCGCACCGACGACCCAGGCTCGATCTCGCCCATGGTGATCTCCGGCACTCACGCGCTCGACATCGTCATGTGGATGATGGAAGCCAAGCGTCCGGTCGAAATCTACGCCCGCTCGATCGACAAGGCGCTGGGCCCACTCTACAAGGGCATCGACGCCACCGCTGGAGTCGTCACCTTCGCGGACGGAAGCCTCTATCACTCGTCGATATCGTGGGCGCTTCCCGTCGTCTGGCCGGGTGCCGTGTACAGCCTCGACGTCGGCATCGTCGGCACCGAGGGCGTGCTCACCATCGACGACACGCACCGCGACATCGTGCTCGCGACCACCGCTTCGCAGGGCGAGGGGTACGCCCCGGATGCGACCCGGCGCGTCGATTTCCTCGGCAGCTACCCTCCCGGCGACATCGCGCTGGGCGAGCTGCGCGGTCCCATGCGCGAGGAAACCGAGCAGTGGCTCAATCGGCTGTCGATGCGCCTGCCGACGCAGCACGCCACCGCGGCGGAGGCGCACGATCGGCTGATGCTGACCAAGGCCTTCGACCTGTCGGCGAGGCTCAAGCGTGCGATCGCGCTGCCGATTCGCGCAAGCGACGAAGCAACGTCTCACGGACTGCGAGCCGCGGGATAGCAGCGGCAAAGGAGGGGCAATGAGAGAGTCGATCCTGCGAGCGACGGTCGCGCTCGTTCTCGCATTGTGCTCGGCGCTGGCGATCGCCCAGGCCTATCCGAATCGTCCAGTCAAGATGATCGTCCCCTTCGCGCCGGGCGGGGCGTCCGACTTCGTCGCGCGAATCATCTCGCCCAAGCTCGGCGAGCTCCTCGGCCAGTCGATTGTCATCGAGAACAAGGCCGGCGCATCCGGCAACATCGGCATGGAGGCGGCTGCCAAGTCGCCGCCCGACGGCTACACGATCTACCTCGGCAACATCGGCACCATCGCAATCAATCCAGCCGTGTTCGCGAACCTGGCCGTCAATCCGCAGAAGGATTTCATCGCGGTCACGGAGGTTGCGGAAGTGCCGAGCATCCTCATCGTCAACCCGGGCGTCCCCATCAACACCGTCGCCGAGCTGGTGGCGCTGGCGAGGGCGAAGCCGGGTGAGCTCAATTTCGCGTCTCCTGGGTCGAGCACGCTCAATCGCCTGGAGATGGAGCAGTTCATGAAGATCGCCAACCTGAAGATCGTCCACATCCCCTACAAGGGGGGCGCCGGACCGGCGGTGACCGGGATGCTTGGCGGCGAGACGCAGGTGATGTTCGTGACGCTCTCCTCCGCGATCAGTTTCGTCCAGGCCGGCAGGCTCAAGGCGCTCGGGCTGTCGACCGCCAAGCGCATCGACGCTCTGCCGCAGGTGCCGACGATGGCCGAGGCCGGCTATCCCGAAATGGTCAGTAGCTCCTGGCAAGGAGTGTTCGTGCCCGCGGGAACGCCGCGGCCGATCGTGGAGAAGCTGCATTCGGCGTTGCTCGCCACCATGGACTCGCAGGAAGTGAAACAGCGGTTCGCGGGTGGGGGCGTAACCGTCGTCACCAGCAAGACGCCCGAGGACTTCGCGTCGTTCGTCAGCGCCGAAGGCGCGCGCTGGGGCAAGGTGGCGAGGGAATCGGGCGCGACCATAGACTGAATCGGCTTCGGCGCCGAGAAACGACCACGCTGTTAAGACCCCTCTCCCCCGGGGAGAGGGGAAGGGGTGAGGGAAAGAAACCCGTCGAGCAACGTATCAAGCGTGAACTTTTCGCGAACTTCTTTCTACGATCGTTTGGAGAAGGCACGATGGCGAACTTCGGCATGGTGGGATTGGATTGGCAGCAGCGGGTCAACTGGGATCGCCTGCGCAAGTACCGTCTGGATCGCGCGCGCGAGCGGATGAAGGCGCACGGGCTGGGCGCGATGCTGTGCATGTACGACGAGAATGTCCGTTACCTTACCGGCACGCTCACTCCCGGGTGGAACCGCCTGAAGCCCGGGTTGCGCTACGCGCTGCTGTGCGGCGACGACCCGCCGGTGCTGTTCGAGCAGGGCGATCTGGGCGCGCACATCGCCCGCCATTCGCCCTGGATTCCGAAGGACAACATCCGCTGGTCGTACGCCTGGATCAAGGGCGCTGCCGGTCCCGCGTCGCTGCAGCAGGTGACCAAGTTCACCAATGCGATCGTCAAGGAGATGAAAAAGAGCGGCGTCGGCGGAGCCAAGCTCGGCGTGGACTTCATCGACATCAACATGATCCAGATCTTCAAGGACGCCAAGATCAAGTGGGTTGACGGCATGACGCCGATGATGGAGGCGCGCGCCATCAAGAACGTCGACGAGCAGGAATGCATGCGCATGGTAGGGGCGATCGGCGACGCCGCGCACTGGGAGTGCATGAAGTTCTTGAAGCCCGGCCTCACCGAGAACAAGGTGACGGCGCACATCATGGAGTTCCTCTATTCGATCCCCGGCATGGAGGACGTGGAGGACGTGATCGTTTCCTCGGGCCTCAACACCTGGCCCAACTGGCGCAACTTTTCCGACCGCATCATCAAGCCGGGTGACATCGTGTTCATGGACCTGGCGGCGCTCACCTGGAACGGCTACAAGTCGTGCTACTACCGCACGTACTGCGTCGGCAAGGAGCCGACCAAGGAGCAGCAGGAGTACTACGCGATCGCGCTCAAGTGGCTCTACGATTCGATCAAGGCGGTCAAGGTCGGAACCACCACGCGCGAGATCGCGATGAAATGGCCGTCGGCCAAGGAAGCGTGGGGCTACAAGGAGGAGGACCAGGCGGCCGCCAACCTGTGGGGCCACGGGCTCGGTCTGGCGCAATACGACCCGCCGGTGATCTCGCGCATCTGGTCGCTCGACCATCCGGTCGAGATCAAGGAAGGGATGGTGTTCGCGCTCGAGACGCAGCACGGCAAGACGCACCAGTGGGGCGTGCGAATCGAGGAGATGCTGATCGTGCACAAGGACCGGATCGAGATCGTCTCCAACTTTCCGGTCGAGCAGATCACCGTCGTCGAGCCGATGACCGGGTATTCGAGTTATGGCAAGCAGTAAACGGAGCCGTCGTCCCCGCGCAAAGCCTGCCCCGACCCGATCGGGGGCGGGGACAGAGCGTCGTTCCATGAAGGCCACTGGATTCCCGCTTTCGCGGGAATGACGAAGTAAACGACCGTGCACCGTTCTCTCATCGTCTCCGTCTCCGCTCCTGAAGCCGCCGACCCGGATCGCTTCGGGCCGAAGGCGGCCAATCTCGCTCGCCTCGGGCGCGCCGGATTGCCGGTTCCCGACGGGTTCTGCGTGGACGCGGAAGCGTACCGGGTGCAACTCGCTGCCGCCGGCCTCACGGAGCATGTTCGCCTCGTGATGTCTCCCGAGCCAGGCGCGGCGCGCCGCGCCGCGCTCGCGATGAAGCTCGGTCTGCTCGACGGGCCGATCGTGCCCCAAGTGCTCGAGCCGCTTCTCCGGGCGTGGCGGGAGCTCATGGCGGCGAGCAATGCGCCCGGAGCCGTGCGTTCCTCGGCGCTGGTCGAGGATCGGTTCGGATCGAGCTTTGCGGGCCAGTTCGAGAGTTACCTCGGCCTCGAAGGCGAGGACGAATTCCTTACCGCGGTGCGTTCCTGCTGGGCCGCGCTGTGGGCGACTCGCGTGCTGCGCTACATGGCCACGCACGACGCGAGCCCGGCCGACACCGCGATGGCGGTCGTGGTGCAGCCGTTGGTCGCCGCGCGCGCCGCCGGCGGCGGATTGAGCCGCACCGCCGAAGGCGACATGGTTCTCACCGCTACCAGAGGACTCGGAGTGGCGATCGCGCAAGGCGAGGTCGTGCCCGACCGTTTCGTCCTGTCGCGCGAAGGCGCGCTTCGCGACGCGAAAGCGGGACGCGTCTCGCATCGCGCGGGCTGCGCTCACGGAACGCGGCCGCCGGCCCGGTACATTCCCATTGCCGAGCCCTGTCTCACTGCAGCGCAGGCGATCGAGCTCGGCGCCCTCCTGCGCCATGCCGAGGACGTCATGGCGATGCCGGTGGAGATCGAATGGGCGCTCGATGACGCCGGATTCAAGCTGCTCCAGGCGCGCCCGCTGCACGTGGAAGCTGCGGCGATCCCCGACGAAATCTGGCTTCGCCACCCCGGGCTCAACGGCCATCCGGCCGGGGTTGGCTGGGGCTCGGGACGCGCGTGTGTGGTCAATTGCGAATGCGAGCTCTCTCGCGTCGGACCCGGCGACATTCTGGTGACCAAGGTCGCGGGTCCTTCGCTCAGCCAGGTACTGCCGCGCGTCGCCGGCGTCGTGGCGGAGCTCGGCGGCAGCACGTCGCACCTCGCTTCGCTCGCCCGCGAGCGCGGCATTCCGGCGGTGCTCGGCGTGCTCGACGCCACTCAGCGCATCCCCGACGGCGTGCAGGTTGCGGTCGACGGCGTCGCCGGAGTCGTGCGCTGGATGCGTTGATGCGCTCATGCGTCCGCGAGTATTCATCACCCAACCGATAGCGCGGTCAGCGATCGAGCGCCTCCAGAGCGTCGCCGACGTGGATTGGAATCGCGACAATCAGCACATCGTGACCAAGGACGAGCTTACCGCCGCGGTTCGCCAGCACGACATCCTGTACTGTCTGCTTCCGGACCGCGTCGACGCCGAGGTGATCGCAGCCAATCCATCGTTGCGCATGCTCGCCACGATGAAGATCACGCCGTCCGACATCGACGTCGCTGCGGCGACCGCGCGACGCATACCCGTGACGGTGATCCCGCCGGTCGTGACCGAGGCGACCGCCGATCTGCACTTCGCGCTGTTGCTCGCCGTCGCGCGCCGCGTGGTCGAGGGAGATCGGCTCCTCCGCTCCGGCATCTTCCCGGGAGCGCAGTCGATGCGCCTGGAAGGAGCTTCCGTTTCGGGCAAGACGATCGGGCTCATCGGCGGCGGCGGGCGCATCGGGCGGGCGGTGGCGCGGCGCGCGCGCGGCTTCTCCATGCGAACGCTCTACTGGGGGCCGCGGCGAATCCCCGAGGTCGACGAGCGCGAGCTCGGCCTCGTCTACGTTCCGTTGGATCAGTTGCTCGCCGAATCCGATTTCGTCTCGGTGCACGCCCCGCTCAAGCCGGAAACTCGGCACCTCATCGGCGAGCGCGAGCTCGAACTCATGAAGCCGAGCGCCTTTCTGGTCAACACGTCACGAGGTCCCATCGTCGACGAGCAGTCGCTGGTTTGCGCGCTGACGGAGCGGCGCATCGCCGGCGCCGGGCTCGACGTCTACGAGCGCGAGCCGCAGGTCGAGCGAGCGCTGCTGACCATGACCAATGTCGTGCTCACCCCGCACCTGGGCAGCGCGGTCGCCGAGTTGCGAGAGGCGATGGCGCACGTGGTCGTCGACAACATCGTCGCGGTCATCGAGGGGCGGCACCCGCCCAACTGCTGGAACCCGGAGATCTACGCCTAGATCGGAGTGAAAGCTCGTTCACATCGAGGAGGACATGCCATGAGAGCTCTTCATCACGCTGCCACGTGCGCCCTGCTTGCCTTCGCGGCCGGATCCGCCGGCATCGCAGTCGCCCAGCAGCTTCCAGTGGTCGACGTCGTGATCGGCAACAACTTCGGCCACCTGCCGATGTTCGTAGGCGTCGAAAAGGGATTCTTCAAGAAGCACGGGGTGGACGTCCGTCTCAAGGTGGTCAACACCGGCACCGACATGGTCAACGCTATGCAGAAGCGCGAAGTGCAGATCGGCGACATGAGCGTCACCACGTTTCTCAAGGCGCGCCACGGCGGCGACCCTTTCCGCGTCATCGGCATCATCCAGAGCGACGCGACGCGATCGAACGCCGACGAGCCTCTGGCGATCGTCGCGCGCAAGGAATCGGGGATTCGCCCGGGCAACATCGAGGACCTGAAGGGCAAGCGCGTGGGCGTCGCCCAGGCGCAGACCTCGGACGAATACCTGAAGATGGTGCTCGCCCGCCGCGGCATGAAATACGAGGACGTCACGATCGTGAACATCATGGCGCCGCCGGCGCTGGCCCCGGCGTTGAAGGAAGGCAAGGTCGACGCGATCGTTTCCTGGGAGCCTTTCAACACGGTCGTTCTGGACCAGGTGCCTGAGTCGTACACCGTGATTCGCGGCGGCGGCTATCTGTCGTACATCATGATTGCGACCACGCACGAGCCGACGCTGGCGGCGAGCCCGCAGGTGATCCGCAATTTCGTCGCCGGGCTGGCAGAGGCCTCGCAGTACACACGCCAGCATCGCGACGAGGCGGTCGAGATCTTCGCCAAGTGGGTGCCGGGCATCGACGTGCAAGTCGGCAAGAAGGCGATACAGCACATCAGCTACGATCCGCGCGTTTCCAAGCCGGTGCTGCAAGCTTTCGAAGCGGCCGAGGACGACGTGCTGAAGAACACGGTCAAGGGCGGCCAGCGGCTGAGCATTCCCGACCAGTTTGCGACGTCGTATCTGGCCGAAGTCGAAAAGGCGTACCCGGAATATTTCAGCGACCTGCCGGCGCTGCCGCGCTGACAGGAGTCACACATGCCTGAGCGACCAACCTACCCCCTCGCCCCGCCTGCGGGGAGAGGGCTGGGGTGAGGGGCGATTCATCGTGGCGAGCAAAGCGAAGGTCGTCCTGACCGACTACGTCTGGGAGTCCCTGGACGTGGAGCGGAAGACGCTGGAGGGACTCGCCGATCTGGTTCCGCTTCAGACCAAGAAACCCGACGAGTTCGTCGAGCAGGCGGCCGACTGCGATGCGCTGCTCAACACCTACGCCGGGCCGATCACGGCAGAGGTGATGGCGCGCATGCCGAAATGCCGGATCATCGCCCGCTACGGCATCGGCGTGGACACCATCGACCTCGAAGCGGCCACGCGAGCGGGCATCATCGTCACCAACAACCCGACCTACTGCCTCGACGAGGTGGCGGAGCACACCATGGCGCTGGTGCTGGCGTGCGCGCGCAAGGTCGCGCTCTACGACAGATTGGTGCGCTCGGTTCGCTGGGAAGTGCCCCCGGGCAAGCCGATGTTCCGGCTCTCGGGCAGGACCCTGGGGCTCGCGGGCTTCGGGAACATCGCGCGGCGGGTCGCTGTGCGGGCGAGCGCATTCGGCATGCGCATTCTGTTCGCCGATCCGTTCGTCGCAGAAGGCGAGTTCGCCGTTCCCGGCAAGAAAGTGGCGCTGGACGAGCTACTCAGCGAGGCCGACTTCGTGTCCCTGCATCCTCCGTTGACGCCGCAGACGCGAAGAATGATCAACGACGCGGCGCTCTCGCGCATGAAGCCGACCGCGTTCCTGATCAACTGCTCGCGCGGCCCGGTGGTGGACACCGATGCGCTGGTGCGCGCGCTCGACGCCAAGACGATCGCCGGCTGCGCGCTCGATACGATCGATCCCGAGCCCCTCCCCGACCCTCACCCGCTGCGCGGACGCGACAACGTCATCATCACTCCCCACGTTGCGTGGTACAGCGAACAGGCGCTGGGCGGGCTTCAGGCAGGAGCGCCAAGCGAAGTGCGCCGCGTGCTCATGGGCGAGTGGCCGGTCAACGTCGTAAACCGCGAGGTGAAGGCGAGAAATCGCGCGGGGCTTTGAAACCTGCGCAGACTGCTCTTGATCCGGCAATGCTCGCGCGGAGCCCGAGTGAAGCTCCGTTCATCTGCCACGACGGCAGGCGCAGCGAGGCTGCCCCGGTCTTCCCGTTGCATTGTTGACAGGAATTCAATGCCTCATTCGGATTGTCGGCCTTTATTACCGCAGTCGGAACATGGATCATGCTCTCTGTGACGAACGACTTTTCCTTCTCTGACTCATCGCAGGAGGCAGCATGCAAAAGCGCATGCTAGGCAAGAGCGGTCTGAAGGTTTCGGCTATCGGGCTGGGGTGCATGGGCTTGAGCTTCGGCCTCGGCCCAGCGGTGGACAAGCAGACCGGGATTTCACTGATCCGGTCGGCCTTCGACCGCGGAGTCACTTTTTTCGACACTGCGGAGGTCTACGGGCCATACACCAACGAAGAGCTGGTGGGCGAGGCGCTCGCCCCGGTGCGCGACCAAGTGGTCATCGCCACCAAGTTCGGCTTCGGGATCGATCCGTTGACAGGCAAGCAGCAGGGCCTGAACAGCCGGCCCGAGCACATCAAGGAGGTGGCCGAAGCGTCGCTGAAGCGGCTGAAGACCGACGTGATCGACTTGTTCTACCAGCATCGGGTCGACCCCGATGTGCCGATCGAGGATGTCGCCGGTGCTGTGAAGGAATTGATCCGCGAAGGCAAGGTGCGGCATTTCGGTCTCTCAGAGCCCGGGGTGCAGACGGTCCGACGCGCGCACGCGGTCCAGCCGCTGACCGCGGTCCAGAGCGAATACTCGATCTGGTGGAGGGAGCCGGAAGAGGAGGTACTGCCGACGCTCGACGAACTTGGCATTGGCTTCGTATCCTTCAGCCCCCTGGGCAAGGGTTTTCTCACCGGAGCGATCAACGAGAACACCAAATTCGACAGCAGTGACTTCCGCAATGTCGTTCCGCGGTTCACGGCGGAAGCGCGCAAGGCGAACCAGGGTCTTGTGGATCGGGTGGGTGAAATAGCGGCCCGGAAAAAGGTGACTGCGGCGCAGATCGCGCTCGCTTGGCTGCTGGCTCAGAAGCCGTGGATCGTCCCCATACCCGGCACCACGAAGTTGCACCGGCTGGAAGAGAACATCGGAGCGGCGACCGTCGAGCTCACCACCAGGGATCTTCGTGAAATCGACGACATGCTTTCGAGGATTCCGGTGCAGGGCGCGCGCTATCCTGAGCACCTGCAGCGGCTGGTGGGGCGCTGAGCAAACCTGTCCCAAACCATGGACAGGGACAGCAGCATCGACTGA
>Ga0187778_10000480_pt1 | contig 28421 bp, 18 predicted proteins | sample 1015_Q2_SP5_20_M_FD_132418 | JGI IMG/M metagenome (GOLD analysis project Ga0187778, IMG submission 132418) | Tropical peat soil microbial communities from peatlands in Department of Meta, Colombia - 1015_Q2_SP5_20_MG | ecosystem: Environmental > Terrestrial > Soil > Wetlands > Peat | place... | reverse complement strand
TGCATGCTCTGCGTCCGGAAGGCATCCCTGGGGTCAGCCCTCGCCCGACGGACGATCACCCGACGGGCCTGGGTCTCATCTATGGTGCCGGTGTAGCGCAGATTTGGCGCCAGTAATGTTTCCGGCGACCAGCGCGATCTTGAAGACGTCAAGAACTATGGAGGGCAAGCGAGTGGTAAGATTTTCTCGAGAAATTTGAGTGGAAGTTCACTGGTAATTATCTGCCGCAGAAGTCGGAGTACCTCAAGGAAACCGGATTAGAGAAGGTCTTCAATGTAAAAAATGCTTGGTTCGCTCTCGACGAGTTGGCTGCAGGACATTCGCCGTGGTTTAGAGGAACAGCAAGATGACCCATCGCGTGTCGCGAAGAGCGTTTCTTGGTACCGCGAGCGGTGCCGCGCTCATGCTGAAGACGGATCCTCTCGCCAGCGCGATACCGGACCATGCTGCTGAGCGACTTGCACCCTCCGCAGCGCGTATAGTCGATACCCACGTGCACTTTGATGAAAAGAATCCCAATTTCGTTTCTGATCTCTTGAAGCTCTCCGACCGTTTGAATTTCACTGCTTGCGTGCTCACGCCATTCGCTAATCGTCAAGTTGTCGCCGATACCGCCAGGCAGCATCCGCGTCAGATCATTCCGTTCGGCTTCGTTGATCTTGACGCACCCGACGTGCTCCAACAGGTTGAGGAGCTCCACGCCATGGGTTATCGCGGGCTCGGCGAGCTCGAGTTTGTCAAGAAGCCCTACAATGATCCCTCTTATTTTCCGGTCTACGAATTGGCGAATCGCTACGGCTGGATTGTCCTGTTTCACACCGGCATCGTCCTGCGCAAAAAGTTCGACGAGCCGGAGGATGTAGCCTCTAGCCGCATGCGCCCCATCCATCTCGAGGAAATCGCGCGGCGCTTTCCGAAGATCATCGTCATTGGCGCGCACTGCGGCAACCCCGAATACGAGTGGGCCGCGGAAATCGCCCGCTGGAATCCCAATGTCTTTTTCGACCTCAGCGGTTCGACCTTGACCAAAATGCACAGCCGCCTCGCCGATTTCCAGAAAATCTTATGGTGGTCCAGCACGGATTGGCATAGCGCGGAGTGGACCGTAAAGACCCCCAACAACGATCCCAGCGCGTTCATCAAAATCGTGTTTGGCTCAGATACCAACTTGAACGAGATCGAGTCGGTTGTGCGTCAATATCAGGCAATGTTCGAGGCGTGCGATGTTCCGCAGGGCACCCGCAAGATGATTATGGGAGGAACCCTAAGCGAATTGCTCGGCCTGCCTGACTAAGGGGGAGGTTCGACAGGAACAGGTCGGCAGCCGCTTGAGAAACTCGCCATGCTGGCGGTCGGCCTTGAATTGCGGCATTGGATGGAGCATCTAGCTCCGCAGCTCGATGTAGTGCAAGAAGCAGTGTTCACGAAGAAGGCTCCGAAGTACCCACAACTGACCCAAGAAGCGAAGTAGCTGTTGTCCGCATCGGATTGTATCCTGCTTGGATCGGCAACGGACGGTGTCAAACTTTAGAGCGCGTTCAACCAAATTCTGCACGTTGGCAATAGAGGCATCCTATGGCTACTTCGCGGCGTACTTTCTTAGGACTAACCGTCAGCACGGCTGCGTTGACGATGGTTCGCCATCTGGCTGACGCAGTCGTTCTGTCTGATCAAAGTGCAACTTCGCCTCCAACGGCTCCCGCGGTCGTCCGCGTACACGCGGCGCCGGCCCAAGTCGTGAACTCCTTTGATCCCGATAAGAGCTTCGGCACATCGATGGACATTCAGTCACGCGAGTCGATCAATAAGATCTACACACCCGAAAATATAAACGTTTGCTTGTCTGCGGGCTGGGGACCGATCAGCTATCGCCTGCACACGCCGGAAACCATCGATTATTGGCATTGGAATCCCAACGGCCGCTGGAGCGACGAAGCGAACCAACGCGGATACTTCGTGGGCAGCCCGGAATTGGGCGAGCCCATTCGCGATTCATTTGGCTACAGTCTCCCCCACCGCGGCTGCACGCACGATGACGGCAGCGACCATGGCTATTCTCGCCTCACGGATGGCAATCCTGACACTTTCTGGAAGAGCAACCCTTACTTGACCAAAGCATTCACCCACGAAGACGACTCTTTGCATCCCCAATGGATCGTCATTGACCTGGGCAAATACTATGACGTGAACGCGATCCGCATCGACTGGTGCGAACCGAGTGCTTGCGAGTACGAGGTGCAGTATTGGGTCGGAGCCGATCCCATGAACTGGGAAGAGCCGGCCATGGACGCTACGGGCCAGGGCGGCGACTACCTTCCTGTCGCCGATCAGGCTCTGGGCAACTGGCTTCGTTTCCCCCACGGTGTTGTTCACCAGGGCAAAGGGGGAAGGGTAACGCTAAGACTTGCGGACAATCTGATTTCAACGCGTTGGGTTCGCGTCGTGATGACGCAATCGTCCAATCAGCCCGGGCCGCACGGAAACGATGACTTGCGGCACCGAGTGGGATACGCGATCTATGAAGTCTACGTGGGCAGATTGGAGGCTGGTGGTAAGTTTGCGGATTTCGTGAGACACGCGCCGGGCCGGCAACAGACTGTTACGTATTGCTCTTCTACCGACCCATGGCACACCGCCGAAACCCTGAGTCCGCACGGAGACCAGACCGGCTGGGACCTCTTTTTCACCAGCGGCATCACCAACGGTCTACCCGCGCTGATAACCGTTCCTCTGATTTACAGCGTTCCCGAAGACGCCGCCGCTATGGTCGCTTATCTGAAAAAGCGGGCGTATCCCGTCAGTTGGGTCGAAATGGACGAAGAAGCCGATGGGCAGTACTACATGCCTGAGGACTACGCCGCACTCTATATTCAATTTGCCGACGCAATTCACAAGGTCGATCCCACCCTTAAGTTGGGCGGACCCGTGTTCCAGGGCATTAACCAGGACGTCTCAGTCTGGCCCGATGCGCGCGGACGCAAGTCTTGGTTCGGCCGCTTTTACGATTATCTGAAATCGCACAATCATCACCGGGACTTGTCGTTCGTTTCTTTTGAGATTTATCCTTACGACGCCTGCACCATGAAATGGGAGGATTTGTACCGTTGCCGCGAGCTGACGCAGAAGACTCTGCAGGCCTTTCGCGATGACGGTTTGCCTGCCGCAATTCCGCTCATGAACACCGAAAGCAATCTCTGCGGTTCGCTTTCGGTCTACATGTCCGACATTTTTTCCGCCCTATGGCTTGCCGACAATGTCGGCAGTTTCTTCGCCGAGGGCGGCACGCTTTACATTCATTCGCCCATCGAACCCAGCGTCATCGAGCATGGCTGCCAAGGCTGGGCAATCTGGGGCAACGCCCTTTGGGACCGCGATGCAAAGATCATTTGCTATACCGCTTTCTACTACGCCAGCCGGATGATCAATGACGAGTGGGTGAAGCATCGTAGCGGCACGCATCACCTCTATTCCGTCGATGTCGGAATCGAAGACCCCGCCGGGAATGCGCTTGTCACGAGCTATGCTGTGCGACGCCCAGATGGCCAGTGGGCCTTGCTGCTCATCAACAAAGATAGAGAGAATGCCCATCCCGTGCGAATCACCTTTGAAAGCAGTGGCGAGACCGGACATTTTTCCGGCACAATTCGCATCACCACATTTGGCAGCGAACAATACGTATGGCAGGGCGCGGACGCCACCGCCCGCGCCGATCCAAACCTGCCGCCTGTGGTTTCGTCAATCGACGCCTCTGCACAAACTGTGTTCACGCTGCCCAAAGCGTCCATCAACGTTTTGCGCGGCGAAGTGGCAGGCCTCACGGCCTAGGAGGGCCTCATCGCAATGAAAACTTCCCAAGGTCCTAGGTACAAGTATTTCGTCGGATGCCGATGAGGTTGCTGGTAGATTTTCTCGTAGCGACCGGAGGGGCACTGCTTACCTGGTGTTAACTTGGCTGTCCCGACGCCTCGTAAGCGGCGGTGCTGCCTCAGATCGCTTCAAGAATTGAGTTAGCCGCAAACAACGCACACAGCGTCACGCCAAACCAGCCGCTGACTCCACAACAGCAGCAATGCGTCCGATACGATGTACGATGCAGCTGGCCGGGTGCACATTCAGATCCGCTGAATGTGCCGCCTCAAATCGCAAAGCACATTGCGAACCTGAGGACGGCCTTTCTCAGCAGGGGCTAGGCTCCTTGGGCACTGTGCTCGGCGATAGAAGCCGGAACCGCCCGGGCTCGCGCCCATTCGCGGAGTGCTGCAATCTCTTCGGCGCGTGTCCTGGACAGCGGCACGGTTGCCTGGAGCGCCTGCAGCAAGTACTGCGTACTGACTTGCTGCTTAGCGGAATACGCCACATACAAGGCAGCCTGAACGGCCGCCTCGATCTCTGCGCCGGAATAGCCGGTTGCGGCTTTCGCGACGGCATCCACGTTGAACTCTTCGGGATTGCGCTTTCGCTTCGAGAGTTGGATCGCGACGATCTGGGCCCGCTCCGCCTGGTTCGGCAAATCCACAAAGAACAGTTCGTCGAATCGGCCTTTCCGGATCAATTCCGGCGGCAGGGCAGTCACGTTATTGCAGGTGGCCGCGACAAACACAGGCGTGGCGCGATCCTGCATCCATGACAAGAATGCCGCCAGCAACCGGGACGAGACGCCTGCATCTGCAGAGGCGGAATCCGGCCCGCTGCCGGCAAATACCTTCTCGAGTTCGTCAATCCAGAGGACACATGGGGCAAGTCCTTCCGCCACTTTAAAGACTTTCTGAATCCGTTTTTCGGTCTCGCCAATGTATTTGTCGTAGATGGCTGCGGTATCGAACTTCACCAGAGGCAATTTCCATTCACCGGCCACTGCCCGCGCACATAAACTCTTCCCGCAACCCTGCACTCCCAGAATGATGATGCCTTTAGGCGGATCTAGTCCGAAGGCTCGCGCCCGGTCTTCCCAGCAGCCCTGCCGATGCGCCAACCAGCGTTTCAGGTTCTCCAATCCACCTACCGTAGCCATGGTGGAGGAGTCTTGGACGAAATCCAGCATCTCTGAGCGCCGCAGCTGATCTTGTTTTGCTTTGAGCACGTCGGTTACGGTTTCAGGGCAAAGCGCATACCGGGCGACCAGCGCCTGAGAGATAGTCCGCTCCGCCTCTTCTTCGGTAAGGCCACGCAGGTTTTCGGTCATGGCGTCGAGGCCGCCAGCGTCGAGTTTTCTTTGCAGTGTATGAACCTTCGAAACTCGTACGAGTGTTTCGTCAATGATCTGGCGCAAACGCTGACGATCCGGCAACGGCAACTCGAAAAATTCCACCAAGCTTGCCAGTTCGGGAGGAACGGTGAACTTGGGAGCAGTAATGATTACGGTGCGACGATTAGTTGAGAACTTCTGGCCGACGTCACGGAGGCGGCGAACGACCACCGGGTCGTCCATGTGGCGATGGAAGTCTTTCAAAATGAAAGCTGCCTCGAGCGTAAGCCCTTCCAGGTTTCCCAGCATCTGCGCGGGATCACGGCTGTTGTAGAGGGCCTTGGCGTCCTCCGCAGGTTCGTAGGGGCCGCCGGAAATTCCGGCTGTGACCAGGGCGGTTTCCACGGCGGGTTGGCCGCAACGAACCAATCCGCTTGCAATGCTCCATTCAAATGTGGCCAGGTTGAGCGCGGAGCAGGCGATTCGCACCATTCGCACCGCTCGCGGCTCCTCAATCGTTTCCATCACGACAATAGGGGTGGAGGAGTCGATTAGGACCTTCAGACGCTCGAGGGCATCGGCCATATGCAGGAGTTATTCCCGTAGGATAGAGCATTCGATACCCACCGGAACATCTTCCAGAGAAAACCAAGGTAACGAACCAGCATGGCCAATCATTTCTCCGCGACGTGGTGAACAATCCCGGTAGACACACACCTCAACGAACTTCTGCTGCGGGAGAGATCACGGTTTAAGAACTCTGGATCGGCCTATCGGGTTCGAATCCCTGAGGGCAGCCAGGCTTTGTGCAGTATTCATGCGGTGTTGCGCCGTGATCCGTCCTCAGCCGTGTCGGCACGCAGTTTTCTCGACGTCCGCAGATTCCTCATTTTCTCTGTCCGTTCACTTCGGCCACAACCTCGGGGCAGTTCTCGGGCATTTCCCGGCCAAAGCAGCTTTTCGGCGTGTAAGGGGCTGAGTGGGCCCGGTGACGACTCCGACTCGCCGCTTGAGGAGTGGTCCTATGGCCCTGAAATATGAGGACTTCGGGCGCAGCTTGGGGCAACTCTCGGGTATCATTTACCGGTAGAATCAACTAATTCGGGGTAGCCCGCAGACCCTCAGCAGCCTTTGGCCATCAAGCAGCGATTTTGTTGGCATACCAACACGGGTGGGTGTTGCGGTTCTCAGGAGGCTGCAGAAGCTGCGAGTCAGGGATCTCTGCTTTTGACGGTTGACGCAATATAAGGAAGTGCCCCTTTAGGAGTAGGTTTGAGCAGCGACCTCAATGCCTACAGCGAAGGAGCACCTAATGGATAGCAAGAAGTCTATCGGTATGGATGTTCACAAGGAAGCGATCTCGATTGCAGTTCTGAATGCTTCGGGCTGGTAATGGAATCGCTAATCAGGTTTGTGATGCGCCCAGCAGAATAAGAGATGCGAGGTGGAGTAAGCCAATAAGAGTTGAAATTACGGCGGGTGGCGAAATCTTTGCTGCCGTGGCTGATACCAGACTGGCGAGACGGTTGTTGCGCTGATGGGTCTCGTTTGGAGTTGCTCATGGAAGATCGCATCCGGTTCATTGAGCATCAAGGTAAGAAGATCTTGTTCGTGGACTGTTCGCACTGCTCCCCTGAGGAGTTGGAGAAGATCGCGCGCCTGGTTCCCACCTACGTCACCGAACAGCCTAAGGACTCGGTACTTCTGTTAGCCGATCTTACGGAAGCAAAGTTTGACCGCAACGCGTTTGAACAGATTAAACAAGGTTTGGTTTATGACCGTCCTCACCTAAAGCGGTCCGCCTGGTACGGAACAGACACCATGCCGGATGTCTTCTACAAACACCTCAAGAACTTCTCCCAGCGCGATCTGCCGACGTTCAAAACACGGGAAGAGGCGTTGGACTGGCTCGTGAAGGAGTAATCCTGGTCTCCAAGTAAGAATCCCCTGAGCGAACTCGTCTGCAGGTTCATAAACGCACTGAAGACCGCAACTCCTCAGGGCCTGTCATCGGGAGGTGTTGCCGTCGCGGTGCCTCTGGACATCGACTCCGAGTTGCCCGGCCTTCTTGTAGAAATGGCTCCGCTCCAGCCCCAGGGCCTTGGCGACGTTCGTGATGTGGTAATTATGCCGTCTCAGTTCGGCCATGATGGTTTCGCGCTCGAAGCTCTGCACGCGCTCGGCCAAAGGGCCAGAGCGAGTCTCCATCGCATCCACCTTCACATCCGAGGGTAATGCCGATCGCACGGTGTCGGCGGTCACTTCATCGGCGGTCGAGAGCAACAGCAATCGCTCGACAACGTTGCGCAATTCGCGGATGTTGCCTGGCCATGAATAGGCGCTCAGCAATTGAATGGCTTCCGCGCTGAAAGGGATCATCTTCCAGTTATTTTGGGCACAGATAAGGCCAGCGAAATGCGCGACCAGGAGCGGGATGTCCTCGCGCCGCTCGCGCAAGGGTGGCAAGGTAAGGGGAAACACGTACACGCGATGAAATAAGTCCTGGCGAAACCTACCTTCGCGCACCAAGGCCTCGAGATTACGGTGTGTCGCCACGAGCACCCGGACATTCACGGCAATCGGCTGGTCGCCCCCAATGCGCTCGATTTCGCCTTCCTCCAACACTCGCAGGAGCTTGGCCTGCATGGGGAGGGGCATGTCTCCGATTTCATCGAGAAAAATAGTGCCGCCTTCGGCCTGCTCGAACTTGCCGAGGTGGCGACCGGCAGCCCCTGTGAAGGAGCCCTTCTCGTGACCAAACAGCTCCGACTCGATCAATTCCGCCGGAACGGCAGCACAGTTCAAGGTGACAAAAGGCCCCGCCGCTCGCGCGCTCCGCTCGTGCAGGGTACGGGCTATCAGTTCTTTACCGGTGCCGGTTTCGCCGAGAATGCAGACCCTGGACTCGCTCGCCGCCACCCGTTCGACCTGCGCCATGATTTTTCGCATGAGCTCGCCGCTCCAGACGGTCTGGTGCTTGCCAAGACTTTGTTTGAGAGTACGGTTCTCCGATTCCAGGCGCTGAAGCTTGAGCGCATTTTCAACCGTGAGCAGCAGGCGATCGGTGGAGATAGGCTTCTCCAGAAAATCGAGCGCTCCCAGACGCGTCGCGCGAACCGCCATTTCGATGTGGGCCTGCCCGGACATCATCACGACCGGCGTGGTTAGCTGTTGTGCCTTGAGATCTTCCAGGAAATGGAGACCGTCTTTCCCGGGCATCACAACGTCAGAAAAAATGAGGTCGAAACTCTGAGCCTTGGCGAGCTCGATGGCTTTCGCGGCGTTGTCAGAAACAGTGACCTCGTGACCGGCAAGGCGGAACGCACGGGAGAGCGAGGCCAAAGTGTTGGCCTCGTCGTCCACGATCAGCAGGTTGGCCTTTTGTGACATTCGCGCCGCCCCACTCCTTCAGACCTACGGCTACCTGCATCAGCCAGCTTGGAGCTTATCAGCATTGCGCGGCAGTTCGATGGAAAAAGTCGTGCCATCCCCCGATTGGCTCTGCACCGTGATCTTGCCTCCATGATCGCTTACGACCGACTGCACGAACGCCAGTCCGAGTCCGGTGCCATGCTGTTTGGTGGTGAAATAAGGAGTGAAAAGGCGGTCGCGTTCTTCCTCTGTCAACCCAGGTCCGGTGTCGGAAACCGCCACATACGTGCGATCCCCTTCCTGGCGTGTACGCAGGGTTAAGGTACCTCCATCGGGCATTGCATCGATGGCATTCAAGATCAAATTTGAAAGCGTCCGATGCAGGAGCTCCGGGTCAGCGGCGATCGGCTCAAGAGACGGGGCCAATTCCAGTCTACCTTGAATCGGAGGACGTCCGGGTGCGGTCAACTGCGAGTGAAACAGGCGGGCGCAGTCCTCGACAACTTCATTCATTTGTACTCGCCGGAACTGCGGTTGCGGCATCTTCGAAAACTCGCTGAAGCGCGAGGTGATGGTTCTAAGGTTGGCAATCTCCGTGAGTAAGGTGGATGAACTCTCGCGAAAGATTTCATCGAACTGGTCCGCGCTTTGCCCGCGGGCTCGCATCAGATTCTCGACCGTCAGTTGCAGCGGGAAAAGCGGATTTTTCAACTCGTGGGCCAGGCGGCGGGCCAGTTCGCGCCAGGCAGCCACCCGCTCGGCTTGCACGAGACGCTCTCTTTGGTCGAGCAGCTGGCGGGTCATTTGATTGAAGGACTGCGCCAGCCCTTGCAATTCATCGCTAGAGCTGACGGAGACTTGCGTGTTCCAATTTCCAGCCGCAACCTCCCGCGCAGCCTGGGCGAGCTGCTCCACAGGCCGCGTCACCCGAGATGCCATCCACCCGCTGAGTAGAATGGCTAGCCCAATCCCTACGCCGCCCGACAGGAGGGCTGCCGAGCGGATATGCTGCTGAAGCTCAACGTACGGCCGGCGGGAACTTCCCACCAACAAGATTCCCAGAACTTGGTGATCGACGCTCATGAGCGGAATGGCATCCACGATCTCATCATCCGCGGCTTGGGACGACCAATGCACCAGCCTGGTGCTCTCGCTCCTCTGTTGCTGAACCTGCTGGACGACCGGGGCCAGCAGTTCGGCATGCTCCACGCCCGTTGGGGCAATGAGGAATTGTGGAGAGAAGCTGCGGGCCAAGTTCTGGTAGAAGAAAGCTCGCATGCCGGCGGGAGGATCAAGACCCGCGAGGAAGTCTTTATCGAGCCTGCGACCTCCGATCACGTAAAGGGAAGAATCGCCCGTGGACGCCTGCCTGACCGCGGTCAGCGCCAGGGCGCTTCCCGCCGGCAGTTGTTCCTGCCTGAGAAACGCCTCTACCGGCGCCAGGGTGATGGGGAAGCCTTCTTGGTAGCCAAACTTTGCCGGCCATTGCGCGGAGGAGAGGATGGTCCCCTTGTGGTCAACCAGTTCAAGAAAGTCCAGTTGCTGGTTATCAGCGAGAGTTCTGGCTTCGTTCAGATATGCGCCATAATCTGGAGGGCCGTGACTTAAACTGGCGGCCATGCGAATCGCCGCTTCGCTCTTGGCCACAGCTTCGACACGTCGCCCAACCTCCTGCCCCCGGCGATCAAACTCACGGCGAAATTGCGCCACCAATACGGTGGTACGCTGCTCGTCAGTCGTTCGGAACTCGCGGCGTACCACGGCGGAAATGATCCAAGCTAAAGCAGCCACACAGGGAAGAACCGTCAATGCCCATGCGAGCAGGAGCTTTCGCCGAAGTTTCATGGCCTCCCCGCGGCCAGCCAGACGTCTGCCAGGGGCCAAGTCCCATCGCGGGCGCCTTCCCAGTTCCGTAGGCTCTTAGACACCGCCCAAGCAGCTCGCAGGTGCAGCAACGGGATTACGCGCTGCGATTGCAGGATCGCGTTTTCAGCATGATAAAGACCGTCGATCGAGTTGCTGAGGAACTTGGGCGGAGGAAGTCCCAGGGATCGGGTGATCTGCACCAAGCCAACGTGGGGATCGAGTGACACAATGGGAACGCGTATCAGCCGAATGTCGGGAGTGTTCTGATTGGTGAGCTGGAGGCGAAGTCCTGCGTCGCTCGCGTTGAGGATGGTACGCTCTGCGAGCACGCGCAACAGTGGATCACTGCCATCGAAGCCGAGACTCCAAAGCGTGGTTTGTGGTACTTCTGCTCTTAGCTGCTGTGCGCGCGTAAGATTGGCGCTCCCCTGAAACAAGAAGCCATAGCCTGTCAGCCAGTCCGGCAGCAGGCCACCGGCGGGCTCACCGCTGCCCTGCAGGATGACCCGATTCAACAGATTGCGATCGATGCTAAGAGCGAGAGCCTGACGCTGTTTCGCATCCTCCGGTGATTGAATGTCGCGGGCAAAAAGCAATGTCACCAGTTCTACTGGCTGCGAACTCCATACTTGGCGAGTCTGGGTAGGGGGCAGGGCTTGCTCGGCCGGAATCTCCACCAATTGCGACTGGCCCAGGTCGTACGAGATCGTCTCATCGCGGATGCTCTTGCCCATTTCGATCTCGACCGAATCAAGAAAAGGACGCCTGCCCCAGTAATCGTCGCGCGCGGTCACCACAAGCTTCTTTCCCGGGTCCCACTGGCTGACCACGAATGGACCGGTGCCAAGGGCTCTGGTCCTGTCCAATTTTGCGATGCTGTTACGTGGCAGGGCCAATTCTGATGGCAAATCTGGTGACGCAGCCTCCAGCTGAAGGACGACAGCAGTTTCCCTCGGCAGCACTTTCCAACCGGGGTTTGCCCGGCGCAAAGAGGCCGCCACAACTTCCGGCGTGATGGGCGTAGCATCAGAAAAGGTAATTCCCGGGCGTAAGATAAATTGCCAGCGTTGATTGCCGGGATCGGCTTGCCAGGAGGTGGCCAGCGCCGGTTGCCGCTCTCCCCGATCGTTCACCGTAACCAGAGTATCGAAAAGCAGAGCCAAGACGTTGCGCGCGGCGAGCGTATCTCGCTGATCGTTGCCTGCCGGGTCCAGTGAACTTACGGCACTTCCCATTTGAACGTGCAGAGTTCCCCCGTAATGCGGGCGGATGGTAGCCGCCGCCGCTGCAGCCATCACGACACTAAGGCAAACAATCGATGGCAAGCTGGTAAGCTTCATAATGACCCGTTCCGGAAGCATGCGAAACCGCGATCACGGTGGTGGAGTCGGAGGCGGCCCACAAAGCCGTGATGTGGCCGTCGAATTTGGCCGGGGAACTGACCGGGATAGGCTCACGATCGGGAATCTCGAACGCCTTTACCTGGTCGGTCGGCTCTTGCTCATTCGACGTCGCTAGAATTTGCCAGCCAGGACCGCAACGACTCCGCACGCTGGCAATGTCACTACCCCAACTTGGCTGCGTAAGTGCTTGATCGGTCATGCCGTCGAACAAGTGGAGACGACCGTCGACACCGGCGAGCGCCCACAGGGTGTACTTGTCTCGCGGCAAGGGTGCGGCTGAGTAAAACGGCGGAGCCGTGGTGTTCTTCTGGATTCCGGGTGAGAGCGCTCCGGTGAAGAAATTTCTGGTGGCGGAGAAGAAGGCGCTAAGCTCACTCTGGCTTCCGGTCAAGGGCCAAGGATCGTCCGAGTCGTCACAGACCACAGCCAGAGGTGCGGAGACGGTACTACGGCAATAAACACCCGGCAAGTACGCATCGAAGAGGTGATCCTTAGAAAGCATCAGCCGCCCTCGCAGATCGCGAGGCCAAGGACGAACATGGGCAAGGGAAAGGGATTGCTCCTGCTGCCATTGGCCGTTTTGTAATCGAAGCAGGACGATGCGTTCGGATTCGAGCACAATCATATTCGGTGGATTGCTATGAACTAGGGCAAGGTCGAGAATCTGGTTTTCGTCACTCCATAGAAGTGACGGTCGGATGATCAGCGGTGTGGACGAGCGCTCCGCCGCCCCTCCGGGCCGACCTGCCACCGCCACCATGGCCACCACCGGTTGGCTTGTTCCCTGACGGATCTCGGCCACCCAGAGATAATTGTGTGGATTTTCTGACAGCCAGATTTGAACGGTTGCGGCCGCTTGATCGGAAGCTACCGGCTGCACGCCGAAGGAAGCGAGTTCGCGGAGCAGCTGGTTCCGAATTTCCTCAGCGTCTGCCGCCGTCAGGGACGAACGGTTGACTACGGTCACGCCGACCGTGCCAGGACCGGTAATGGCGGCAATATTTTGGGCCAATTGACTGGCAGGAGCTTGCCAATCGCCTGCAGCAGCCATGCCTGCGAGGAATAACAGCAGCACGGGCCAACCGGCTGCCCGCGAAAACTCAACGGAAATCGGCATCGGTGGATTGCGCGCATTATAAACCGGAGGAGAGATAGCGGGCATGGATCGGCATTCCCGCCGAACATCATCCTCGAGAAGCGAGGCTCCGTAGGTTCTTCGATTGGCTGCCATCTTGTGTATCGTTTCGAGCATCTTCGAGGCTGAATGCCGCATCCCCATGACTTGGATCAGAATTCCTGGGTTACTTCGTTGCGGCATCCTCGGCCTGGCTGCTGCGATTTGCCATATTCATACTGTGCAGCACGTCATTAGCGAAGAAGAATTTACCATCCGCAGGCACCATCATGATCTGCAACTTGTCGGATAGCCGCTCGGCGACAATCTTGTTGATGAGCAGGGGATTTTGCTTCAGAATCACGCCTTCCTTCTCCATGCGTTCGGCATCGGCGGCCGCGGTCACGCGAATGCGATCAGCTTCGGCCGTGGCCAGGAGCTTGCGGCGCTCCGTCTCGGCTTTGCTGTCGATCACCTTCGCTTCCGCCTCGGCTTCGGCATTCTGAATGGTCGCCTGCTTGCGCGCTTCGGCTTCGAGCTTGGATTGCTCGATTTGCTTCTGCTTCAAAGGCAGCGTGTACTGCATGGCATCGGCTTCCGCTTTGGCTTGCAAGACCCGCACCTGAGCTTGCCCTTCGGCCTGCTTTACCTGTTGGGCCTTGGTAGCCTCGGCTTCCAGTTCCGAGATTCTCACCTGTTTCTGCTGAATTTCAGTTTGCACGCCCATCTGGTCGTTCTCTTGTTCCTTGAGCAGAAGATTTTCGAGGCCTTTGGCATATTCCGGTGGTAGTTGAATGTCGCGCAACATGACCTCCTTCACGATGATCCCATCGGCCGCAAGTTTCTGGGTAATGGCGTCAGAAGCTTTCTTGCGAACCTCTTCACGCTTCGTAGCGAACACATCGCGGACTGTGTAGTTGGGCACCAGTTCGCGCCACGCACTGGCCACCACCGCCGGCACGATTTCTCGTTCGACGGGTAAGGGCAAGTTGCTCTGAATATGGTCGAGGCGCTTGGGATCGAGGCGGTAGCGTACGGTGATCGATAAGCCCAGCGTCAGTCCTTCTCTTGCTTGGACGTTCAGCGGCGTGAACATCTTTGCCTGTCCGTTGCTGCCGTCTTCGAGCGAGCCGGTGGTGAACAACTGATCGCGCGTGTCAAATAGCGCGACACTCTCCGCGAATGGGATTATGAAATGCGCCCCGGGATAAAAAGTACCGGGAAGAGTGCCGCGGGTTTGGCTGACCACAACGCCGGCCATGCCGCTGGGTACGACTAAGATGCTGAGCGCCAGCAAGATGGGTCCCCATGCGAGCAACGCCAGAGCCACCGAGGGTCGCCAGCGCACTGAAGGAGGTGGCGGGAGAGTTTCTGGCGTTCCCGTCACCGAGGTGACCGTATATTCCCATCTGCGACGCAGGTCGTAGATGAGAATTCCTGCGGCACTGGCAATCATCGCCAGGCCGCTTCCCAGCAGAAGATATCTCAGAAACAGCATACCTACCTCCTTGCGGTCTCCGTGTTCCTGCCCAGGCTTGACTTCGCTGCCTGCCGGGCAAACAACGGACAGAAAACTTTGCCGAAAATCAGTTCTTCCAGCAACAGGCCGATCGCGAGCGAAAGGGTCGCTCCCCCAACGACTGTGATCAGATTGATAAAGGTCTCCATAGCCTTTCTCCCGGTGTCATCGTGCACCTGCCTTCGAGGAAGGGCACGCGGAAGGCCAAAACCAAAGCGACTTGAATCGGGGCACTTAACCAGTTCGGAGCCAAGCGAAATCGTGGGTCGGCGACGACAGTGTGGGCCCGCAGACACGAAGCCAACGAAGGCTTAACCACTAAGTTACCCGCCATCAACAACGAATCTTCGGCACCGCTCGTGCCCACCCTCTTGGCAGCTGCAATCAGCAGCAGGAGGTGACACATGAAAAAACTCGATTGCTCTAACTTTGTAGGAAAGGTAAAGGATGCCGCACCAAGCACGAATTTCCTCGGCAAACCGCTAGTAGCTGTGCTCTGCAGTTTGCTGCTTGCTTCTTTGCTCGCAGGATGTTCTCAGAAGCACAGCAAGTCGGCTGGCAGTGAAACTCAAACTTCCACCAACCAGATGACGTTGAATCCGCCGCCCGTGCCCAACCCGACGGCCTCGGCGTTGCCTGCGGCGACCACCCCCGAACCAAAGAAGGTCGTGAAGAAAAGACCATCCACCGTGACGTACAGTGATCAAACGTCCGGTGTTTCTTTCCGTTATCCGCGGAAATCCACGCTGAAAAGCGGAGATGACATCGATACGGCTTCCGTGCCGATGGACTTTGTACAGCCGGGCGGCGTAACCACGGTCTCGGTTGAGCTGCCAAGGAGCCTGTATCCAGATACCGATCTCACCTCGGCATTCTTCCGGGTCGACGTGAACAGGGGCCTGACGGAGAACGAATGCGGTCAATTCACCTTGCCCCTATCCCTCGGCTCTGACAAGGACCCAGTCCAACCTTCGAAAGTCGGGCTGGGCGCATTGGAGATGCAGGAAGTGGAGAACATCTCGGGCGAGGAGATGAAGCGTGCGGACACGAAGTACTATCACCTCTTCCAGAACGGCGCATGCTATGAATTTGTACTTGGCCTTTCTATGGAGAGTGATGGTGCGGGCGAGAAGACTGCAACGGTCGACTTAGACAAGGTGTTCCAGCGTCTTGAAACGATCCTGGCGACGGTGAAGATCAAGCCGGAAGCCACTCCGCAGGTGGCAGCGGGTGCCGTGGCCACTCCCACGGCGCACGATGAAGTCGTCAAGTAAGCAACGGGAACAGGGCCACGTCCTTATCTCAGGCGTGGCCCGGATTCACCTGCGGTATCATCCACCAAAACTGCCGATCGATGCTTAAGCTCCCAACCTACTCCTCTCAGTTCCTGCCCTTGCCCAAGAGCTCTTCGCTGGCTCGGTCCCTGATTAGCGCCATGAAGGTGCGACCGTCTCAAGCGATGCTTGCCGTCCGAATCGATCGCCATGTGGGGCAAGTGAAGACGCGTGCCGTCGCCTTGCCCGGCACCGTCCCTTTCCTCGCGTGGGGCGTCGGGGGGGCAGTGTCCGAATTCGCGACCGCGCGTCCAGAAACGGACAGAGCGGACGGTGCATTTTGCGTTAAGTAATTGATACTGTGATGCTTAGTGTTGGCAAGCGTAGTGCTGTAACCGCGGTGGTTAAGGGGGGGCATGTCTTTCCTTCGTGATCTGAGAATTGCGGTCTACTCGCTAATTCGTACCCCGGGGCTTGCGATCGCGGTGATTCTCACGTTGGCGCTCGGCATCGGCGCCAATGCTGCTATTTTCACGCTGGTGCGCGGCGTGCTACTCAAGCCTCTGGTCAACCGCGACGAGGACCGGCTGATCTACATCCGGCAGAGCGCCCCCGGCCTGCGCGACGAAAACTCCACGTTTTCCGTTCCTGAGATCCAGGATCTGCGCGCCAATGTGAAAACCCTGAGCGCCTTCGGCGACTTCTCCATCATCGGGTTCACCATGATCGGGCTGGGTGAGCCTCGTGAAGTCAAGGCGGGTGTTGCCGGCGGCTCGTATTTCGATGTGATGGGACTGCATCCCGTGCTCGGCCGCCTCATCGGACCTCAAGACGACGGTCCCAACGCTGCCGGTGTTGTCGTTCTCACTTATCGTTTCTGGACGACTGCTTTTCAGAAGGATCCTTCCGTCATTGGGAAAACGGTTCGCCTGGGTAGCCTGGGCGATCGCTCTGCGACCGTCATCGGCGTACTCGAGCCCTGTGTCCCCTATCCCGAGGACACCGAGATTATCGCCAACGTGGTTACCAGCCCGCACCATCTCTCGGCCACCATGGTCACCGGTCGCGTGCATCGCATGACTGAGCTTTTTGGGCGCCTCGCTCCGGGGGCGACGCTCGAGCAAGCCCGTGCCGAGTTGCGCTCCGTCTATGCCGCAATGCAGAAGGAGCACGCCGACGCTTATCCCTATCGCGCCGACTACCGCATCGACGCGAAGCTTTTCCGCGACCAGATCACCTCCGGCGCGCGCACGGTTCTGCTTGTTCTTCTGGCTGCCTCCGCGCTCGTCTTCGTTATCGCATGCTGCAATGTCGCCAACCTGATTCTCGCGCGCACGGTTCGCCGCGAAGGCGAACTTGCGGTGCGTGCGGCGCTCGGAGCTACGACCGGTGCGCTGCGCCGCATGCTCTTGGCCGAAAGCCTTCTGCTCTGCGGCGCCGGCGCCGCCATCGGTGTGGTGAGCGCGCAGCCGATGGTAGCCGTACTGGCCCGCTACGCTTCGCGTTTCTCCGTCCGCGCGCTCGATTTCAAGGTTGATTCGAGCTTGCTCTGGGTAGGAGTGGCCCTGGCCATCGTGGCCGCGGTAATTTTGGCGTTTGTCCCCCGCTTGCCCTCGCCGGGCTCCCATGGACTAGGCCTGTCGGCGGGTAGCGTCCGGGTAACCGGCAGCACGAGCCGCCGCCAGAGAGTCTTTGCGGTGACACAAATCGCCGCCTCATTCATCTTGTTAGCCGGGGCCAGCATGTTGATCACCACGCTTATCGCGTTGCAAAGGACCGAGACGGGTCTCGACATGCGCCACGTCCTCGCCATTAACGTTCCTCCTATGACCTACGGTAAGACGGATCAGCAAGTAGTCGACTTCTACAAGGAGGCGATCCGGCGAATTGATGCGCTCCCGGGCGTGATCCAGACAGCATTTGGCCGTGTGGTTCCCTGGCGCGAGGGTGATTTTGGTCCCGGACTCCAGTTCTCCGCTGACGGCCAGGTGCATGTTGCCGGCGAAGATCCTCGGGCGCAGTTGCGCGTGATCTCTCCCGGATTCTTTGCTGCGCTCGGCGTCCCCATCATCACCGGCCGTGACTTCAACGATCTCGACGCGCAAGCTCAAGAACCCGTTGTTGTCGTCAGCGAAACTCTCGCACGGCGCATTTTCCCCAATCAGGATCCGATCAATCGGCATGTGTATTGGACGGATCCGGTGCTCCAATTCGTCCCTGGGATTAGTGCCGCGCCGCATCGCATCATCGGTGTCACCGCCGATATTGACGACGAACACGTTGTTCCGGAACCTACTCTGACCGTCTATAGTGTCTTGGGCGAAGGGCCCCTCTATGGCGGTCGCCTTTTCATCCATACCAGTGCGAACCCTTATTCGTTGATCACGCCGGTCACGCGCCTTCTTCGCGGGATGTCCGCCGATCAGCCCATTGAGCACGCGGCCACTCTTGAAGATGTTCGCGCCGAAGTACTCGCGCCCGACCGTTTGAACTCGCTGGTGTTTGGCGTGTTCGCCGCAATCGCGCTGTCGATCGCGGTGGTTGGTGTTGCCAGCGTGCTGGCATTTTCGGTGAGCGCGCGGACACGCGAATTCGGCATCCGGCTTGCCTTGGGATCGCAGCCGCGGAGTCTCCTGAGAGGCGTGCTCACCGAGGGAGCAGTGATGGCTGCGGCAGGGGTCCTTGCAGGCGCCGCGTCCGGGTTCGCCCTGGCCCGTTTAGCAGGACGGTATTTCCTGGACGTGCAGATGCCGGGCGCAATTCCTGTGTCCATCTCCGCGCTCGTACTGATGTCGGTCGCAGTTGTCGCGTCGGGGCTGCCGGCGGCACGCGCTGCGCGGATCGATGTCACGCAAGCGCTGCGCTCCGAGTGAGGGTACGCCACGTGGTTCAGGTCTGGTCCTTGGCAAACGATCAAGTTTAGGCGGTCGCAATCTAGTAATCCCCACCGCAGTCGGCTAATTTAACGTCCAGGAATGTTTGGAAGCGTCGGCCCATTCGCCTTCCTGGCCGGCGTGGATGAGTCTATTGTTATCATTGGCCCTGCTACCGGCAGTTCGACCCAGGTGCAGCAGCTAGCTCAGCCATCCATAGACAAGATCAACCAGCTGCGTGGGGGCAGGAAGACTTAGTCTTGGTGCCAAAAGGCGACCAAGGAACGAAGGAAGGGTTCGAGGAGGATGGGATTGGCGAGCTACATTGGCGCAATTGATCAAGGCACCACCAGCACCCGCTTCATGGTGTTTGATCGTGGCGGACGGACGGTGGCATTCGCGCAGAAAGAACATGAGCAGATTTACCCCAATCCCGGCTGGGTGGAACACAATCCGGAAGAGATTTGGCGGCGTACCCGCGAAGTGATTGCCGACGCGACGGCGAAGGGCAACATCCGCCCCGGCGACCTGGCCGCCATCGGTATTACCAATCAGCGCGAGACAACTGTGATATGGAATCGCCGGACTGGCAAGTCGGTTGCGAATGCCCTCGTGTGGCAGGACACGCGGGTGGCGGACTACGTCACCGAGTTGGCGAAATCCGGCGGCCAGGATCGTTTTCGTGACAAGACGGGACTGCCGCTCACTACGTATTTCAGCGGTTTGAAGATCCGCTGGATTCTCGAACATGTGAAGGGTGTGCGTGAATTGGCGGAGGCTGGGGACGTTCTGTTCGGCAACATCGATACTTTTCTGGTCTGGCACCTGACGGGAGGTGCGAAAGGCGGTATTCACATCACCGATGTTACCAATGCTAGCCGCACGCAATTGATGGATCTCAAGACTCTGGGTTGGGACCGGGAGATTCTCGATGCGTTCGGCATTCCCCAAGCCATGCTACCGCGCATCCATTCGAGCAGCGAAGTCTATGCTCAAGCCAAAATCCCTGAATTGAACGATGTCGCCATCGCCGGAATCCTCGGAGACCAGCAAGCGGCGCTGGTGGGACAGACCTGCTTCCGTCCCGGAGAGGCCAAGAATACCTACGGCACGGGATGTTTCCTGTTGATGAATACAGGCGAGCGTGCGTTCAGTTCGAGCTACGGACTGCTGACAACGCTGGCTTACAAGCTGGGTGACCGCCCCGCACAATACGCGCTCGAAGGCAGCATTGCCATCACGGGGGCGCTCGTGCAATGGGTTCGCGACAACCTTGGCCTGATTCAGAAGAGCTCTGAGATCGAAACCCTAGCAAGGTCGGTACCTGACAACGGTGGTGTGTATTTCGTGCCTGCCTTCTCTGGCTTGTACGCGCCCTATTGGAAAGATAATGCCAGGGGTGTGATTGTGGGCCTCACACGCTATGCCAACAAAGGCCACCTTGCCCGCTCTGTGCTGGAAGCAACGGCCTTTCAAACCCTCGATGTCGTCGAAGCCATGCAGAACGATACCAACATCAAGCTCGACGTATTGCGTACGGACGGCGGCATGGTCGACGACGAACTGCTGATGCAATTTCAGGCCGACATTCTGAATCTGTCGGTGGTCCGTCCGGTTACACGGGACGCCACAACTGCCTTGGGCGCGGCCTACGCAGCCGGCTTGGCGACCGGTTATTTTCGAGATTTGGATGACCTGCGTTCCAACTGGGCCGTCGATCGTATATGGAGACCGAACCTGGGCGAGGCCCGGCGGCGCGAGATGTACTGCCTTTGGAAGCGGGCAGTGAGTAAGTCGCTCGATTGGGTGGACTAGTTCAGCGAAAGGCGCGAAGGAAGAAGGGTTCATGAGGTCTGAGAGGTGGTTTGCTGAGTTCCTAGGTGCCGCTCGTATTAATCTTATTGGGCGACGATGTGGCAGGTGCGTTCGCAGTTATGACTTGCAGTCAGGGATGTCCACAGCAAAGCCATTTCGAGGTCAGGCTGCGACCGGAACCCTAACGTGCCGCGCAATTGGTGTTCCAGGAGAAAGCTAAGAGATGATGATCGCTACCCGCTCAGCCTTCATCCCACTGGCGCTGTTCTTCGCGCTCAGTGGAGTTGCTCGCGCCGATCGTTCCTCAACCGACGGCGTCGCTGACTACGTTCGCTCGGAGATGCTGCGGCAGCACGTACCCGGATTGTCTTTGCTGGTGGTGCGGGATGGAAAGATCATTCGGTCGGAGGGCTACGGCCTGGCCAACGTGGAACTCCAGGTTCCGGTCAAGCCCGAGACCGTATTTCAGTCAGGGTCGGTGGGGAAACAATTCACCGCGACGGCGGTGATGATGCTAGTCGAGGAAGGGAAGATAGGCCTCGACGACCCGGTGACGAAATACCTGAAGGATGCTCCCGCAACCTGGCAGCAAGTCACCATTCGCGAACTGCTCAGCCACACGGCAGGATTCACCGATTATCCCAAGACCTTCGATTTCCGCAAAGATTACACCGAATCCCAGATGCTCAAGATTGTCGAAGGTATCCCTCTGGCATTCCCACCCGGCACGAAGTGGAGCTACAGCAATCTGGGATACCTGACGCTGGGCATCATCATTCATCGGGTCACGGGGGAGTTCTACGGCGATTTCCTGCAACAGAGAATCTTTCAGCCGCTGGGGATGAGCACCACGAGAATCATCAGCGAGGCCGACATCATTCCCAACCGCGCTGCGGGTTACCGGCTGGTAAAAGGAGAATTGAAGAACCAGGAGTGGGTCTCACCTGTGGTGAACACCACCGCCGACGGCTCGCTCTATTTCTCAATTTTGGACCTGGCCAAGTGGGATGCAGCTTTGTACACACAAGACCTTCTGAAGCGCTCCAGCCTCGATCAGATGTGGACCGTGGCCAAACTCAAAAATGGTCAGCCGAACCCGGATCATTATGGTTTCGGCTGGTTCATTGAGTCCAAGGACGGTCACCGCTTGATCAGTCATGACGGAGCGTGGCAGGGTTTCGAGACCAATATTTCCCGCTACGTGAATGACAAGCTGACGGTTGTTGTGCTGACCAACCTGGACGCCGCTGAGCCCGCGGCATTTGCCAACCACGTGGCGAAGATCTATCTGGATTCGAAATGACCAGCCCGTGGTCCAATCGTTTCGAACCTGACCCTGGGTCTACGAAGACCGTGTGATTTCGACTACCACTGCTCGCGTGCGCTTAATATCCAAGAACACTACTTCGCCAAGCGATTGTACTTCTTTAGGATGAGCTGCAGCTGTTCGTGCGGTAACGCTACCACGGTCCGACCGTCGATTCCGGTCATAGTCTTGGCGGCAATCATTGCATTGATGACGGCTTCTTCGGTGGCCTGAACCGTTGCCAGAAACAAAGGATTCATGCGGTCGTTCGGCAGCATGGTGATCTGGCGCACTCCTTTGAATCCGGCGGCTTTGGGATTGGCCGTAGAGAATGCGATGAAGATATCCCCGGATCCGTTCCCGGAGTAACTCCCATCCCGCGCCAGCCCGAGGGACACACGCCTTGCTAGTCGTTTGAGTTGGGTGGGAATCAGCGGCGCGTCGGTGGCCACCACCACAATGATCGAGCCTACATCGTCGTCCCAAACTGACTTACCTGCAATCTCGCGTCCGACAGGCACTCCGGCGACCCGCAATTGATCCCGTTGTCCGTAGTTGCATTGCACCAGGACACCCACGGTGTATCCTCCGTACTTCGAGTTGAGCAGGCGAGAAGAGGTTCCGATTCCCCCCTTGAATTCATTGCAGATCATGCCGGTTCCACCCCCAACATTGCCTTCCTCAACCGCTCCTCCCTGGGCGGTATCGAGAGCGTGGAACACATCTTCTGGCTTGACATGAAATCCGTTGATGTCGTTTAAGTAGCCGTCCCAGGTCTCCGCCACGACCGGCAGAGACCATGAATAGCCACTCTCATCCGGCCCACCGTGCTTCAAGCGCCACGCGATGACAGCATCACGGGCCGTGCCTACGCTGTGCGTGTTGGTGATCACCACCGGGCCTTCCAAGAAACCTGATTCTTCAATCCAGGTTGTGCCCGTCATCTCTCCGTTGCCGTTTTCGCTGAACCATGCGGCGAAGACTGGATTCCTTGCATCCTTGCCGCGAGGAAACACGGCCGTGACTCCGGTGCGAATCGGACCCACGCCGACTTTCAACGGCCCGTCACCCGAAATCAGAGTCGTGTGCCCGACTTCGACTCCGGCGACATCGGTAATGGCGTTGAAGGGTCCGGCGGTTCCGTCGAATGGTATTCCCAAATCGCGGGCGCGAACGTTGGTTTGAGAACGGCCGATTCCGGTTGCGCAGAAAACCAATACCACAACGCTACCCAGCGCTGTCCGTAAGAGACGAACCGTCGAATTTGTCATAATCCTTCCTCGGGAACCTATCGGGCGACATGCCAAGCAAAAACCGAGCGGCGCCGGATAGGCAGCTTGCTGCGCTCCCAACCTAGCCGAGTCACACACAATTGTCGACCGCAGCCATGCGAACCTGCTGAGAGAGTGCTTCGCGGCGAGGCCATCTTCGAACAGAAATGAGGGAACACAACCGATCTGCTTTTGTGGCTTGCACAGGGTAGAAGCTAGGCAACGACGCTCATAAAAACACGACGCTCATAAAAACCTTGACAGTTAGGGTGTTGTCAACCTAAGTTTTCACACATCGTAAAAGCGCGTAGACACCGCATATCGGGGGCGTTATGGGCAAGCTACGAAGAGGGATCCTCGCACTCGCGCTCGTCGCATCGTTCACTATCCTAGGCTGGAGCCAAACCGCAACCACTTCGTTGCGCGGCACCATTTCCGATCCACAGGGTGCGGTGGTTCAAGGAGCGGCTGCCACGCTTGCGAATCCGGCTACCGGGGTTTCGAGGACCAGCAAAACCGACGAGCACGGTTTTTACGAGTTCCTACAATTGCCTCCCGGCACTTATACGCTCACGATCACCAAGCCTGGGTTTGCCATTCTCAGGGCGGAAGACATGCATCTGGCGGTCGGCGTGCCTGCAACCTCCAACCTCACCTTGCGGGTGCAGGCAGAAACGAGCACGGTTGAGGTCACAAGTACAACCGCGCAGGTGAATACGGAAAATGCGACGCTCGGAAACGCCTTTGGCGCAGCTCAGATTGAATCGCTTCCCTTTGAAGGACGGGATCCAACGCAAATTCTCAGCCTGCAACCAGGGGTGACGTATGTCGGCACGAATGTGGATCAGAACCAAGACAGCCGGGGCGGATCGGTAAACGGAGCGCGCAGTGACCAGACTAATCTCACGGTAGACGGCATCGACGACAACGATCAGGTCAAAGGCTACGCTTTCCAGGGAGCGTTGCGCTCCACCTTGGATTCCTTGCAGGAATTCCGGGTGACGACGAGCAACGCAAATGCTGACGAGGGCCGTTCCTCGGGAGCGCAAGTCGATCTGATTACCAAGAGCGGCACGAACACCTTTCATGGTTCGGCTTACGAATATAACCGCACCAATGTTGGGGAAACCAACGACTGGTTCAACAAACAAGCTCAATTGAATTCCGGGCTCCCCAACCGCCCCGGCCAACTGATTCGAAATACCTTTGGGGCGACATTTGGCGGGCCGATACTCAGGGACCGGATTTTCTTTTTCCTAGCCTACGAGGGGCAGCGGACCAGGGAAAATGCGCAGACGACGCGGGAGGTACCCAGCAACAATCTTCGCCAAGGGATCATGAGTTACAACTGCGCCGGGTCGCCCGGGTGTCCTGCGAGCGGCATTCAAACCCTAAGTCCCGCGGACTTGAAAACTATGGATCCCAACTGTAGGGCGAAGGGAACCTGCCCTCTGGGGAACGGTCCCGATCCCGCCATCATGAGTCTTTTTCAACAGTATCCTTCTCCCAATAGCACCAACGTCGGAGACGGTCTTAATTTTGTGGGTTTTACCTTTCCCGCCCCCACTCCGGGCAGTCTCAACACCTACATCGCGAAGTTCGACTTCAACATCACGCAAAATCATCATGTATTCGTGCGCGGTGGAATGGTGGGAGACAACACCGGTATGGGTCCGCAGTTTCCCGGTCAGCCCCAGAGTCAAGTACAACTGAACAACAGCAAAGGTCTGATCGCCTCTTATACGGCAACCTTTCGTCCTACCCTGATCAACAATTTGCGCTTCGGTTATATCCGGCAGGGGGAAGGCGATATTGGGCAAATATCACAACCCTACATCCTTTTCGGCAATGGACCGGACGCGCTTTACGCCCTGACCAACACGACAAAGTCCAACGTGCCCGTCTACAACATTATCGATGATGTCTCCTGGGTGAAAGGCAAACACACATTGGGGTTCGGGGCCAACCTTCGCATCATCACCAACAACCGCAGCTCAGACAACAACTCCTTTTCCTATGGCAGAATTTACAATCTCTGGATTGCCCCGTACGGCTATATTGCAGGCTCGGGATTGAGCCTTGATCCTGCGGCATTCAATTTTCCAACTGTCAACGGCAACTTCGACACCAGTTACGATTATGCCGTCATGGCGCTGACGGGATTGGTCGACTCTTCCTACTCCAATTACAACATAACCAAGGAGGGAACGGCGCAGGCGGTGGGGACGCCAGCGCTTCGCCACTTCCGCTCCCACGAATTCGAAACCTATGTGCAAGACACTTGGCGAACCACTCCAACCTTAACGTTGACCTTCGGACTGCGCTACACCCTGCTGCAACCACCCTATGAAACCACGGGCACGCAAGTGGCCCCAAGCATTAGCCTCGAACAGTTCTTCCAGCAGCGCAGCGCCTCTATGCTGGCAGGTCAGACCTACAACCCGCTGATCCAGCTCGGACTTTCGGGACCGGCCAATAATGGGCCGCCCTATTGGAGCTGGGACTACGGCAACGTGGCGCCCCGGCTGGCCTTTGCCTGGTCGCCAAAAGCGGAGAGCGGTACCTGGCGACGGCTGCTCGGGGAACCGGGAAAGAGCTCTATCCGAGGTGGCTTTGGCATCTACTACGACCACTTCGGCGAAGGGGTGGTTGACGCCTTCGATCAGCAGGGCTCGTTCGGGCTTACTACCTCCATTCAGAATCCGGTAGGCCAATACAGCGTCGATACCTCGCCTCGGTTCACGGGTCTCTACAACGTCCCACCCCAGCTGATCTTTCCTCCCCCGACGGGACCGTTTCCCAAGACACCTCCCGTAGGTCTTCCCGAGGGTGCGACGATTTACTGGGGCCTCGACGACAAGATGAAAACCCCCTACTCTTATGTTTTCGACTTTTCGATCAGTCGCGAGCTTCCCAAGAGCCTGGTTCTCGAGCTAGCTTATATTGGGCGGCTGGGCCGACGCTTGCTACAAGAAGAAGATCTGGCCATGCCGCTGGATATCGTTGATCCGAAGTCAGGCATGGACTATTTCAAGGCCGCAACCCTGCTGACCAAAGCGTCCGATCAAAACGTCCCCATCCAGAACATAGCCAAGATCCCCTATTGGGAAGACGTTTTTCCCGGTGCAGCGGGTATACCCATCAACACGGCACTGGTCGGTTGCGCTCCTGGAATCTCCAACTTCACCGGGGCTCCTACCGCTACGCAGGCAATGTATAACCTTTACTCATGTTTCCCCAATCACAACTCCACCGCCGCTCTGATCGTGGCCGACGTGCCGGGGCAGGCCGCGCAACTGTTAGGGAATCTCACACCTGGCCCAGGCGGCTGCTACCCCTCCTGCGCGACCCTTCACGGGAAAGTGACGCCCTACGCATTTTTCAACCCGCAATTTACCTCGCTCTATGCCTGGCGAAGCAGTGGCAACAGTTCCTTTAACGGCTTGCAGGTCATGCTGCGACACGGGATGACGCACGGCCTGCAGTGGGATTTCAACTATACGTTTTCGAAGTCCATCGACGTAGGTTCGAATGCGGAACGCATTAATCAGTTCAACGCCTACTATCAGGCCGATCAGATCATCAACTCCTGGTCGCCCAACCAGCTCCGCGCCGTATCCGACTTTGACACCACTCACCAGTTCAATACCAACTGGGTGTATGCGTTGCCGTTTGGTCACGGGCAGCGTTTTGGAAGTTCTTCCGGTGGGTGGATGAACGCCTTGATTGGGGGATGGCAGTTCGCCGGGCTGGCACGCTGGACGAGCGGATTTCCCACTACAGTCGAAACTTTCACTTCCTTCCCTACGAACTGGGAACTGCCGTCAGCCGCAATTCTGATTGCTCCCAAGCCACAAACTGGGGTCTTCTTTGATGCGAGCGGCAACCCCAGCCTGTTCAAGGATCCGGCGGCGGCTCAAAGCGCGTTTCGCTTCTCCTATCCCGGCGAGTCGGGACAGCGTAACGAACTGCGCGGACCTGGCTACTTCGGAATCGACACTGCCGTGAGTAAGTCCTGGCGTATCGTCGAGTCGCAAACCCTGAAGTTTAGCTGGAATGTATACAACCTGACCAATTCCGTTCGTTTCGATGTCGCGCCCTTGCCGCAAACCACCGGGCAGTTGGAGGAACCGGCCTCAAGCTTCGGTTTGTTCAGTAGCACTCTGACCAAATCCAGAGTCATGGAGTTTGCGCTGCGTTACACTTTCTAAGGATTCGCGCTCCTTATTGGCAGGGAAGGGAAGTCCCCAACGAGTCATGAAAGCTGCCGCAGGATCTGCGTTCGACGGTAACGGGAGGACATGGCGGAGACGACGCGCTTGGCGCCGGTCCAAGCTAGACTGGGTCGTGTTCGTCTCGCTCCTGGTTTTCCTAACGATTCCCGTCCCGTCACAATCAACGGTCGTCGATACGATCTTCACCGGCGAGTTTCTCACCCTCGATCCGTCGCATCCAAAGGCTGAAGCGATCGCCGTGTCCGGCGGACGAATTCTTGCGATTGGGTCTCGCTCCGAGGTTGAAGCAGGCGCAACCAAGAACACCCGCAGGATTAAAATCGACGGCTTTGCCCTTCCCGGCTTTGCCGACGCCCATATCCACGTGGCGGGTGTGGGTGAACAGCTGGAGAGGCTGGATCTCCGCGGTTTGACGCAAGCCGAGATTCTAGCGAAGGTCGCGCAGGCCGTTCGTTCCGCTCCGAGCGGTTCGTGGATTATGGGCGGAGGCTGGGATGAGGGTTTCTGGCACCCCTCGGTATTCCCCACGGCCAGTGAACTCGACGCCGTTAGCGGCGATCATCCGGTGGTTCTCAGCCGTATCGATGGGCATTCGACCTGGGTGAACTCGAAGGTGCTGGCTCTGGCCAAGATCACACGCGAAACCCCCGATCCTGATGGGGGACTGATCCGGCGGAATGCCGCCCACGAGCCGACGGGCATGCTGGTTGACCACGCGCAGAGATTAATCCGCGCCGTGATACCCGCCACCACTCCGGCGGAGGAAGAACGTCGGATCCGCATCGCGCTTCAGCAGTTCTCGAGGTGGGGACTGACCAGCGTGCACGACGCTGGGGTCGGCCTGGAGACGATTTCCATCTATAAGGATCTGCTCAAGCGGGGGGAGCTTTCCGTGAGGGTCTACGCGATGGCCAGCGGCGACACCGCGATGAGCCATTACCTCACGAGCGGACCCGAGCCAGACCTTGGCAACGGGATGTTAGCCGTCCGCAGCTTCAAGCTCTATCTCGACGGCGCGCTCGGATCGCGGGGAGCCGAAATGACCGACGCCTACACGGATGCGCCGCAGGAGCATGGTCTGGAATTAATGAAAGACGCGGATCTCGAACAAATCGTGCGAGCAGCGCGTCAGAAGGGATTCCAAGTCAACACCCATGCCATCGGGGACCGCGCGGTTCATCGCGCCCT
>Ga0187778_10000477_pt1 | contig 28496 bp, 29 predicted proteins | sample 1015_Q2_SP5_20_M_FD_132418 | JGI IMG/M metagenome (GOLD analysis project Ga0187778, IMG submission 132418) | Tropical peat soil microbial communities from peatlands in Department of Meta, Colombia - 1015_Q2_SP5_20_MG | ecosystem: Environmental > Terrestrial > Soil > Wetlands > Peat | place... | reverse complement strand
GGCGTAGAAGTGGGCGCTACAGCGCGTCAAAGGAATTTTCATCTTTTGCAGCCACTTGCGGAAGCTCTCAGGCATGAACATGAACTCGCTATCTTCCCTGCCGTCACTGAGCGATTCCATCACGACGGCAAGCTGTGGATGCAGTGGGACAAAATGTTCCATTCGTATCTTATCTTGAGCAGGCTCGACAAACAAAACAGGTTTCTCAAGCTTAAGTGCCTCTCTGAACTGTTCAACCCGCGACTGTTTGATCGTGCTGTAAACGCGTTGACCCGTGTATGCGCCAAACACGGTAATCGCCGTAAACTGCTTCGCACGTTCTTCGTCAATCGACCCGTTCGGCATCTCCCGCTTTATAACTGCCAGCACGTGCTCGATATCGTCTTTTGTGACCACCCGTGCCGTCATTTCTTCTTTGTCTTACGAACCCTTTGGTTTTTCAAGGAACATGTCAAAAGCAAGATAGCGGGGATCGCGTGAGCTTCGCCTGATACTTCAGAGAGCCCTTCGTGAAGTTCAGCACCTTGCTTTGAGCGTAGTAATCGTCGTATTTCTTGAACAAGAACGCTGAAGGTTGTCCAAACTGTTCTTGCTGATCGTCCCCTTTGTGTTTCTAGAAGACTTCACCTGCTTTGATAATCCAGATTGTGGATTTGTAGGCAAGCCCAGCTATTCGCCATGCGAGGAGGCTGTCCACTCCTTCTCCGCGTACTTGAATTCCAACGTAGCAAGCGTCTGCCGTGGCGAATTTACTTCTGTAACCGAAATATCGACTTCCTAAGCTTTATTTATGAATTGGCCTTCCCTAAGCTGTCGAGGCTCCGACTCGGGTTCAAATCCCGACTCGGGCTTTTTTTGTTTTGTGGTTGCCAGCGCCTTCGGTTAGAAAGAGAAGCGATTTTAGGTCGCTGATTGGGATTCGAGAGCTGAAAGGCGAGCTTCGACGCTTTTCGTACTAATCTACGAACGGCTGCTCCCGATCGCTTTGATGCGCGTGCCGCTGCTATCTTCTTACGCAACCTCCGTCACCATTGCCCTCGCCTCCCAACAGCGCAGGTCTGTTTTCTCTCGACGCAGTTAGGACTAACTATGAATGCTGGCGCAGGAGCGCCGCCTTATCGAATGCGTGTTCAGACTCCATCATTTCATTCAGCCGGATGCTAAACCACGGGGTTAGTTCGTGTCGCCATGACGCCAAGTATGCCAGCGGGGATCACGTATGCCCCTTATCCTTCACTTGCTGCTCCGTTTCGACCCGTTCCTTTTCAGGCTCTGTCGTTCCAGCGCGCGGCGTCCTTTTGCCGATTTCGCCTGAAATAATCATCAAGATGATGACCTCAATCAAGCCGACAACGAGCACCATCTCCATTACCTGAAAGTTGGTAGCAAAATTGGCGATGACAACAACAAAGGCAGCCGATATATTACGTAGGCCTGTTCCGATGCCTAGGACGGGTTTGGTATCACGAGCAGGGCCGCCTAAGACGTATCCAATGCCGAATGAAATCAATATGAACACGATAGCGACCCCAATGGCCCCTGTACCAAAAGTGCTCAAGAACGTTTGGAAATTTAGGCCGAGATAGAGCACGATCAACACGATGAGGAAGATGGTCGAAATACGATTGAAGGCGGGTCGCAGTTCATCAGCGATCGCGTCGTTCCATTTCTTAAGCAGTAGCCCGATCGCGAGAGGAACGAGCAAGAGCACTATGAGGGGAGCCGCAATTGACCCGGCGTTCGCCGTTGTACCGGGCAGCAGCAGTGGCAGCACAAGCGGCATGTAGACGACGGTCACAACCATGAGCAGCACCATCAGCCCCACGCCAAAGGCGATATTCGCCTTGCTGAACTGCACGAGTTTAGGCAGAAACGGCCCTCCTGCAGCAGTGCCCACGAGAATCAGGCCAATGGCTAAACTGTGATCGAGCGGGATCAGTGTAACAAGCACATAGGCGACCAGTGGCACTAGGACAAAGTTCGCAAGCAGGGTCTTCCCCACAAGTCGCAGGTTGCGCAGTGGCTGCAGGATCTGCGCGACAGTCAGGCTCAGTCCCATGGCCAGCATGCTGGTGATAACGAAAATCAACACGCTGAGGTTCGCCAGATCTTCAGGAATTGCCATCGGTCACCTCCCGCTCAATCAATAGAGCACACTAGAATCTCCCTTCAGTTTAATATTGTTTTCTTTTTGGTTGCTAGAGCAGGTGAAAGGCCAATGTAATGATTCGTCGCAATCGTCCGCTAATTCACTCTACAAGTGGATGTCTGCCCAGCTCCTCATGTATACGTCATACACATGCTCCGGCAGTGGATGCTTGTAGTGCATCTATTCCACACCAGAGATGGCGCGGGTGAGGATGTACGCCCCGTTTGATTGGTCCCAACAGATGACGTCGCCATGATGCTCGCGAACTTTCACAAATCTGAGGGTTGGAACATCCCGCCGCCCCGCTTTAGCCAGTCTGCTGATCCTTCGCCCACGTTCGGAAGCGGCTAAGCGGAAATGCGAACGTGCCATTTTCGCAGGCAGCATTTCTTTCATCCTACAGTTGCCCTTAGAGATCGTGGCTGGTGTGTTTTTCGTGCGGTTGCTGCAGCTGTCGTTGCTATAGCTCTCGCTGTTTTTGCTATTCGAAAGCAAGAAAGAGGACATCAAAATAAGGGAAGAATTGAGGCCACAAATAAGGAATGACCTAACTATTCCTTCAAAAACCGAGCTCTATAGGGTATGGGGGATAAGAAAAACTCTTGTTAATGATTTGTCGAAAGTTTAAGTCCTCCCATCTTTACATACAGGCTAAGCGAAGCGTGTTGTCCGCTTGACCCGTTTTTGTAGCGTAAAGGCCTTTCACCGTTCAACAATTGAGCAAATTACAGTTGCTCGTTCACCAACAATCTGTATTTTCTTCTCCACATCACCCATAGAGGGTAACATAAAAATAGTCATTATTAACCCTTACACTTTTTGCCACTTTCATACGGCTTCTGGTCGCAACCCAAAAAATCTCACACTTCAAGCCGTACTCGTGCTGTTGATTTGACGGCACGTTTGCATACGCTTCCTGTAGATCCCAGTTATTGAGCCTTTTTTAAAGCACCAAAAACTCCGTTACTCCCAAATTTTTCATGCTCAGTTTGCCCTATCAGGAGCTTTTGTTTTGGCCACAAACACGAAAACCCATTTTCCACGTTAAATTGGCTCACAATGAACGACATTTCTTCACTTGCAGTCGCACGGTCGGCTTATAATGAGAATCGTCATAAATCAGTGATTCTGCCGTTCCATTGCTTCACCCAACGCCTCTAAGGTTTGTGCGCGAGTAGAATGAAGTAACGGGTAGTTGATGAACGCGTGATTACCTGCGTTTCCGCGCGAACTGCGCAGCTCTTTTAGAGGAGATTTCCTACAATGGCTCGGCACCGTCCGCGGTAACAGGCCCCTAATTCGGCTCGCATTGTTTTCACGCTGGAACTATGACAAATCAAATACTTTTTTGCCGTGAGAGACACATTAAGACTGTGGATTCCTTCAATTTAGCGTACAACGGTAGACCGCCGTGGGAAACTGGGCATCCCCAAACGGAGTTCGTACGGTTAGAACAGGCAGGCGGAATTGTAGGATCAGTGCTTGACGTAGGATGTGGTACCGGTGAGAACGCGCTGTATCTCGCTGCCCGTGGCCACGACGTATGGGGAGTCGACTTTGCCTCTGCTTCGATCGAGAAGGCACGCGATAAAGCCGCTGAGCGCCATCAAACGGTCACATTTCTCGTACTAAATGTGTTAAAGCTGCATACCTTAAGGAGGACGTTTGACACGGTCATCGATTCAGGCTTGTTCCACGTTTTGAGTGATGAAGAGCGACCCTTATTTGTCAACAATCTTGCGACCACTGTCCGCCCTGGAGGCACATATTTCATGCTTTGTTGGAGTGAGTTGGAACCAGCAGGAGGATATGGGCCGAGGCGGATTACGCAAGCCGAAATAAAGGATTCCTTTCAGGAGGGATGGCACATTAATTACATAAAACTGGCGGCTTTTGACTCGTGGTTGCGGCCGACCGGACCTCGTGCGTGGCTTTCATCTATTTCGAAATCTGATGTATAGAGTGAGTAACCTCAAATCGCTCCTAGTTGGCTTTGAGAGCCATTATCGTGCCCGCAGCAGAGCAAGAAAAGGACTTATTCACAGAACTTCCGCGTGATGCAGGTCCCTCTGCTAGAGCACTTTAGTACGCGATAGAACTTGAAGTGATCGTCGAAACTACCAATAAGGAGTTCAACGAGCAGGTGCGTTCGCAGGACGGTGGACTCTACGCGACTTTCAGAAGAAGGAGGGCCGAGCATTAGGACAGCGATGCGATCAATACTGCGATAAGCCGACTTTCGGAGGGCCGTGCTTCAATAGCTCCTGTATCCGCTCCTCTGCAGGAACTGCCTGTTTCCAGAGCATCTCAAACGTGGAGGCGAGGTAATCACCGTGCACGGGATCGTCAGTGTAGAGCATCGTCGCTGGCGCATCTGGCTTCAGGTGGCGGACGTTGAGGTTAATCGCACTAATGCAGTATCTCCTATCAAAAACTCCAAAGTACATTCCACGATACCCTTCAAAATGGCGTACGTCGGCGCCGCTGTCCATTTCGTGGCGCACCAGGTTAATAGTAGAATATGTGATGTCAGTGATGCCACGGCATAGCCCTCCCTTTTTGACGATTTCCTGTTGTGATGCAGCCGTGCCAAACGCTTTACCAAACTCCAGTCCTACCTGAGGGGCTACCCACACGTACTCTTTTTCCGTTGACGTAAAGAGGGGCAGGGCTGCGGCCGCGATTTCCTTTAGCGTCTTTAATACCTTAAACGTGCTCACCCCATAAGAGGGTCGGAAGTGCTGTTGTCGTGAGAGTTCCTGAAGTTCCCGTTTTCTCGCCTCCATCTCCCGCAGCTCAGTCTCCCGTTTTTTTAGCGGAGACTCGAGCACGGGCTCAAGCTCAACGGCGGTGTATACAGTCGGCGAGCTGAGAGAGTGCCGGACCATGCCCTTGTTGATGAGACTCTGCAGCGTGCGGTGCATGTCCTTACCGTGGGTGTGCAGCGCCTTGGCCAGCAGTGAGGCGGTCTTGGGGCCGTACTCGAGCAAGTGGAAGTAGCAGTGGGCCTCCTTCTCGGTGAGTCCGAAGCAGAGAAGGTTGGTGATGAAGTCGTCCTCGTTAGCCATACGTCACCTTGCAGTGAAGCGTATAATTCTCGCTTTGGAAGCACATTAAGCTATGGGCGTGACTGCGAGGGGAGGGCTACGCCTTGACAGCTTTTTCACCAACCAATTTCACTAATCCACGTGGCATATTGGACGTATCATTTTCGCACTACCTCCACGCGACTACATAAGCTATGAAGCCTGTTGATTAGTTGTGCTCGCTCGTTTGAATATCAAACGTTCTGATGCCCTCGCAACCGTTGTTGGCGACCTGAGTTCTAGTTGTTCCGATTCGAGAGCTGAGAGTCTTTTTTCCACGGCATCACTAGCGTAGGTTGCGCAAAAGTTGTCATATTCGTCTATTAATATATTGGGCTGCAGCGCGGAACCTCCACCAATCTCAGAATTCTCATACCGCTCGAACAAAATGAGTGTGCTTACTAAGCAAACTCACTGGGTAAGCTTTTTACCGTCGGCACATAATCAACGAACATTATGGAGTTTGAACAATACGTTAAATTTGCCAATGAACACCCTCTCTGCTCTGTCGCAACCGTCGATGGCGATCAGCCCCATGTACGGTCATTCGGCATGTGGTTCGCCGACACGAACGGCTTTTACTTCTCTACTAGTAAGATGAAAGACGTTTATCGCCAGCTCTCGGCGAACCCGAAAGTTGAGTTGTCCTTCTTCGCGCCACCTGAAACCTCGGGAGCACGAGGTTCCGCGGTAGATATAGGAACAGAGATGCGTGTGACCGGCACCGTTGAATTTATAGAAGACCCGGCTATGAGAGATCGTCTTTTCACCGATAGGCCATTTTTACGACCGCTTGTAGACATCGTGGCGATAATGCATGTCAAAGACGGCGAAGCGTAGTTTTGGAAGTGGAACAACAACATGCGCGAATCGGAAATACAGCGGGTGCAGTTTTAGTTTCAGTTATTAGATAATTATGCGCAAACGGTGTTCGAAGAGTAAGACGGAGCTTCGCCAGGCTCCGACGACTCACTTTGCTTATTGAAATACTTCGCTTAGCGTTCCTCGGGGAGACGAAGCTCGTCTTTATCGTGCAGTTGCTCAGTTTTTATAGCGTGTTACTATGCAATATTACAACAAAAGAAATGCACGACCTCAGGGTGAAACTGCAAGCAGTTATTCTGAGCTGGCCTAATGCAACTGCAAAGAGAGTGTACGGGTGCCCGTGTTATAAAAACAGTGATAAGTTATTTGCATTCTTGGTCACCGACGGCGTTGTGCTCACAAAGGTGGAGTGAACGTGACAAAATAACGTTATCAGAAGAGCTTCGTGCTACACCTTCCCAAGAAGGAAACCGAACGATGAAAAATTGGCCACAACTACAACTGGATGAATCAACCGACCTGGAGTAAACAATTTCGTTTATAAGAGATAGCTAACGAGGCCCAAAGGGCGCTGTAGGGGCTACGAAGAAACTGCAAGCGAAATACCTAGGGTGGTAGCTGCATTCTGTAAGCTGATCCTTGATTTTTTTATTGATCGAGTTGGAGCCTCTACACGTCTATGTTGCGGCTGCGCTTAATCCTAGTATATGTGCTGCCCGGCTTTCTTAGACCGCGAATAACGACACTATTTTACGGTTGTTTGATGTGTAGAAGTAATTGATGAACGACGAAAAGACCGGGGAGCGTAAGCGTAAAGGGCCGGACATTGTCACAGGTCGTGAAGCTCTCATACATGAAGTCGAAGGGGCGTGTGGCCAATTAACCAAGCTTAAGGAATTACAACTAAACGAGCCTCTTTTGCATGCGGTGGCTGTGGAAATACGAGCGCATATGGATCACTTAGGGGTGAGCTTACAGGCTTTAACGGAACCTTGTGGCTAATTGCTGCATCTAGAGCGGTTGCACGTCTCATTTACCAAATTAGGGGTAACAAGCGGTGATGAGTCGATTTAGTATACTCCTTATACCCGGATAACTCCCTCTGTAACGTACGATCTTCTAATTCCGTGTGGATCACGAGCATAGCGGCTACAATAGCGCCGGGCACCAGTCCCCACCACGAACCCAAAATTAGCGGAGCTGTCAACACAGAAACAATCCCAGCGGCATATCCGGGGTGTCTCAGAATTCGGTAGGGACCGGATTTATAAACCTGTTGATCTTTTGCACGCATGCTGTGCATTCGAAGCATGAATTTACTGCCATCCAGAGAGACATAATAGTCAGGGATAGTTACAGCTGCGCCTAAAAGGGTTATCCATAAAGGCATGCTTGACCATTCGTAACGCACTGCATCAAGCTCTGAAATGGTCAGGATCAGATACGTTAGGGGCACGTAAAAAACAGCGTACACCTTGTCAAATGGTTTGGTGCCTTCCTTGAGAAATCTACCACGCTTATTAAGCAATCTTGGATTTGTTCTCACTAAGAGAAGTGTGTATACAACTAGATAACTGAAAATAATCCCAAAATGAACCCATCTATTTATCCAATAGAGTGTACCGGCTGAGGCTAATAGCACGGGTAAAGCGAGAATCGTATAAAGAAATTAACGACAACACCCCTTCGATCGTATTGATTTAATTTGGACGTTATAGTGCTTTTAGGTGCTCGGGTGGGCATCATTCCTCTTTGTAAGACTCTAACAACGTCTTCAGTCTATTTGCATTTTATTAAAGCAATAGATGTGCACATTAAGCAAGCGATCAAACCAAACCACGCTTACATCAGCAACTTATCCACAAATTGGTCGGAACCTTCACTGGCCTCGGGCTGCGGCCAGTTTCTTCTATGTAGCACCATTAGCCCACCCATTGCTGCACGTGCCTTATGACTGGCGAGATGCACAAAGGGGAAAAAACAAAGTGTCGGAGCCTCCATCATTCTCGGCCGCTACAATGTTTTATCTAAAGTTTCAGGCATTACTAACCAAAAGGGCTTAAAGAGTATTGAGGCACTAAAAAGTTAAGACAGCACTGAGACAATAAAATGAAAAAAATCTCCTTTAAGCAGTATATAAGGGCATTTGAGGCTTTCTCGCAATATACCGAAGAATATGGGTATCAACTTGAACACTTACTCCAAACTAGCGAACAGCACTTAAAAACGGGATTTTCGGTCCTAGATATAGGAGCAGGCACCGGATTTTTTGTACAGGAGCTTCTGGATGAAATAGAAATAAGTGCTTCCAGTTACACAGCCATAGATCCTTCCAAAGAACACGTTGTACAGATAAAGAAAAATTTCCGGGAACTCCCCCTCGAAATTAGTATTAAAAACGATATTTTCACTCCTAAAACAAGGCTTGGCCAGAAATTTGACCTGATCATTATGTCTCATTCAGTGTACTGGTTTGTACCAGACCCGGAGCCCTACATTTTGAATGCCCGTAAATATCTGGAAAAAAATGGCGTACTGGTGATTTATCTCCAGACACCCTACACTGCTTGTCACTTATTGAATCTCTTATTGGATAACGTGCTCCCGGAAAACCGAGTTCCTAATCATAAAATAAATAGCTGGACCCTGGCGGACATCCTGGATAAAAACAGTATTCATTATGAAAATGCCAGTCTACCAGGGACTTTTAAAGCCGACACCCTCTTTGAAAAAAGAAACCAATGGTTCTTGAAAGAGCTCGTATCCTTTTTCCTCTCGGTTGAATTAGAGTCCCTCGACTCTAAAATATACCGGCACGCTGAGGAGGCCCTCAAAAAGCTGTCCTATAAGCAGGGTGACGACCTTAAACTTAATTTCGAAGTTGGAGCCATAACTACGAGTTAAGATATATTGCGAACAGATAATTCTACGCCCTTACACTGCATATACACGTCATACACGTGCTCGGGCAGCGGGTGCCAGTAGGTACTCCACTCAATCCCTCGCTCACGATGTGTCAGAATGTAGGCCCGAATGGTCTCACTTCACCCTATTACGTCGCCGTGCTGATCTGCAAACCTACGAAGTTCAGACGTCACAAGTGGCTGTTACATCGTGGTGATTGGATCCGCTTTTTCTGCATCCACTTTCGGAAGCTCTCCAACATAAACATGCATCCGTTTCTTCTCTACCATCTCACAGAGTTGCTAGCCCTGATAAACTGCGGATGCAACTGCACATAAGGTTTCATTCTAACCTTGTCTTGGGCTGCTTCAACGTGTAATACAGGCTTTTCAAGCTGCAATGCTTCCCTGCACCGGTCTACCCTCAGTTGTTTATCGTGCTGTACGGTCGTTGACCCGTAAAAGCGCCAAACAGCACTACCACCACGAACTGTCGGGCACGTTCTTCGTTGATCGACCCGTGCAAGAAGTCCTGCTTGATAACTGGCAGCAGGTTTTCAATATCGTTTTTGTGACCACGTGCGCCCTCATTTTCTTCTTGACCTTCCGCACCTCGCTTCTATAAGAACTTGTCAAAGGCGACGTAGCGAGGATCAAGGGTGAGCTTCGCCTAATACTTCGGACAGTCCTTCTGAAGTTCAGCACCTTGCTCTGAGCGTAGTAGTCATCGTACTGCTTGAACAAAAACGCACGAGGCTGATTTAAGCGTACCTTGCTAATCGCTCCTTTGGTGTATTTCCACAGCACTTCAGACGCCTCGATGAGCCAGGCATTTGACTTGTGGGCAAGCCCAGCAGTTTGCCATTCAAGAAAGCTATCAAGTCCCTTTTTGGTGTACTTAAATTTCAAAGCAGCGAGTGTTTGCGGTTGAGAATTTGACTCTGCAACCGAAATATTATCTCCCTGGGTTTTATTTGCTAATCAGCGTTCGCTAAGCGGTTGAAGCTCTGACTAGAGTTCAAATCCCGACTCGGGCGCTCTTTTTTTGGTTTGTGAGTTTGTGTAGCGTGTGCTTCGTGAAATAAGTGACTTAATCCCCCTGATTTCAAATTTGAGATTCTGAAAGCGTTCGTGATAGTGATTCGCGTTCTAACTCATTGACCCGCAATGCAGTGACAGTGCCTAATCGCCCGTTCCTTTGGATCAATCCAGCATTTGTCTAGCGTTGTTATTCTTATTACTGGGTCGAGCCGGGCTCAAAGTATGAGCACTCTTTCTATCGCATAACTTTCGCGGTGCTTTTGCCACAACCATAAACCTGATCATTCACTTGAGTCAACTATGAAACAAGCGTTTCACGGTGAAGTTTACGACACTGCGAATGCAATACTGCTCGCAAGTCACGATCCTCCATCGGGTATCAGAGCGCTGAAAGGGCAACTGGTTCTTGATCTGTACAGGACACCATCTGGATCATATTTCAACTACGAGACCATCGCCTCACTGTTCAGCGAGGAGGAGGGATCTGAGATCGTAGCGATCAGGCCTCAGGAGGCGCTGTCACTTTATAAACGGCTGGCTGATAAGCTGCTGCCGCTTGAGGATGCGTTTCCGCTGTGCTTGATGATCCGTTAGCTGCTTAAACCAACCCTTCTTAAAAAACAGGTTCATCGGTTTTGGGGAGCTGGGCTTGCATGAGATCGCTTGGGTGAAGGATGGCTGGAGCCTCAATAAAGCTCCGCGGCAGTTTTATTCGGGGTGGAGAAGAGTTACTGATATTATGCAGGCATGAACAAACTAAAGTTAGCTGTTATAGATAAAGGCAATATAATCGCAAAGCTTGTGGGCGAGACCGACCGCAAAACGCTAGCAGTCTGGGCTTGTGATTGTGCTGAACGTGCACTGCCTCATTTTGAAAGTAAATACCCGCAGGATAACTGTCCCAGGCTAGCTATTGAGACAGGCCGAGCGCGCGATAACTGGCATGCTTAAAATGGCTGATATACACAAGAGTGCACTTGCAGCTCACGCTGCTGCTCGTGATGTAGAATGATAGCGCAGCTCGCTCAGCTGCCCGTGCAGCGAGTCACGCGTTAGTGACTACACATGTTCCCTCGCATGCCGTCGCTGCTGCCATTTACGCAGCAACCGCTGTCCGCGACGCTGTTGAACCAGCTACCGCCGAGATAGCCGCAGACAGAAAGCTTGTGTGGCAGTTTCAGCATTTACTTGACTTGTCGGAAAGCTAAGCCACGCCAACGATTTTATTGGCTTATAAACCTAATGACTGCACCCTCGCAAACGAATCGCTCGCACTAGATAACTGCCGACGACCAGCACATTCGCGAAGTGAATCAGTTCCGTCGGGGTAATGGGCCAGCCTTCAGATGCCATAATGTACGCCAAGGGCGTGGACGAAGATTACAGCAAGGATCAGAACGACCTTTATGTTGTAAAAGTGGCAGAGTCATTGCACCACTTTCTAACCGCACTGGGAGATTCGCTGGTCCCGCAGCATATCGTAATAACGTCACGTACTGGCGGCTTAGTTTTTTCGTTTCACGTTAACCGAGACGCACAGCTTTTGCAAACGTTGCAATGATGCTTCCACGACCCCCCGCTTCATCTCTCGGGCAGTATAACTACCGCTCCACAGGTACCGTGTATTGTGGAACAGGATGCTGGTGCCATTGACGTCTTTAATCGTACTACATGGTCTTTTTCAAAGACGCAGCGCGAATTGCACCAAGTAATGCATCAAAAGTCCTCTTGTTCCTCCATACTGTGTGGTAAAAAGAGAGCAGCCCCATCGTGATGAATGCTAGAGAAGAATTGGAGTGGGTTTTTGACGAATACAGGAACACCTTTCTTAAGAAGAGCAAACCCTCTTTAAAAAAAACTTAACACAAAAGGGAAAAGTGACTATGGCAAGTGAAAAGGAACGCGGGAGAGAGAAGGTCAACGAGAAACGCTATATTGAGGTGTGAGAAGACGGCCCTTTTAACGTTTCGGGGGTCATTCCTCTGCTCGAGCTCACGGTTGCTAATGACGCCGATGATTAGCTTACAATGACTACGTGAGCAAACGTTATCCGACGGAAACGCATTCGCTATGTCGCTGCGGGCAGTCCAAAGACAGATTTTTTGTCAGTACTCGCGAAGAAGTGCATTTCAGGGGCACAGAGACCGCCAGTTGGGAGCTTATCTTTCTCTCGCCGAAGAGCTAACAGAGCCAGAGCTTATTCTGGATGATGTCAGCGGCCTTTGCTCATACGCGGGCATGTGCAGCCGGGCTGGCGGCATACGCGAGCTGACTTTACATTCAGATTATCCCAAGGCGCGACATATTGCCATCGAAGAAGTGGCGAACTGCAACTCAGGTCGCCTAGTCGCGTTTGATAAAACAATTGGAGAACTCATTGAGCCAGAGTTTGAACCCTCCATCGCAGTTGTGGAGGAGCCGCTAAGAAGATAGATCCGTTCTCTCTGGGTTCGCGGACGTATTCTATAGCAGCAGCGAATGGTACGACTTACGAAATCCGCACTCGCGTCACCCTTTGTCGATGTGGCAGATCTTCGAACAAAACGTTTTGTGACGGCAGCCACGGGGAGATCAAAGAACTTTTTTCGTGCTGAAAGTCACTGGGCGACCGGGTGGTTACCGCTCCTCTTAAAGGCTTTTGTTGAGCGGGCGCAGCGAGGGCGACCAAAGGACGACGAAGGTTCCGTGGACAATCGATGTTAACGCAGCGAGGGCTCAAAGCCTGGAATCCCTACTAGCGTTGCACACGCGGTTACACGTTGCAGCTTCGCATCCTGAAACGGCAGTTTTTGCTACTTAAGGCATGACAGCAATGAAGCTCACGAAATAAACAAGATGAATAAGCGCATTTATGCATGCATATTGAGATCGAGCCATGCAAAGAAAAACGCTCGCGATACTAACAGTCGTAGCGCTCACCATGAGCGCTGTAGCAGCGTATGCGTACACCTCAAGTCTTCCCTCTCAGACACCGCAGCTCAGCTTGGAGCGTAACGCGCTCTTTCAAGCGTCGACGTACAGCGCCCTGCAGACAGGTGACTACAACGGAGACATCACGCTTAAGGATTTACGAGCGCACGGTGATTTTGGCTTAGGCACCTTTGACGCCCTCGATGGTGAAATGGTCTTCTTAAACGGCACATTCTATCAGATCAAATCGGATGGAAACGTCTACCTCCCTAACGATTCGATGAAGAGTCCTCTCGCAGACGTCACGTCATTTAAGTCTGATAGCCAACTGACGCTCGCTTCAAACAGCTCCTTGAACTATTCTGAGCTGCAGCACTACTTAGAAGGACAACTGCCCTCGGAAAACATTTTCTATGCGGTAAAAATAGTAGGGGAGTGCTCCTACCTAAAAGTGCGAAGCCCGCCGAAGCAAACGATGCCTTATCTGTCGCTTTCTGACGCGCTAAAAAACCAATCGATCTTTGAACTGCACAACGTTACGGGAACATTCGTGGGCTTTTTCTCCCCCCAGTACTCCAACGGTATCAGCGCTCCCGGTTGGCACTTTCATTTTATCACTATAGATAAGAAGCGCGGTGGACACGTCTTGGATCTAACGATACGACGCGCCACGATACAAATTGATGATATGACAACCCTCTCTGTGAAACTCCCTCACACTGCTACATTTTATGCACTGAATCTGACGACCAGCAGCTGATTGAACTAATCGGAAAGCCATTCAGAGTTTTTTGCTCTCGCGCAATACACCTGGCAGCTGTAGATTCAATTTTATACCTGCTGTGAAAATAGTACCAGAGAGATCTAAACAGCATGGCAAACATTCTCATAACAGGTTGCAGAGGCGGTATAGGGCTCGATGTGGCTCGCCGGCTCCTCAAGAAAGGACACACAGTGTACGCAACTGTTCACCGCGAGATCTCAATTGATGCCGTGCGAACTGCCTTGCAGTCGTGTGGTGAGAACTTCGTGGTGGACACGCTTGACATAACGGAAGCCCGCGACATCAACAAAGTAGATGACTGGGACATTGACGTCTTAATCAACAATGCAGCGATCGGCGATTCCGGACCTTTGGCGGAAATAGATCTTGAGAGAGTTAAGGCCGTATGTGAGACCAATGTGTTTTCAGCACTAAGGCTGACGCAACGAGTCGTGCCGAAGCTCATCGCAAAGGGTGATGGGAGAGTTATATTTATAGGCTCAATGGCAGGGCTTACTCCCACGCCTTTTTACGCGCCCTACGGGATAACCAAATTCGCACTCGAAAGCGTCGCGTCTTCGTTACGAACGGAATTGCAACCCTTTGGCATCAAAGTCATCATTATCAACCCGGGGGTGTATAAGACAGGCTTCAATGAGCGCTTCATGTCACGGAAATATGAATGGATGGGCGCACAGAGCCTGTACAAAGACCACATGGAATACGTGCGCCGCAAGGGGGAGTGGGTCATGAAGCTCCAGTTACCAAGCACCTGGAGTATAGCACGACAAGTGGTGAAAGCGGTAGAAGCGAGGTGGCCCAAGCGCAGGTACGTTGCTCCCGCATGGGAGTGGGTGTTTCTCCCTCTTTTTCGCTGGTTTGGGTAAGGTGCGCTCTAAATGCGTGCTCCCTTCCTCGTCGCCTTTCGCAATCATCGGAAGTCCCTCAAATTGAGCCTAGGAGCTAACTTCCGGATTATGATTGGCTACACGTAAGTTGACGGGGAAAAATGGCAGCCAAGGCTGTCATCAAAGAATACGTTGGGCCCAGCAATACCACAGAGGGGATGACCCTTCAGCCCGACGTTCTGGCTAGGAGGTGTGCTACGCAGCGTTCTTTGCAAGTGAGCTGTCTTGTATGCGTTTTTTATCGGCGCGTACTTTTCAGTTCAGCGGCTTTTTTTAGAGCCTCAGACGCTCGTAACATTGATAAAGAAGGCGTCACCGATCTATCGCAGTCTTAATTCAAGCTGAGTGATTTTATGTGAACACGATTGAAATATGCTAGCATCCATCCATTTGCAATCGCGGCACGAGCAGGCACCAAATGCTTCGCACATGAAAGACGGAGGAATGGAAGTGAAAGCGAGTACGAAAATACTGATGGTTTTATGTTACATATTGAAAGATTATGATGAAGGAAGGAAATAGCGCCCATGTTTCAGGTAGCAGCAGAAAAGGAGATCCTCGAAGGTAAAGTAACCGACGTATACTTCACTAGAACCCTCCAAATTCTTGAAAGCGAGCAGGTCCAATGCAGGGTCAAAGCTGAGTTTGTAGCGAAAAAATTACCCGAGGATTGGCCCTGGGGAGTCTTGGCCGGGTTAGAAGAGGTTTCTAACGTTTTGACAAGATTACCAGTGAAAGCACGGGCGATGCCCGAAGGAACGGTGTTCTATCGAAACGAACCTGTGCTGGAAATAGAGGGAAGCTATCTAGACTTCTGCCTCTATGAAACTGCGATTTTAGGTCTTCTTTGTCAGGCGACTGGTATTGCTACGAAAGCATCCAGGTTTAAGAAGCTATGTGGGGACCGGCTATTGGTGAGTTTTGGTGCTCGGCGTATGCATCCTGCTCTAGCTCCGATGATAGAAAGAAATGCTTTCATTGGGGGATGTGATGGAGTCTCCGTGATAAAAAGTGGTCAACTTATTGGGAAAGATCCAATGGGTACCGTTCCTCACGCGCTGATACTCTGTATTGGATCCACTGTAGACGCACTGAAGGCTTTTGATAGGACTATGGGACCTGAAATCAATCGAGTGGCCCTAGTTGACACTTTTAACGACGAGAAATTTGAGTGTCTTAATGTCGCCGAAGCCCTTGGCAATAAGCTTTATGCGGTGCGTTTTGACACGCCTTCATCTAGAAGAGGAGATTTTCTATATATCTTGGAAGAATCACGCTGGGAACTGGATTTGAGAGGGTTTGAGCACGTGAAAATGCTTGCTAGTGGAGGATTGGAAGAAAAAGATATTCCCAGACTTAACCTGGTGGCAGATGCCTATGGAATTGGAACTTCCATTAGCAATGCTCCTGTGGTTGATTTTTCAATGGACATTATAGAGGTAAATGGCAGGCCTCGCGCCAAACGAGGCAAATTATCAGGTGCAAAAAGTGTTCTCAGATGTCCTAAATGTCATAAAAATATGGTCGTGCCACTCCATCGCAGTCCTGGAAACTGTGAGTGCGGAGAAGAATATAAAGAGATTCTGTTACCTTTTGTTGAAGACGGTAGGGTTGTAACTGGCGTTCTTAAGCCAGATGAAATTAGAGATTATGTTTTATCGCAGCTTGAAGATAAGGCTCTTTAGGTGCTAATACAATATTTCTACGAACGTTTTGTGGATCCGAACCTCCAGACCTACAACCCCGTGCGAGCTATGAAACGGTGTGCAACTTAAAAAAACGGGTGAAACCCCCGTTAGTTCTGAGTACCGCATAACACAATTTACGCTTGCTCAGGACGCTGATACCAATGGGGTGCTATGTGGGCTCTTCGGTGCGAACCTCCTTCAGGCTCCTGCTGTGGTGCGTTATGCAGTAATGCGCGTGAGCAGTGGCCAATGGGCACCGCAAACACGTGGAGAGAATACAACTCTGCGTCACACAGTGCACTCCACATCTTAAAAGGAGGCGACGATGCGCCAATGAGATCATCGCAGCAGCAGTCGGCAACGAGACAGTATGAACCGACGAAATTGATTTCGTGTCTCCAAAATCGGACATATTTCTCAAAAAGGGAACGGCAATCGTTGCCGTGGCTGTGTTTATACTCCTTGCATCACACCTTCGGTGCCGTTCTCCGTGCAATAATTTGCGCGGCTGAAAAGACGCAGCACAGGCCAGTGGCGACAAAAAGTAAGGTGTTGAGAGGAGAAGAGCAAAGGATTCCCAGTACAAAAGTGATAATCGTTCAGGCCTCCCAAATGTCGTATGCACGACGCCAGAATTTTTCGCACGGCCATATACCCCGCGCGAACAGCAGCTCAAAAGCACCTGCCACGACGACACACGCAGAAGGTGGCACGTTTGCACGTAGCACAGCACCAACGACGAAGAAGAGTTCTGAGAGGCGATCAACTATGCCGTCGAGGTACGGCCCAAACTCGGTTGGCGTGTCTGCTATTCTTGCAAAGCCCGTCGATAGCGTCGCACATACTGCTCACGACAAAGAGCACGAGTCCTGCGTAGAGATGGCTCCAGTGGGCTAAGAGCCCAGAGCCAAATGCAAGGCATGCTCCAAATGCCGTCACCTCGTTCGCGGAGATCCATGCACTCCTGAGTCTCTCAGCGATTAGCTTCAGATACTCGTCTTTCCGCGGCTTAAAACAGTAAAGCAAGCACACGGCGTCTCAGGCATCCGTTAGCTGCTCGCCACAGTTGTGCGCCCTGTCGGTTGCAACAGCCCTATCATCTCTCGCTTCACCGACACTCATAGATATCCTATTTTGTAGCCATCGCGCTAACGTATGACATCAACACGTTATCCCGACACATAACGTTCAGCTTGCTTGTGTCAAAGCCATAACCTGATCGTTCTGTGACTTAATCCTCAAACAGCCGTTTCATAGCGGCCTTAAGTACAACAGCACTCACCTTGCTGGTTGCACGTGACCACCCTCTTCATGCATCTAAGCGTTCAAAGCAAAGCAGAAACAAGGCGCGAGATCGATTCCTTGATCCTAGTTGACGGCGAACGCTCTGCGTACCCCTCAGGGGTTATTTCGGTGCATAGCTCGAGATCATCCAAAAAAGCGGGCTTAAGCGTTCGCGCAACGGCTGTGTCCTACATAAGCACGTTCGTTTCGAAGTTGAGGCCGAAGCTGCGGACATCCCAGTTGGCGCTACCGACAGAGGCTGCGGTTTCATCTGCAACGATGGTCTTTGCGTGTAAGAAGCCGTTATCGTACGAATAGGCTTTCACCCCCGAATCGAGAAGCTGCCCGACGTAGGAGAGGCTTGCCCAGTAGACAAACGGATGATCAGGCCTATTAGGGATCATCACTCGGACATCAAGGCCTGAGAGCGCTGCTATCCGTAACGCATCACGAACGCTCTCATCAGGGATGAAGTACGGCGTCTGTAGGTAAACGGTCTCCGTGGCACAGTTGATGAGCTTCAAATAGGCCTCTTTGATAGGATTCCAGTACGTATCCGGTCCGCCTGAGACAATTTGGACCGGCATGCCAGGCGACAGTTGTTGCTCTGCTGCAGGCATATCCGGGAAATAGCGCGGTTCAAAGTCGAGCTGATGCGCTTTTGCCGCATAATTCCAGTCGAGAAAGAAGCGAAGCTGACAGGCGAGCGCAGCGTAGCCTTCGATGCGCACAGCAGCGTCCCGCCAATACCCCCACTTTTTAACCTTGCCAAGGTACTCGTCGCCGATGTTGAACCCTCCCACAAAGCAGGTTTTGCCATCGATTACGGCAATTTTCCGGTGGTTCCTGAAGTTGTATCGCAGGTTGAAAACACGAGTGAGGGAGGGGGAAAAAGAAGGTGACCTGCCCTCCGGCTCGCTCGAGCTCGCCGAAGAAATCCCTCGGCAGCCGGGCACACCCAAGACCATCACAGAGGAGTCTTATGGCAACACCAGCGTGCGCACGCTCGGTTAGTGCAGCACGCATCTCATTGCTGAGCTCGTCATTGCGCCATATGTAGTATTCAAGGTGCACGTGGTCGTGAGCGCCACGGATTGCCGAAAGAAGACCTGCAAATTTAGCTTTCCCGTCGGTATATATCGTGACGTCGTTTTTAGCGGTGAGAACCGCGTTGTTGTTCTCAAGGAGCATCAATATCCTCCGACGGAACACGTCAGGGAGGCCGATCGTGGCGGGAATGTCACGTGTTCTTAGCTCGTGCTTTTCTGCTTCAATGACCTTAGTCAGGATCTGATCAGCCTCACTTTTTATCTGAAACATCTTCTTTCTCCGATAGTTCTGGCCGAGAAACACGTAAAAAATAAAGCCAACAACCGGAAGGAAAAAAAGGATCAATAACCAAGCCCACGCGGCTGCAGGCGCTTTTCGCTCAAAGAATATGATAGTGATTGCAAAAAGAAGATCAGACAAGATGATTACAAGCAGAAGCACGTCAACGATCGTCATAGCACGCCCGCATAAAACGACTATTTTGGTCTTAAGTCTTGTTATTTCATAGGGCAGACTCCAACTATACAATGTCGAAGGACTAAGGACGCGCGCTGCGATCAGTTAAGTCGGGCCCTGTCAGAGCACATGAGCGGATCATTGCCTTGTTGCTCCGATTCATATCGAATCTGGTGCCATACACTTAGACCTTAGCCGCACAGAAAAAGAGACGGCGGCGCTGACATCTGAGACGGAGGTGATAGACGTATCAGCGCCGTTTAAAGGGCCTCGGATGGTCGGAGTCACTTAGACTCGTGCGACGCGCATACATAAGTAGATCTCTCAGGGGTTTATGCATGCCGCTATTTTGACGCGTACTTTTTTCAGAAACTTCGCTAAAAACGCTTCCTCGCCTTCCATTGATGCAATGCTTTCCACTGCAAGCTTTACTTCCTATGCAGCAACAGTCGCAATCGTCTGCTTTTTATCACTGAAAGAGACCGTAACCCCCGATGTCTAAGCTATCTTCGACGGCGGTTGCTTTCCTACAAGCGACTTACTTAGCCCCCAAATCACGGGATGTGTCGTAGCCGCCCCTATCAATCGCAACCCTGAATACAGACAGTATTTGCGCGTGCGTTAGTAGCAAAAGGAGGTCTTGTGTCCAGTGCTATCACCTAAGCTAATCTCCCACATTAACCTTTTTTCGTGCTCAGCTGACGTTTAGATACCCATTATCCGAGTTCAGCACGCTTCCATGTTACCCAGTTCAGCGTAGAGCTCCCATCTTTTCATTCATCGCATCCAGATCTTTGATACCGCAGCCGATTGTTTGTTAGGCGATCCCTTGGCTCCTCTCTAAAACGCTTCAGCAGCACCTGATGGCATCCTGCGGCGACCGCACTCGTAATGCAAAAAGATTACGGATGATAGACGCTTGAAGCATGACAAGAGCGAACGGTTATTGTCCTCTTGGAACCCCTGCCCAAACGATGAAAAACGAAACCTTTACATTATCACCGCCAGCTAAAACAAAGTGATCGCTTCTTGAAAATCACGTCGATTCACTCCGCGTCGCGCTCCAGGAAGGCTTGACGCTTAGCTCGTGTCAAGTTAACCGGGAAAAGATTCGACAGTAAGGTACGGTGCAAAAGAAGAGCTCGGTGCTCAATCGGTGACTGGGAATCAAACCACTTACGCTTCGATCTGATCAATAGGCGATTCGGTACGCCGTCTCTATAAGATGCATATATGATCACGACGAACCTCACATCTGTTAGAGCGAAGCTCGACGAGTCACCGGGACTCGCCCGATCATCCACAGACACTGCGTGCAGATTAAGCTCCTTGGCCAGGCGTACAACTGTAAAGCAACGATTTCGTGGTACATCTAAGCGTCAGGCTCGCAGAGATGTGATAAGCGTTATGTTGCACGTATACGCGGTTACCGCGCTTACGGAACCCACGTATCAAGAAAGATGAGCGGTGATCGCGTCGTGTGCTACTGAGAGGATGTCTTATTATGAGAAGAGAGATGAGAGATCGACGTCACTTCAAACCGCCCGTCTTCAGACGCAAAATACAGCTAGCAATGCGAACAGTGTCAGAGCGCATGCTGAGTGGCGAGTTTGCGCCTGAGCACTTTGAGGTTGAACGTGTTGCGGTTACAATTCCCGGCCTCGATCCGTCATTCGACGACTACCGCATCGCCAGCATCGCAGACATCCATTTAGGTCAGTGGCTGACTACGAAGCGCTTTGAGGGCGTTATGGGTTTGGTCAACGAGCAGCGCCCTGATTTGATAGCCTTTATTGGTGATTTCTTCAGCTATGAGGTTGATCGATTCTCTGATGACATGGTGCGCGTGCTTAGGACGCTTAGCCCGGCCGATGGATGTGTAGCGGTGCTCGGTAACCACGATCATTGGGTTGGCGCAGCGAAAGTGCGCGCTATATTAAGGCTCGCTCATGTGATCGATCTGAGCAATGACGTCCACACGATACACAAAGCAGAAGGAGCGCTGAGCATTGCTGGCGTAGACAGCTTGATGGCACATGCCGACCGGTTAGATAGCGTGCTCACGAAGCTACCGCCTTCAGGACCGGCAATCCTCTTGGCGCACGAGCCGGACTTTGCTGACGTAAGCGCGACAACTGGACAGTTTAGCCTTCAGATTTCCGGCCATTCGCACGGAGGACAGCTCATCATCCCTGGCCTTGGCACACTCATCCGGGCTCCTCACGCGCGGAGATACCCCCTCGGCAGATACCAGGTGGGCGACATGGTGCATTACACCAGCCGCGGGATTGGCACGAATGTGTTCTGGCTCCGCATCAACTGCCCTCCTGAAATAACGATGTTTACCTTGACAAGCGACGTGATCCGCGAATGAAAGATAACCTAAGCGCTTCGCATTACCTCTGTCGGACCTGCGCCATTTGGGTCGGCGAAGCCGGCGGTATGCTCCTGTTCATCTATATCATACCGGGGCTCAGTGTCGACAGCTTTGAAGCAGCAGTGCTCTTCGTCGGCACGCTCGCACTGATCAACGCGGTGTTGTGGCCACTGCTCTCGCGGCTGCTGCTCCCGTTTCTTATGTTCACGTTTGGCGTCGGCACACTTCTCCTCAACGCATTTGGGTCTGGCTTGCAAGCTTGCTCGAAGCCGGTGTGGCCGTGGATGGGTGGGGTGCGCTCTTCCTCACCCCGATCGGCTTAGCCATCAACGTGGTTCTCTCGACGTTCCTCACAAGCGACGATGACGCGTGGTATTACCGCAACGTGCTGGGAAAATACCTTAAAAGAAGGGGGCAATATGCGTCGGCCAACGTGCCCGGTGTGATGTTTCTCGAGGTCGATGGCCTCGCAGAACCGGTGCTCCGCACCGGATCAAGGGCGGATATATGCCCACGCTCGCACTGTGGCTTGAGAGAGGGAGTCACGTGATCACGCCTTGGGAGACCGATCTTTCGAGTCAAACGGGCGCAAGCCAAGCAGGCATCCTCCACGGAAACAACCAAGACCTTCCAGCATTTCGATGGGTAGAGAAAGCCCGAGACAACAAAGTTATGGTCTCTACGGGCTTTTCCGATGCCCCAGCCATCGAAGCTCGAATCTCGAACGGCAACGGCTTGCTCGCCGTAAATGGCGCGAGCCGTGCAAACCTCTTTTCTGGGGATGCCGAGGACACAATCTTTACGTACAGCAGGCTCAGGAACGTGCGGCGCATGCACTCAAAGTCGTGGTATTACTTTTACTCGAATCCTCGAAATTTCCCGTGCACCGTTGCGCTCTTGTGCTGGGATATCGTCGATGAGTGCCTCGGTCGCGTGCGGCAGCTTGTGCGCAACGTCAGGCCTCGCCTCCGAAAGGGTTTATTTGTCTATTTCCTGACCCGCGCCGGCGCGAACGTCTTTCTGCGTGAGGTCACCACCGACACGCTCGTCGGCGATCTCATTGCAGGCCAGGCGGACGTGGTGTACGCTAGCTATGTGGCTTACGACGAAATCGCCCACCACAACGGCATAACCGACAAAGCGTCATTGACGGCGCTTAAGCGGCTCGACAAGCAATTCCGCCGGTTCGAGCACACACAACGAATTGCTGTTCGTCCGTATCACTTGGTCGTGTTGTCGGACCACGGACAGTCCAATGGTGCGACCCTTAAGCAGCGCTGTGGCATTAACCTTGAAAGCCTGGTGCGCGGTTTGCTCGGAAAAGACGTCGCGGTGTTTAGTGAGCTCGATTCGAATCAAGATCACTTCGGTCAAGCGTTTGCCGATCCCATTGCGACGAGGGGACAGCACGCGAAAAAAAGGACCAAATCAATCATCCGAGTGTTCTCAGGCACGCGGCAAAACGGCAAAACAGCTGTCGAGGATGCCGAGGTGATCGTACTGGCATCAGGCAATCTCGGTCTCATCTACTTTACGAAGTGGAAGGATCGCTTGAGCTACGAGCAGATCAATACTATATATATCCACACCTTATTTCCGGTCTCACCAATCAGCCTTGGATAGGCTTTGTGATGGTGCACTCTCGTGAGCACGGTCCCCTTGTCATCGGCGCGCGCGGTACGTACTACCTCCGGGATGATCAGGTTGAGGGAGAAAACCCGCTGGCGTCCTTTGGAGCGCACGCCGCTGTCCATCTGCGACGCACCGGTAGCTTCAGCTATCTGCCCGATGTGTTGGTAAATAGCGCGTACGATCCAGAAACAGGAGAAGTTGCAGTCTTTGAGGAGCTTATCGGAAGCCACGGAGGCTTGGGTGGGACGCAATGCCAACCCTTTCTCTTGCATCCGGCGACGTGGAAGCTCAGCCACGAGCCTATCGTCGGAGCTGGGCGACTCCATGCCGTGCTTAAGGCGCAAGTACGAGTGACCAGCCAGAATGAAACGAATGGTGGAGCAGCTTCGACGTAGCACCACGTTCTACTTCGGCCCCGTGTGTAACACGCGACAATTTTGATTAGCTTTAAACATAAGTGACCGGGCGTGCTGTCCCTCAGTCGGATATGCACCATGCTATCTCTATCGATTGCGGCCGTGATAGTAGCTCTCGCCAGCAGGACGAGCAGAACCGTTGCAATGTCAGATTGCACAGCCGATCGCAATGGTTTTTCGTGTATCTCCGTCAGCTCTGCCTCCGCGCGCTATGCTATCGTCATTGTAACGTATCAGGAAATCCGAGCGATGACTCGCGGCGGTTGGAGGACCGAGCACGCACCTTGACTCTCGCAGCAGCGCTAGCTTCGTGCCTGAAATCAATATCCCACTGATCTTCGTCGTGGTGGATGCTCTTCCCACCGTCCCATACGAGAAGATGCCCGTCACTATCGGTAAAGAAATCCTCATACTCTTGATTGTAGAACCATCAGACTGCTTCAACCCTTTTCGCGTACCCGAGGCTATATTTATCACGTATCGCGCGTATAGTTGACAAACAATCCCGTGCGACCCGCAAAAGCTTGCACAGATAGATTCTTATGTCATGTCAAATAGAAGAAATCCCGACTTAGATGATGAGACCCCAAACTCATTCTTGGGCAATTTTGTTCGGGCGCTGCACGACTACTTTAATCCCTTGCTACGCGCGATCGAGAACCTTCAGGGCGATACGAACGAGAATCGAAAACAGTGAGCTTGTAAAGTACTCCCCTCTACTTGACAATCGATAACACCCCAACTAGATGAATAACGATGGCGGTTCTTGTTGAACCTGGACTCTCAGAATCGGACTCTTCGCATCCCAGTGCGTTGCATCTCCTTGGAATCTCGCGTACAATCGGACGTCCTTTTGATCTGAGCGTAATGGAGAGACGTAGCGGTCTCCACTTCGCTTTGCAATTGTTCCACTGTGAGTCTTCACCGTCACCCAACGTTTCCACGGCTCTCCCATATGCGCCGAATACAGCTGTACCAACTTATCTCGTATCGGGAGTGCGTGGCTATCCTTGAGCGTTCCCGCGACACTATAACGTTGGCCAGGCTTGACTGCAGTTCCTACCGGAAACGTCCACATTCTGAGCGTCAGCTTCGTGCGTAACTTGCACCACGCGACGATCATGCTGGACGCCCCTTGATACGCGGCGGTGAACGTCACGCGATGTCCGAGCGCAGATGCGGGAAAGGCATAGATTGCGCTAAAATGCCCGTTTTTGTCGGTTCGGACAGTTTTCCGGTGGATCTTATTGACGTAAAGACGCACTGGGCTGTTCGGCTGGCGCGTCTCTTTACCGTCCTTGAGCACACCTGAGAGAACAACTTTCTGTTTGGGTTGGGGGTGCAGGGTTGAGATGGAGAGCGAGAGCCTGTAAGGAGATGCCGCTTCCGTCTTCTGAGTCGCCGCGACACCGACAGCACTTGTCACCGAGAGCGCGATGACAGCGACAAAGAGCAGGGCTGTGATCTTTTGTTTCAAAACATAGACCTCCGTTCGACAGTGAGTATTTTTGCTACTTGCAAAAGTGGTAGACTGTACGCTCTCCATCTAAAAAGCTTGCGTTATTTTGCGCAGCTGACTATTGCAGTCGTCAAGCGCTTGTTACTAAGACCGCTTGAATCGATGTGTTCACGCGGGAGCGAGCGCATCCTCTTCTTCTTGGTTACACGAAGCGACGCACGGGAAAGCGTAAAGGGGCATCATGAATCAAAGCGCAAACAAAAGCCTGTTAGCTCGTCTTAACACATCTTCTTGCGCTCTTACTATTCAGGGGCCGCAGGCCGCACACGATTCGATTAAGGAACCGCGTACGTCTAAAGCGCGCCTCAACCAACTTGAGTACGAACCTTCAAAATGAGTCTTGGGGTCCACAGACGACCAATTATATGTATCCTTTCCTTCGAAGCCAATCAGTCTGTGGGGGTAGGTATCGCCACACGACGTCGGCCTTATCATCCTGAATACTCCACGGTCTAATAATAATAACGTCGCCGACGCGGAGCCATACCCGCCTTTTCATCTTTCCTGGAATCCTCCCCATGCGGGTTTTTCCGTCTTGAGATCGCACAGTTACGCGGCTCCCGCCAAGCATCTTTTCGACAGTTCCAAAAATCTCGTTCTTATTGTGTCTTGGCAGTCTCACCTTGCCTTGCTGTTCTTCAATCAGACAAACACCTCACTTGATTCGTGATCGTCATTTTCTTTCCTCTGTAGTCGAATTAGTTTGAACCCTTATATACTCACCCCTGCGGAAATTCACAGTCTTTCGACACGATTAGGTCGTTTCGGCCTTCTACGCATTTACAGGGCTGATATCAGTCGTGTCGCTTAACGAAACGATGAGACACCCTTTGATGCATCGCTTCTGCAGCTACTGATGATAAATGCGACGCAACCCAAAGTGCAGATCGAAATCCTGCGTCCCACTTCTCAATAGAATAAAGGGTGATGATTCACGCCGTAACTTCAGTGTGTTTGCTCGGCGGGCCATTCCCGTTGCGTTACGACTTACATTGATGCCGAGGCGCCTCTTGACCCGCATTCATAAACAGTTCGTAGTTTCTTGATATCTTTGTGACAAGCCAAATTGACTTGCCGCTGGTAGCAGAGATTAGGAGTCTTAGCAATGAAGTGAAGGAGGGCTTTTCTATTATATATGAGTAGAGCGAATAAACTACTAGAGCAAGAAAAGGAGGTGAAGCATGTACAGATCGAACAAAAGTAGTTTTGGCGGTAGTTTTAGCCAGTACGATCGCGGATCGTTTAATAGCGCTCCAGTAGACGTTGGGAAACAATACGACGTGAAAATCGAAGATATCGCTCGGCAGGGTGATGGCATAGCGCGCATTAGTGGGCTTGTGATTTTTGTTCCTAACACAAAGCTCAACGACCAAGTTAAGATAGAAATCAAGGCTATCAAGCGCAGCTGTGCGATTGCTGAGGTAGTAGAAGCTCCCGAGGAACTAGACGCACTCGCGGAAGCCGAATAGCCTCGCTCATATGAACCTTGTATGAACTGAATGGTTTTGCTTAACAGATGGATCGACTGCATTATTGTTGCGGGGCCCTCGCGCCTATTGTTTGACGAGCGTGTTGTTTTTCCATCAGTTTTTAATTATTGAGTGCTTTTTACTCGCCGCTGCGGCGTTTATTTACCATAAAAGTCTGTATAATAAAACGACGACCCGTAAAATGATGGAGAGAGGCGAGAGAGTCGTATGTTTTTACGCTAGATCTTATATTATATTCTTCACTACTAGCGCAGTCAAATCATATCAAGAGTGATGAGGCGTGTCTCTCGGCGCTCTTCAGCTTTTCTTATACCCCTATCTTCTGGCCGTGCTCCATTCTGAAGATAACCGGATAGACACTGCTCGGCTAGGGCTCGCGCGATCTTCTTTGGGACGATCACCTGAGCCACCTCAAGCTTCTGCACGTAAGCCAAGCCGCGAAAAATTTTATTGAGGGCTGACGTCATCGCAATTCCAAGTCGATTGCGATACGTGCTCTATGCTCTATGCGTGATGGATAGCGATTTGCCTCGAGTTGCCCGTACGCGATTTGCGGCAATCGATTGCGAGAAAGGAGAATCACGCAGCGGCCAAACGTTTCAATCATTGAGGTTAGTGCCTTTTGCGTCAATGACTCTGCGGTACCGTAACCGGCAAGCACAAACGTTCGCTTCCGATGCCAAACAGGGCTAGCGGCTTTTCGACGAAGCTTTGGTGCTGGGCTTTACGTTATCTTTGAAAAAGCGACCCGCCACTGTAAGATGCGTCTTAACGAACTGCATGAAGCTCTTGACATAATTCGTGGTTCTCCCTGCACGAGCTTTGAGGGCGTGCAACGGCCAGGGCCTAGTCGCATATGTCCGCACACGACTGCACAGGAATTGAAGAATAGCTTTAAATCTCAAGTCATTCTCGTTCTTATCAGCATCGCCGGAAGCTCTCGATTTTTCGGAATCATCGTTACAGAAGCCCTCGACGGGAGCGTGTCTTTTCGCCCAGCGCCTCAAGCGCCGCCGATAAGACGCGTGGGTGGCAGTATTGAACTGCGCGTCCCAGTACTCTTGGATGTGAACAGGTACGCTTTTGGCCGAAGTCTTGTAGTGTGAAGCGTCGCAGCCACATACCATCACGTTATAGTAGAGCTTGTACCAGCTCGGGGCAAACAAGAAGCGCCCGCATCGCAGGCATCCAAACTTCGCTAATTTCACGTGTCGCTTAACTTGTGCTTGTATCATGCGTCTCACGACGTTCACATACGAAGACGACTAAGGGGAGCAGACTCCTGTGAGTAGGACGTCAGAAAACACTGACACGTCACTAAGTCGTACATCCTTTTGTTGTTGCTTCCATTGCTCTTCGCGGGCGGAACGACCGCTAGGAGAATAGATCTCCCCTCGTCGCTCAGATTGTTTCGTAGGATTAAAAGCGCTTCTCCTAAAGAATGCGGGGCAAATGCACTTTTCTTGAGCTCTCCAGCTTTTAGGATCTTTCAACCACGATTTTGACAGCGTGCACAAACAAGAACATGCTATCTCGAAAACGGATCACTACGGCCTTCTCTCACTCTTTAGTCCAATTCGGCACTCGTCCCACACCTCTCGTCTCTTGCTGTCTAAGGTGTAGCAAAGCAAATGCGGTCTGATTCGGGTGAGCAGGCGCCATGCACGCTCAGGAGATTTTACGAGAACGCACTCTTCGTAGGCACGAAGCTATATATCACATCCGCCTACAATTAATTGTTCAAAAAACGGGAGGTGAACCAGTGTATAGAGCAAATACAAGGGATAATTTCGGCGGCGGTTATAAGAACTACGACAACAAGCCAAAGAGCGCCCCGGTGGACGTCGGTAAGCAATATGACGTAAAAATCGAAGATATCGCAAAACAGGGCGATGGCATTGCCCGCATTAGTGGATTTGTGATTTTCGTTCCTCACACCAAAATTGGTGACGAAGTGAAGATTGAGATCAAGGCTGTCAAGCGCAACTTCGCTTTTGCC
>Ga0187778_10000475_pt1 | contig 28545 bp, 24 predicted proteins | sample 1015_Q2_SP5_20_M_FD_132418 | JGI IMG/M metagenome (GOLD analysis project Ga0187778, IMG submission 132418) | Tropical peat soil microbial communities from peatlands in Department of Meta, Colombia - 1015_Q2_SP5_20_MG | ecosystem: Environmental > Terrestrial > Soil > Wetlands > Peat | place... | reverse complement strand
CGTGACCGCGACGTTCACGGTCACGGTGACCGCGGCCACGCCCCCGGACACCACGTCCCTGCCGACGGCCCTGACCGGCGCCACCGACGTCCACACCGGTGAGCCCTGGGCCGGATCGGCCCGGCTCGTCGAGAGCGCCTTCGTGCTCGGTACCGGGCTTCTGGCCATCGGGCTCTTGCGTCGGCGGGCCGTCAAGGCGGCGCGCAACGGCGATTGAGCGGCGCCAATCGATCAAGAGAGAACCTTCTTCGTCCTTCGAACAGGAGTTGCCGTGCCCCCCATCGTCAATCCGACCAGTGCGCCGCGTCCCGTGCGCTCGGACTATCGACGCTTCCATGTCTTCTTCGTCGTCAGCGCGGCCGTACTTCTCGCGGCCTGCAGCACGGCACAATCGGCTGGCAAGAAAAATGCCAAGCACCGATCCTCGTCCACCGTCACCACGACGACAGCACCCGATGCCACTACCACGACGACCAAGGCATCGGGTTCCGGTGGCGGCGGATCTGGTGCTACGGGCACGGCCATTGCCGGCACACACGCGGCGAACACGGTCGGCGCAACCGGTCCCTGTAGCGGAAACAGCCCAGGAGGGGTGCTCGGCGGGGCGTGTGACCTGCAGACACCGGCCTTGCAGCTGACCGGTGCCGGGGCGAATTCGATCGCGCCGTTCTTCTCCAAGGTCTTCTACGTGTACAACCAGGGGAATCACAACGTGAGCGTCAACTACTCCCCCGCGGGGAGCGGGGCCGGCGTGACCGACATCAAGAACAACTCGGTCGAATTCGCCGATTCGGAGATCCCCATCAGCCCGACGCCCGCCCAAGGCAACGGCGGCACGATCCTTCAGGTCCCCGTGGACCTCGGCGGCGTGGCACTCAGCTACAACGTCCCCGGCGCGCCGGCCAATGTCCAGCTCACCGGCGACCAGGTGGCGAACATCTACTTGGGCAACATCACCGATTGGCACACGCTGATTCCGTCCGTCCCATCGGGCACCAAGATCGTCCCGGTGTTCCGGGCAGACACGTCCGGGCCCGGATACGACTTGGACCAGTATCTGATCGACACCTCGCCCGCCTGGGTCAGTGCCATCGGGACCAACAAGCCGTCGACGACCTGGCCCGAGAAGAGCGCGCCCGGCGCCGTGGGTCAACAACTGAACACCGGGGTCGCCACCTACATCTCCCAGACCCCCGGGGCGATCGGCTACCTGGAGTACGCCTACGCCCAGCAGGCCGGGTTCACCAACGCCGCCCTGCCGAATGCCTCGGGCAACTTCGTCGCTCCGTCCGAGAGCGGCATCGCCGCCGCCGGAGCCCAGGCGAACGGGCTGAGCGACTCGAACTTCAACATCGTCGACGGCACCGGCAGCGCCTACCCACTGGCGAACTTCAGCTGGACGCTGATCTACCTCGACCAGTCCAACGTCAACCTCGCCGTGGTGCTCGGCAAGCTCTTCGACTGGGTCACGACCGCGGGGCAGGCCCAGGCCACCAGCCTCGGGTATGCGCCGTTGCCGGCGAACGCCGTGGCGCTCGCCCACCAGACGTTGCTGCAGCTCCAGACGCCGAGCGGCCAGAAGATCTTCGGGTAGCTCGGCGGCGGGACGACGGCGCGGCCACCCGGACGAGGCACAAGTTGACTTCTCTTATTTTTCCACTATTCTTAAGTGATTCACTTAAGATAGTTAGGAGTTCGCCTCGATGCCTCTCCGCCGCCGCCTCCCCGCGCTCGTGCTCGTCGCCGTCGTCGCCGTGGGTGCCGCCGCCTGTTCGTCCTCGTCGAGCAGCTCGAGCGCCAGCACCGCATCCGCCGCCTCGACCGCCGGTGCCTCGTCCGCTCCCGGCGGCACGCTGGGCGGAACGGCGGACACCACCACCCCGGCCGCGAGCCTGACCGGCGCCGGGGCCAGCTCGGCGCAGCCGTTCCTCACCCGGGCCTTCTACGACTACAACCGCACCAACCCGAAGCTCACGGTCAACTACTCGGCCGCCGGCAGCGCAGTCGGCATCTCGGACATCCAGGCCGGCACCGTGACCTTCGGCCAGTCCGAGATCCCCATGAGCGCCTCGGATCAGGCGAAGGCGACGGGCGGACCGATCCTGCAGGTCCCGATCGACCTCGGCGGGGTGGCCATCTCCTACAACGTCCCCGGCGCGCCGACGAACCTGCAGCTCGACGGGAACCAACTGGCCGACATCTATCTGGGGACGGTGACCGACTGGCACCAGATCGACTCGTCCATCCCCGCGGGCACGACCATCGTGCCGGTCCACCGGGCCGATTCCTCGGGCCCGGGGTACGACCTCGACCAGTACCTGATCGACACGTCGCCGGCCTGGGTGACCGCCATCGGCACCACGACGGCGTCCAAGACCTGGCCGAAGGCCAACGTCGGTGTCGGACAGCAGCTCAATTCGGGGGTGGCGACCTACGTCAAGCAGACCCCGGGTGCCATCGGCTTCGTCGAGTATGCCTATGCGCTGCAGAACGGCTTCACCAATGCCGCCCTGCGCAACACGTCCGGCTCCTACGTGGCCCCCTCGATCGCGTCGATCGCAGCAGCCGGCTCCCACGCCACGGACCTGAGCTCGGCCAATTTCAACATCGTCGACGCGCCGGGGAACGCGACCTACCCGCTGGCCAATTTCAGCTGGTCGCTGATCTACCAGAAGCAGAAGAGCACCGACACCGGGATCGCGCTCGGCAAGCTCCTCGACTGGATCGCCACCACCGGACAACGCAACGCCCAACCATTGGGCTATGCGCCGATGCCGGCCAATGCCCAGGCCGTGGCCCACACCGCGCTACTCCAGCTCCAGGGCGCCGACGGATCGGCGCTGTTCGCCTCATGAGCACGATCGCCCCCGCCGCCAACGGCGCCTCCTGGGCGCCGGTCGATGGCGTCGCGGCGACCTTGGCCGACCGGCGGGCGCGACCGGGCGGACGGCTCTACGCCGCCGTGCGCTGGGGCGGGGCTGCGCTCTTCGCCGGGGTGTTCGCCCTCCTCATCTTCGTCTTGTTGCACGAGTCGTCCTCCGCGTTCGCCCACATGGGCATCACCATCCTCTGGAGGGGCTGGAACCCGGCCAAGAACCAGTACGGCGCCGGCGTGTTCGCCGTCGGCACACTGCTCACGACGCTGGTCGCGCTGGTCATCGCCGTGCCCATCGGCCTCGGGACAGCCACGTTCCTCGCCGAGCTGGCACCCCGGTGGGTCGCCGCGCCGTGCACGGTCCTGGTCGAGTTCCTGGCGGCCGTCCCGAGCATCGTCGTGGGCCTGTGGGGGCTGATCGTCCTCACGCCCCTCTTCGCCCGCCACGTCGAGCCCTTCCTGAAGGACGTGCCCGTGCTCGGCGCCCTCTTCCACGGGCCCCCGCTGGGTGCGAGCATCCTCCTGGCCGGTGTGGTCCTGGCCATCATGATCCTGCCGACGATCGTCGCCCTCAGCCGGGTGGCGATGTCGGGGGTGGCCCTGGCCGACCGAGAGGCCGGAATGGCGCTGGCGGCCACACGGTGGCAGGTGGCCCGGCGGGTCGTGCTCCCCGGGGCCCGCCGGGGCATCCGCGCCGCCGTCACCCTGGCCATGGGCCGTGCCCTCGGCGAGGCCATCGCTGTGGCCATGGTCGTCGGCAACAACACCGCCTTCCCCCATTCGCTGCTGGCACCGGGTGCGACGCTCGGCTCGGCCATCGTCAACTCCTTCAGCGAGGCCAACCCCGGCACCCTCGAGAAGAGCGGGGTGGTGGCCCTGGTGGTCGTGCTCCTCGGCATCTCGGTGCTGGTCAACGCTGGCGGCCAGATCCTGCTGCGGGCCCGCAAGGGCGCGCCGCCCCCACGGGGCCCGGTGGAGGAGATCCTCGCCGTCACGGGGCCGGCGTCATGACCGATACGACGCTGTCGCTGGAGGGCACACCGCCGGCCACGGTCGCGGCCGGGCATCGCGAGCTCGTGCGCGACGGCGTGCAACGTCGCCTCGGGCGACGGCGCCGGGTCGGCAACGTGGCGACGTCCCTGTGCGCCGCCGCCTTGTGCGTCTCCCTGGTCCCGCTGATCGCCCTCGTCGCCTACGTGGTCTCGCGGGGACTCCCCGCCCTGTCGGTCGGGTTCCTCGTGCACACACCCACCCCGGAGGGGATCCCCGGCAACGGCATCGGCAACGCCATCGTCGGCACGCTCGTCATCGTGGCCATCGCCATGGCGATGGCGGTGCCCGTGGGCCTGGCCACCGCCCTCTTCGTGGTGGAACGACCCGGCACGCTGTCCACCGCCTTGCGCTTCGGCGCCGACGTCCTCACCGGCGCGCCGTCGATCGCCATCGGCGTGTTCGCCTATGCCACCTTCGTGATCGCCTTCGGGTACTCGGGGCTCGCGGGGAGCTTCGCGCTGGCCGTGCTGATGCTGCCGATCATGCTGCGGGCGGACGAGGAGGCCATGGCCACGGTCCCCGACGACCTGTGGGAGGCCGGACTGGCCCTCGGGTCCCGCCGTGCTCGCGTCGTGCGCTCCGTGGTCCTGCGCTCGGCGGTCCCCGGCATCGTGACCGGCAACCTGCTGGCCATGGCCCGGGCCATCGGCGAGACCGCGCCCTTGATCTTCACCATCTTCGGGAGCCAGTTCTACGCCTTCCGACCCACGTCCCCGATGGCCGCCATGCCGCTCACCATCTACACCAACGCGACGCAGCCCTACGCCGACGCCCAGCGCACGGCCTGGGGCACCGCGCTCGTCCTCATGGTCCTCGTGGTGATGCTCTCCGTCGGCGCCCGGGCCGTCGCCGCGCACCTGAACCGAAAGGCCCGATGACGATGGCCGACGGCCACGACCAGATGACCCTCCAACCCGACCTGACCGAGACGCTGGCGGCCCGCCTGGCGGACGAGGTGCAGCAGCGGAGTGCCCGGTCGTCGTCGCCGTCGGTGCCGTCCGTCGCCCTCGACGACGTCTCCGTGTCCTTCGGCGACCACGTCGCCGTACGCAACACGACCCTGTCGCTGGCCGCCAACCGGGTGACGGCGCTGGTGGGCCCGTCGGGGTGCGGCAAGACCTCCATCTTGCGGGCGGTGAACCGGCTCCACGACCACACCGGCGGCATCGTGCACGGCAGGATCCGCCTCGGCGACCTCGACGTCTACGGACCTGGGACCTCGTCCGAGCTCGTCCGGAGCAAGGTCGGCATGGTCTTCCAGCGACCGAATCCGTTCCCGACGATGAGCATCTTCGACAACGTGGTGGCCGGCCTCCGGTTCAACGGCGTTCGCTCCAAGAGCCTGCTGGCGGAGGCCGGTGAGGCCGCCCTGCGCCACGCCGCGCTGTGGGACATCGTCAAGGACCGCCTGCGGGAACCGGCCACCCGGCTCTCGGGCGGTCAGCAGCAACGCCTGTGCATCGCCCGGGCCCTCGCCGTCGAGCCTGAGGTCCTCCTGATGGACGAACCCTGCTCGGCACTGGACCCGGTCGCCACGGGCAAGATCGAGGCCCTCATCTGCGAGCTGGCCCAGCACCTCACCGTGGTGCTCGTCACCCACAACATGTTCCAGGCGGCCCGGGTCTCCGACGACACGGCCGTGTTCCTCCTCGGCGAGGACCGGGTGGGCGAGCTCGTCGAGGTCGGGCCGACGGGTGAGGTCTTCGGCTCGCCCAAGGACGAGCGGACCCGAGCCTACGTGACCGGCCACATCGGATAGCGCGTGCTCATCCCTGCGAAAGCCGAGTACGGCATGCGGGCGCTGCTCGCGCTCGCCGCGCTCGACGAAGCGACGACCGCCGAGGCCCTGGCCCAGAGCCAGAACCTCCCGATCAACTTCCTGCGCGCCATACTCAACGATCTGCGCCGCGCCGACCTCGTCGTCAGCCAGCGCGGCGCGGTCGGGGGGTACAGGCTCGCCCGGCCTCCGAGCACGATCACCTTGGCAGAGGTCATCCGGGTGCTGAGTGGGCCGCTCGCCGAAGTGCGCGGCGTGCGACCGGAGAACACGGAGTACTTCGGTGCCGCGACGCACCTGAAGGACGTATGGGTCGCCGTCGCCACGAGCCTCGACACCCTCCTCTGCGACATCACCCTCGAGGACGTCCTCCAGGGTCGGCCCTCCTCGTCGGTCGCCCCTCCTGCAGGCTGATCCCCGCAGGGAGGACCGGCTGATCCCCGCAGGGAGGAATTGACGACCGGCCCTGGTGCTCGTGGGCCGCAGGCCGCGATGCTGGTCCCGGTGGCAAGTGAACGAGCCGCGGCCCCGCTGACGATCCGAGGGCCCGCGTCGCCCGACGACATGCGTCCGCCCCGCCGGCAGCGGCCCGCGATCGATACCGAGGCCGGCCGCGCCGTGGCCGCGGACCCCGAGATCGGCGCCATGTCCGACGCGCAGCTCGTCGCCGGCATCGACGAGCTGCGTCGGCGGCGCGACGCCGTGATCCTGGCCCACAACTACCAGATCCCGCCCATCCAGGACCTCGCCGACTTCGTGGGTGACTCGCTCCAGCTGTCCCGTCAAGCCGCCGCCACCGACAGCCCCCTCATCGTGTTCTGCGGCGTCCATTTCATGGCAGAGACCGCGGCGATCCTGTCGCCGCAGAAGAGGGTGCTCCTGCCCGACCCGGCCGCCGGATGCTCGTTGGCCGCGTCGGTGACCGCCGACCAGGTCCGGGAGTGGCGCCGGGAGCACCCGGATGCGGTGGTGGTCGCCTATGTGAACACGGATGCCGACGTGAAGGCCGAGGCCGACTACTGCTGCACCTCGGCCAACGCGGTGAACGTCGTGCGGTCGATCCCCGAGGACCGGGAGGTGCTCTTCCTCCCGGACCTGTTCCTGGGTCTCTACATCGAGAAGATGGCCGGCCGGCGCATGCACCTCTGGCTCGGCGAGTGCCACGTCCACGCCGGCATCCGCTCCGAGGACGTCAGCGAGCTGATGGCCCGATACCCGGAGGCCGACCTCCTCTTGCACCCGGAGTGCGGGTGCATCAGCCAGTGCCTGTTCGCGGTGTCGGAGGGCGAGCTCCCCGCGGACCGCACCTTGGTGCTGAGCACAGGCGGGATGGCCGAGCACGCGCGCCGGTGCACGAAGCCCGTGGACCTGGTCGGCACCGAGGTCGGCATGCTGCACCGGCTCCGGCAGGAGAACCCGGCGAAGGCGTTCATCCCCCTGCGGGAGGACGCCGTCTGCGAGTACATGAAGACCATCACCCTGCCGAAGGTGTACCGGGCGCTGCGCGACACCGTCTACGAGGTGCGCGTCCCGGAGGAGGTCGCCCGACGGGCCCGGACGGCGATCGACCGGATGGTGGCCACGTCGGCTTGACCGCGGCGTCCCGGGCCCCCGTATCCTGAGGGGCTCATGGACCTGGAACTCCTGCTCGGCATGGCCGTCTCGGCCGACGAGGCCCGCCGCGCCGTGACCGGCCCCGACGGTCGCAGCCTCCGATGCGCGGAGCTCGACGAGCGCGCCCGGGCCGCCGCCGCGCTCTTGGCGGAGCAGGGCGGTACCCGGGTGGCCTTCTGCGACACCAACGGCCTCGCCTTCCCGGTGGCCCTCTTCGGCGCCGTGCTGGCGCGCCGGCCCTTCGTCCCGCTGAACTACCGGCTGGCCGACGCGCAGCTCGAGCCGATCGTGGCCGGTCAGGACATCGTCGCCGTGGCCTCCCCGGAACAGGCCGAGCGCCTGCGCCGCTTCGGCGTGGAGCGGGTCGTGGCGTCGGCGGATCTGCTCGACGCGCCGGGCGCGGATGCCGGGGCCCTCGACGCCACGCCGATCGACCCGGAGGACATCGCCCTCCTGCTCTACACCAGCGGCACCACCGCGGCTCCCAAGGCCGCCGTACTCCGCCACCGGCACCTGGCCGCCTACGTCATCGGGACCATCGAATTCGGCAGCGCGTCGGCCGACGATGCCGCGCTGCTCAGCGTGCCGCCGTACCACATCGCCGGGGTGATGAACCTGCTCTCCAACCTCTACATGGGCCGCCGCGTCGTCTACCTCGACCAGTTCGACCCGGAGCGCTGGCTGCAGGTCGTCGAGGCGGAGTCGATCACCCATGCCATGGTGGTGCCCACCATGCTGGCGCGCATCGTGGGCTTGCTCGGCGACCGGCCCGCCGACGCCCCGAGCCTGCGCACCCTGTCCTACGGCGGGGCCAAGATGCCGAGGGCGGTGATCGAACGCGCCCTGACGCTGTTCCCCGCCGTCGCCTTCACCAACGCCTACGGGCTCACCGAAACGAGCTCCACCATCGCTGTGCTGGGCCCCGAGGACCACCGGGCGGCGCTGGCCAGCGCGGATCCCGCCGTGCGAGCCCGCCTCGGCTCCGTCGGCCAGCCTCTGCCCGGGGTGGAGATCGAGATCCGAGACGACGAGGGCCGGCCGTGCGCGGCGGGCGAGCCGGGGGACATCTTCGTGCGGGGCGAGCAGGTGGCCGGCGAGTACCTCGGTACCGGCACGGCCGCGAGCGGGTGGTTCGCCACCCGGGACCGGGGACAGCTCGACGAGGCGGGCTATCTCTTCGTGGAGGGGCGCGCGGACGACACCATCATCCGCGGCGGCGAGAACATCGCGCCCGCCGAGATCGAGGACGTGCTCCTGCGCCACGAGGCCGTCGCCGACTGCGCGGTCGTCGGCATCGAGGACGAGGAATGGGGACAGCGCATCGCCGCCGCCGTCGTCCTCGCACCCGGCGCCGAGGTGGCCCCCGACGAGCTGCGAGCCTTCGCCCGAGCGCAGCTGCGGGGGTCCAGGACCCCCGACGTCGTCACCGTCGTCGACGCGCTCCCCTACACCGACACCGGCAAGCTCCTGCGGCGGGTGGTGCGCCAGGAGCTCGCCGGGACGCCGGCGGCCGCCGGGGGATGACCACCGACGTCGTCGTGATCACCGGCGCCGGCGGGGCCATGGGCCTCGCCTGCGTCGCCGCCTTCGCCGGCCGGGGCCACCTCGTGCTGTCCGACGTCGGCGAGGATCGCCTGGGCCAGGCCGTGGCGGCGGCCGAAGCCGCCGGTGTGGCCACCACCGGGCTGGTGTGCGACGTGACCGACACCGGCGCGGTGTCCGGCCTCTTCGCCGCGGCGCAGGCCGCCGGCTCGCTCCGCTCGCTGGTGCACACCGTCGGCCTCTCCCCCACCATGGCGGAGGGCCGCCGTGTCCTGGAGGTGGACCTGGTCGGCGCGGCGAGGGTGCTCGACGCAGCCACCGGGCTGGTGGGGCCGGGCACGGCCGGCGTCTTCGTCAGCTCCATGGCCGGGCACGCCGTCCTGTGGCCCGAGCTGAACCCGGTCCTCGACGAGCCCCTCGCGCCCGACTTCCTGACGCGGATCGAGGCGTCGGTCCCCGCGCTCGACGGCGCGACCGGCTACGTCCTGGCCAAGCGGGGCGTGATCCGGCTCTGCGAGCGCTGGGCCGGCGTCTGGGGGCGCCGCGGTGGTCGCCTGGTGTCGGTGTCCCCCGGCCTGATCGACACGGCAATGGGCCGTCTCGAGCTCGAGCGCTTCCCGGACATGGCGGCCATGGGCGCCGCCACTCCGGTGCACCGGCCCGGTACGGGGACCCTGCCCGGGCTGCCCACGGACATCGCGAGCCTGGCGGCGTTCTTGTGCTCGGATGCCGCCTCGTTCATCTCCGGCTGCGACATCCTGGTCGACGGCGGGCTCGTGGGCGCCGGCAAGCATCCCGGGGCGCCGTCGTGAGGGGGTGTCGCACCCCGGCGCCGGCCGTCAGTCGGAGGACGGCAGGGGCTTGGCGCCCTTGAGCTCGATGACGGTGCCGTCGAGGGTGAGCGTGCCGGCGCCGGCCTTGGTGCAGAGCACCTCGAGCCCGGAGGCTTCGTCCGCATAGCGCTTCCCCATCTGCGTGCCCCCCGCATAGGCCGGGTCGGGGTCGCCCCCGGTGCGCTCGGCGTCGAGGGGGACCATGTCCGCCCCGCCGCATCCGAGGTGCGCTGGCGCGTCGGGTGGGCGCACCACCACGACCTCCGTGTCGCATACCGCGCTCTTCCAGCGAGAACCAGCCGTCAGCTCCATGATCGGCTCATGGTAATGGGTGCCCCGGGGCCCGGTCGCCGGGCAGGGCAATGCGCAGGATTAGCCTGTGGTGACCCCGGCCCCGACGGGCACTGCGGAAGGAGATCGGTTGCCGACACCGGTGGAGGACCGCAAGCCGACCGTGCCGCGCTCGCAGAAGGGGGCGCGGACGCGGGCGCGGCTTCTCGAGGCGGCGAAGGCCGTCTTCGAGGAGGACGGCTTCCTCGAGGCCCGCATCTCCGACATCGCCAAGCGTGCGGGGCTGTCGCACGGGTCCTTCTACCACTACTTCGACTCCAAGGAAGAGATCTTCCGCGAGGTGGCCGAGGCCGTGGAGGAGCAGCTGAGCGCTCCCTTGGGCGGGGTGATCCTCGACGAGTCGTCGCGTGCGGCACCCCAGGACCGGATCCGGGAGGCACTCCGGCTCCATCTCGAGAGCTACCGACGTGAGGCCAAGATCATGGGCGTCATCGAGCAGATGGCGCGCTACGACAAGCAAGTCAACGCCGTGCGCATGCAACGCCACCAGCACTACTCCCAGCAGGTGGCGGCGTCCATCAAGGACCTGCAGGAGCACGGCTTTGCGGACCCGGACCTCGATCCCAAGATCGCGTCCGCGGCGCTGGGGGCGATGACCACCCGCTTCCCTGAGATGTGGCTGGTCCAAGGAGCGGTGAGCTGTGGCTTCGACAAGGCCGTGGACCAGCTGGCGCGGCTGTTCGTCAACGCGCTCGGGCTCTCCGACGAGCCCGTCGACGCCCGCAGGCGCACGGCCGCCGGCTGAGGCGCCGCGTCCGGCACGCGCACCGACACGCGGACCGGCCGGCGGGGACCGGCCGGCGGGGACCGGCACCGGGATCGGCATGGGGGGGCACCGACCTACAATCGGCGTCGACGTCGATGAGGGGTCGGCGTCCAGGGCAATGGGGAGGGCGCAAGACGTGCGGACCGTCATCGTGGGTGCCTCGAGCGGCCTGGGTCGTTGCATCGCCAGGGGCATGGCCGAGCGCGGGAACCAGGTGGCCGTGCTGGCCAGGCGCTACGACCGCCTGACGGAGGCGGCCAAGGAGGCGGGCCCGGGCACGCTGGCCATCGCCTGCGACGTCACCAACGAGACGTCGGTCCACGTGGCCATCGACGAGGCGGCGGCGGGGCTCGGCGGTATCGACGCCCTCGTCTACACCGTGGGCGTGGGGCCGCTGCGCCGGCTGGCCGACATCGACGCCGCCACCTGGCGCGAGACCTTCGACTCCAACGTGGTCGGCGCGGCGCTGGTCACCGCGGCGGCCATCCCCCATCTGGTCGAGAGCGCGGGCGTCGCCGCCTACCTGTCGTCGGTCAGCGCCTCGATGACGCCGCCCTGGCCAGGCCTCGGCGCCTACGTGGTGAGCAAGGCGGCGCTCGACAAGCTGGTCGAGGCATGGCGGGCGGAGCACCCCGAGCTGGGGTTCACCCGGGTCATCGTCGGCGAGTGCGCCGGCGGCGAAGGGGACGCGATGACCGGGTTCACCAACGGCTGGGACCCCGAGCTGGCCGCCGAGTTCGGACCGATCTGGCTGGGGCGCAACTACTTCAACGGTCATCTGCTCGACGTGGAGAGCCTGATCCACGTGCTCGACTCGGTCTTGCGCGTCGGGGCCACGGCCAGCGTGCCGTCGGTCACGGTGGCGGCACGGGTGGGGGGCATCCCCATCCCGGACCTCGACTGAGCGCCGGCCCGAGGCGGGGCGCAGCCGACCGTCAGAGGGGGGTGGATCCCGAGCTGCCGGGCTGGCGCTGGGCCATGGCCCTGATCATCGCGTCCTGGACGAACGACGCCACCAGCTCCCCGTCCTGACGGAAGACCTCGGCCCGCCCGTAGCTGCGGCCGTGGCCGGCGTGGGTGCTCCGGTGCGCCAACAGGAGCCATTGCGCCGCCGAGAACGGCTCGTGGAACGTCAGGGTGTGGCTCAGCACCCCCGTCGAGATCGACACGTGCGCCTGCGCCTGGCCGACCCCCTTGTGCGGGCGCATGGCCGTGCCGATCAGGAAGCCGTCGGTGGCGAAGGCCAGCAGGGCCTGGCTGACCAGGACGTCGTCGGGCGCGCCGTCGAATCGCGTCCACACGTCGAGCTCGGGCGGGCCGACCTGGTCGGGGTCGGCAATGTCGACGTCGCCGACGATCCGGTTCTCCCACTGGCCGCTCCCCGACATCGCCGGCCCGGTGGACGGGGGTGCGAACACACCGGGGGGCTCGTCGGCGTGGCGGATGAGGTCGGGCTCATCCGTGCTCAAAAGGACCATCGACCGAGTGCAGACGCGATCGCCCTGGCTGATGGTGACCGTGGAGCTGGCGAGGGCCCGTCCGGCATGGATCCGGTCGACCGCGATGTCGACCGGCTGGTCCGGCGCGGCGGCCCGGGCGAAGACCGTGTGCAGCGTCTTGACCGTCTTGTCGTCGTGCCCGAGGGCACCGGCCACCACGGACTGGGCCATGAGCTGGCCGCCGAACACCACTGGGTGCCCCGTGTCGACGTTAGGAGCCAGGTAGCGGTCCTCGCCAACGGCTGCCAGGGCGAGGGAGTCCAGGATGGCGGCGACGCTGACCACGGCGCGGCGGGCCGTCTTGCTCGGGCGTCGGACCCGATCAGACCGGCACGGGCACGCGCATGATGCGCGCCAGGTTGCCGCCCATGATCTTCTCGACGTCCTCCTGCGAGAACGACTTCGGCAGATGGTCGACGTAGCTGCATGGCTCGGCCAGGCCTTCGGGGTGCGGCCAGTCCGATCCGAACAGCAGGTGGTCGATGCCGATCACCTCCGCCAATTGGGCGATCTTGTCCTCGTGGAAGGGCGCGATGTAGATGTTGCGCTTGAACGCGTCGACCGGGTTCTCCTGGAACATGTGCGGCATCATCTTGTGGGTATGCGCGAGGTGGTCCAGGAAAGGGATCACCCAGTCCGCACCGTTCTCGATCAGGGCGACGCGCAGCTCAGGGAAGCGAGTGAGCAGGCCGTGGCAGGTCATGGCCGTGCACGAGTCCTCGATGGCCCGCTTGCCCATCGACATCATCCGGAAGGCGTCGAGGCGGAACGGCAGCATCTCGCTGGGACCGGTCCAGTCGGTCTGGTAGCGGGCATAGCCGCTGTCCGAGGCGTGCATCGACACGAGGATGTCGGCGTCGACCACCCGCTGCCAGAAGGGGTCGAACTCGGGGTAGGCGAAGCTGCGCATGCCCCGGTACCCGGGCACGGGGGCGGGCCGGATCAGCACCGTCTTGGCCCCGCGCTCCAGGCACCACTCGAGCTCCTCGATGGCCTTCTCCACGATGGGGAGGCTGATCACCGGCGTGGCGAAGATGCGGCCCTCGTAGTCGAAGGTCCAGTCCTCGTACATCCACTGGTTGAGGGCGTGGATGGCGGCGTGGATGAACTCAGGGTCGTCCCGCATGCGCTCCTCGAGCAAGCTGGCGAGGGTGGGGAACATCAGGGTGCGGTCCACGCCCAGCTCGTCCATCACCTGCAGGCGCGCGCCCGGCTCGCGAAAGGCAGGGATCGACTTCATCGGCTCGCCCACGATCTCCCGGTAGGACTTGCCCTCGGGGTTCCCGTTGCGGAAGTACTCCTCCTGCGCCCCCGGGCGGGCCACCACGTCGAAGGTGGGGTTGGGGATGTAGTCGCTGATCTGGCCCCGCACGGCGATCTTGGTGCGCCCGTCGATCTCCACGTACCTGATGACGCCGTCGTACTTCTTGGGGAGGTAGCGGGTGAAGGCGTCCTTGGTCTCGTAGAAGTGGTTGTCGGCGTCGAAGACCGGGAAGTCCAACGTGCGGGCCATGGCTCCACCCCCATGAGTATTGACAACGACGTCAAAATCGGAATTCCGACGAGCGTCAACGTACAGTATTATCGACGTCGATGTCAAGGTAGGGGCGGGGCGGTGCCATGGCAGGGAGCCGGGGAGCCAGAGGGGACGGGAGCCAGGCCGTCGTCACTCCCAGGCGGCGGCTCGCCGCCGGTGCAACGATGCCCGCAGCGAGGAGCTCGGCCGAGAGAGGAGCCTGAGGCGTGACGGTCACCAGCGGCAGCGACGTGTACTACGACCCGTACGACTTCGAGATCGACGCCGACCCCTACCCGGTCTGGCGCCGCCTGCGGGACGAGGCACCGCTCTACTACAACGAGAAGTACGACTTCTTCGCCCTAAGCCGCTTCGACGACGTGGACCGCGGCCTGCTCGACTGGGAGACCTACCGCTCGGGCAAGGGCTCGATCCTCGAGCTCATCCGCGCCGACATCGACATCCCCTCGTTCGTCATCCTCTTCGAGGACCCTCCCGAGCACCACTGCCATCGTGCGGTGCTGTCGCGGGTGTTCACCCCGCGGCGGATGAACGACCTCGAGCCCAAGGTGCGCGAGTACTGCCAGCGCTCGCTCGACCCGCTCGTGGGCAGCGGGCGCTTCGACTTCGTCAAGGACCTCGGCGCCCAGATGCCCATGCGGGTCATCGGCTACCTGCTGGGCATCCCCGAGCAGGACCAGGAGGCCATCCGCGACCACCTCGACGAGGGGCTGCGCCTCGAGGAGGGCAGGGAGGGTGAGTTCCGGGCCCCGGACATGGGCACCGGCGAGATCTTCGCCGACTATGTCGAATGGCGCGTCAAGCATCCTTCCGACGACCTGATGACCCAGCTGCTCAACGTCGAGTTCGAGGACGAGACGGGCACGGTCCGCAAGCTGACCCGCGAAGAGGTGCTGACCTACGTCAACCTGTTGGCCGGGGCCGGGAACGAGACGACCACCCGGCTGATCGGCTGGACCGGCAAGCTCCTGGCGGAGCATCCCGACCAGCGCCGCGCCGTGGCCGAGGACCGGAGCCTGCTGCCCAACGCCATCGAGGAGATCCTCCGCTACGAGGCCCCCTCGCCGGTCCAGGCCCGATACGTGGCCGCCGACGTGGAGCACCATGGGCAGAAGGTCGCCGAGGGGAGCATCATGCTGCTCGTCAACGCCTCGGCCAACCGCGACGAGCGCCGCTACGAGGACCCCGACCGTCTGGACGTCCGCCGCCCCTTGGGCCGGCACCTCAGCTTCGGGCACGGCATCCATCTGTGCCTGGGTGCGGCCCTGGCCCGCCTGGAGGGCCGCGTCGCGCTCGACGAGGTCCTGCAACGGTTCCCGGACTGGGAGGTCGACTACGACCATGCGGTGCAGGCCCGCACGTCGACCGTGCGGGGCTGGGAGACACTTCCCGTCGTCACCGGCTGAGCCCCGCGCCGCCGGGGCAGAGCCCCTCGAGCAAGCATCGACCCGCCCGGACGCGCACTCGTGGGCAGCGCATCGAGGGCGGCTGCGTCAGACTCTGACGCATGCAGGAGGAAGCATCCTCTCCGGAATCTCGGACTCGTGCAGCAGCCGAGCGTGCCGAGGCGGCCCGTGAACGGAGCGCCGCCGAAAGGGCACGACTCGAGGCTTTGGTGCAGCGAGCGAGAGCTGAGGAGCAACGCTCGGCTGATGCCATTCGGTTGGCACAGGATCTGGCCAGATTGACCCACGCGGAACGTTCGGCCCGAGCCGACGAGCGGGACCGGATCGCAGACGAGCGGGACCGGATCGCCGACGAGCGGGACCGGATCGCCGACGAGCGGGAAGCCGAGGCGGACCGACGGGAGCGGACTGCCGACGAGTGGAGCAGTAGCCCGGCTCCCTCAACCGGTCGTGGCCACCGGCACCAGGCGTAGGGCGTTGCAGCACAGCGCGGTGAGCTGCACCACACCTTCTTCGAAGGGGCAGCGGAATTGCCCCTGCACGAACAGCGCCTCGGCGAACCGCGTGATCGTGGCCGTGAGGACGTGGGCCACGATCACCGGGTCGAGTGCGGGGTCCACGGCGCCGAGGCGCTGCGCTCGGCGGATGGACTCCGCCAGCGAGACCGAGAAGCGCTCGAGGCGTTCGAAGCGAAGACGGTACACCTGCATGTCGAAGCGCGATACCTGCTCGATGACGCCCATGATCTTGGCCTCGGCGCGGTACTCGACCAGATAGCTCCGGATCGACGACGACAGCCGGTCGCGCAGGTCGGCTGCCGCGCGCATGCGTGCGGCCCCGTCGGGCTCGGCGACCCCGGTCGGCTGCGCGTCGCTCTGCTCGTCGGCACGGACGTCGAGCTGCGCGTCGAGCTGTGCCTCTTGCGCGCGTGCCACCTCACGGAAGACCTCGTCCTTGGACGTGAAGTAGTGGTAGAAGGAGCCGTAGGAGACGCCCGCTTCGTCGGCGATGTCGGAGATGCGCGCGTCGAGGAAGCCGTCTCGTTCGAAGACGCACTTGGCCGCGGACACCAGGCGCGCCCGAGTCCGCGCCCCCTTTTCGGAACGCGGTCCGGTGGCTGGCTCGTGGCCCGCCGGCGCGTCAGGTGCCATGGCGCTGGAGCAGCAGCACGCCCGATGGCGTCCCCCCGCCCGAGGTGACCACCGCCGTGCGCGCCCCGGTGACCTGGCGCGCGCCGGCGTCGTGGCGAAGCTGCGTCACCGCCTCGTAGAGGAAGCCGAAGCCGTGGGTTCGGCCCTCCGACAGCTGGCCGCCGTGCGGGTTGACCGGGAGGTCGCCGTCGAGGGCGATCCGCCGCCCGCCGTCGATCCAGTCCTTCGCCTCCCCGAGCCCGCAGAAGCCCAGCGCCTCCAGCCAGGAGATGGCGTTGAAGCTGAAGCCGTCGTACACGAGGGCGAGATCCACGTCGCCGGGCCCCAAGGCCGTGCGCGTCCACAGGTGCGCCGACTGCCCGAGGACCTGGGGCTCGTGGGTGATGGTGCCCTGGTCCCAGGAGATGCGCTCGGTGATCTGGGTGCCCACCGCCTCGACACGCACGGCCGGCTTCGGCAGGTCCCCGGCGACCGAGGCGTCGGAGACCACCACGGCGATGGAGCAGTCACAGGGCACGTCGCAGTCGTAGAGGCCGAAGGGCGTCGTGATGGGCCGCGCCGACAGGTAGTCGTCCATGGTCATGGGGTCGCGATAGATCGCCACCGGGTTCCGGGCCGCGTTGGCCCGGTCGTTGAGGGCGATCAGCCCTAAGAGCTCACGGGTGGCGCCGTAGCGGTGGAGGTACTGGCTGGCGTTGAGCGCGATCCAGTTGGCCGGGGAGGCCGCGCCGAAGGGCGAGCGCCACTGTCGGTCCCCGGCCACCCTGCGGGAACCCGCGCCATCCCCACCACCGGCGACCGCACGCAGGGCCAGCGCGGCGTAGGTCGACTCCCACACCGTCCGGAAGCACAGGACGTGGCGGCACAGCCCAGCCGCCACTGCCAGCATCGCCGCGACCACGGCGCCACCCGGCCCGGGCAGCTCCATCCCGCCGTTGATCCACGTCGGCCGCAGGCGAAGCGCCTCCTCCACCGCCGTCACTCCGCCTTCGCTCATGCCCATCCCGCCGGGGCCCGGGTAGGTCGACAGGCCGTCGATGTCCTCGAGGGTCAGACCGGCGTCGGCCACCGCGTCCAGGCAGGCGTCCACGGTCAACGACAGCGGGTCGACCATGAGCCGGCGACCGAGGGCCGAGCGGCCGATACCCGAGAGCACCGAGCGGTGCTCGAAGCGCTCCGTGCTCACAGGCGCACGCACACTCGGACGGCGAACCTCCTCGGTGGCCGCGGCCGAGGCGTGTTCGACGGTGGGCTCGAACAGTGGGATCCACACGTCCTCGTGGTGCTCGAAGCGCACCGCGACCTGCTGGCCGATGTGGACCTCGGAGGGGTCGCAACCCACGACGTTGGTGGTGAGGTGGACCGTCGGGTCCTCGGCCAGCGCCACGTTGGCAATGGCATAGGGTGGCTCGACGCCCGCCGTCCATCGATGGGCGTTGACGGTCACGCCGACCACCGTGCCCCGGCCGGAGACGGATACGGGCGCGAGGGACCGGCTCCGACAGCGCGGGCAGATGGGTGCGGGCGGGTGCACGAGCGCGCCGCAGTCGTCGCATCCCTGGATCCGCAAGGTGCCGTCCTCGCCCGAGCGCCAGAACCATTCCGTCTCCGGCGTCAGCTCCGGCAGCGGCCTCATGCCGACCCGCCGTCCGAGCGCGGGTCCGCCGCCGGCCGACGAATCGGCCGGCGGCGGCTGGCGACCGCGATCGAGGGCATCAAGACGCCGGGGAGACCGTCTTGCCCGGGATGACGGTGCCGCAGATGGGGTCGGCGTTCGCCACGGTGACGAAGCCGCCGTTCTGCGCCTTGGTCATGTAGTAGCAGTTGCCGGGTCCGCCCACGACGCCGGTGCGGTCCGACATGTCCAGCGTGTGCGTGCCGAGCAGACCGGCGGCGTCGAAGGCCTTGACACTGGCCAAGGCGCTGATCAGCTGCGAGGCCGTCGGTCCCGTGGTCCCCGCCGCCTTCAACCCGTCGACGAACAGCGCCACCGACGTGTAGCCGGCGTACTCGGCGTACGTCGGGTCACCGGTGACACCGACGGCCTTGAGCGCCTTCTGGAACTGCTGCGTGGCCGCGGTGTGCATCTCGACCGGCTCGAACGTCGACAGGAAGTAGACGCCCTGGGCCTCCTGGAGCGCCCCTGGGCCCGCCTGCTGAAGGTCACCGCCGTAGCCGGTGGGCAGGACGGCCACCTTGGGCGTCACGCCCTGCTGCTTCAAGGCGGCGAGCAGGGCGAAGGACGTGTTCGGGTCGGTCTGGGAGGTGAAGGCGTCGATGCCGGCGTTCTTCATGGCGATCGCCACCGGCGCCACGTTGGTGCTACCGAAGGGGAAGGCGGCGTTGACGTAGCCGGCCTTGAGCCCGGCGTTCTCGGCCGAGATGGCCGCCGCCTGTGCCGCCTCCGACGATGACGGGGAGATCGAATAGCCCAGGGAACCGACGTTGGTCGCCCCCTCCATCTTGACGAAGTCACCGAAGGTGGTCGTCACCTTGGTGGTGTCGACGGGCCCGAAGGTCGAGAACATGTTCATCGACGTGAGCCACTCGGGCCCGTCCTCCGCGACGCCGACGACGGGCACGCCCTGCTGGGTCAGCCAGCTGGCGGCCCCAAAGGTCAGGGCCGAGATGGCGACCACCGCGTCGACGTGGTCCTGCTGGACCAGCTGCTGGGCAGCAGAAAGGACCTGGGTCGGGTTGGTTGCGGTGTCGGCCACCACGTACTTGATCGTGTAGCCCTCTTGCGAGGCGAGCCACGTCCCGGCCTGGACCCCCTGCGGCGACGTCTCCGCACTGGAAGCGGCCGGTCCCGTCAGGTCGGTGAGGAGGCCCAGGGTGTAGACGTGGGAGCTGCTGCCCGTGCTCGACGACGATCCCGACGACGAGGCCGACGACGAGGACGTCGAGCTGCAGGCTGCGCCGAGCACGGTCAGGCCGGCCAGCACGGTGAGAAGGATCTTCCGTTGTCTGAACATGTCGCGTGTTCCTCCGCGGCGTCGAGGTTGTACGGGATCGAGGTTGTACTGCGTCGAAGGTGCGGTCGTCGATGATCAGGTCCCGTCGGCACCCTCCTCGAAACGACCCGGCCTGTGCCGCCGTGCGGGACGAGGCGTCATGAGACGGCCATCATCCCGTCGCCCAGGTAATGGCGGAGCACCTCGCCCTCGGCCACGCTCGATGGCCCGTGCCACGCCACCTGTCCGCGCTGGAGCACGAGGCACTCCTCGGCGAAGGCGAGGGCCCGGTGGATGTACTGCTCGGTCATGACGACGGTCACCCCGGCCCGCTTGGCCTGCTCGAGCCCCTCGAACACGACGTCGACCATCATCGGTGCGAGGCCGAGGGAGAGCTCGTCCGCCACCAGCAGCGTCGGGGAGGTGACCAGGGCGCGGGCCAACGAGAGCATCTGCTGCTCGCCGCCGGACAGGCGGCCGGCCGGCTGGCGCAGGCGCCGGCCGAGCTGCGGGAAGATGTCGAGCACCCGCGCCACGGCGGCCCGCCGCTCCTGGCGGCCGGCCATGGCGGCGGTGGCCATCCGCAGGTTCTCGGCGACCGTCAGGTGCCGGAACACCCCGCGGCCCTCGGGCAGGAGCACCAGGCCGGCGTTGCGCATCCGGTGCGCCGGACGGCCGGTGACGTCCTCGCCCGCGAACGTCACCCTTCCTTCCACGGGGACGAGCCCGGCCAGCGCACGGGCCAAGGTGCTCTTGCCCGCCCCGTTGGCCCCGAGGACGGCCAACGCCAAGCCCCTGCCCAACTCGAACGACACACCCGAGAGCCCGACCGCGTCGCCGTAGCGCACGCTGAGATCCTCCACGGCCAGCACCACGGGGCGCCGGGGGGCGTCCGCCGGCTCGGGTGCCGCGTGCGGCGCACCGCCCGGCGAGGTGGACGGCTGGCCGGCGGGGTCCTCGCCCAGGTACGCGGCCCGCACGGCGGGGTCGGCGCGCACGGCGTCCGGCGGGCCGCTGGCGATGAGCTCCCCGAAGTCGAGCACGTAGACGGTCTCGCACAGCCGCATGACCATGTCGACGTCGTGCTCGACGAGGAGCACCGAGATCCCCCGCTCGCGCGCCACGCGGGTCAGGATCGCTTCGAACGTCGCCGTGTCGGCGGCATCGAGTCCCGACGAGGGCTCGTCGAGCAGGAGCACCGTCGGCGACGAGGCGAGGGCGCGCCCGAGCTCCAGGAGCCGGGACAGGCCGAGGGGGAGCCCGGCGGCCTGGCGCGACGCATGGCCCGCCAGGCCCAGCAGCTCCAGGAGGCCGTCCGCCGCGGCGCTCTCCGCCGCGTCCGCAGGGCGCAGGCTCCCCATGGTGAAGAGGTCGGACCACACGCGGTCGCGGGCGTGCTTCGCCCGGTGGGCCAGGATCAGGTGGTCCCGCACCGTCAGGCCTATGAAGAGCTCGGGGTGCTGGAACGTCCGCGCCAACCCGAGGTCGGCCCGATGCTGTGGGCGGCTGTCGGTCACGTCCTCCCCGTCGAGCATGACCCTGCCCCTGGTGGGCCGGATGAGCCCCGAGACCACACCGAAGAGGGTGCTCTTGCCCGCGCCGTTGGGCCCGACGAGGCCGACCACCGAAGCAGGCGGCACCTGCAGGTCGACGTCGGCCAGGGCGGCGACGCCGCCGAACTGGACGGAGACTCCCGCGCACGACAGCCGAGGGCGGTCGCCGGCGCTCGCGCCCGGGGCGGCGGCGCTCACTGCCCCGCCTCCACGCCGACGCGGCCCACGCCCGCCGGTGCGGACCCCGTGTCGCCGCCGTGTGCCTCGGCCGCCATGACCGCGACGGTGCTCCGCCTGCCTTCGGCCCACCGGCCCGCGGCCAGCCGGGCTGCCAGCCGGCGGAGCTGTCGGCCGTTCTCCACCACGACGCCGTCGGGGTTGCGCGCCACCATCACGGCACCGAGCCCGAAGAGGATGGCGGGAACCTCCAGCCAGCGGGTGGGCACGTAGGTCCGGAACACGGCCGGCAGCAGCGAGAAGACGAGGCCGGCGATGCCCGCGGCCAGGATGGAGCGGATCCCCAGGGTCACCACCACCGCCAGCCACACCAGGCCGGCGAAGGTCTCGTACGACGCCGGCTGGGCGACGCCGGCGTCGAGGGCGAGGAACCCGCCCCCCACGGCGGCGACGAACGCGGCGAGCGCACCGACGATGATCTTGAGCTGCACGACGCTGAGACCGAGGGTGCGCGCCGCGGGCTCGCTGTCCCTGACGGCGGTGAGGGCCATGCCGCTCGTCGAGCGGCGCAGGTTGACGATGAGCAGCGCGAACACCCCGAACACCGCCAGGGCCAGGTAGCAGAAGGCGAGGTCGCCCTTGGCGAAGCTGGGGCGGGCCAGGTCGACGCCGAGGCCTCCCTGGAGGAAGCGGTTCTGGTCGAAGACGAGCGTCTCGGCCAACAACCCGAAGGTGAGGGTGCCGAGGGCGACGTACAGCGGCCCGAGCCGGATGGTGAGGACGCCCATGACGGCGCCGACGACCGCGGCGACGACTCCCCCGAGGAGGAGCGCGACCAGCACCGGGAGGTGCCAGAGGGTGGCGAACTGGGCGGTGGCCAGCGCACCGACGCCGGCGAAGACGGCCTGCGACAGCCAGAGCATCCCGCCTTCGCCGGTCACCACGGTGAAGGTCAGGAAGGTGATCGAGAAGCACAGGCCGGTGGCCACCACGCCGAGCCAGAATGCGCTGCCGCTGAAGAGCAGCGGCACCAGCGCGAGGACGGCGAACGGCGCCAGGCGGGCGATCACGCCGCGTCCGGACACGGCGCCGACGTTACCGGCCAAGGTCGTCGGCGTCTGGTTGGCGGGTCTGATGGCCTGGTCGAGGGGGCCGCCGGTGCCGTCACCCTCGGTTCCCGTGCTGGCCCGCACGGCATAGACGACCAGGAACACGAACATCACCGCGAAGGGGACGCTGGGCAGGATGTCGGCCGTCCACGCGCTGTTCACCGGCAGGTACTCGGTGATGATGTCGGTGAGCACGCCCATGGCCAGTGAGACGACGACCGCGCCCACGAGCGAGCGCAACCGGGCGGCCACCACGGCGGCGAAGGCCGCCGCCATGAGCGTGGTCATCCCGACGGTGGTCAGGCCGTTGGTCGGGGCCACCAGGATGCCTGCCAAGCCCGCGAGGGTGGCGCTCACCATCCAGGCCCCGAGGGCGACCCGCCCAGGGTTCGTCCCCGACAGCGAGGCCATGGCCTCGGAGTCGACGACGGCCCGCACCCGCAGGCCGACGTCCGTGAAGCGCAGGACGACGGTGCCGAGCACCACCACCAGCAGCAGGAACCCGTAGGTCAGGAGCTGGTCGGTCGAGATGGGCGTCCCCAGGAAGTGGTACGGCGTGTCGCTCTGGAGCGCCAGACCGGGGGCCGCGGTGATCGTCTGGGTTCCCATGAGCATGTCGGCGACGGGGGGCAGCGCCACCGACAGACCGATGGTGGTGACCAGCTTGACGAGCGTCGACTGGCCGCGGATGAACCGGAACAGCACCAGATAGAGCACGGCACCGAGGAGCGGACCGACGACGAGGATGGACACCGCGCCGGCCGTCGTGGTGGGCCAGCCGTGCTGCGAGTTGAGCCAGAAGTAGAAGCGGGCGACGACATAGGCCATCGATCCGAAGGCGAAGTTGAGGACGCCGGCCGACACGTAGGTGACGACGAGTCCCGTCGCCGCGATCGCGTAGATCGAACCCAATGCCAGTCCGGCCAAGACGTACTGCGTCACGGTGGACTCCGCTCCCCCCTCCCCCACCGCCCGTGTCCCAGGGCGCCTGAGCCGCGGCACTCGCCAGAATCACGCTATGCAATGACGAGAATCTCACTCTACCAATGTCGATATCGGCGTCAAGAGCGCCATCCGACCCCTGACGCCGGGCGCGCGCCTACTTCGGCGGGAACCGCAGTGCCCCGTCGAGCCGGATGTTCTCCCCGTTGAGGTACGGGTTGCGGACGATCGACTCGACCAGGAGGGCGAATTCCTCGGGCCTCCCCATGCGCTTGGGGAAGACGATGTCGCGTTCGAGGGTCTCGCGCACCCGGTCGGGCACGGACAGCATGATCGGGGTGCCCATCGTCCCAGGCGCGATGGCGCAGACGCGCACCCCGATGGGCGCCAGGTCGCGGGCCATGGGCAGGGTCATGCCCAAGATGGCCGCCTTGGCCGAGCCGTAGGCCAGCTGGCCGGTCTGGCCCTCGATGCCGGCGATCGACGCGGTGTTGACCACGACCCCGCGCTGGCCGTCCCCGTCCGGCTCGTTGCCCGCCATGGCTGCGGCCACCAGCCGCGTCGTGTTGAACGTCCCGAAGGCGTTCATCTCCATGGTCTTGACGAACGAGTCCTTGTCGTGGGGCGTGCCGTCGCGCGACAGCGTCCGCCCGCCGCCGACCCCGCCGCCGGCCACGTTGACCAGCACGGAGAGGGGGCCGAGCGGACGCGCCGCCTCGATGGCGGCGGCGACGTCGGCGTCGTCGTTGGTGTCCCCGCCCACCGCGGCCACCCGGTCGCCGAGCTCCTCGGCCAGCTGCGCGGCCCGAGCACCGTCGCGGTCGAAGACCGCCACCCCCATCCCGATCTCGGCCAGATGGCGGACGGTGGCCGATCCCAGGCCCCCTGCGCCGCCCGTCACGATCGCCGAACGTCCCTGCAGGTCCACGTCCCCTCCGTCGTCGATCCGGCCCGGTCGACCGGGCCCGGGGAGGGTAGGCGCAGGTTGACTGCGACGTCAATATCAGATACGTTGCCGCGCCGTCAACGCCCAGGGAGGGAAGTCGCGGTCATGGCCGCAGTCAGCGCTTCGAGGCATCGATGCTCTTCGAGCTGACGGCAGACCAGGAATTCCTCCGGGACACGACGTCGAGGTTCCTCGCCGACCAGGTCCCGCCGAGCACCCTGCGCGCCCTGCGCGACGACCCTGCGGGCTACGACCCCGGGTACTGGCGGCGGGGGGCCGAGCTGGGCTGGACCTCGCTGCTCGTCGGCGAGGCACAAGGCGGGGGCAGCGTCAGCGGGCGTGCCCTGGTGGACGCCACCTTGCTCGCCCACGAATTCGGGCGCCACGCCGCGCCCGGGCCCTTCCTGCCGTGCAACCTCGTGGCCGGCGCCTTGAGCGACGCGCCGGCCGGGGACGGCGCCTCGCTGCTCGGGGACCTGCTCCAGGGGACGGCGGTGGCCGGCTGGTGCTTCGCCGAGGGCCACCCCACGGGCCACCTCCCCGACGGGCTCACCCTGCAGATCCGCGTCGAGGGCGACGAGGTCGTGGTCGACGGCGTGAAGCGCCCGGTCGAGTCGGCGGGGACGGCCAGCCACTTGCTCGTCACCGGGCGCACCGGCGACGGGCTCAGCCAGGTGCTGGTGCCGGCGGACGCGCCCGGGGTCACGCTCCGGCCGATGCACTCGATGGACCTCACCCGGCGCTTCTGGGTCGCCGCCTTCGAGCAGGTGCGCGTGCCGGTCACCGCGGTCGTGGGCGAGCCCGGTGCGGCAGGAGCGCAGGTGGTGCGCCAGCTGCGCCAGGCCCTCGTCCTGCTGTGCGCCGAGTCCGTGGGCGCCCTGCAGGCGGGCTTCGAGCTGACGAGCGAGTGGGTCTTCGACCGGTACTCGTTCGGAAGGCCGCTGGCGTCGTACCAGGAGATCAAGCACCGCTTCGCCGACATGAAGACCTGGCTCGAGGCGAGCAACGCCATCGCCGACGCGGCAGCGGTCGCGGTGGCCGACGACGCCGATGATGCGGCCGAGCTGGTGAGCGTGGCCAAGGCGTTCGTGGGGGACTACGGCGCCGAGCTGCTCCATGACTGCGTGCAGATGCACGGCGGCATCGGCGTGACGTTCGAGCACGACCTCCACCTGTACCTGCGGCGGGTGACCCTCGACCGCGCCCTGCTGGGCACGCCGCCCGACCACCGCCGGCTCGTCGCCGACCTCCTGGAGCGGCGAGAGGACGCCGCATGAGCCCCGAAGGCGTCATCGACGACCCGCTGGCGGTGTCGGCGCCGACCACGGGAGACGGCGCGGCCGAGCCCGTGGAGGACGTCGGGGGCTTCCGTCAGCGGGCGGCTGCCTGGGCGGCCGCCAACCTCCGGCCCGCGCAGCAGCGCCAGCTCGAGATCACGCTGCGCCACAAGCTGAACGAGGAGGAGGAGCTGGCGGAGATCGCCCGGGAGCGCGAACTGCAGCGCATGCTCTTCGACGCCGGCTTCGCCGGGGTGTGCGTGCCACGCGCCTACGGCGGCCAGGGGCTGACGCCCGCGCACCAGCGGGCGCTCAACGAGGCCTTCGAGGGCTACGAGTTCCCCGTATGGTTCCAGGTGCCGACCTTGTCGCCCTGCATGGCGGTGATCCTGGAGTTCGGCACCGAGGAGCAGAAGCAGCGTCACATCCCCGCCATCCTGCGCGGCGAGGAGCTGTGGATGCAGCTCCTGTCCGAGCCCTCCGGCGGCTCGGACGTCGCCGGGGCCCTGACCACCGCCGTGCGCGACGGCGACCAGTGGATCCTGAACGGCTCGAAGATCTGGACCACCGGCGCGTGGTGGTCCGACTGGGGCCTGTGCCTGGCCCGGACGAACTGGGACGTGCCCAAGCACCGGGGGCTCACCGTCTTCATGCTGCCCCTGCGCCAGCAGGGGGTGGAGATCCACCGCATCGAGATGCTCAACGGCAACCGGGAGTTCTGCCAGGAGTTCCTGACCGACGTCGTGGTCCCCGACACCGACCGCGTGGGGGACGTGGACCAGGGCTGGACGGTCGGTGTGCGCTGGATGTTCCACGAGCGGATGCTCTACGACTCGCCGCTGGTCACCTTCCCGGTCGGCGTGGTGCGGTCCGTCGGCGCCACCTCGCTGACCGACCTGGCCCGGGCCGTGGGGCGCCAGCACGACCCGACGGCCCGTGAGCTGATCGGCGAGGCCCGCATGCTCGACGTGGTGGCGGACAAGTTGGCGGACCGCATCGGGGGCGGCGTGCGCTCCGGGGCCGTCTCGGAGCAGGCCGCCGCCATCCCCCGCCTCTTCAAGGGGGTGAGCACGTCGAGGTTGCAGACCATCGCCTTCGACATCGCCGGCGGTGCGGGCGCTGCGTGGACCGAGGACGACGGCGCCGCGGCGGGCCGGGGCACCGACTTCCTCACGCGCCAGGTGTCGCAGATCGGCGGGGGCACCACCGAGATGGCGCGCAACGTGATCAGCGAGCGCCTCCTCGGCATGCCACGCGAGCGCGCACTGGACCGCGACGTCCCTTTCCGCGACGTGCCCCGAGGCCCGTCGTCACGGCCCACGGCCGGCGGGTCGACGTGAGCGGCCGCCACCCGGGGACCCGAGGCCGGTGGTGGGCCGAGGTGAGTAGGATCCGCGTCGCTCCGAGGAGCCAGGGGGCGTCCGCCGGAGGCCGGATCAGGGCGACGAGCCGTTCAGGAGGGGCTTCATGACCGCAGTCATGCAGGGGGTTCGCATCCTCGAGGTGGCCGAGCAGACGTTCGTGCCGGCCGCGTCGGCGCTGCTCGCCGACTGGGGTGCCGAGGTGATCAAGATCGAGCACGTCGAGCGCGGCGACGCCATGCGCGGGCTGGCGTCCAGCGGCATCGCCGCCATCGGCGGTGGCGTGCACGTGCTGCTGGAGCACTCGAACCGGGGCAAGCAGAGCCTGGGGCTCGACCTGGCCTCGCCGCAGGGTGCCGACATCCTCCACAAGCTGGCCGCCACCTGCGACGTCTTCCTCACCAACAAGCTGGCGGGGGTGCGCAAGAAGCTCAAGATCGACGTGGAGGACATCCGGGCGCACAACCCCAGCATCATCTACTGCCGCGGCAGCGGACAGGGCGAGCGCGGGCCCGACGCCGACAAGGGTGCGTACGACTCGCTGGCCTTCTGGAGCCGCGCCGCGGTGGCGGCCTCGATCATGCGCCAGGGGGACGAGCACGTGCCGGCGCCGCCGGGCCCCGGCTTCGGCGACTCCATCGGCGCCATGACCATCGCCGGCGGGATCATGGGCGCCCTCTACCACCGGGAGCGCACCGGCGAGGCGACGACGGTGGACATCTCCCTGCTCGCCTCAGGGCTGTGGGCCATGGGCCAGACCATCAGCCTGTCGCTGCAGCTCGACATGCCGTGGTCGATGCCCCCCGGCGACACCCCGCTGAACCCCCTCACCGGCAATTACCGCGCCAAGGACGGCTGGCTGATGCTCACCTGCCTGCAGGCGGGCAAGTACTGGCCCTCCGCCGCCGAGGTGATCGGGCGCCCGGAGCTGGCCACGGACCCCCGCTTCGCCGACCACGAGTCACTGCTCGCGAACAGCAAGGACGCGGTCGCCATCCTGCGGGAGGTGTTCGCGCAGCACACCGTGGCCGAATGGCGCGAGCGGCTCGAGAGCTTCACGGGCCAATGGGCGGTGGTGCAGAACACGCTCGAGGCCGCCAACGACCCTCAGTCGGTGGCGAACGACTACCTCCAGGACTGCACCTCCGCCAGCGGCACGACGTACCGTCTCGTCACGGCCCCGGTGCAGTACGACGAGACGCCGGCGCCGGTGCGCCGGGCGCCGGAGTTCAACGAGCACGGTGACCAGATCCTGGCCGACCTGGGCTTCGACTGGGACGCCATCGTGGACCTCAAGGTGAAGGGCGTCGTCGCCTGACGCCGAGGATCAACGTGGAAAGGGAGAGAAGCTCATGAGCACCTTCGACGCATTCGGCTACAAGGGGAAGCGGGTCCTGGTGGTCGGCGGCGCCACCGGCATGGGCGCGGCGACCGCGCAGCTGGCCCAGGACGCCGGCGCCGAGGTGGTGATCATGGACATCGCCGAGCCGACCCTGGCCGGAGCCAAGTACATCCACGTGAACCTGGCCGACAAGGACTCGATCGACAAGGCCGTCGACGAGTGCGGCGGGCCCGTCCACGCCCTGTTCTCGTGCGCGGGGGTCGCCGACGGGACGCCGGGCATCGAGAAGATCAACTTCATCGGCCACCGGCACATGATCGACCGCATGCTGGCCAAGGACATGCTGCCGCGGGGCTCGGCCATCGGCTTCATCTCGTCGGCGGCCGGGCTCGGGTGGGAGGCCAACCTGGAGCGCATCAAGGACTACTTGGCCACCCCCGACTTCGACTCGGCCGTGGCGTGGGTGGCGGAGAACGGCGG
>Ga0187778_10000473_pt1 | contig 28561 bp, 21 predicted proteins | sample 1015_Q2_SP5_20_M_FD_132418 | JGI IMG/M metagenome (GOLD analysis project Ga0187778, IMG submission 132418) | Tropical peat soil microbial communities from peatlands in Department of Meta, Colombia - 1015_Q2_SP5_20_MG | ecosystem: Environmental > Terrestrial > Soil > Wetlands > Peat | place... | reverse complement strand
GCCGGTGGTGGAGTTTAACGGCAACCGGACAGGCGCGAGTTTCTCGGTGCGGCGGGCCTTGCGCGGAAAACAGATCCTCCTGGTCGGCGGAACGGGATTCATCGGGAAAGTGTGGCTGGCTAGCCTTCTGAGCGACCTACCTGAAATCGGGCGCGTCTATCTATTGATCCGCAGCCATCGCACCGCCACGTCGATTCAGCGCTTCGAGCGGATCGTGGAGGAGTCGCCGGTCTTCGCGGCGCTGGCCGACATGCACGGCGAGCGGTTCGCCGATTTCCTCCGCGAGCGAGTGGAGGTGGTTGAAGGCGACGCGAGTAAGCCCGGGCTCGGACTCGCGCCGCAGGTGCGACAGAGGCTCGCGCGATCGCTCGATCTGATCGTCAACAGCTCCGGGCTGACTGATTTCAATCCGGACCTCCGGGATGCGCTGGCGATGAACGTCCGGTCGACGGCGTACCTGCTGGAGTTTCTGCGCGGATGCGATCACGCGGCGCTGCTGCATCTTTCGACGTGCTACGCCGTGGGTCAGCGCGACGGTCGAATGCTCGAGGAGCTTCCGAAAAACTACACGCCGCGCGGATTGGCCGGCTTCGACGCTAAGAAGGAATGGGAATCGCTTGAAGGGGCTGCGCGCGAAATCGAAGCGCGGGCGGAATCGCCGGAAGTGACGAGCGAGCTGCGAAAACGGGCGCTTGGCAAGCGCCATGCGGCGAAGGACCTGCACGGCACCGCGCTCGAGAATCAGATTCGCAAGAACCGCGTGCGCTGGGTGCGGCAGACGCTCGTCGACGCTGGCACGCGGCGCGCCAAGGAGCTCGGCTGGCCGAATACGTACACGTTCACCAAGAGCCTTTCGGAATCGCTGATTCGCGACTACATCGACGCGAATCCAAGCGCGGCGATTGCGGTGGTGCGCCCCTCAATCGTGGAATCATCGGTCGAGAAGCCGTTCTGCGGATGGAATGAAGGTGTGAACACGTCGGCGTCGCTTTCCTATCTGCTGGGGACATTTTTCCGGCAGCTTCCGACCAACGAGAACAAGTGCCTCGATTTGATACCCGTCGACATTGTGTGCCGCGGCATGACGCTGATCGGTGCCGCGCTGGTCGAGCGGCGGCATGAGCAGATGTATCACCTGGCGACGTCGGTGGCGAACCCGTGCGACATGCGGAGGTCGATCGAGCTCACGGGGCTGGGGCACCGGAAGTTTTATCGCGCGCAGGACGGGTTTCATCACAGGCTGCGGCTGCGATTCGATGCGATCCCGGTGTCGAAGACGCGCTACGAGACGCTCTCGGCGCCGGCGCAGAAAATTTTGGTGCAAACGATCAATCGAACCGTCGAGCCGATCTTCGAGCGCGCGCCGCTGGCGCGTCAGGAGCGCGAGCTGGAAAAAGTGATCAAGCTGATCGATCTTTTCGAACCGTTCATCCTGTACAACGACCATGTGTTCGAGGCAGCGAACGTCGAACGGCTGAGCGCGGCGCTGCCGGCGGAGGAGCAAGCGGCATTTGGCTACGACACGCGATCGATCGACTGGTGGGATTACTGGATCAACGTCCACATTCCGGCGCTGCGGAAGTGGTGCTATCCTTTGATCGAGGGCCGACTGCCGGAAACGGGCCCGCGGCGCCGTGTGCCCTTCGCGGCTCACTCCGAAGCAAGTGCCGCCGGGGCAGCGGCAGCGCCATCGGCGACGACCTGACACCCAAGAACAGTGTCCATCTTTCTGACCGGGAGCACCGGATACATCGGTGCGCACGTTGCGTCGAATCTGCTCGCGGATCATCGAGAGCCGCTCAACGTGTTGGTGCGCGCGCGCGATGCGCATGAAGCGAAACTGCGGCTGTGGCATGCGCTGCAGCTGCACATGGATTTCGCGCGGTTTGACGGATTTTTACACGAGCGGATGCAGGTTTTTCGCGGCGATTTGACCGCAGAGCGATTCGGGCTAACAGAGGACGAATATCGTCAGCTCGTGCGGTCGACGGATTCAGTGATTCACTGCGCGGCGTCGCTCAATCGAAAATCGGAAAAATCCTGCCTGAACGTGAATTTGCGCGGGACACTCGAAGTGGTTCAGCTCGCCACGCGGGCACGCGACGATCATGGATTGCGGCGGTTCAGCCACGTAAGCACAGTCGCCGTGGCGGGTCAGCGAGCGGATGAGGTGGTGGAAGAAGATTCGGCGATCGATTGGGACCGGTCGGATTACGATCCCTACGCGCGCACGAAGAAATTCTGCGAGCACATGGTGCGACAGCTGCTGAACGAGGTGCCACGGACGATTTTTCGGCCGAGCATCGTGCTGGGGGACAGCCGACGGCCGGAGACGAATCAGTTCGAAATGGTGCGCGCGTTTGTGTTTCTCGCCGGGCTGCCGGTGTTGCCGTTTCGGCCGAGCGACAAAATCGACATCGTGCCGGCGGATTATGTGGCGGGCGCGATCGCTACATTGCACCAAACAGATCGCCCAGCGCATGAGATCTATCACTTGTCGTCGGGAGTTGAATCCGAGACGTTTGTCGAATTGACGGACGCACTGGCGAAAGCGCAGGGCAAGCGCGGACCGACGTACATACCGAGCCTCGAAGGCACTTCGTCGAAGGTGATCAACACGCTCGCCGGACGCGCGGGAAAGATCGGCGGGCTGGCGACATTGCTGAAAGTGTTCCTTCCCTACCTTGTGTGGAACACGGTGTTCGACAACAAGCGCGTGGTGACGGAGATGGGCGCGAAGCCCGCGCGATTTTCCGAATACTGCTATCCGCTGCTGCGATTCAGTCGCGAGCACAACTTCACTTACAAATTCAACGATTTGCCGTCGCAACCCAAGACGAGCGCCGCGATGGAGCCTGCCGCTCCGCGCGTTGCCGCGGCACAGGATTCACGCCGATGATGGATTTGGTGCTACAGGCGTGGGTTGGCGCACTCGTCGAACTAAACAAGCTGCAGTGGATGCTCGGCGCGGGGAAGCCGTGGAAGCCTGGCGAAAAGCTGAAGATTTTGTTTGCCGGTTACAACGGGACGCGCAACACGGGCTCCGACATCCGCGTGGAAGAAATTCTGCGCCAGGTGCGGCGAATTCTGGGGCCCGAGAATATCTCCTTCAGCGTAATGACGCAAGATTTCGACCTCTCGCGCGGATATTTCGGCGACGCGCGACAGGTGCATCTCCCCGATGTCTTTCCGCCGTTTCTCCATCGAGTGGTTCGCGAGCATCACGGAGTGATTGCGTGCGAAGGCTCGATGTTCAAAAGCAAGTTCGCGAATGCGTTGACGGCGATGATGATCGGGTCGCTGGGAATTGCGTCGGTGCAGAACAAGCTCAGCATCGGATACGGCGCCGAAGCGGGACAGATGGACGCATCGCTGCAGAAAATGGTGCGGCGATATTGCCGCGATTCCGTCGTGATTACGCGCAATGTCGAATCGCAGGAAGTGCTCGGCAAGCTCGGCGTTGCGACGGAACTGGGGACGGACACGGCGTGGACGTTCGAGCCGCTGCCTGCAGAGTACGGACGAAAAGCGCTTCGCGAAGCGGGATGGGACGGCAAGACTCCCGTGCTCGCGGTTTGCCCAATCAATCCTTTTTGGTGGCCGGTGAAGCCATCGCTCGTGAAGTGGATCGCGCACGCGAGCGGCGGCGCCTACAAATCGAGCCACTACCGGACCATCTACTTCCACCGCTCGGGCCGCGACGTAAATGCCGCGTACGAAAAATATTTGGCCGAAATGGCTCGAGGAGTCGAACGATACCGGCAGAACCGGCCGGTGTTTGTCGTACTCGTCGCCATGGAGATGCTCGATCGCGACGCCTGCGAGCGGATCGCGACGAAAATCGGTGGCGCGCCGATTTTTGCATCCGATCAGCTCAACATGTACGAGATCGTGAGCATCCTGCGCCAGTGCGACCGGATGCTTTCCTCGCGCTTTCACGCGATCGTCTCGTCGATGCCCGCAGGCGTGCCGTCGGCGGGCGTAACGATGGACGAGCGCATCCGCAACCTGATGCGCGATCGAGGGCACGACCACCTCCTGATGAAGGTCGATGAGACCGATCTTGCGGAAAAGATTGTCGCGGCGCTCGAGGCGCTTGATCGGGAAGCCGACGAGATTCGCACTGCCATGGCCTGCACCGTGGCGCGCAATCTTCGAACCATGGCGCGGATGGGCCTTTATCTCGAAGAGAACGTCGCCCGCCAGTATCCGGAATTCCCCATTCGTAAAGGCGTACTCAGCTGGGAGGAGTATCTGCCGCCGCTGAGTTCGGAGTTGCGCTGTCTGCTCCAAAAACACGCCGGAGCCGTGGCCGCATGACGTTTGTCGAAGACATCCTGATGCGCCTCGAGCAGGCTGGAAAAGCGCCGGTGATGCGCGAAGCTCGCGACGGACGGCTCGTGGCAACGACGGCAGCTGAATTAGTCGTGATGGTAAAGCGAGCGCGCGGGTTTCTGGCCGGGTGCGGGCTTAATCCTGGCGACCGCTGCGTGCTACTTGCTCCAAACAGCGTGCGCTGGGCGGCGCTCGACATCGCGATGATGGCCGAGGGGCTGGTGACGGTTCCGCTGTACGCGCGGCAGGCGCCAGCGGAACTCGTCGGCATGATGAAAGATTCGATGCCCTCGCTGATAGTTTGCGATCCGAGCCTCGTATCGGCGATTCGCAATGCGTGGACGGGCGGTCCGCCGGTCGTGTCGGTCGAAGAAGCGTTTCAGGTGCGAATCGGAACCCCCGCTCCGCCCGTGCATCACGCCGATCACGATACGGTGACGATCATCTATACGTCGGGTACCTCCGGCGAGCCGAAGGGCGTGGTACTTAATGCAGGCAATGTGAATCACATGCTGTGGTGCACGAATTCCCGTCTCGATCAATTGATGGGCACGAGTGCCGGGCCTGACCGAATCTTTCACTACCTTCCCGTCTGCTTCGCAGGCTCCTGGATCTTGATGCTGACGGCGCTCACGCGATCGAGCGTTTTGACGCTTTCGACCGATCTGAACAAGCTCGCCGACGAATTGAAACTCGCGCAACCCGACTATTTTCTGAACGTCCCGACACTACTTGAGCGGGTGCGGACAAGGGTCGAAGAAACGATTGCGAAGCGCGGAATCGCCAATCGAATATTCGTACGGGCCAAGAGAGAATATCTGCGGCGAGAGGCAGGACGCAGTCAGCGACTTGACTCTTTCTATCTCTGGATCGCGAATACTCTTCTCTTCCCGAAGATTCGCAAGAGCATCGGCGGCCCGAATCTTCGAGCACTGATTTGCGGATCGGCCCCGCTGGCAGTCGAAACGCAGATGTTTTTCATGATGCTCGGAATTCCGGTGCTTCAGGTCTACGGCCTCACAGAAACCACTGCGATCTGCACGATGGATGACCCGCGCCATTTCGCCCCCGGACGCGTTGGTCCGGCGATTCCAGGAATCGAAATGACGCTAGGGCAAAACAGCGAGATTCTCGTCAAAGGCCCCAACATTTTCCCGGGCTACTGGAGGCGGCCGGAAGAAACGGCCAAGGTTCTTGCTGGAGGATGGTTTCACACAGGCGACCAAGGTGACGTCGACGAAAGCGGAAACTGGCGGATAACAGGCCGAATCAAGAATCTGATCATTTTGAATTCGGGTCACAACATCGCGCCCGAGCCGATCGAAGAGGCGATCGCTGCGCGACTGCCTGAAGCACAGCACGTAATGCTGCTCGGCAATCAGCGGAGTTTTCTTGCCGCGATCGTGACGTCTACGGGCACGAACGGCGCGTCGAACGGCCTGCGCCGCGAACGCGTGCAGACCGCGCTCGACGCACTCAACACTCGCTTGCCGCACTACAAACAGATTCGCGCATTTTATATTGCAATGGAACCGTTCACGATCGAAAGCGGGTTGCTCACGGCCAATGGCAAGCTGAAGCGCGACGTTATTGCCGCGCGTTTCTCCGCTGAAATCGAATGCCTGTACCAGAAGAGGCCTGCATGAAGAGTTTTCAGGGGAAGACTCTTTCCTGGCAGGTCGGCAACGGGACGATCGAGCTGTTGCTCGACCGCGCGCCGTGCAACGAGATCGGATCGGCCACGCTCGGCGAGCTCGAGAAATTCGCCGCGGCGCTCGAATCGTTGCAGCGAGATACGCACGCGCTGATCATTTCCAGCGCGCGAGCGGAGGGATTCTGTGCGGGAGCCGATCTGCGCGAATTGTACGAGAGCTCGCAGGAAATGCGCGCATCGGAGCGCGTCTCTGCAGTCCGCGATTTTCTGGAACGAATTCACCGCGTGATGAATGCGATCGACGCGGCGCCGCTCACGACGATTGCTGCCGTGCATGGCGTGACGTTCGGGGGCGGGTTCGAACTGGCGCTGACGTGCGATCTGATCATCGCGGACAAGATGGCGCGATTTTGCTTTCCGGAGCTGCGCCTGGGAATGATCCCGGGATTTGGCGGAATTCCGCGCCTCAAGCGCGATATCGGCAATGCAATGGTGCGTGATTTGTTGCTTACGGGCCGCAGCATCAATGCGACGAAGGCACAGTCGGTGGGGCTTGTGAGTCAAGTGACCGCGGACGGTGATGCGTTGCGCGTGGCCCGCGCGACAGCAGCTCAGATCGGCAAGTTCGACCGCGAGACCGCGATCGCCGCCAAGCGCTTTATCAAACCGATCCCGCACGAAGAGCTGCGGCGCGAAATCGATGTTTTCTGCGAGCTGTTTACGAGACCAGCCGTCGAAGCCGGCTTGCGGAAGTTTGTGGAAAGCAACGATGCCTTGCCCTACCTGCCGTGAAATGCTCGATCCCTGCGGCGACGCGAGCGCAACCTGAAAATGTGGCAAGATTAAGCAGATGACCCCTCTCGACAAAACGACTGACGAAATCCTGCGGCTGGCTTCTGAGCACTTCAAAGTGCCGCGCGCGGAGCTCGACGCCGGCGACGACTTCTTCAAGAAGCTGGGAATCAACAGCTTGCAAGCACTCGATCTATTGACGCGCATCGAGCAACATTTCCACATCGAGCTACCGGACTACGAGCTACAGGGCGTGAGCGACTTTAGGACACTTGCAGAGCGAATTCAGTCCCGCCTCTAATGCTGGACCTTTATCAATACAACTGCCTTGGTGAAGCTCTACAAGCGGCGATCGAGCGCTGGCCCAACGAAGTCTGTCTGATCGAAGCAGACCGTGACCGCGAAAAAGCGCGGCTCACTTTCCGGCAGTTCGGTGAGGCAGCGCTTCCGCTGGCGCGCGCCTTGCAGGAGGTCGGATTCGGCGAAGGCTCGCGCGCTGCGATTCTGATGTCTAATCAGTCGAAATGGCTGATTTCGGCGTACGCGATCTTCTATTCCGGCGGGGTCCTGCTTCCCCTGGACTACAAGCTCTCACCACGTGAGCAAATGGCGTTGCTGGCGCATTCGAAGTCCGAAGTGCTGATCGTCGAGTACCACTTGTGGCGGGCGATTGTGCAGGCAGCGGAGTTCAAGGCGCTCGCGGTACGCACGGTGCTCGTCACGGAAGCGCCTGCAAACGCCGAATTGGCAGGAGCGAAGCGGTGGGAGGAGTTTCGCGGCTCGCAGCAGCCGGAATTCGTTCCGCGCAAGCGCCGAGATGCAGCGTGCATTGTCTATTCGTCGGGCACAACCGGAAGGCCGAAGGGTTGCGTGCTGACGCACGAAAATTATCTGGAGCAGTGCATGGCAGTGACGCCTGTGTTTCCTTTCTGGCCGGGCGCGCGCTACCTGAGCATCATTCCTACCAATCACGCGATCGATTTCATGGGCGGCTTCATCATGCCGTTCACGGGTGGCGGCACAGTGGTCCATTTGCGGACGCTGCGACCCGAGTACATACGCGACGCCTTCACGCGATACAGGATCACATACATGGCAGTGGTGCCGCTGATCTTAAAGAGCCTTCAAAAGGGCCTCGAAGAGCGATTCGCCGCGCTCGCGCCAATGAAGCGACGCGCGCTCAGAGGACTGATCCGGATCAATCGTGTGCTGACGCGGCGGCGCGCGCGTCCGCGAGTGAGCCGCATGCTACTAAAGGAAATTCACCAGGCCTTCGGCGGCGAACTTCGCGCGTTGCTGGTGGGCGGGGCGTTCACAGAGCCGGCGATCGTCGAGTTTTTTCACGATCTGGGCATTCCGATCTATAACGGCTACGGCACGACGGAAGCGTGCACGGCGATCACGCTGAATGATCTGCAGCCGTTCGTACCGGATACGGTCGGCAAGCCCGTGCGCGGAATGCAGATTCGCATTCTCAACGCCCGCGAGGATGGAATCGGCGAAGTGACGGTGAGAAGCAAAACCGTGATGTCGCATTACCTCGAGGATCCTGAATTGACATCGGAGACGATTGTCGACGGCTGGCTGATGACGGGCGATCTCGGTCGAATCGACGCGGCGGGCCATTTGCGGCTGATGGGGCGCGCGAAGAACATGATCGTCACGGAAGAGGGCAAGAACGTTTACCCGGAGGAGATCGAGGCCGTGTTCGAGGGGCTGCCTATAAAGGAATCGTGCGTGGTCGCGGCGAACTACATTTGGCACGATCGAAAGATGACAGGCGAGCAGCTCGTGCTTGTGATTCATCCGGAAAGCGGGAAGCCAATTTCCGAGAAGTTGATCGCTGAAATTTCCGAGCGCAACCGGCGATTGCTGAATTACAAGCGCGCCGGCGGATATGTGGCCTGGGAGCAGGACTTTCCGCGCACAGCGTCGATGAAGATCAAGCGCGCGGAACTGGCAGGCGAAATACGCAGCAAACTCGGCCGGGAGGCGGTAAGGCCGCTGTGACCGGCGCGCGCCACACGATCCCCGGGGATCGCCTACGGTGAGCGAGAAATTCTTTGCGGTCGTCAACCCGGCGGCGGGGAGCGGTCGCTGCGGAAAACTGGCTCCGGCGGCGCTCGATCGCGTGCGCAAGATCGGAATCGAGCTAGAAGTCGCGACAACGACGAGGCCCGGCGAGGCGACGGCGCTTGCTCGCGCGGCCTACGCGCGCGGCTTTCGGAATTTCTTGGCGGTTGGGGGCGATGGAACGTCGTTCGAAATCGTCAACGGAATTTTCCCGGAATCGGAGACGCACGGGCGTGCGGCGCTTGGTTTTCTGCCGCTCGGCACGGGCAATTCGTTTCTGCGCGATTTCACTACGCGAGGAGTCGAGTTCACGATCGAGGCGCTGCGCGAAGGCCGGCGACGGCCGTGCGACGTGATCCGGCTGCGGCACGCGGACGGCGACGTCTATTTCATCAACATGCTGAATCTGGGATTCGCGGCTGAAGCGGGAGAGGTCGCGAACAGGAGGTTCAAGGGGTGGGGTCAGATCGGCTATGTGTTCGGCGTTTTCGCGCGCCTGGCCAAGCTCGAGCACGCCGCGTTTCCGCACCGATTGGATGACGCAACCGATTGGGACCGGCGGCCGTGCCTATTCCTGGCCTTCGGCAACAGCAAATTTACAGGCGGGAACATGATGATCGCTCCCAACGCAGATCCTGCCAGCGGCAAACTCGAGTACGTCCGGTGGTCGCCGATCGGCCGCCTGCGGCTGCTGTGGAATTTTCCGACGCTGTTTAGTGGCAAGCACATCCATCATCCGCTTGCGTCGCGCGCCGCGGTGAAGAGCATCGAGCTCGACCTCGCCGAACCTGTGAACGTGATCGTCGATGGCGAGGTAATGCGGCTGAAATGCCGGACGGTCGAAGTGTTACCTTCGGCGCTGGACGTCATCGTATGAGGAACGTGTGGCTGGCGGTGCGCTCGACAGTGTTGTGGGCGGCGAGCGTGATTCATTTTTTCGTCGTCGGCTCGATATTGTTTTTCCTGGGACTGATAGTCGACCCGCGGAAAAACGACTGGCCGCAACGCTGGTTTTTCCGCAACATCTTGCGCATCGCGGGAGTGAAATTCGAAGTCCGGCGCGCGCGCGGCTTCGATCCTAAGCGCACGAGCTTGTTTATCTGCAACCACGTTAATATTTTTGATCCCTTCGTGATCTATTCGGCGATTCCGCAATTTGTGCGCGGGATCGAGCTGGAATCGCACTTCAAGGTGCCCGTGTACGGCTGGATCATGGGACGGTTCGGGGGGAACATTCCCGTGCCGGAAGCGCCGAGCCGCGAGGGGCTGCAAAGAATGAACCGTCTGGCGAAGGAGGCGTTCGACAAGGGCATCAGCCTGATCGCGTTCGCCGAAGGGTCGCGGACGCGCAACGGGCACGTGCAGGAATTCAAGAAGGGCGTCTTCAAGATGGCGCAGCGATTTGGAGTGCCGGTCGTGCCGATGAGCATCGTCGGCTCGTACGAATTCTTCCGCACGGGCCATTGGATATTGCATCCGGGAAAAATTACGGTGTACATGCACGACACGATCGAGACGTCACAGCTCAAACCCGCGGACCTAGACGAGTTGCGGGAACGCGTGTGGGAAATCGTGTCGACACCGGTCGAAGACGCGATGAAGGCGCAAACGAAAAGCTAAGGGATCTGTGAAACGCTGGCTTCAGGAAGCGCGCGACCGGCGCGAAGTTCCTGCCACGTGTAGACAACGCGGTGAATGACGGTGAGGGTGGAGATCGTCGAAATCACCCAGAGGGCCGGCGCCATCCGGTTAGACACTCCGCCAAGAATCAGCAGCACGAGGCGCTCGGGCCGCTCCATAAATCCGACCTTGCACAGCGGGATAAGCGATTCGGCGCGAGCGCGCGAGTAGCTGACCATAAACGAACTCGCCATCGCGATCGCGGCGAGCACCATGTAGAAGTTGCGACCGATCAGCGTGTAGTAAACGACGAGGCCCATGTACAGGCCGAGATCGGAATAGCGGTCAAGCGTCGAGTCGAGAAACGCGCCGAAGGCCGTCACTTGGCCGGAGCGGCGTGCGACTTGACCATCGGCCATGTCGAGGAACGCCGCGAGAAACAGCGCGCCCGCGGCGTACCTGAACTGCCCCATCGCAAAAAGGGCCGCCGCACACGAATTCACGATGAGGGCAAGATACGTGAACATGTTGGGAGTGATGCCGGTGGCGGTGAGAGCAGTGACGACATGGCGCAGGAGCCAGCCGGCCCCTTCGCCGATCCATGCGGTGATCGGACGCTTCAGGTCCGCGCGATCGTTAGCCATCCGCCAAAAATGATACACCGGAATTCAAGCGGCCGGAACCGGGAAACGCCCGTGATCGCGGCATGGCGGCGCCAACTAAGGACTTACTTCTGAGTGGCGGATTCCCCACGAAGCTCGCGGATGATGTTTACTCCGTTGCTTGTGCCGAGACGGTTTGCTCCGGCCTCGATCATAGCGCGGGCATCGGCCGCAGTCCGGATGCCGCCTGAGGCCTTCACGCCGATTCTGACCGCGCGGCGCATCAACGCAACATCTTCCACGGTCGCGACGCCCCCCAAAAACCCTGTCGAGGTTTTCACGAAATCGGCGCCGACCTTTTCGGCGAGTTCGCAGGCGATGACTTTTTCGTCGTTCGTGAGGAGGAAGGTTTCGAGGATCACTTTCAGGAGCGCGGATTGCGCGTGGACGGCTTCGGCAAGCGCGCGAATCTCGCCCTGAACGAGTTCCTTATTGCCGCCCTTGAGCGCGCCAATGTTCATGACCATGTCGATCTCGCGCGCTCCGCGCTTCATGCACTCGTTGGCTTCGAAGACTTTCACGTTCGTCAAGGTGGCACCTGATGGGAAGCCCACAACCGCGCCGATCTTCACGTTGCTGCCGCAAAGTTGAGAATTCACAAGCGATACGTAACACGGATTCACCATCACCGATCCGAAGCCATACTCGCGCGCTTCGTCGCAGAGCCGCACGACCTGGCTCGGCGTGGCCTCGGGTTTCAGCAGCGTGTGGTCGATGATGGCGGCGATCGCCTGCCAGCTTTGTACCGGCGCCTTGCTTTCGACAGCGGAGTTTCGGCTCGACATAGTAGGCAAATGTTACTACGCTACTTCGGATTCTCGAAGCAAGCAGATCATGTTCAACCCCAAGCCGAATACGACCCGCGACCAGCTCCTCAAAGCCGCTCAGGAAGCAATGAGGAACGCCTACGCTCCTTATTCGCATTTCAAAGTGGGCGCGGCGCTGCTGACGACGGGAGGGGAAATCGTCTCCGGCTGCAATGTCGAGAACGCATCGTACGGCGTGACAAACTGCGCCGAGCGCACCGCTGTATTTTCCGCCGTGGCACGGATCGGGCCGAAGATGGAAATCAGCGCGATCGCAATCATCAATGATCACGATGCGCCCTGCTCACCCTGCGGCGCCTGCCGGCAGGTGATTTACGAGTTCGGCCCCAAGGCCATGGTGTATTACCTCGGCGCGAATGGATGGACTGAACAACCCATCACCGCCCTACTGCCCGAGGGGTTCCGCCTCCAGTGAACGATTCCGGCGGAGCTTCCGCATCTGGCGCAATCCGAATCGCCGACATAATTCGCAAAAAACGCGACGGCCACGAGCTATCGCGAGCCGACATAGCGCATCTCGTCGACGGCTACACGCGCGGCCACATCCCCGACTACCAGATTTCGGCTTGGCTGATGGCTGCTCTGCTCCGCGGCCTCACGCGTGCGGAGACCGCCGCGCTCACGGATTCGATGCTGCACTCTGGAAAGGTCCTCGACCTCTCGGAGTTCGCCGCGGCCAAGGTGGACAAGCACTCTACTGGCGGCGTAGGCGACAAGACCTCCCTCGTGCTCGCTCCCTTGGCGGCAGCCGGAGGCGTGATCGTCCCGATGATCAGCGGGCGTGGACTCGGTCACACGGGCGGCACACTCGACAAGCTCGAATCGATTCCCGGCTTCCGCGTCGATCTTTCGATTGAGCGCTTCCGCGGGGTGCTGCGGCTGTGTGGCTGCGCAATGATCGGTCAAACTGCAGAAATCGCCCCGGCGGACCGAAAGTTTTATGCTCTGCGAGATGTGACCGGCACTGTCGAAAGCCCGTTCCTGATTTGCGCGTCGATTATGAGCAAGAAACTGGCCGAGGGCGTCGACGGTCTCGTACTGGATGTGAAAGCCGGCTCGGGCGCATTCATGAAAACGGAGAAGGACGCCGCCTTTCTCGCCGAGCTGATGGTCGAAACCGGGCAGCGCATGGACAAGAAAATCGTGGCGCTAATTACGAATATGAATCAGCCGCTCGGCTTTCGCGTGGGCAATGCGCTTGAAGTCCAGGAGTGCATCAATATACTGCTCGGAAGCGGTCCGGTAGATTTGCGAGAACTTTGCCTCGAGCTCGGCGGCTGGATGCTCCATCTCGGCGGGCGCGCCGACACAATCGCGCAAGGCAGGCAGCTTGCTGCGAAACTGATCGATTCGGGAAAGGCGCTCGACAAGTTCCGCCAGATGGTCGAGCTGCAAGGAGGCGATCCGCGCGCGATCGATGACCCGACGCGACTGCCTGATTCTAGGTACACGCTCGAACTTGTCAGCTCAACGAGTGGCTACGTCGGCGCGATCCGATGCGAAAACATTGGAACGGCATCTGTGATTCTGGGCGGCGGGAGGGAGAAGAAGGAGGACTCAATCGATCCCGCCGTCGGAATCGTACTCCACAAAAAAATCGGAGATAAGGTCGATGCAGGCGAGCCGCTCTGTAGAATCCACTACAATACAGAATCACGAGCAAAGGAAGCGAAGCGGTTGCTTGACCGAAGTTACGAGATTGTCGAAACCCCGCCGGCGCCGCAGCCTTTGGTCCTCCGAATCATTACGGGACAAACAACCTAGAAGTCGCTTTCAGATTTGCGCCAAAAAACTCGTGCCATGCGGGATTGAACCGCCGAAATTCTCGGCGACGGTCTGGCCCATGTCCGAAAGCGTCGAGCGCACGCCGAGATTCGTGCCGCATTTCGATCCGGGGTTGAACGCGAGGATCGGGACGTACTCGCGCGAATGGTCGGTGGTCGGATTCACGGGATCAGGATCGCAGCCGTGATCGGCGGTGATCATCAGCATGTCGGTGGATTTGAGTTCCGAGAGAAACGGGGCGAGAAGCGTGTCGAATTCTTCAAGCGAGCGTGCGAAACCCTCCACATCCTTGCGATGACCGTAAAGCATGTCGAAATCGACGAGGTTGGCGAAGATCAGGCCGCTCGGTCTGCGCGCGAGTGATTCGCTCAGCTTGGCTATTCCGTCCGCATTGTTCTTCGTTGTGACGTAATCTTCGACCCCGCGGCCGTTGTAGATATCGTGAATTTTGCCAACACCGAACACGGGAATCCCGCGCTCGGAGAGAACGTCGAGCAGCATTGGTCGCGGCGGGTCGACGGCGTAGTCGTGGCGGCGCTCGGTGCGGCGGAAATTTCCCGGAGTACCAGTGAACGGGCGCGCGATCACGCGGCCCACTCGATTGGGTCCATCGAGCAGAGCGCGCGCGATTTCGCATTCTCGATACAGTTCGGCGATCGGAATCACTTCCTCGTGCGCCGCGATCTGGAAAACGCTGTCGCCGGACGTGTACACGATCGGGAAGCCGGTGCGCACGTGCTCTTCGCCGAGTTCCTTGATGATCTCGGTACCTGAAGCAGGCTTGTTGCCGAGCGTGCGCCGGCCGATGCGCCGCTCGAACTCTGCCATCAGTTCCTTCGGAAAGCCGTGGGGATAGACCGGAAACGCCTGGTCCAGCCAAATTCCCGCCATCTCCCAGTGTCCCGTCGTGGTGTCCTTGCCGGGAGAAACGGTAATTCCCTTTCCGTAGCTTCCCGCGGGGCACGACGGCGGCGTGAGGTGCTGAAGCGGCTTGATATTCGCCAGGCCTAGCCGGACAAGATTCGGCAAATACAGCGGACGAGAACGCGCGATGTGGCCGAGCGTGTCGCGGCCCACGTCGCCGTAGGCAGCGGCGTCCGGCAGCTCTCCGATGCCGACACTGTCTAGAACGATCCAGATTGTGCGTTCGAAGCGCATCACTGGGGATGGCGTGGTGCCCGGGGTGGGGGTCGAACCCACACGTCCTGTAAAGGACAGGGGATTTTAAGTCCCCCGCGTATGCCATTCCGCCACCCGGGCAGGGCGTTGCAAAACTATCCTATCAAACACGCCGCTGCAACCGCCCGGTTTGAGACCAAGGTGATCTGAGGACTCGGCGACGGCGCAAGAGCGTGCAAATTAGGCGCCACTCTGTTTGTGTTCCAGGAGAGAGTAAAGGACCGGCATCACCAATAGCGTTATAAAGGTTGACAGCAGCAGTCCACCGATCACCGCCAGCGCAAGGGGCTTTTGAAGCTCGGCTCCCGAGCCAAGTCCCAAGGCGAGCGGCAGCAGGCCGAACAGCGTCGCAAGAGTGGTCATTAGAATTGGGCGCACGCGAATTCTCCCGGCGGCCGCGAGTGCCTCGCCCAAAGGCATTTTCTGTTCTTCTCGCAGCTTCTGCACGTATTCAAACAGAATGATTCCGTTCTTTACGACCAACCCCACCATCAGAATGATCCCCATGAACGAAGAGACATTCAGCGCTGTTCCGGTGATCAGCAGCATTCCGAACACGCCAACGAGCGAAAGCGGCGCCGCCGAAAGAATAATCAACGCAGGGCTGAACGCACGAAATTGAATAACCAACACAACGAAGACGGCGCCCAATGCCAGGGCAAGCACGGAAAGCAGATCATGGAAGGAATTCTGCTGACTCTCGTACTGACCGCCGATCTCATACGTCGTTCCGGTGGGAAGCGAAATGCTGCGCATCATTTTCTCCACGTCGCCGATTGCGCTTCCGAGGTCGCGGTTCTGAAGCCGGGCGGTGAGGGTCACCATGAGGCGCTGGTTTTCGCGCTGCAGGGCGTTGGCACCGTGCTCCTGTTCAACTTGAGCGAGGGACGAGAGCGGCACGATCTGTTTCGAAGCCGAGAGAACCGGAAACTGCAATATGTCGTTGTAGTTGTACCGATACGAGTCCGGGAAGCGCACCCGAATGTCGACCGTACGATCGGACTCGCGCAATTGAGTCTGCGTCGTACCCAGCAGACCGGCGCTCACCTGCTGCGTCACCTGATCCACGGTGAGACCCGCGCGGCCAGCCAAAGCCGGATCGACGTGGAAGACGATCTCCGGATTGCCTCTCTGCAGACCCACGAAATCAACGAGGCCCGGAATCTTCTGGAGCCTCGGGCTGATCTGATCGGCCACCTGTTCGAGCGTGGGCATGTCGTTGCCAAAAAGTTTCAGCTCGACGGGCTCGTGCGAGCCTTCGAGATCGCCGAGCATGTCCTGCAGGACCTGCGTGAACTCGACGTCGATAGCCGGGACGTTCTGCCCGATCCACCCACGCAAGTCGTCGATCACGCCTTCGATGTCGCGTTTGCGTTCGGACCGGGGCTTCAATTTCACCAAGATGTCGCCCGTGTTTTGCTCTGTCGCGAACAAGCCCATTTCAGCGCCGGTGCGCCGCGAAAAAGCTGCCGTTTCCGGCATTGCCGCGATTTGTTTCTCCACGTGCTGGAGGATGCGGTTCGTCTCATCGAGCGAGGTGCCGGCAGGCGTACGGTAGTCCAAGACATATCCGCCCTCATCCATTTCCGGCAGGAATCCAGTGTCGAGCAGCGAATAGAAAACCACTCCGAGGACAACCATCGCGACCGCAGCCCCGGCCACGATTCCTCGGTGACCGAGGGACCAGCGCACGGCCTTTTCGTAGGCGCGATTCACCGGCTCGATGAATTTGGATGATTCGGTGCGGTGAGTGTCGGTCGAAAGGAAACGCAGCGACAGCAGTGGAATCAGCGCTACTGCAAAGATCAGCGAAAGCAATACCGACACACCGAGCGTGAGAGAAAGCGCCCGGAAGAACTCGCCGACAAATCCTTGCAGCAATCCGAGAGGTAGAAACACGACGAGCGTGGTGGCCGTGGACCCGACGACGGCGCCAAGCAGTTCCTGCGCGGCTCGCTCGGCCGCAACCTCCTGCGTTTCTCCCAGACCAAGATGTCGGTAGATATTCTCGATGATGACGACCGCGTCGTCGATGATCAGCCCTATTGCAATGGCCAATCCACCGAGCGACATGAGGTTGAGCGTCCCACCGAAAAGCCGAACGAAGAAAAACGTGCAGATCACGGAAAGCGGAAGCGATGTGGCGGCGACCAGCGTGGTCCGGCCGTCGCGTAAAAAGAAAAACAGAATAAGGACGGCAAGTACCGCGCCAATCACGATGGCGTCGCGGACGCTGCCAATCGACTCGGAGACAAACTCCGCCAGGTCGTAGACGATGGATATACGAATCGTTTTCGGTATGGCCGCGCCAAGATTGTGAATCTGGTCTTTGATTTCTTGCGTCATCGCGAGGATGTTGCCGCCGATCTGGCGCGAAATATTGATCAGCGCGGCGGGCTGGCCGTTCCCGCTGATAAGTGTCCGCGGATCGGAAACTCCATATCGCACATCGGCTACGTCGCGCACGCGAATGGGAACCCCGTTCTCGATTGCGACCACGGTATTGCGTATATCGTCGAGATTCACGAACAGGCTTGTGGCCAAAATGAGGTACTGAGAGTAGTCCTTGGAAAGCCTGCCGACGGAAGTCACTTCGTTGGTATCGCGCAGTTCGTTTGCAATATCGACGAGCGAGAGGCGATGAGCGAGCATCCGTTGGGGATCAACGACCACCGAAACTTCTCGCGTGTCCGTTGCCTGCACCACGATGTTTCCGACACCGGGGACGCGGCTCAGCAGCGGCCGCAGAACGTAGTAAGCGTCGTCCCGCAGGTCCGCATCCGGCACGTTGCCGTTGAGAATTACGCTGAGAACGGGAAAGACCTCGGGCGTGATCCGCTCGACTTCGACCTCCGTATCCGGAGGCAGCAAGCTGCGCGCCGCGCCGACGCGAGCCTGGACAAGCTGCAGGGCGTACTGCATATCCATGTCCGGCCGGAACAGGACGTAGATCTCACTATTTCCGCGGATTGTCTTGGAATCGACGCGACGCACGCCGAGCGTGGTGCCGACGGCCTCCTCGACCGGCCGCGTTACGGTAAGAAGCATCGCTTCGGGTGCCAGATCTCCCGCGTGAGCGAGCACGACGACTCTGGGAAAGTTCAGCTCCGGGTAGATATTGCTGGGAAGCCGAAATACGGCGACGACGCCGGCTACCGTCAGGAAGGCTGTTAGTAGGTAGACCGCGTACCGATTTTCCCGACAGGAGCGGACCACGTTCATTGGCTTGACTGCGGCTGAGTCTGAATCTTGGCTTTGTCGCCCAAGCCGTAGCCGCCGCTGAGAATAATGGTGTCGCCTTCTCTGACGCTACCCGGGTCCTCCAGTTCAACTCGGTCCTTGGTTTCTATCCCGAGTTTGACGGGCACAGCTAGCGCGGAATCATGGTTAACCACGAACACTCGAGACTGCCCTTCCTCATCGCGATAGACAGCTTGGGGCGGAACCGTAAGCACGTGAGGATGCGTCTCGACAGGAATTTCAGCGCTCAAGAACACACCGAGGCGAAGTAGACCGCCGGGATTTGGCACGCGAATCCGTACCGAGCCAACGCCGGTGGCGGGGTCCACTAGCGGCGGAACTGCCACGACGCGACCAGCGAACTTCTTGCCCGGCACCGATTCAGTGGTCACATCAACCGCCTCGCCGGGCCGCATTTTGGTGAGGTACATGGCCGGAGCATTGCCAAGGAATTCGACCTCGTTAAGGTTCGCAACCTCGACGATGGGCTGCGCCGCGGTTCCGTCCACCTGCTCGCCCACGCCAGCGAACCGTTTCGCCACCACGCCGTTTAGAGGTGAAACGATATCCGTGCGTGCAACCTGAAGACGGACTAGGTCGACAGCAGCCTCCGCCTGTCGCAGCGCTGCGGCTGCGACACTTTCCTGCGTGCGAGAATCCTCCACCTCTTTGCGCGCCGCGATTCCGCGCTGGAAGAGATCCTCGTTGCGTGAGTGGGTCAGTTTGGCATTCTCGAGGTTGGCCTTCGCTTGTTCGAGCCCGGCCTCTGCCTGCTGAAGCTGATTGTGATAGGGACGATCATCGAGTTTCGCAAGTGTCTCACCTGCCTTGACAACGTCGCCCTCAGCAACCGTGAGTTCAACGATCCGTCCCGGGACAAGGGCGCTAACGCGCACGTCCTGATTCGGCGGAGCTGCGGCTGTGCCAGTCAACAAGAGTGTTTGGGAAATGTCGGCGCGTGTGACGCGCGTCAGGGTCACAGTGGCTGTGGCCGTCGTTTCGCTCGCTTCCTCTGTCGATTTGCCCGAACAAGCACTGAAGGTGACAACGCTCAGTACGGTTCCGATGAGGAAAAATCGCATCGCTTTTTGTCGGAGTCGGGTCATTGATCCATTTCAATCGAGCGGCGCGCCCACAGCTTCTTCCAATTGCGCAAAGGCCGCTTGCAACGCGAACAGAGCGTCAAGGTACTCGCGCTCGACCTGTTGGACGTCGCGCTGGGCACCGAGAACAGCCAGCAGCTCGGCCTTACCTGCGCGGTAGCTCTCTTCGGCCATCTCCTCCAACTGGTGCGACGACGGAAGGATTGTCTCACGGTAAAGCTGGGCCTGCGTCTGGCGTGCCTGCAGTTCGAAATACGCCGATTCGACCTCGGAATCTACCCCTCGGCGTGCAGCCTCCAGATCGGCCTCGAGCGCCCGTTCATTCGCAATCGACTGCGCTATCTCGCCTTGATTATGCGAAAAGATGGGCAGTTCCATCGACAGCTGTCCGCGAGGGCCAACGATGTAGCCACCTGTGTTTTTCTGGCCAGGGGCTCCGGGCGCGTTCAGATCGGTGCCGAACTGCAATCCCAGGTTTGGGATTCGCTCCGCCTCCAGCAGCGCTTTGCGACTTTGTTCGGTCTTCATTTCCTGCGAGATTCGCGCAATTTCTGCGTTCGAATTGGCTGCACGTGCGAGGAGATCTTGCAGCATCGGCGTCGCGGGAGGCGCGGCCAGCGGATCTCCCAAATCCCAATTCGTCTGGGCCGGTTCATTCAACACGGAATTCAGGCCGCTCAAGGCGACGTTCTCCTCTTGCTGCGCGACCTGCAGATTTGCTTTCGTACGCGCCACCTCGAGCTCGGCCTGAGTTACTTCGAGTTGAGCGACATCGCCCGCTTCGAATCGCGCCTGAGCGATCTCATGAAGGCGCTCGGCGAGCCGCAGTGCGGCGGCTTCCTGAGCGGTCGCGCCCCGCGCATGTGCGAGACCGAAATACGCATCCCGCACGCGGTGGCGCACCTGTTTCTCGATAGCGCTGATGTCCGTGTCGGTCGCCGCGATCTCGTGCCTGGCAACCTCAATGCGCCGCGTACGCTTTGGTCCGATCTCCAGTGGCTGATCGACGAGCGCGTTCTCGTGGGGCGAATCGCGGGAAACCCCGACGCTCATCGCGGGATTGGGACGCTCTGCGGCGATTCGGACACCGGCTTGCGCGACGGCCTGCTTTGCGCGCGCAGCCAGCAAATCGAGATTCTGCCTTTCGGCGAGATCCAGCGCCTCCGCGATGGTCAAACGACGCATCGTCAGCTGCGAGTCAACCGGACGCGCGACGAATGTGGCGATCAAGGCGGCAACCACGGGCAGATACCGCAGTTTCAACGCTTGAGCCTCCCGAAAGCGCTATACGTCCCTTCCGCTCGAAAGGTTCCTCCAGCGCGCGAAGGGGCACCCATGCATCGAACGTACATGCGTCTAAGAAGTTGCGAGGATAGCCGAGCGGGAGGACTTTAACCACCCAGAAATCTGAAATCGGGACTGGGATGCCAGCCATGAGGCAACGGGCTTTTCGAGGCAGGTGCCTCAAGGCCCGCGAAGAACGTCAATTGACACTCAGCTCGTACGTCGTCTAGTGTGACCTTAAGAAGGCGGGTTACGAACGTGTTCTTGCCGGAGCCGCCTTACGAACCTCAGCAAGACCTTTCCAATCCTCCAGGTCCTGGTCCGGCTTCTCTTTGCGGTATTTCGCGTAGAAAGAAATGATCTCGGGATCTTCCAGGATGTCCACTTGAACGCCTTTTTTTCGAAGCACCTCCTCGTTTCCGGAAGCGTTCGTCACGTCGCCGACAACGACGCGATTGAATTGGCGCATGTAGATCAGAGCCGCGCAGATGTCGCACGGGCTGAGCGTGGTGAACATCGTCGTCTTGCTGAAATCTCGGCGCCCAGCATCCCTCACCGCGGAAGTTTCACCGTGATTGTAGGGATGATTCTCCTGAACGAGCGTATTGTGGCCCTTTCCGAGAATTTGGCGAGTCTCGTTGCTGATGACCACTCCACCAATCGGCGATCCGCCTTCCTCGTATCCCTTTTTCGCCAGGAAGAAAGCGATGCGCATGAAGTCCTTATCGGAAAGCTTCCTGAAGAAGCCCGCTTCAGCGATCTTTGAAAGGCTCTTCGTCGGAAGATAAGCAATCGCGTTCAGTACCTCGTCGTTAACCGGAGTGTCCTGTCTGATGAGCGCCCTCATGCCGGCTCCCCGCGACTCCCGAGCGCCCGCGCTTCGGGATGCAGGGGCCATTCTCCAAGAAAGGACTGCAAAAGGAAATAGAGTTGTGGATGCCGGATTTAGGCCGCGCCGGCCCTGTGTTCGATGGATGGAGCGGCATTCATCAGGCGTTGTCCTTCGTGATAACAATAGAGAACGAGCTCGACTCGCGTCGACACACCCAATTTGTCAAACAGGCAAATCAGGTGTTGGTCCCGACCGTCGCCGACCTCCTGGAACGGGACCCGGATTCCATCGCGCTTGTCTACCGCGATTCCTACCGGGTTGTTTTTTGGCTCGCCGTTCCCGCTTTCGCTTGTCTTACCGTCGCGAGCCCGCTGATTTCACGCGTGTGGATCGGGCGCTTCGAGCCGCCATTCGTCGAATTCGTGACAATTCTTTCGGCGGCTTGGCTTGTCAATGTTTTAGCCAATCCGGCGTACGTTGTTGACCTCGGCACGGCGTCCCTTCGATGGGTTTCTCTAGGCTGCATCACTACCGCGATTCTCAATGCAGCCCTGGGTGTCCTAGCCGGCCGGTTCGCAGTTCCATTCGGACTTGGTGGACTCGCAGTCGTCTCGACTGCTGCATCTTCGCTCGCACTCGGGTACGCGATCGTATTGATCGCCTACCATTTTGAAAATCGAGTGGCGTTCGCACAGTTGCTGCCTGAAAAGAGCGGGCCGATTCTAGCTGCGGCCGTTTTGAGCGTGTTCGTGTGTCTGCCGGCTGTTTGCACAGCCTCGGTTCATTCCTCCGCTCTCGAACGGCCTGCAAGCACCGCCATCCTTCTGCTGCTCACACTGATACTCGTTTCCGCCTGGCGTCATCCCATGCGCAGGCGCGTGTGGCGCTGGGTATTTTCCCGGGTGCCCGCATGAGTGTGCCCGCATACATCTTCTGGAGTTCCGGTCGTAACGAACCGATCGCGGCGCGAGTGGCAATCGGGGGCGATTTCTTGCCTGCCGGCGCGCTCGCCCTGCCACCGGGCGGCTGGCGCGAGTCAGCTCAGTCTCTGGCCCCGCTCTTCGAGGATAGCTCCGTTGCATTCGTCAACTTGGAGTGCGGTCTCGACGCCGAGGGGCTCCCTTCGCGCCCGCTCATCGGTCTCGGTCAGCTAGTGTCTGGGCCATCCGCGGCGCTCGATTACCTGGCAGCGATCGGATGTCGCGTGATCAGTTTGGCAAACAATCACAGCTACGATTTCGGTGCGGCCGGAGTCGAGCGCACGCGCCGCGCAGCCGCCGGTCGCGGGATTGCTCCTGTTGGCGCGGGCAGGACGCTTCGCTGTCCTCCGGATACATTTGTCTGGCAAGCGCCCGGAAATCTGCACGTTGGATTTTGGGCCGCGGCTCGCGCGTCGCGCGATCTGGCTGCGCGAAATCGTGACGGAGTCGAGCCCGCGACACTTGCTCGTGCATCAACAGCTCACGAGGCCCTGAAATCTGCGGGCGCGAGCTTTTCGATTGCACTGCTTCATGCCGGCTGCCTGAGAACCTGCCGGCCAGATCCGTCCGACTCCAAACTAATCGAGAAGATCGCCAAACTCGGCTTCGGCATCGTCGCGGCTTCGCACTCCCACCGAATCAGTGGAGCGAAATCCGTTTTCGATCATTCGCGCACTCCATCGTTTTGCTTCTACGGACTCGGAACGCTCGTTTCCGGCTTCGTCGCTTCCCCCCTCGATCGCGAAGGCCTCATCGTCGTCGCTGGTTTTCACAAGGACGGCACTCTCGCGCGTGTCGAAGCGCGCCCCGTGCTGCTCGCAGAGAGCGGTTTGGGAGAGGTTCCGCCTCCCGACGCGGCGGAAGCGATTCTCGATCGATTTCGCAGTCTCAGCGATGAGATCGCCGACGGCTCAGCCGAGCGGCTGTTTTACGAGGACGTCTCTCGCGGCCTTGCAAGGCTTTACGTTCGCGACGCATCGGCAGCGTTCCGGTCGTCCGGCCTCCGTGGACTCGCGCGCAAGGCAGCGCGTCTTCGCATGCGGCACATTCGGCGCACGGTTTACGGGTTGCTTGGATGATCGCAAGCATCGTCGTTGCTGGACTGCTGGCGTGCCTTCTGACGCTGCTGCTTGTGCCGACCGTGATTCGGCTATGCAACCGCTGGCAGATCATGGACCGCCCTGGACCGCTCAAGATTCACAAACAGCCGATTCCACGCCTTGGTGGAGTTGCGCTCGTCATTGGATTCTCGGCCTCGGTAATCGCTTTCGAGCGCAGCGGAGCGATGCACTCGTGGCCTTTCTTTGCTGCGCTGGCCCTTGTATGGCTCACGGGGCTGATTGACGACGTGCGAAGCCTGTCGATCTTGTTCAGGCTCGCCGCCCAAATCGCAGCAGCTGCTTTGCTCTGGCGCCACGGCTGGGTCGTTCCCTCGTCGGGTGCAGGCGTCGCGAGTTTCCTCGTCACAACGTTTTTTGTGCTGGCTCTCGTAGATTCGGTCAACTTCCTCGACGGGTCCGACGGCCTTGCGGTCGGTGTTGCAGGCATCATTGCAATCGCCTTTGTGTTGGCCAGCATCTCGCGTGCAGATCTATTTCATGCCGTGCTCGCGTCGGCGGTCGCCGGAGCGTGCCTAGGATTTGTTCGGTACAACCGCCCTGCCGCGAAAATTTTTTGCGGGGATTCCGGGAGTACTTCCCTCGGCTGTTCCATAGGTTTTCTGAGTCTCGATTTCTGGCGATCCGGCCATGCGACGCCAGCCCGATTGCTTTTCCCGCTCTTGGTTGCAGCGCTTCCGTTGACGGATGGCGCTCTCGCAATCGTCCGCCGTCTAATGAACGGCAGTTCCCCGCTCCAGGGGGACAGAAGCCACGTCTACGATCGAATGGCCGCGAGAGGCTGGGGGCCGAGTCGTATTGCGTTGACTGGTTACGCGATCACGATAGCGTTTGCATCCGTTGCTTTGTGGGGTCTCTGGCGCGAGCCGCAAGGATTCTGGATCGCCGCGATGCTTAGCGTGGGAGTTCTTGTCGCATGGGCAGTGACTCTGGGTTGTCTCCGATCGGAAACGAAGAGTGCTCCCAATCCGGTCTCAACGCAGGAAACAAGACAGGAAGCGAAAGATCAGGCTAATTTCAGCTAGCTGTTGCTGGCGAGAATCGTTCGCGTAGCGTGACGGTTGCGCTCTTTCGACGAGGACTGCTTGAGAACACTTCCGAGCTGAACCAGCAGCTTTCGCAGCTTGCTCCGCTCTTCGAGATCGATGTCCACAACCTCAAAGGCACGAGCCTGCGTGTTCGCGTCGCGCACGATGGTTTGTGCCTTGATCGTCTTTTGGGCGGCGGCCATTCGAAGCTCGACCACATTGCCCGGATGCAAGCTCTGCTCGCAAACCGCAACGCCGCCCCCGAGTCCCATTTCCGCGATATCGACGCGGCAATTCTCCTTCAAATTGACCGTCGTCGCGGGCACGGGCCGCTCGAGCCGCAGGCGCGGGTAGCGCCGCTGGCGAATTGCCGATGAAGTCGGGTCGCTGTCCAGAAGCTCGATCGAGAATTCGGCGACGTTGAGGCCGCTTCGCGGCGCGAAGTCGCGCATCCACTCCGGATCGATCTTCTCCATCGCCTGCGCCGCCACAATCCGCAGTTCCGAAGGATTCGCCCAGCGGAACGTTTTTCGCGCCTCGGCGACTTTGCGAAGGATCGCTTCCGCGCCCGAGGTGCGGAGACGGCCTAGCGCTTCGATCGCCTTTAGCCGCAAGTATTCGGTCGATCCGCTCGGGAGGTCACCTTCGGCGATGCGCAGGAGCCGCATGTCGGCTGTCTTCTCGCCGGCCATGCCGATCTCATCAACAGCCAGCGGCCGGATCATCCCATCGATGTTATCGAAAAGTTGCAGGAGCAGCCGGCCGCGATCGGTCGACCCGCTCGATGCCAGTTGCCGGACAACACGGTCGTGCGCCGAGCGCTTCCATTCTCGCATCCGCTCCGGAAGCACGCGCTCGAGAGTTTCAATATCCATTCGCGCAAGGATTCCAACCGTATCGATCGCCTCGCTCGGCCGCCCTTCACGAAGCTGCCGCCGCAAATGCTCCAGACCCTCGGGACCAAGCGACTCCATCATCGCAACGAGCAGCTCGCAGTCCTCGCGGAATCCAACTCGACCGAATCGCCCGGCGATTTGTTCCGCGGCGGGCTGCGGCACGCGGCGAAGCAAATCCGTCAGCCCAGCGGGCACACTTCCCGCTTTGAGCGCCTCGTCGATGAAATCCGGCAGCTTGTTCTCTATCGCAATGCGGGGCCGCAGGCTCCTGCCTGCGCCCGGCCGTTCCGTATCGAGATAGTCGAGGAGTTCGATTGATTTCTTGACAGCGGGATAAGAACGAAGCTTGGCCGCCTCTTGTGAGAAACGGACGAACGCAGCGCCCAGCAGGCTCTGCAATTGCGAATCTTTTTCGTCCGCCAGCTGCACGCCTAAGACGCGAATCGTGTCGCTGAACAGTTTTTCGTCGCTCTTGGCATAGATGCTTGCCAGCTCCGCAAGACCCAGTGCTGTCTGCCGTCTCGCCTCCGGGTTCTTGCTCTGGATGCAGCGAGCGTAGTTCGCCAGAATTTTCTCGACACCTGCCGTTTCGCCGCGAGCTATGAGCGCCTCGACATATTCCCGCATCCGGACAGGAGGAACGCACCACGCATCGGCCGATTCCACGACGACCTTCTTCTTTTCCTCGGGTACCTGAGACCAGAATTCCTGGGCGAGCATCTCGACGTGCGACTGGACGTGAATTCCAGCCTGGGCCATTTTCTCTTCGTACACGCCGAGCACCTTGCGCAAACTCTCCAGCTCGGTGTTCATCTCGTCGAGCAGTTGGCGCACGGCATTGACCTGCACATCACCGCGCTCGTATTTTTCCAGCGCGAACCGAACCGCGATGTGCTCGGCCAACTTCAGCAAAGTCGGTTTGTCCGCGGATTCCGAGGGTGCCTGCGCCGCCAGCGCCGAAAGCGCCTGGCTGACCGTAAACCGCGCGCGCCGCGGCAGCGTGGAAAGGCGCGATTGAAACGCGCTCGGATCGATCCTCTCCTTCGACGTGTCGTTAGTTCGCGCGATTTGCGCGAGGACCTGCAGGATGCCTTGCAGCTCGTCTTCTTGCAGGGTCATTAAGCCCGTTTCGACCGACATCGATCCCGCGCCACCGCGAGCACTGCGGCTTGTTCGGATGCCCGAAGACGCGTGAGCCCATCGGCTCACGGGTCCGCCGCCGGATTCGACTCGGCCGGGGAATCGTCCCACTCCGCCGCCCGATGCCTGGCCGCCTTCTCCGCTGCCAGAGCCGCCCGCCGCGGCATCAGTGCTAGCGACTAAGACTCCTGAACCAGGTCCGCCGCCCGCGTACGAGTTCGGCGCGAATGTGCCGCCCGCCAATGCGGGCGGTGCGCCGCCTCCACCACCAGGCGCGCCACCTGCAGCGGAGCCATTTCCTGTTGCCCCGCCTCCAGAGCCACCCGCCACGCTGACCGTTCCACCGCTCACGCTCGGCGGTGGGAAACCTGTTTCGGCAGCGCTGGAACCCTGATCCTTGTCCTTCGAAAACCAGAATCCTCCGGCGCTCGGATCGATGGGTGTGCCAACGCCGCTGCCACCGACGATATTCCACGTACCACTGCCCGCACCGCTGTTCGGCACTCCGCTCCCGTACACTGATGAGAGGGATCCGTCGACGCTGGGACCGCTGCCCGAGCCAGGCGCAGCTGCACCGCCGTTACCCGAATAAAATCCCGAGCTGCTGCCTCCGCTGTCTTGACCCGCGGCGACGGGCTGCCCGCCGCCATATCCGCCTGAGCCGCTGCCGGAGCCAAGCGAAGTGCCCGTTCCCGACCCGCCGCCCGGTCCGTTCCCCGGGCCATTTCCGGGGCCTTTGCCCGCGCCCGGTCCGCCTTTGCCTTCCGCGGCGACGATCAACTGCAATAGTTTCTCGGGATCGTTAAGAAGCTTATCGGTCTCTTCGGAGTTCATTCCGAGAGTGCGCGCAGCGAGCTGTGCGGCAACGGTCGTCTTCGCGACTGCCGAATCGGCCGGCACGAAGCAAACTTCGTTGACGTGAATGTGCGGATCGCCCTGTAGCGATGCCTTCAGTTGCTCGGCAAGTTGGCCGGGCTTTGTACCCGAGCCAGTCGGAAATCCGCGAACAAATTTGGCCAGGCTCTGTTGTGTGATCTTGGGCGAGAAATGGATGCTGGCGATGCCCGAAGCCGAAAGCATTCGAGCGAAGCTTTTCTCCGCTGCGGCTGAGTCGAGCTGCTCGCCGTCCAGTAGCAAGCTATCGCCGGAAACCGCAAGAAGCAGCCCCGCCTCGTCTTCTCCGCCAAGGGCCGTCTTCAGCTCGGTCCACGCGGTCTCGTATTGCTTCGCCGTTCGCGGATGGCCGAAGTCGTACATCCGCGCGAACTTGAGCAAAATGTTGAGGCTGCGGACGAATCCACGTGCGGCCGCTGCCCGAGTGCTGGCGTTGTCAGCCATTGCGGTGAAGGCGGAGACTCCCCGCCGTTCAATCAAATATGGAGGTTAGGGGCGGGCGGGGCAATGGTACTAGTGTCCTGTTTGCAACTAACGAAAGGGTTTAGCTGCCTTCTGGTACCAAGGTTCCAGAGTTCTAATAATTTGCGGCCTGCCTGAGCCAGGCCTCGAATTCGGTCGCGTGGCCGAGGATTGCGAGCGCCCCATGATCGGTCAGCTGCGAACCGCGCGTTCGTCGCGCCTCGCTGTTTCGCGGCAAGACGCCTACGAACGGAATCGCGGCTGCCTCGGATGCGATCGCGTCGTCAACGTTATCTCCCAGATAAATCGCTGTGGCGGGATCGCGGCCGGCTACGATTTTGAGCAGTCCCTCCGGGTCCGGTTTCGGCTTTGCGACATCCTCGACCGTGACGACGTGCCGGAAAAATTCGCGGACGCGGCAGCGGTCGAGTGTGTAATCGGTTTCCTGGCGCACGCGACCTGTGAAGAGCGCCAGCTCCGCGCGCTTCGCAAGCCGCTTCAGATTCGTCCGCGGAAGCAGCCATTTCTCGCGCGCCACATTGCCAGGTTTGCCGTCCGTACCCCAATACAGCTCAACGAACTTGCTCTTCACTTCGTCGTAGCTGATGTTGGCACCGAGCGAATGCACCCATGCTGTCGAGAGCTTCCAGTCATCGT
>Ga0187778_10000470_pt1 | contig 28742 bp, 23 predicted proteins | sample 1015_Q2_SP5_20_M_FD_132418 | JGI IMG/M metagenome (GOLD analysis project Ga0187778, IMG submission 132418) | Tropical peat soil microbial communities from peatlands in Department of Meta, Colombia - 1015_Q2_SP5_20_MG | ecosystem: Environmental > Terrestrial > Soil > Wetlands > Peat | place... | reverse complement strand
TTCAAGACCTGCGTGCAGATGGTGAGCGTGGTCGCCGTCATTCTGGATGCGCGCTGGAGGTACTGGAACATCACGGCGAACTTCATCCTGCCTATTGACGTGATCGCGCACCTCTCGATCTGGTTCATGGTGGCGGTGTCGGTCTTGTCGGCAGTGGACTACTTCGCCGCCTTCTGGTCGCGGATCGACCGCAGGGTGGCGAAGCGCCGCCGGCGCGCCTTCGTTCTCAGCCGGCGCAGGAAAAACAATGTCGCCGCAACCTGAAGATTCGCCGGCCGCCGAGACGGCAGAGCCACCGCCGTATTCCCCCCAAGAGCGGGCGGAATTGCTACGCCTGGCGCACGAAGCAATCGAGTCCGCTGTCGCCGGGCGCAAGCTCGAACTCACCCCCACTTCCCAGCGGTTGCTGGAGCCACGCGGTGCTTTCACTACCTTGCATCTGGAGGGCGTGCTGCGCGGGTGCGTCGGCTATGTTTATCCGGTAAAGCCGCTCTACCGCACCGTGGCGGAGACGGCCGCGGCGGCTGCCTTCAACGACACCCGCTTCCTGCCGGTCACGGCGGAAGAAGCGTCGCGGCTGAAGGTCGAGATCAGCGTGCTGTCACCGCTGCTGCCCATCGCGGCCGAAGACATTGAAGCTGGCCGCCATGGATTGGTGGTCACTCTAGGTTCACGGCGCGGGCTGCTGCTGCCTCAGGTAGCGGTGGAGTTCGGCTGGGACGCCCGCACCTTTCTCGAAGAGACTTGCCACAAGGCCGGACTTCCGCCCGACGCCTGGGAGCGTGGCGCGATCATCGAGGCCTTCACCGCCGAGGTCTTCCACGAAGAAGGCTTTGTGGTGGGAGGATGAGGCCTTAGAGGAAGCCGCCAGCGTGACTACGCTGGCGGTGTTTTCTCGCCATCGCGATTGTTCTCAGTGTTGCAGGTCGGCTTCCTGCAGCTTGGTGCCGGGCGGGACCATCCACAGCTCGGCCTTGCCGCCGTACTCGCCGCCATCGCGGAGTTGCAGGCGCTTGTCGTCAATCCCTTTGTCCTTGGCCAGGTATTCGGCGGCGCTGGCGGCGCGCTGCTGGGCGAGGTCGCGGTTCTCGCCGGACTCGACCAGGCCGAGCACCACGAGCGAGCTGTCCGTATCACGCTCCAGGCGCAAGGCTACGCCGTCCAGTACCGCCTTGCCGCTGTTGTCGAGCCGGGCGCTGTCGCGCGGGAACGACACATAGTTCAGCTTGGTGGGCACCAGTGCGGCGCGGGGCGCATCCACGCTGATCGTGGTCTTGGCGGTAGCCGTTCGGTTGTGGTCGTCGCTCACCGTGGCGAGAACTTCCACTGGACCCGCGGCGAGGTCGCGGGTGTCGAGCACGGCGGTGTTGTCGCGCTGCACCAGCCGCGCATTGGGGGCGCTGAAGCTGAACGACAGAGGGCGATGATCGGCGCTCGACGCTTCGCAAGTGATGGTCGAGCTTTCGCCGGCATGGACCGCCGCGGGTTCTGCCGAACACGCGATGGCCAGCGGCTGCGCCGGCGCCGCGGCTGGCGCGGCGGCTTCCGGCGATGCGGGCGTCTCCGGCGTCTGCGCGACCTGCTCCGGCAGGGGCGAGGCCACAGGCTCAACCGCGCTCACCTCCGACGGAGCCGTCTCCAGTTCCACCCCATCACCCATGTGGATGTCCTCGAGCGACAGCGTGATCATGGCGGTTGAACTGGTCGGGGTCACACTCAGCACAATCATCTCACCCAGGCTGATGCGCGGGAACTCCCGCAGCCGGCTGTAGGGGAATATGCCTGCCGGGACCTGGTTATCGTCGTAATAGGTAGCCTTGAACGACAGGTTGTCAACCTCATCATTCTTGTAGCTGTCATAGGTGCGCACGGCGCGGAAATAGTCGCCAACCTTGACTCCCTGGTTGGCGCCGACATTCAGGTACACCTTCCGCCCCGTCCCCGCCATGGTGTCAAAGTCTTTGGCCATGACAACCCTGCCCGTCAGCTTGCCGTTAGGCGGGGCGAAGGGATCGAAATTGATCTTGCCGCGCAGCGCAGGGGTCGGCCGTTCAGCGAACGGGATAGCGGCATCGCCGGGCATGGTGTCCTGGCAGGCGAACTCCACCTGAGTGATGGCGATATTGTTGTGAACGGCGACCACGCGTACGCGGCCAACATCAGCATAGGGGCGGCCCAGTTGCCGCACCACCGCGGCCTGTCCCCGGAAAGCCTCGTAGTGGTTCAGGTCCCGTACCTGGCGCACCAGCCAGTACTGGGTTCCCACCGCGAACCCGCTGCCTTGCAGGTAAAGGTAGTTGCGATCGGCATAGCGGGTTTGGTGGGGTGTTGCCCACCCGCCGGCCACAAACCCGACCTTTTGCAAAGACTGGTTGCTGATGAACCCGGAACAGTACACGTCCGAGTAGGTCGGGGCCTCCAGCCGCGCCACGATGTCGGTGAGCTTCCATTGCGGGACGCCCGCTGGTGACGCCGGCTCCTGCGCGGCAGCCGCAAGGACCATCGCCAGCATCAGCAAGATAACGCTACGTTTCATGATTCCTCCGAATCCCCAACCTTGGTCCACAACGTGCGGATCTAGACCCCCTCGCGTGCGGGCAAAACGCCAAGCCGAAGGGCCCAAGACCGGCGAAATCCTTACTGTCTGAGGGGAAACTAGCAATGGTTACCGGCGAGGGTCAAGGTAACCTCTGTTACCGCAGAGGAACGTTTTTCGAACATGACCTTTCGATAGGGGCAGAATCGGTTGTTGCATCATCTGTTGTGCGCTTGTAATATGGCGCGCTTTCCGCTATGCCCGGCAACTCTCACTATCTGCCGCGCTTGCTGCCGCTGCGCCTGCCACGCGTCTGCGTAGCCATCATGGCCTCGACCGCGGTTGAGATGGTGGAAAAAGCCGAGGCCATCGTCCGGGATAACCCGTTCATAGAATTGAGGTTAGACTACCTCCGCCAGCCCGCGTCGGCATTTCAGAAGCTGCGCCGCTTCGCCGATTACCACCCCGAATCTTTGCTGATCGCCACCTGCCGGCGCGTCAGCCACGGAGGAAAGTTTCGGGGATCGCTGGGCGCCCAGGTGGAGGTTCTGATAAAAGCCGCGGCCAGCGGAGGCCAGCTCGTCGACCTGGAACTGGAAAGCGCTGCGGCCTTGAAATCGAAAGACCTGGACCGATTGCGCGCCGCCGCCGCCCTTATTGTTTCTTTTCACGACTTCCGCGCCACCCGCAAGCTGGAAGAGACCTTCCAGAGAATGGTTTCTTTCCCGGCCGATTTCTACAAAGTGGTTAGCACCGCGAATTCGCTCTACGACAACGTTGTGATGATGAAGTTCCTGGAACACCAGAGCGAGAAACATTCCGTGATCGGCGTGTGCATGGGCGAGCAGGGAATCATCAGCCGGGTGCTGTGCGTGCGGGCGGGCAGTGTTTTCACCTTTGCGTCGGCCGCGGCGGGCGAGGAGACCGCGCCGGGACAAATTGCGGCCCGCACCCTGCGTGACACTTATCGCATCGACCAGGTCGACGCGGCCACCAAAGTATACGGCGTCGTCGGCGACCCGGTGGCGCATTCGCTTTCCCCGCTCATGATGAACACCGCGTTCCGCCGCGAGAACGTGAACGGCGTGTATCTTGCCCTGCACGCCACCAAGCTTTCTGACCTGCTGGCCTGCGTGCGCGATATCCCTCTGCACGGCCTCAGCATCACTATGCCCTACAAGCAGGAAATCATTCCCCACCTTGACAAGACCGACGCTCTTACAGAAAAGATCGGCGCCTGCAACACCGTGATCCGCGCGCAGGACGGAAAACTTTATGGTTACAACACGGATGTCGCCGGCGTGGTGCGACCCTTGGAACAACGGCTGCATCTGGCCGGAGCCAGGGTGCTGGTGGTGGGCGCGGGCGGCTCGGCCCGCGCCGCCGTCTTTGGACTCAAAGAGCGCGGCGCCGAGGTTTTCATCATGAACCGCACCACCTCGGTGGGACAGAAGCTGGCGCGCCAGGCGCGCGCCAAATTCCTCAGCCGCACTCAGATGCGCGGCCTGCAATTCGACGTGATCGTCAATGCCACGCCCGTGGGCATGGGCGGCGCCAAGGCATCGCCGCTCAGCGGGAAGGAACTGAATGCGCGCATCCTTTTCGAGATGGTCTATACCCCGGCGGAGACCCGGCTGGTGAAGCTCGCCCGCGCCAAGGGCATGCAGGTGATCACCGGCGTGGAGATGTTCGTGCAACAGGGAGCGCGTCAGTTCGAAATCTGGACGGGCAAGCCCGCGCCTGCCGAGGACATGTTGCGGGTGGTTGTAGCGGCCCTGCAGGCCCGCGCCGCCAACGGCAACAAAAAGCAGGCCACGTCAGGACTTGCGGTCTCCTAGCCAAACGGCCTTCACATTCGCGGCGCGGAAGCTCCTGCCGCCAACTCCCGCAGCGTGTCGAAGACGTTCGATCCGGTGCGGCCTTGCGGCGAGATAGACTCCAGCGCAATAGTGGCCGAGAAGTGGGGCGAGGTGTGGCGGAAACCGAGGCTGAGCAATTCGCGTTCGCGGCAGCTCAACAGGGCATTCATCATGCTGGCGACTTCCCGCTGCCAGGCGGGGCGCGAGGTCAGGATCAGCGGCGTGATCCGTTCGAACTCCCAAGCCTCCGGGTCCGGCAAGGCGCGCTTGCTGCTGCGGCCGCACCAGCGGTGCTGGTGAACTTCAAGATGGAAGCCGGGCGGGATGTCGAGGTCGGCTTCAAAGGTGATAGTTGCGGGCTCCCGACGCCAGCGCTGCCGCAGCCATTTGTAGGGATTCTGGCATGGGAGGAGGCGCACAGTCAGTGCGGGATGCTGGAACAGACTGGTTCCCAGCCGCAGGGCTACGTGGAAAATCGAAGCATTCAGCCACCGGACGGCAACCACTTGTCCCTTGCCGGCAAGCGCGGCCTGGATCCACTCCACAACGCCGGCGCGGCGGCGCCGGTTGTAGCGCAGGAAGAACAGATACCACGCGCCCCCCGCAGCGGCTGCGACCACGACACAGATGGCCACTCTCCCCCACATGGCGTCCCATAGGATGCCACAGGTGGGCAGTCAGATGTGGAGAATTTGCAATCACGCCGGCGGCTGCTCCAGCACGTACACACGGGCGGGATTGCCGGGCTGCACATTGTTCTTCTGGAAGCACTCCTTGATGCGGCGGCGCAGTTCCCGGCTGACGGCGTATTGCTGGCCGGGGCGGGTCTTGACCAGCATCAGGTAATCCACTTCACTGCCCGCGACGCGCTCGATGCCCGGCACCTGCGGGTCGGCGACCAGCATTGTGGCGAACTGCGGATCGCTGCGCAGATCGGCACCCACCTGCTTCAGCAGCCCCAGAATGCGGTCGCTGTTCTCGCGATAATCCACCGAAATGTGCAGCGCCATTTGCGCCCAGTCGCGGGTCAGGTTGCTGACAATCGTGATCTGGCTATTCGGGACGATGTGGACGGCGCCCGTATCGTCCCGCAAGGTGGTGCGGCGCAGGGTCATGGATTCCACCGTGCCCGCAACCCCGCCGATGCGCACCACGTCGCCGACGTCGTACTGGTTCTCCATCAGGATGAAAAAGCCGTTGATCACGTCGTGCACCAGAGTCTGGGCGCCAAAGCCGATGGCCAGTCCCGCCACGCCGGCGCTGGCCAGCAGCGGGCCCATGTTCACGCCCAGCAGCGGCAGGATCTGCATGGCGACAATGAAGACAATGACGGCGATGCCCACGCTGTTGAGCACGCCGGCGAGCGTGCGCAACTGCTGCGCGCGCAGGGCGGTGGGCAGCGTTTCCCGGCGGCTCAGTTCCGCCAGCCTGCTGGTGGTCAGCTTGAGCAGCCGCACCAGGATGATGGCGACCACCAGAACCACCACGATTTTGGGAACGTCCTTGCGGACGAAGCTCTCCCAGTCGGTCTTCCAGTCCTCCCACACCGGGCGCAGGCGGGAAAACTGCAGCAGAGCGAATGCCATGAAGGTCGGGAACACGGCTGATCTCAAGCGCCGGGCGCGATTATAGCAGCCAGGGCGCGCGTCTCCGGGCGCACGGCGGGACTATAATCCCGCCATCATTCCCTTCGAGGTTGCTGAGCATGCGTGTCATCGTTGCCATCTTTTTTCTCTCTGTCCTGCTCATAATCGCGCCCGCGCGGGCGCAGGATTCCCCCGCAGCCGCCTGGCAGGGGCGCGCTAGTGTGCCTCCATCGCCGACCCCGGCGGAGATCGAAATGCAGCGCCGCATGACCAAACAGCGCAACCAGGAGCGCTTCGCGAAAATCAAGAAGGACACCGACCAGCTCCTCGAGCTGGCCACGCAGTTGAAGAAGTCCGTCGACCAGGCCAGCGAGGAGACCCTCTCGCTTGAGGTGATCCGCAAGGCCGAGCAGATCGAGAAGCTGGCCAGGCAGGTGCGCCATAAGATGGTGGCGGAGTAAGCAGCTTCATTCGCGTAGCGCGTGCACGCGGACATTCTCCGTGCAGTCCGGGCAGACTTATTACTACGCCGTCACCGCTGTGGACAGCGCCGGAATTGCAGGGAGAATGAGAGGCGCTATCCGGGAGGGCGGAACCGTCACGGCTCCGCCCTCCGGCTTCTCCCGCGGGTCCCAACTACGCTGTCCGCGCATACCGTGAGCAGGGATACCCGATGATTGTTCTCAGGAAAAAAGCGTGGGGAATTGTCTTCCGCGATGCTGAGACTCGTTCCGCCCTGCGGAAAACAGGGAACTTTCCTTGACCAGAGGCGTAGCTTCCAGAAGAGAGGCGGGCTCGTCCTCGCTCCGGAGGTCTTGTATGACCGTGCTCAAACGCATTTCTCCAGCATCCGCATTCAGGGTGGGTTTGATCGCATACGGAATTGTGGGCTTGGTCCTGGGTATCCTGTGCAGTCTCATCGCCGCGGCCGGCGTGACGTTTGCGCGGCACGGGCGCATGCCGTTCCTGGCAGGCAGATTTGGCGTCTTCGCGGTGGTCCTGTGTCCGATCATCTACGGGATCATCGGCGGCATCGGCGCGGTGATCGGGGCCGCCATCTACAACCTCGCCGCCGGCTGGGTCGGCGGCCTGGAAGTGGACATTAGCTGAGCCGACCACGGCGACAGGTCGTTGCGGCAGACCTTCGCCATTACCTGCCAAAGGTCCGTAGGACCTTGCCCAACTTAGCCCAGCGCTTTTAGCGCTGGGAATCCGTGTGGAATACATAGTCCCGTCAGGGACGAGCCAATCGAGAGCAGGCCCGGGGGGCCTTCCGAATTGAGCCCAGCGTTTCAACGCTGGGAATGAGAATGAGTGTCGGAGATCATAGTCCCGTCAGGGACGAGCCAATCGGAATCTCGGCGCATTGCGCCAAGGCTCGTCCCTCCGGGACTGCATTCGGCCATACCTTCCACCCAGCGCTGGAAGCGCTGGGCTAATCTGGACAAGGCCCTCCGGGCCTGCGGCTTCGACGCACTTCTAGTGCACGGGCGGCGGGGCAGTTGGAAATCCCACCCGAGCAAACGAAGCTCGGGTCGGGTACCCTCAAGAACTACGGCGGAACGAAATGCTGGGCTGGGACACCCCACCCTTTTGTCCAACGCCGCTCTCGCAACTGTTAACCGATCATGACCACTTTGACGATCTCTCGTCTTCGCGGCTACTCGTGGGCAGTACAATTGCGTTCGTTCCAAAAGGGGCTCCGGTGCGATACCGACTTTCTATTATCGCTACCGTTCTAGTGCTAGCTTCGGTTGCGCTGGGGCAACAAGTTACCGACTGGGCAATGCGGGACTATACCGCGCCCGCCGACCAAGTCTTTGCCGCCGCGTTGAGGTCCATCCAAGCTCAGCGCCATGAAGTGAAGTCGAAGGACGATACAAACCACACCGTCGATCTCCACGTTGGGATCACTGCCTGGTCGTGGGGCTATAACATGAGGCTTGCCGGGACTCCAATCAGCCAAGAACGGTGTAGGGTCATCGTGGGGGTGTCCCGTTCAGGCGGGAACGCGCTGTCCTGGGGATCGGGGAAAAAGGAAGTGCGGAAAATTCTGGCCGGGATAGATGCCGAACTTGTTGCTCAGAAGGCAGGAGCGGGCGGACAAGGTGATACAGTAAACGCCGATTCTAAAAGCACCTCGGGCGGGATCGTCACGCCGATGTCATGGGCAGTTTTCAGGTTCACAATCAACTCATAGCGCTTCACTGTCTCCACCGGTAGCTCGCCGGGTTTAGCTCCCTTCAAGATCTTGTCTACGTAGGCGGCCATATGTCGAATTGCTTCGGTTTGGCTTGTTCCGTAGGAGATAAGTCCTCCGGCAGCCACTCGCGACGGCGCAAACAGGGTTGGGAATCGATCCTTAGCCGCTAGCTCTGCGTGGTGAGGCGGTACGCTTTCTATTTCACATCCGTCAGTCGCGACTTTAGTGCTCGTCTCCACGGAACTTTCAGTGCAAGCCAGCGCGGTCGTCGGCTAATCCTGAATCGTGTTGTCCACCCACAGTCCCAATCGAAAACGTCCGTAAATCGTCGAGGACGGCGGCAATCGCTTCGCGAGGGTTGGTGGTGGTAAGCCACAACATGAGGTTTGCAGTCGATCTGCATACTCGGAACCGTAGGTCGTTTAGTGGCGTGCCCCTGCGTTGTTTGCGTTCAGTATCGCCTCGTCTCGGATGCCTGGAGGTCAAGCCCGGCGCGCTCTCCGTTAATGAGGACGATTCCCGAATTGAGCAATTGCTGCCCAGTGCAGTCGTACTGCGCATAGCAACGCATGGCACTGAAGGGCAGGAAGAACTCGACCGCCAGCGATTTTTCCACGGCAGACCCTTTGACCGTGGTGCTGAAATCCACGCCGTCAAAGCTGGCATCCTGCTGGAAGTAAGCCAGCACGGGCCGCACCAGATGGGAGATGTGTTCGTCAAACGCCAGCGCTGCGGCCGCGTAGCGGCTGACGGGCTGCTTTACCTCCAAGGTGGTCGTCATTGAGAGTTGCAAATACGCTCCCTCGTGAAAACCGATGAACGCAGGCGGAGCATAGGAGACGAAGGTCGCCTGCGAAGCCAGGTCCCTGAGTAGGCGCGCCACCACCTCCTGGTGGGAGGCTTCAAGCGTCTTCAAGGTGTCTGGGGTAATCAAGCGGACGGGCATGGCAGGCGGTCTGATCAATGCGTCCGCAACCGAAGGCTCGGCGGCGCCACTCAGCAGGGGTGGTGTCTCTGCCGGCGTCGCTCGTTTTTCCTTGGCACGTTTGTTCCAGTCGGGCGGCGTAGGATCCTCGGAAAGCCACAGCATCATGGGCTCGCCATTCAGGTAGGCGCGACCTTCCAGCACCGCCGCCTGCTGCCCCTCGACGTTCGTAGCATTCACCAGTTTCTTGGCCGCCGCACGCGGCACAACTAGGACTACGTTCTCCGGATTCTCCGCCTTGATGCCGGACACGCTTCCCCGGATGTGATGAGAGATCTCCAGGGCGAAAGCCTGAAAGTCCTGATCAGCGGGGAATTGCGGGACAGCGGCTTGTAACAGCGGAAGCATTACGTCGAAGAATGTCTTTCGCGCGCGCGCATTGGCATCCATACTCGGCGCGGCGTAGGAGGCATAGTAGTTGCCGGTGATCTGTAGCACGGTCTGGTTCTCAAACCTGGCGAAGGCGATGGATCGCTGGTCGAGTTGTTGCTGCTTGACTTCGTCCACGTCCAGCACGCGGCTGAAATAGAACGGATAGGGAAACTTGTGGGACTCGATCTGGGCAGCGACGGCCTGCAGCGTCCCGAGATAGCGCTGCTGCAAGGCGCGCATCTCCGCATCAGCGATTTCCAGAGGAGATACCACCTGTGCCATCACGGGTGTGATCGCCGCCAAGACCAGCACCGTCCCCGCCAGGGCACTAATTCTTCGCATACACAACGCCAGCCGAATGGTAAGGCGGGTCCGCAACCGCCCGGATGTAGGAAATCATCGCCTGGATGTCGGACTTCGAAAGAGTGTAGCCGAAGGGCGGCATTTCGGGCGATTTGTTCAGCGCCGGGCCGCCGTGGCTGATGATGGCCACCAGGTCGTCGTTGCTCATTTTGTTGAGCGTGTCGCCTTCGCTGAAGGCATGCGGCTTGGTAGTCAGATTGTCGTAGTTGGAGACGCGCTCGCGAGTGGATTCCGGATCGTGGCATCGTGAGCAGTACTGGCGGTCGAGCTCACGCCCCAGGGTCTGCTGATATCCCAGCGCGATCTCTTCCAGCTTGAGCTCGATGTTCTTCCCGCCGGCGTCGGTGGTCGTGGCTCGGACGGCATAACGGCCGGCCACGCCGCCCAGCGCGACCACGGTCGAGAGCTGGCCGCTGGAATCGGTCAGCCCCGAAGCTGGGTTGAAGCTCACGCCTGCGGGCCCGCGGAAGACCACGGCCGCTCCGGTGACGGCGTTGTTCTGTGCATCATTCACCTGCACCACGACCGGCTGGTCAAGCTGCGTTCCCGCCTGCGCGATCTGTTTGCCGCCACTGACTTCGACCAGCGCGGTTCCGTGGGCGGCGGCCTGCGGCGCTGGGAGGCTCTTCGGCCGGCCGCACCCGGCGAACACAACCAGGATGCCAAGAATTGCGATCGTGGCTTTGTGCTTCATTTCTTTCCTGCCTGCTTGGCGGACTTCTGGGCCATCAGGAACGCGGTCAGGCTCCGCGCCTCGGCATCGGCCAGGTGCTGATTGGGCTCAAGTGTTCCTGGGCGCATGGCCTGCGGATCTTTCAAGTACGCATACACCCAAGCGGCGTTCAGACGCGCGCCCACTGCCCAAAGCGCCGGTCCGATGTATCCCTTGTCCTTTTTGGGATCCACGATGTGGCACGACTGGCAGGCGTACTTGGAGTAAAAGAGCTGCCGCCCCTGCTCGACCACGTCCGGTGTGAAGCTGGACGCCGGCATCGAGTCCCGGTCCACAACCGGCGTCTGGTAAACCACCATCATGTAATCAGTCAGCGTGTAGATTTCGTCGGGTGTGAGGTTGAACTTCGGCATGCGCCGGATGAGCGCCGGTCGCAGCGTCTCCGGATTTCGCAGGAATTCCACCAGCCAGGGCCGCTGAACGGAGCTGCCTTCCCAGCTCAGGTCGGGAGCCATATCGCCGCCGCGGCCGTTGATGGCATGGCAACTGAAACAGCGCAGGTCCGCCATGAGCCTGCCCGCCTTGCCGGCCGGACGGTAGTTCGATTCATGGACCGCGGCAGTGCGAAGGGAAGGCGGCCGCGTCTGGGCACGGTCGGTGAGGGCCAGCAGCGCCGTGGTGATGGCACTGCGCTGCTGGTCGGTGAAGGTGTACAGCGGCATTTTCAACCCAGGGCCGAAGGCATGCGGATTGCGCACTTTGGCTTCGATGTAGTCCGGCAGCGTATGCGGGATGCCTTCCGGAAACGCCAGTACGGCCAGCGAACGGCTGCCCACGCGGCTGAGTTCGGGAGCAAAGTTCTCCGGCTTCTTGACGCCGTTGATCTCGTGGCAGGAAGCGCAACCGTACTCCGTCACCAGTGCCTTGCCGTGCTGGATCTGAGCGGGCGTCGCCTCGGACAAATGTACGTTGGCCAGCAAGTCGCTGTCGGTTTTCGCTTCAAGAAATCCAGCCAGTGTCGCAATCTGCTTCGCATCGAAGCGGTAATGCGGCATCTTGGTGTCGGGATCGTATACGGACGGGTCGCGCAACCAGGCTTCCAGCCACTCGGGCTTAGCCTTGCTGCCGATGCGGGTAAGCTCCGGCCCCAGGTCGCCGCCCACGAGCGCGCCTGCAGCGTTCTGCACTGCGTGACATGAGGCGCAGAAGCTCTCCCCGTAAAGGCTGGCTCCGGCAGTGGCATCAGGACTGGACGATCCCGCCTTCGCCTGAGCGTGGATGGCCGGCAACGGAGTGCTCTGCGCCATAAGAAATGCCGAAACGTCGCGCGCGTCGTCGTCGCTGAGCTGGAAGTTCGGCATGCTCGCCGTGACGGCGTAAGCCTGCGGATTTTTGATCCACGCGTAGATCCACTCGCGCGTCGTTTTTTCGGCAATGTGCTCGAGCGACGGCGGGTCATCGGTGGCCATCATGCGCATGCCATCCGGTTGCATAACCGTATGACAGCGCACGCATCCGTATCGCGCGATCAGTTGGCGTCCCAGGTTCAATTGCGGCGTTCCCGGCAGGGGACCGAGATGGCACTGGCCGCAGGATGACTCCAGGTAGCGAGCCGATAGCATCGGCTGTTCCCAGGCTTTGGTGCTGTTGTGAGCTTCTTCGACGGTGGTGGCCGCGCCCTGGCCGCGATGGCATACGATGCAACCGAATTGCGTCAGCGAATGCGGGATCGGCGGATGCGGCCGGTAGGGCTGCGTGCTCACATCCGACAAGCTGGCTTCCTTCATAGCTACGTGGCAGGTGGTGCAGCGGTCCACCGCGCCCATCTCGGGCAGCCAGATCTGCTGAAACCCGGGCGAGAAGTGGCGTTGCAGCGTCAGCGCGTCGGCGCGGGTGCGAATCAGCTTGAGGTATCCCCTCTGATAATGCCGCCATTCGCTGAAAAAATTCTTTGCAGGCGCGATGGCCAGCATCACCAGCAGCACCAGACTCATGGATCCGAAGGCGCGCGCCGGATCGCCAAACAGCTTCCTCCGCAAGGAGCCGAGTTTCTCGTCCGGAGACACCTAGCTCCTCCACGGCCAGACCCAGGACCAACCCGGGCCCCGGAAAAATGTGCCGATCGCGGTCAGCACCGCCGCCTCGGCGAGAAACCACGTCATGATCCAGAAAGAGAGCGGCTTGGAATACAGCCATCGGCGGAAACGCGGCACCGATGGTGCCGAACTGCGTGCCGCTACGAACATGAATACCGCAACGATCACCGTGGGTACCAGCGCCACCCACACATCGAACACCGCCAGGAAAACGCACAACACCACGGCCACCACCGCAACAATGCGCACACGTCCGATGCCGTCCCGTGCCCACAGACTTTCCGCCTGGATGTTGATGTTGAAATAGGGAATGACGATGAGTGCGATCACGACCAGAGTTGGGATAAGAACGCCGGCTACCACCGGCGGGAAATAGTGCAGCAATTCCTGCAATCCCAGGAAGTACCACGGTGCCTTGGCGGGATTAGGGGTGTGCATGGGATCGGCCAGGCCTTCCAGCGGCGCATCCCACAGCAGAGCCAGCGTCACAAGCGCGATGGTTAGCAATTCGACTGCGATGGCCACGCGGAAAAACACACCCGGGTGGGTCATTAGCTGTTCTTCGTCTGTTACCTTCACCTGCGGAGAGGTGCGGCGAGTAACGAACGCTACCCGCAGGGGCGCTTTGCGCGCGTTGGAATCGAAGCCGGCGACGAAGTCCTTGTCGTCGCTCATCGCTCCCCCTCCTTCTCCGTGACGGTGGTGGGCGTGCCAGCATACAAACCGCCGTCCTTGCGGATGCGCCAGAAATGGATCGCAATGAAGAAGATGGCGGTCAGCGGCAGGATCATGCAGTGCAGCACGTAGAATCGGAGCAGCGCGTTGGCGTTCACTAGATTCCCGCCCAGCATGAGGAAGCGGATGCGGTGCCCGAAAACGGGGACGGCCGAGGCGATATTGCTCCCCACTGTCACCGCCCAGAACGCCAACTGGTCCCAGGGCAGCAGGTATCCCGTGTAGCTCAGGAACAAGGTGATGAGCAGCAGGACCACGCCGATCACCCAGTTGAACTCCCGCGGCGGACGGTAGGCCCCGCGATAGAACACCTTGAACATATGGGCGAACACCAGCAGCACCATGGCGTGCGCCGACCAGCGATGCAGGTTGCGCAAGAATACGCCCGACGACACCACGAACTGCAGGTCTTTCATGTCCGTGTATGCCAGCGGCACGGCCGGATGGTAATAGAGCATGAGCAGAACGCCGGTGATCACCAGAATCAGAAACGAGCCGAAGGTGAGCGCGCCCAGATACCAGGTCACGCTGAAGTCGAGCACGCGCTTGCGCGCCTTCACCGAAAACAGGTGGAGGAATACGTTCGACTGCACCACCAGGGCGTGATGCAGATTGCTTTGTCCCGGCCCGCTGCGGAAGATAGAGCGCCACACCCGGCTGTCACGCAGTTCGTCGAGATAAGCAGTCAGCGACTTCGCCATCAGATCCTCACGAACTGCCGAGCCGCGATGGGATTCGACCGGTCCACCATGAGGTCGCCATCATCGTTCAGCCACATCCGCAGCCAGGGCAGCGGCCTGGGCGCTGGGCCGGCGATCTTGGTGCCGTCGGGCTTGAATTGGCTGCCGTGACACGGGCAGGCGATGATCCCCAATTCCGGCTTCCAGACGGTCAGGCAGCCGAGGTGCGTGCAAACCGCCGACAGCGCATAGAAGCCCTGGGCCTCGCGCACTACAAATATCCCGGTTGCCGGATCAAGTGTGACGGAATCCGTTGGGTAGCTTGCTGGCTTGCCCGCATTCACGATCGGCGACGGCTCGTAGAGCACGTTGGGCGAAAGGAACTGGTACGCGAACACGGCCGTCCCCGCTCCCGCGACCGCCAGCGAACCGAGCCCGAGGCGTACGAAGAACTGCCGCCGATTCAGGCCGCCGTCCGGATCTTCGTGTCTTTCCTTCTCGGCATCCTTTGCCATAGAACTTCTCCTCGGACCGATTTCGCGCGAACCTCATCTGGCAGCCGGTGTGATCTGCACCAGGTCCATTGCTTGAATCGGAATTAACCCAGTGGGTTCCGCCGCAATCAGGTTGAAGGATTCCATCGTGATCGTTCCCACCGGACAGCGAAGGGCACACAGGCCGCAGCGGACGCAGCGCGTCTCGTCCTTGAGCATGGCCGAGCCGGTGATGACGCCCAACTCCTCCGCAGTGATGTCGTTGAGTTCGACACCGTACAGTTCGCTATTGCTGCGGATAGCATCCGCTACCGGCGAGAAGTCGATGCGGTCGAGCGACACCAGGCTGAGGCACTTTTCCGGGCAGACATCCACACACCCTCCGCACAGGATGCATTCCGAACCGTCCACCCTCGTGCCCTCGAAGATGGTGTTGATCCAGCAACGCAGGCAGCGGCGGGCCTCGGCCATGGCACTTTCCTCGTCGTAGCCGACCTCGACCTCCGTGATGCCGGTGCGCCGGTCCACTGGCAGCATAGGAATGGGCTGGCGAATGATCTCCATGAAGTCGTGGAACATGCTATGCCGGTTGAGCACGTCCACCTCGATGACCGGCTCGGGATGCTTGCGACCACGGAGGTACTCGTCGATGCCGATGGCAGCGCGCTTGCCGTCGCCCACGCTGTCGATGATCAGCCGCGGGCCGAACACGCAATCCCCGCCGGCAAACACGCCGGGGGCGGTGGTCATAAGATTCTCGCGGTTCACCGTGATCAGGCCGCGAGGCGAGATCTGCACGCCGTCCTCAGGAGTCAAAAAGTCCAGCCGTGGCGCCTGCCCGATAGCCATGATGATGGTGTCGCAGTCGAGCAGCTTCTCGCTGCCTTCGTGGAAGGTGGGACTGAAGCGGCCCTGTTCGTCGAAAACACGCTTGGTGTCGAGGGTTTCGAGACCGGCAACTTTGCCGTCGCGCCCAAAAATTCGCTTGGGGCCGAATCCAGGATGAATGATGATGCCCTCGGCCTCGGCTTCTTCGATTTCTTCCAGGGCCGCTGGCATTTCTTTGCGCCGCTCCAGGCACACTAGGTGGACCTCGCGCGCCCCCATGCGGAGAGCGGACAGTGAGATGTCTACCATCTCGTGAGCGGCGACCGCGGCCTCGCTCTCCGCGCTGGGCACGACTTCGTCCGTGGCGCCGTGCTCTTTCAGGACTTCACGTGCCGCCGAACGCGCCACGTCCATGGCCACGTTGCCGCCGCCAATCACGATCACTTTCTTGCCGATGGTGAATTTGTAGCCAAGGTTCACGTTGAGCAGGAACTCGATCCCCTTGTGGACGCCATCCAGCTCTACGCCGGGAATCGTGAGGTCGCGGCTGCGGTGCGCGCCCACCGAGATGAGCACGGCATCGAAGCCCTGCCGGCGCAGCTCGGAGACGGTGAAATCGCGGCCTGCGGCCGTGTTGAGCCGCAAGGTGATATCGCCAGTCTCCAGGATCTCGCGCACCTGTGCTTCCACCACGCTGCGCGGCAGGCGATATTCCGGAATGCCGAGGTAGAGCATGCCTCCTGCAACCGGCGCGGCTTCGAAAATGGTTACCGAGTAGCCCAGCAGTGCCAGATCGTGCGCCGCCGAAAGCCCTACCGGGCCGCCGCCGATCACGGCGACCTTGAACGGCAGCTTCTCGATCCGCTCCGTGCTGGGCGGCAGCGGATGCTTCGATTCCGGTCCATGACGCTCGGTAAGGAAGCGCTTCAGGGCGCGTATGGAGATGGGCTTGTCGATTTCGCCGCGCCGGCACGCGGTCTCGCAAGGGTGGGCGCAGACGCGTCCGCAGATGCTGGCCAGCGGGTTGGGATCGCGGGCGTAGCGGTATGCTTCCTCGAAGCGCCCTTCCCCGATCAGGCTGACGTAGCGCCCGGCGTTGGTGTGCGCCGGGCACGCCATCATGCAGGGGAAATTCGTGTTCAGCCAGTCGCGATCGACTTTTTTGTTGACGTATCGGTTCTGCATCCTGGTGCCCGCCAGTGGACAGCCCTCCAGCAGCGGCGGCATTCCGCGCGTTGCCGGGACAGGTCTTACTTCGTCAGCGTGAAATCCTGAGTCGTGTCGCCCTTGACGGTAACGGGCTTGGACTGGGTCTTCGCGCCCTCGTGCCAGGCCACGACCGTGTAGCTGCCGTCCGGGACATCCTTAATGTGGTATGCCCCACTGGCATCGGTCTCGGCGAAGTAGGGAGTGGGAGAAACCACGATGTAGCCCGCCATCTCCGGGTGCACGTTGCATAGCAGCGCCGCTACGCCGGGATGATCGAACTTCCACGAGCGTTTTTCACCCTTGGGCCAGGTGCCGAGGTTGTGGCCGGCCTTCTTGTCGCCGCCGATGGACGGCCAAAAGACGTTGTGCTGGACGTTGTCGCTGTTCAGGAAGTCCACCGTGGTCCCCTGTTCCACGACCAAAACGTGGGGCTGGAAGAGCAGCCCCTTCTGGTCCATGACCGGGTGCTGAGTGGGAGCGGGGAAGGCCTTGCCCGCGATCGTGTCCACGTAGACCACGGATTTTCCGCTGACGCCGGAGACTTTTCCTGAAATGCTACCCGCACTGGCCACGAGCGCCAGCGCCAACACCACTGCTAAAACGAGATAAACACGTTTCATGAGTTCTATGACCTCCTGAGGTCGGCAATCTTGTAGTTCATTAGTAGACAAACTCCAGACCCGCTGTCGCTGCGTTGGTCCGGAAGGATTGAATCGGCAAGCCGTTTTCGCCCAATGTGACCGATTGCTGCGGTCGAACCTGGTATTCGAACGACGCTTTAATGTTGGCACGGATCAGGAATTGTACGCCCGGGGTGAAGCGGTTACGGACGGAACTGAGGGGAAAAGTGAAATTAGTTGGGGCTCCAGCCGCACCGTTCAGCAGGTCCGCCGTCGAGTGGACCGAGTCCCAGCGCATGATCAGCATCATCCACGGGTAGACGAGATAGTCAGCCTGGATAAACCCACCGCTGAAAGTGGCGGGAACTCCTCGGATGAAAGACACAGGAAGCGTCGGAAAAACTGGGAACAAGGTACCATCAGCGGCTACGGGGACCAGGTTATGGTCGTGCCCGTACATGTACAGGCCGTAGATGTTGAACACCCCGTGGTATCCGAAGTCGATATCGCCTCCCAAGCGGTAGAAGGGTTCACGTGCCGTGATCGTGCCCATCGTGCCGGTGAAGCGCTGGACGCTGCGTCCGTAAAAGTCGTACACGCCTAGCCGAAGATAAGTATGGTCGCGCGGTCCAGTGGGCCCGGCAGCCAGAATGGAGTGACGGCTCTCAGGATTCCGCTCCAAATTGAAGCGGTAAGAAAACCGGCTGTAGATGTCCTTGAAATTTGAGTCGGAGAAGAAACCCAGGCCTCCGTTGCTGCCGCCTGTGGCCGAAGGGACATTAGTACCGGTGTCGATCGGGCCGCCGGTATTCTGATTCACAATCGCCACCGAATAGTGGTAACCGCCATACTGGTGACCACCGGAGAACTCAACGCCTTGCACGGCCGCCGCCAAGGCAAAAGTATTGTTTACGTTCTGCTGCGCCGCGGGAAACAGTGTGTTCATCGACCCGATGTTGGCCTCGGTGTAGATGTCGTAGGGGCTGATGTCATAGCTGCGTGCCTGCGTAAAAGGCAGGTCGAGCTCGAACTGGCCCACCCGGAAGGTGAGCGCGTCCTTGGGCAGGTGCATGAAACGCCCGATATTGACGAATCGCAGGTAGCCGTCGCCTAGGCCACCGTTGGCGTTGGCGCCGGCGACGCTGATGTCGTCGTCCACCCAGAAAGCGATGTCGCTGCCGAAATTACCCGCCGTGAAAATACTAAAGAAACCCGTCTCGAAGTCAGTGCGCGGCACGAAGCCCACCCCCGGCGGCGTGACCCCGGCTCCGGTGAAGTTGCCGCGGTTGGCGCTGACAACCTGGAAGTAGTTGTTCATGCGCAGCCCGATCGGCGGCAGACCGGGAATGGAGCCCGGCCAGATGGTGCGCGGCCACAGCTCCTTGTTCGCCGGCGCGCCCAACAACACCGGCGGTATCTTGAGCATCGATTCGTCATCGGTAGGAAACTTGAAGCCTGCATCCTTGAAGGCTTTGCCGAAGTCGTTGAGCTTGGGAAAATCGATGTGGCAGGTGCTGCAAGAAGTGCCGTACTGGCGTGAGAATGCCGGTATCGCATAGGTGCGCCGCGGGGTCGCCAGCACAACGATGACCACCGCCAGAATGGCCAGGATGCCGAAAAAGACTGCCCTCCAATGCTTAGACATTTCGCACTCCTTACTTGAAGTGTTGGCCGACTTTTGGCGGCCGCATCAAGAGCCCACTTCGTCTACGATTTGTGAAAACCTGCTTGGCCCGGAATCACGGCGACCGGTTAGCACCGTTGTGGAGTTCGCTCGCGACCAGTTTTGGTTGCGAAAGGAAATGGCAGATCGGCAGAAAGACACGGAATGTACACCAGCGGTACGCAGACGCGCAATCGGTGGTCCAAAACAAAACCGCCTCGCCGGCGGATTGTGCGATCTGGGGGACAACTTGCTGCCATTCCGGCGGCAAGAACCCGAGCCGGGGGATTTCATTTCTGGCGTTCCTCCGGTTTGGCGTTGAGGAACGCTAACAGGTCGCCCAAGTCGTTCTGCTCCAGCTTGGGCCAGGGGATACCAAGGCTTTGCGTTTGTCGGTACATCTCCGGGCCATCGCGCCACAGAGCGGTCGCCAGCACGACCGAATTGACGTGTCTTCCACCTCGACCGAGCGCGGGCCCGAGTGAGGTGCCCTGCGCGTTTGCTCCGTGGCAGCGACTGCAGCCACGCGACGTGAACAGTCCCCGGCCCGCCTCGACCGATCCAGTGGCCTCGAAGTAACGCAAGCTGTTGAAAAAGGCCATCAGGTCCGCCATCTCCTGGGCAGCGAAGACCGGGCGCTGGATGCTGCGGGCATTCATCGCCTGATACATCTGCGGCGAGTGGTTCCACATGACCCCAGCAAATTGCACCATGCTTAGCGGCGGCTGCCGACCGGCGGTAAGATCAGGCCCCGTGTGGCCGCCCTCGCCCTGCAGGGCGTGGCAGACCACACATGATTTGCTGCGGAATAACTCCCAACCATGCCTGGGATCGGCGGGAAGTAGTTTCGATTCGGAACGCGGTCCGCCCACCACTTCCCGCACGTAGGCCAGGAGGTCATTCATCTCGCTTTTTTCGAAGCGCGGCCAGGCCACTCCCACCTTGCTAAGGTTCTTCTCCATTGCGGGAGCATGGTTCCAAAGCGTCTGTGTCCACGCAATCGGCGTATCTATGCCGGAGATTCCTGCCAGGTCTGGCCCGATTTTGCCGCCCTGCCCGCGGACCGCGTGGCACTGAATGCAGCCCTTGGACTCGAACAGTCGCCGTCCTCGTACCGCATCCCCCGGCTCATCCATGTAGCGCGCCAGGTAAAGGAAGGCGAAGAGATCGCTCACTTCTCCCTCGGTCATCGGAGCAGGCCGGAAGTCTTCCTCTTGCATCCGTTCCCACATCTCCGGTGCGTGGTTCCACATCGTCGTGACCAGTTCCCCGAGATTCGAACTGCCGAGGGTGGTTACGCGGCCCAGATCGGAGGCGATGTGCCCGCCTGATCCGCTGATGGCGTGGCAATGCAAGCAGCCTTTTGTCTCAAAGAGGAAAGCACCCTTAACGGGGTCGCCTTCCAGAAAAGACTGGTTATGCCCGCGTCTCTGTTGCCGCGCGAGCACGACGCCCAGGAGCGTCAGGGCCAGGAGGGCCGTTATCAGCCAGAAGATCGGTCGGCGCCGCATGGGAACCTCTGCGAACGGCGATAAACTCAGCTTGCACATGCAGTTCGGAGGCCATCTCCGGAGTAGCGCGCCGAAGTTGGAGCAGAAGTTAGCCCGCCGGTCGGCAGTGCGAGCAGAGACGACAGGCCCAAATCCCTTGCAATGCAGGGACTAGGGGATGCCGGTTAGGTGATCGTCAATTAGGAAACGCCGAGGCGGGTGTCGTCAGGCCGCGAGCGCCGACGAAGGGATATAGGTTAAGAATTGTCTGGTTCTCGTACACCCGCAGGTTCTTTCGCCCGAAACACGCTGTTATCCAACTCGGGCGTCATTTCGCGCAGCTTGCGGTAGAGGGTATCGCGGGAAATGCCCAGCAAGGATGCGGCCTTGCGACGGTTGCCGTGCGTGAGGCGCAACGCGCGCTGGATCGCCATGTGCTCCAACTGGTCGAGCACGAGTGGCTGGTCGAGAGCGCGGCCGGCCACCTCTGGCGGCGAAGATTTGTGCAACAGGCGCGCAAGGTCCTTGTCCGTGACGCTCTGGGGATCATCGCGCGACAGTGCCGCTGCGGCCTCTAGCAGGTTTTCCAGTTCACGCACATTCCCGGGGAAAGGATGTTGCAGCAGCAGTTCCAGGGCGCTGCGTTTCAGCGCGATCTCGCGATCGTAACGCTCCGAGAGATTGCGGGTGAAGTGCTGCGCCAGAACCAAGATGTCCTCGGGACGGGAGCGCAGGGGCGGGACCTCGATCACCACAGTGGCGATGCGGAAATACAAATCCTCCCGCAAGCATTCAGAGCGCAAGGCGGATAGAGAACGGTTCGTGGCCGCGATAATGCGCACGTCAATAGGGATGGACTTGGGACTGCCGATGGGCCGCAGCTCTTTTTCCTGCAGTACCCGCAGCAGCTTTACCTGGGAATCCTTCGGCATCTCGCCGACTTCGTCGAGAAACACCGTGCCGCCATGCCCGGTGACGAACAAGCCGGGTGCGTCGGCATAAGCTCCTGTGAAGGCACCGCGGCGGAACCCGAAGAGTTCGCTCTCAATCAGCTCGCGAGGCAGCGCCCCGCAATTAACCGCCACGAAAGGCGCCGCAGCGCGCCGGCTCGTGCCATGAATGGCCCGCGCCAGCATCTCCTTGCCGGTGCCGGTTTCACCCAGCAACAGGACGGATGCATCCGACTCCGCTGCCGTCCGTGCCAACTCCACCACCCGTTGCATCACCGGAGAGACGTGCACCAGAGACTCGAACGGCAGGTGGCGCTCATGCAAGTCCGCTTCAAGTTCGGCCACGCGCGTACGCAGCTCCATCATCTCCATCACCCGTCCCACCTTCTTACGGACAGTATCGGGATCAAAGGGTTTAGTCAGGTAGTCCTCAGCGCCGCGCTTCACCGATTCCACCGCAGTTTCGATCGTACCGAACCCGGTCATGATGATGACCGCAAGATCAGGATTGCTCTGCCGCATCTGTTCCATGAGTTTCATGCCGTCGCTTAGCGGCATGAGCAGGTCAACCAGCGCGAGCACCAGGTCGGGTGACGTTGCCTGGATCTCCAGCGCTTCGGCTGGGGATAGCGCGACTTCCACGCAATAACCTTCTTGTTCCAGGAAATGCCGCAGTGTGTGCGCCAGGCTGGCATCATCATCCACCACCAGGATCTTGCAGTGTTGCCGGACCCACGGTTTCACGGCTTCCCTCCGGCCGCAGTCTCCTGCCATAGCGGCAGCTCCACGATCGCGGTAGTGCCGCGCTGCGGCGCGCTATCGAAGCGCACCGAACCGCCGTGGTTCTGGAGAATGTTACTGGCAATCGCGAGTCCCAGGCCAGTGCCGGTGCCGGGCGGTTTGGTGGTGAAGAACGGCTCGAAGATATGAGGCAGAACCTCGCTGTCGATGCCGCAGCCATCATCCACAATCCTCACTTTTATGTGCTGCCGATCCGACTGCTCGCAGCGAACGCGGATACTGCCATCGGGGCGGACCGCATCCGCGGCATTGCTCAGCAGAATAAGAAAGAGCGCTTCGAGCTGGTTGCGATCGCCGAGAACGCGGGCGCCATTCACCCCATCCAGATCCAAGCTCAGCCGGATGCGCTTGGCCATGAGCTGGGGGGACAGGAACCCGGCGACTGCCTGCAGCGTGGCGGCAACCGTCTCCGGCTGCTTCTGCCACTGGCTGGCGCGGCTGAACCGCAGAAGCTGTTGGACGAAGTGCTGACAGAACACCATGCTGTTCTCCAGCCGTTCCAAGTCAGCCTGGAGTGAGCCTTCAAATTTTCCTTCACGCATCATCTGGACGCGAAGAAGCATCGAGGCCAGCGGCGTATTCAGGTGGTGAGCCGTGCCGGCGGCCATCTGCCCCATGGTGGTCAGCTTCTCGATCTGCAACAGCGTCTGCTGGAGCCTGACCCGCTCGCGAATGTCATTGGTGATTTCAAGGAAGTATTCCTGCTGCCCTGGGTCGCGAAATGGCAGCAGCGTGAGCTGCACGTCGAAGCACTTGCCGTCTTTCGTACGCCGCTGGGTTTCTACCTCCACGGACGGCGTGCCAGAGCGTACCTGGGACATCAATTCTTCTAGCTCGGTGGCGCGCTCTGGCGGGACCGTCGGCATGGCGGCCCCGAGCAGTTCCCCGGGGGCGTAGCCGTAAAGCCGTTCCGCCGCGGCATTGCATTCGGAGATGCACAACGAGTGATCGAAAAGCAGAATTGCGCTGGGCGAGGAATCTAGGATCGCGCGGTAACGCTGGCTTGAAAGCCGTAGCTGCTGCTCTTTCTGCTTACGCTCCCGCAGGACAAACCACGCCGCCCAGAACGCCAGCAGCATGGAAACGGCTATCCCGCGAGTGATGTACAGGTAATGCAAGGTGACATAGTCGAGGTGGCGGAAAAAACGGTTCTCAATTAGTTCCCACAGCGCCAGCACTAGCGCGACCACGCTGATGCTGGAGAGCGTCAGCGTCGCCCAGAACCAATTCCGCTGTTGCCTTTGACGGCTCATGCTGCCATCCGGCCGAGTCCCACGGTGGAGGGCCACAGGATTGCATCAGGTCTCACACTCGTCAGTGACCTCGGTCACAGGGGTGTGTTCAGTACTCACGCCACTCTCGAATTGGTCTGAATTTCGGACATGGGCGGCAATATCGGACACTTGGTGGGCACGTGGCGGTTTGCGCAATTCCTGGAGCCCAGGCCTACCACATCTTCAGGTACCGGGTGGCCTCGGAAGGAGTCCTGGTGTGCCCGCTCGCATGTGCGCGTGCATCGTTTACCAAGCGCTGGAAGTCCTCATGCGGGATGAGCAGGCCTCCGACTGTCCCATCAACATTGCTGATGACGGGCAACTCGCCGGACAGGATTGCCCGCACAATGGATACCTTCACTTCGACGGAACAACCCCGCCCGCGCGCAACTCTTGCGAAGGTGACGCATTTGGGCGGAAGCTCTTCTGGAGTGCTCGCGGCAGGCGCCAACGCCTTCAGTTTTCGAACGAAGGCGTCAACGTCCAGTTCGTGAAAGCCAGCCTTCATTCTGGGTTGATGACTGACTTCGAAATCGCCGCTCGCTCTTAAAGCGTTTCAACAAGTCGACCGATATTCCGATCATTGCTGCTGCCCGCCTCACCCGATAGATCCTCCCCGGGTGCTTGAATGACAGTTTGACTGCTGCAAGGTCGACCAGTTGACGTTCGGCGTTGCCCAGCGGAACCTCTTGGACGGCACTCCTTCTCCCTCCAGAAAACGAATCGCGGTCCTGCTGTCTATGCCGTAGCGCCTAGCGAATGCAGCTCGGGATACGAACCGGTCAGACTTGTCTGCCCTCACTCGTTTCAACAGCTTGCTGTCTACAAAAGTGGCCCCACACCGATTTAGCATGAATTCCAGAGTTGAGAGAGAGCGTAGTCCCGTAGGGACGGGCCAATTCAGCGATGCCCGCGCGAGGCCCGTCCCTCTGGGACTGGATTCACCCACACCCTTATACCCAGCGCTGGAAGCCACCCGCCCGGCTGCCTGACTATTCAGATTCTTGACGGTCAGAGCCCGGCCCATGCCCCTCGGTGTGGCTTTCGTCCAGACGTTTGTTTTCTCGGGAAGAGGGGCAAACGCGGGCATCAGACCGGCCACTGCGGGAACGAACAGCTTCGGCGATCGATTCAACGTGCGACCAAAACTCACGATTTTCCGCGGTCGACTTGTGTAACCCATTGTTTAGTTATAGTTACAGGAAATTTGAAGCAACTCTTGGGGGTGGGCGGAGGTGGATCAGCTCAGTTCAGGCCATTTGGGGTTCGGAGGAGTGGGGTGATCTTTCCATTTTCCCAGCGCTTGATTGAGTTTCGATTCAGGATTCCAATTGGGCACGTGCGCTCCGAGATTCCTCGCTCTGCGGATGGTTGCGGATGATGGTTTGCATCAGTTTGCCCAACTGGGAACTGGTGTCCGCGTGGTAGGCGATTCGAAAATCATTCGTACTCTGGCGCGGTCGTATTGGCTGCATTCGCCAGAGAGGAACTCGGGCGCTCGAGGATATTGCTCGATCTGCACACCGGAGTAGTAGAACGGGCCGCGAAGGTGACTGTTGAAGAAATCGAACAAAAATGCCGGGACCATGTCACGAAGCAGGAATAGGCGCAGCTTGCCCGAGCGGAACAAGAACCGCTTGTTAGCGGTCGCTCCCGGTAGACCTTGTAAAAATACCGGCCGAGGTCACACCGGAATCCTAGCCTGATCCCCTACGCAAAGGCCGCCGTTCGTCCGTTATTTGTTCTCCAGAGCGCAGTTGCTTCCGTCGACGAGCTCAATGCCCGCACCGGCGGCTCCACCTCCGGCCGTCCAAGATTGTTTTACTGTGAACCGGCACCAACAGGTTCCCGTTGGCCCCTCGACAAAACTGATGAATTCGTCCTCCTGCGTGCGTGAATTTCTGCCCACAGGACCGCCCGGTTCATCATTCCAGAAGATTTGGGCCCCCGCCTTGCGCTTGAAGGTACCCGGTTTAGTGTAATCATCACCCGCATAATCGGGCCCTGCGAAGGGGGGATATTTGTCTGGGGGATTAAGCCCCTTTGGCGTAAAGCCTGATCCTCCAGCAGATCCATCAGGAAGGGGATGGGGGCCTTTTGGCGGTTCAGAATCTGCAACTGGATTCTGTATGGTCGTGCCATCCTTCACTCTGGTGCCCCTTGCATACTGCCCCTCATGGCACTTGCTTTGGTCATTCGTATTGGGATTCAGATCTACTAAGACTTCAAAAGTGTGGCCAAGGCGAGGCTGAGCTGGCGGATTGGGATTGACGGGGCCGAGCGGGCAACTATACGCAATTTCACCTGCTGCACATGTGCCAGCTGGCGCAGCAGTTTCCTCTTTGCAACCAGTACCAGTGCCCGCTAGCTGTGTTGAACAGTAAATTCCAGTTGAAGTTCCGGGTTTCGCCCGGATGGTCATCTTTTTGCACCCGCAATCTGTTGTCTTTTCGAAAATCTCCTCGGTACCCGGCACCTGTTCATCAGGAAGTTTTGCTGGGATCCTGAGGTCTCTGGCAATGAGCGTCGAGCCTCCCAGAACGTCGTGGACTTCTAGCCATACGACAAACGTTTGCCCCGTCGCTCGATAGGTGTGAGTGAACGTCGGGGAATCCGTCCTAACAGGACGGCTGCCGTCACCCGGTGTCCACACGTACTCCTTAATTGCCGCACCAACTGGAGATGTCACTTTGGCTGTGAATACTGCAGTTGCCCCGGCCCCAGCCTTCTTCACAGATTTCAGAGCCATGGAAACTGCGGGGGGTGGATGCACTACAACTTTGACGGAGGCGCTACCCACAATTTCGCCCCATTTGACTTGTACACGAATCAAATATGGTCCGGGCTTAACGTCGGAAAGCAACCAAATTGCTCTAATCCGATCGGTCGCCGCAAACGACCGTAGATCACCTTCGGCAATTCGAATTGTGCGCGTTTCGGAAGTCGCCACGACCGAGGCGCTTACGGGCTGCGTGAAATCTATGGGAGGTTCAAATTGGGCTTCGATATTAGCTTGTTTCGAACTGTCCAGTCGTTGGCCGTCGGCCGGCGATAGTATTCGCAGCTGCTGTGCCTTCGCGCTCAACGCCAGCCCCAACATCGCACTCAAAATCAGCAAGACTGGCCTCACAGGTCACCTCGCACGAGACGAGCTTTAACTACTTCAAATGACAGGCCGAGTCGGACCTTGCGCTTCGGTTCATTAACCGGCGGATTCCCTTTTGGATCCGAAAACGGCGGCATTGTACACCTGTTTTGCTGACACCGGCATACGGCGTGAACGTCCGCTCCGGGCTCGCGCAGGGACTGAGGGGGGGTCTCCCGAAGTGCCGCCCTACCCGTTAGCTGCACCCGCTCGTTGAGCCGCAATTCATGCAGCGGTAGCAGCTCCCGTTGCGGGTCATGATCGAGCCGCAGCTTGAGCAGGTGGGGGCGTCGCCGAGGTCCACCAAGTCCTTCAGGCGGTCAGCAGCGTGAACCTTTCCGGTCGTTAGTCGTTGGTCGGTGGTCGTTGGCAAGCCGGTCGTCGGCAAAACCTTTTCTTCCGGTGGGGCGGGCGGTTTCGGGCGCAGGCTCTCGAACAACAACTGCTGCTGGCCGGTGAGGAAGCGCGCCTCCAGCCAGTGGAAGATGTAGTCCATGATGGACGTGGTGAAGCCGATGTCCGGGTTTGTGGACCAGCCGCTGGGCTCGAAGCGGGTGTGCTTGAACTTGTCGCACAGGAGCTTCAGCGGGACGCCGTGCTGCAGCGCGATGGAGACGGCCAGGGCAAAGCTGTCCATCAGGCCGGAGACGGTCGAGCCTTCCTTGGCGATGGTGATGAAGATCTCGCCCGGCTGTCCGTTGGGATAGACGCCCACGGTGATGTAGCCCTCGTGTCCGGCGATGTTGAATTTGTGGGTGACGGAGAAGCGCTCGTCGGGCAGCTTGTGGCGCGTGGCGCGCGGCGGAGCGTCGAGATCTTCTACTTCCTTCGCTACCGATGCCGGCGAGACGCCGGCGCTACCTCCGGCGCTACCTGAGCTTGCCGTCGCCGTTCCCGCGGCGCTTAGCGGCTGCGCCTTCTTGCAGCCGTCGCGGTAGATGGCCACCGCCTTGAGGCCGAGCTTCCAGGCCTGGATGTAGGCGTCGGCGATCTCCTCGATAGTCGCGTTCTCGGGCATGTTGATGGTCTTCGAGATGGCGCCCGAGATGAACGGCTGCGTGGCCGACATCATGCGCAGGTGGCCCATGTAGTGGATGGAGCGGTTGCCCTTGGCCGGCTTGAAGGAGCAATCGAAGACCGGCAGGTGCTCATCTTTCACATGCGGGGCGCCCTCGATGGTGCCGGTAGCGTCGATGTAGCTGACGATGGCGTTGGCCTGCTCGCTGGAGTAGCCGAGCTTGAACAGCGCCGTCGGGACGGTCTGGTTGACGATCTTGATCATGCCGCCGCCCACCAGCTTCTTGTACTTCACCAGCGCCAGGTCGGGCTCGATGCCGGTGGTGTCGCAATCCATCATGAAGCCGATGGTGCCGGTGGGCGCGAGCACCGTGACCTGAGAGTTGCGGTAGCCGAACTTCTCGCCGTGGGAGAGAGCTTCGTCCCAGCATTCCTTGGAGGCGTCGATCAGCGACTGCAGCATCGAACGGAAGCCGGCCGGGGCGGCGCCGGTCGAGCCGAACGAGCTGCCGACGTTGTTCACCGAAGCGCGGTGCATGCGGATGACGTCGAGGAACGGCTCGCGGTTGACGTAGAAGCCGGGGCAGGCGCCGCCGCGCTGGTCGTCGGCCGGGAAGCGCGAGTCGTTCTTCACAAAGTCGGTCGCCGGCGCGAGCTGCTGCCCCAGTTCGGCGATGCGCGAGGACTGCAGATAGGCTTCGCCGCACATGATCGCGGTCACGCAGGCGGCGTAGTCGCGCCCGGCTTCGGAGTCGTAGGGGAGCCCCGCGGCCATGAGCAGCGCGCCCAGGTTGGCGTAGCCCAGGCCGAGCGGGCGATAGTCGTGCGAGTTGCGAGTGATCGACTCGGTCGGGTAGCCGGAGTTATCCACCAGGATCTCCTGCGCGGTGATCATGATGTCCACGGCGTAGCGGTAGGCGTCGACGTCGAAGACGCCGTTGGGCGCGAACTTCATCAGGTTGAGCGAGGCCAGGTTGCAGGCGGAGTCGTCGAGGAACATGTACTCGGAGCAGGGATTCGAGGCGTTGATGCGCGCCGTATTCTTCGACGTGTGCCAGCGGTTGACCGTGGTGTCGAACTGCATGCCGGGATCGCCGCACTGCCAGGTGGCCTTGGCGATCTTCTCCAGCAGGTCGCGCGCCTTGTAGGTTTTGACCACGCTG